>Ga0233429_1004308_pt1 | contig 12681 bp, 7 predicted proteins | sample SI_118_April2016_3_FD_179879 | JGI IMG/M metagenome (GOLD analysis project Ga0233429, IMG submission 179879) | Seawater microbial communities from Saanich Inlet, British Columbia, Canada - SI_118_April2016_135_MG | ecosystem: Environmental > Aquatic > Marine > Inlet | place: Canada: British... | reverse complement strand
TTATAATTACACTCTCCAATATGATTTATTGGTGGTTTAGCTTGCTGGAAAGAGTTTTCTTTTCTAATAGGTCGTTTTGTAGTCTTCCAATCAAGAAGTATAACTCCCTCAGGTGTTTCAAGAACTACATCAATTGTACCTGCAACTAACCATTCATTAGAATGAACCCTTAGTTCAGAAGTTATTTCTTTATGATTAAATGTTTTAAGGAAATCAATTGCCCCAGATATCTCATTAGGATAATTCTTTATTCTTTTATCGTTGATATGGTCCTCAATGAGTTGGTGTACTTTTGAACCCCAGTCTCTTTTTACTTTCCAATCTTGTAAGACTTGTCTTTTAGTTTTACTATCTCTCATTGCTATGAATTTTGCCCAGTAGTCTTTATCGAAAGGTTCAAAGAAAGATTTTATTACTTTAGTTACACTCGGGAGTACTTTATCTCCCAGTTTATACTCATGTTTTGATTCATTGAATTTAAGTTTCATTTAGTTATTTTTATCTATAGTACAAGGATATAAAAATTTAATCACTAGGAGTGGTAATTCTAAATTAATTCCTTCTCAAAGAATAAACATTTATACTTTCCAAGGACCCTTCCTCTCCCAATTTTCTTAAACCCTAGATCCTTAGCAACCTGTATAGAAACATGATTTCCCTTATTTATCAAAGCCTTAATAACTCCAATGCCTCTTTTACTAATTTCTTTCTCTGCATGATCCATTAATTTTTTTGCCATACCTTTTCTACGATATTCTTTTGCAACAAGAAATGATCCAAAACTAGCATAGTGGTCTGGATAAAAATAAGTTTCATAACTCCAATATTCATCGAACATTCTAGAGTCTATAATAGACTCAGACAAGGTTGCAATTATTTTGCCATTATCTTTGATAATAAAGACATTGCCCCTTAGCATAGCTTTTATTCGTTTAAATTGCTCCCAGTAGGGTAAGGTGAAGAAACTGTTTAATCCTTCACGATCTAGATCATCTTTACAAGAATACATTAAATCTAACATGCTTTCTGCATCTGAAATTTTTCCTTGGGTTACTAAGAAGTTCATTTATGATAGGTAGGGTAGGATATTTATATTCATTAATGAAGTCTAAGGTAAATGTGGTAATTGCTATTTTTTGATATCTCTTTTTGAATTTATTTTAACATAAATCTTATAAGTCTTTAATACTCCGTCCAATTATGGTTAATAAGGTAATCAATTTTATTCTAATTATTTCTTTAATTTTATTAATTGGATGTAACAAAAGTCCAAATTTACAAGAAGATCTAGTTATTGAAAATTCTATTAATGGGACTTCTGAAGAAAATAATGAAATACAAAATCAGGATATAAATGCCGTTTTACAAGGTTTTAAAACTGTCTTTGGAAGAGATTTAAAACTTAATCTTGAACTAGAAACAGAAAAATATAAAGTTTATAGTGATCCAAGTATACAAGTTTTAGAAATTAAAGACAAGGATGATTATATAACTACTTATGAAGATTTATTTAATTTTGTAAAATCTGAAGCAGATATGGTTCTCTTAGATTTTAAAGGTCCAGATGAAAGCACTAAAGAAGATGAATATCCTTTGTTTGTTTATAAATATATTATCGAGAACGAAGGAAAAGTTAATCACCTATTCCTCAAAAGACATGTTATGCGGGCAGAGTTAGATGGGAAAAATTTGGTAGATCATAATTATTATCAATGGGCTTATGATTCTTGCTCACCAAACATTGTGATTAAACTTTTAGCTAAGAGAAATTTTGGTGGAAAGGAGAATTATGTCTCCTATGAATCTTTTATTTCTAATGCTCAATCCCATGGGGAAGAGTACACTAATGGCCTAAAAGAAGGTACAAACCTTAAACGTCCACCACTTATACAAAATTTTGATTCATTAAGAAATGAGATGGTTTGTTTAAGTCATTCTCCTAAATTTGATAATGGTTTTGAAAACTTAAGAGAAGAAATAACTGAGGAGATAGGCTTTTCTAATTTTAAAACTAAGAGAATCATTGAAGGTGTAATAGCTGATTTTCAAGAAGATTCTTTTGAAGATGGATGTCCTCCAAAAACAATAGAATGTGATCAAATATGGTGGTTAAAAAATATGAAGGCAGAAATTGAAGATAGGGTGTATTATCTATATCGTTGTGATTATTTTGTTGGAGATAATAGAAAAATTTATGAGAAAAATATGTACTGTACAGACATTCAAGAAGTATGTAATGATTGGAAGGACAATGATGAAGATAGTTTAATTGATTGCAGCGATCCTGATTGTTCAAAAGATGATTATTGTTACTCTCCAAAATATGGAGATATTTAGAAAAACTACGAGCATATAATTTTAAGGGAAATTTTTATCAAAAGGCGGTTAACAATTAATGTCCTTAATTCACAAATTATTTAAATCAGAACTAGATGATTAATTTATGACTAATAAACTGTGTTTCTTATTTTTTATTATTTCCTTAATTTTCTTAATTGGTTGTAATGGCAAATCAGATCTAAACGAAAATGTAGTTTCTGAGAACATAGTTAATGAGACTTCTGAAGAAATCATAGAATTGCAAAATCAGGATATAAATGCCGTTTTACAGGGTTTTAAAACTGTATTTGGAAGAGATTTAAAAATTAATCTTGAATTAGAAACAGAAGAATATAGGGTTTACAGTGATCCAAGCATACAGGTTTTAGAAATTAAAGATAAAGATGACTATATAGCCACTTATGGAGACCTATTTAAGTTTGTAAAATCTGAAGCGGATTTAGTTCTTGTAGATTTTAAGGGAGAAGATAAAAGTACTTCAGAAAATGAATATCCCCAGTATGTATATAGATATATATTAGAAAATGAGGGTAAGGTTAATCACATTTTCATTAAAAGACATGTTCTATGGGCAGAATTAGATAGAAGCAGTTTTCAGGATCACGAATATTATCAATGGACTTACGACTATTGTTCTCCTAATATAGTTGTTAAAATCCTTGCTAAAAGAAATTTTGGAGGGATGGAGACCTATTCTTCATATGAGTCCTTCATGTCTAATGCTGAATCGCATGGAGAAGAATATACTGGTGGGTTAAAAGAAGGAACAACTCTCAAACGTCCGCCACTTATACAAAATTTTGATTCATTAAGAAAATCTGAATCTTGTTTTAAAATTCCTTCTGGATTTAATAATGATTTTGAAAATTTAAGAGAAGATATTACTGAAGAAATCGGTGTGTCTGGTTTTAAATCTCCTCAGATTACAGAAGAAGAAATAGATGACTTCCAAGAAAATTCATTTGAAGGGGCTTGTCCACCACCTACTCAAGAATGTGACCAAACTTGGTGGTTAAAAACAAGAAAAGAAGAAATAGATGGAAAAGAATATTATGTATATCACTGCGATTATTTTGTTGGAGACATTGGCAAAATATATGAAAAAAATAGATATTGTTTAGAAAACCATGAGATCTGTAATGATTGGAAAGATAATGATCAAAATGGATTGATGGACTGTGCAGACCCTAGTTGTTCTAATGATGTTTATTGCGCTTAATTATTTCTGCTGGCAAAATATATATAAAAACTAAATCTTAAATATACGCTCAATTAAACATCTACATGGAATCTCTTGAAGATAGATATTTAGAAAAAATAAGAAGTAATATTGATGAAGGGCTCTATGAGCTCCTTGTAGTCCATATTAAGGAATCCCATAATCGTATTAAAGATAAGAAGAAAGAATTTATTGAACTATTGGATAAAGCAATAGCAGGTCTAATAAAAAGGGTTAACTATGGAAATAAAATATTCTTTTACAGATATATCATTCTTTTAGCTAATAGGATATTAAAATATGATACTCAACGAACTGATTTGAAAGATCTCAAAAAACAATTAATTGAGGATTTTAAACAATCTGAGGAACATAATGATGAAGAAATAATTCCTTTGAATTATCAAATAAATGAACTTAGACTTACATATGATATTTCTTATATTAAATATTTGGTAAAAAATACTTTTATTAAAAAGAAGATGTGGGATAGGGCATTACGTGGAGTTATTGCTGCTAAACTTGTTGAACCAGATAGTTTAGAGTTAGATGACTTATATGAGGAGATTAAATCAAATATACCTCATAAAAGAATTGATGTTGAATCTTTTGGTACTCCTGAAAATAAGGTTTTGGCTTTAGATTCTAATGTAGTTATTAATCATTTAACTAAAGATGTTAATGGCTTTTATTCTAATGATATATTTGATTTGGAAAAATTGGGCAATCAAAATAAATTTGTTATCACTCCTTCAGTTTTTGATGAAGTTGAGGAACATGTTAAGTTTATGTTGGATAAGAGAAGAAAACAGATTGAGAAATATAAAGATTTTAATTTTAAGGATATAAAAGAAAATATTTATTCTAAGTTGGATAAATTGAAGGAGAAATATGCTGTTGAAGTTAAGGTTGATGATAAATCTCTTACTGATATAAAGAAACTTTATTCTAATTATTTGATTGAATTAGAATGGATAATGAAAGGTAAGTTGATGGGTAAGTCATTGTCCCATAAGTTGAGAAAGTTAGCTCAGAGAGAAGGTATGGCGCCAGAAAATGGCGATTTAAGACTATTAGCTGAAGTTATTGCACTTAATGAAAATAGAGATATGGGACTTTTAAGTCATGACAAGGACTTTACTAATTTTGTAGGTCCGATTAAAAAAGCTTTTTCTGTTGAGATTTATGGGTATTAGTTATTTCTATACATTTACAAAGAAAAGTGTTCCCCAACATAGAAAGTTATGTATGGAAGGATAGTTATTTTTTTAATAAAACTCCAAGTTTATGATGTAATTTTACTAGGTCTTTTGGATACAAATCAATAAGATCAATATTATATTTTTTACAAATCTCTATTTTTTTCTTTATCTTCAAATCATATTCTTTATTTCCTACAAGTCCAAAAAATTCAATGAAAATTTTACCCACCTTCCAATCCGCCCTCATAAAATTAGGGTTCAATTCTTTATCCTTTGGATACTTTGGTTCCCTAGTATGTTTTATTTTTTTATCATACAACCAATCACAAACTTGTTTTTCTGCCATAGAAAGACAATCATGGTTGTCTTCAGCTATACACATTGTTCCTCTTGGAAGTTCACGAATATCTCCTTTTAATAACTCACAACCTACAAGCGTCTTTAACCATGACCCAAACAAATTTTTATAAGTATTATTTTTTAATTCTTCTGGAGGGAAAGTGCATTCTTCATAAGGGATTATTTCTATTAAACATTTAATTACTTCATTAAATATTTCTTTAGGTATGTATTTAATGAATTTTGTGTTTTGGAAAAAATTAGATGGAGGAATATATCCTAAAATTTTAACTAATTTTTTTAGATCATCTATAGCTTGTTTTTTTGTCTTTTTCTTTTTATAACTTCCCCACAATGCAGAAACAAGACAGCTTTGGCAAAATTCAATAGGTTCATTTTTAGGATGATATTTTTTTAAAATAAAGGGAATAATTCCAGGATAAAATAATTTTGTGCAGTAAATACAATGTTTTTTTGTGCCTTCAAATTTGGGTTTTTTATTCTTTAATATGCGGCAGAAATACTTAGATAAGGCACAACTAGAATAGTTAATTTCACCTGCTTCATATTTTCTATAAAATTCATTAACCATCTCTTTATATTTTTCCTTACCTATAAATTCAGAAACAATATTTCCCGCTCTTGTTTGAAGGGATGATAAAGATTTATCGTTATTACACTTGGAAATTAAGAATTTGTCAAAATTTTTGGAAAGATATTTTTTCAAAATTTTTTCGTTATTTTTCTCAATTGTATAATGGGTTCTTGAACAATGGTTTTCTTCCAAAAATTTTTTTTTACTTTCAATAAAATTCTTATAGATTTCTTTGTCTTCAGATAATAAATCTCTTTTCTCGATATCTCTAAGAAATTCACTTTTACAAAGCCAACTTAAAATTGTTTCTTGCCTAGATTTTAATAAACTATTTTTATATGTCCTTTCCCTATATTCGTCAATTAAACCAAAACGGTTTTTAATAATCTCCCCATCATAACTTATTTCTATGAATCTTTTTCTATATTCATCTTCCAAGAATATTTTTTCTTTAGAATCTACAATTTTAAAGGAAATTAAAGTTCCTGTCAAATCTTTTAATGTCCACAATATTTTTTCTTTAGTTATATCAAAACATATTAAATCTCTACAAAGGTGTAAAAACCCAAGATTATATTTTTTAGAAACCTTATATGAATATTTCAAGATTTCCCAACTACAACCTTCGTAATTTATAGTTACAGGTTTATTTTTAAACACATCCTTTAATTTTTTAATATTTTTTGGATGGTTTAGTTTCATTTTTATATAGTTAATAGCAATTGCAACATTTATAAATATGATTTTATCAACTTTTTATAATTTTTACTAATAATCTAGAGTTAAGTAAGAAAATGTCACACTTCACAAAGAAAATAATTTTTTCATCTGTATGCTCGTTTAAACAATCTATTGCCTGATTTATTTTTCATCCCATTTCGGACAATAAAACTTATATCCGCAGAATCTGCAAGGACTATCATCTTCAGCACATTCAAATGAGTGTTCATAGTTTTCTTTTATGTCCTTTGCTAAATTGACAATCTTAGATTTTAGTTCAGATAGTTTGAAGTTTGCCGTTTTATTGCAACCTGTTACTGCAATGACATCATCTCCTTCTATCTTCATTTCAATTGGATTATCAAGCTTTAACATATCCAATGTAAGTTTTGATACCTTGAATCCTTTTGATTGGAGTGCTAACGCATAGAATCCTAATTGTAAGGCTCTTTTTTCAGGAGAAATAGAGTCCTTGTTAGTTTTATAATCTATAATTTCTACAGTTCCATCATCTAATGGATCTACTCTATCTGCTAATCCGAAAAATTTGAAACCGTCAAGTTCTACTGGGAGTTTAAGTTCTGTTTTTGTTTCTGGTTTTATTTTGTTTTTATTTCTTTTCCAGAATATATCTATTAACGGCAACGCATCAACAGCATTTATATTGATCCATTCTTTTTCTTTTTTCAATTCTTTCGCAAGATCTTGATACCCTTTCAAGTCTGTTTTTTTCTGGTTAACTCCTAATTCGAGAACCTTGTGGACAAATGAACCCATTTTTGCTCCAGATCCGTCTGAATCAAAGTCTCTTCTTTGAGGCATTTGGTATATCTTTGACAATTCGAATTTCTTAGGACATTCTGAGTAATCCATAAGTGAGCTTGGACTAAATGTGAAGTCTGTTGCATTAAACCTAATTCCTGATGTGTCTTCTGAGCATTTGTCTAAGTGTCTTTGCTGTTCTTCTTTGCTCAGTAATTGATCTTCAATAATTGTTTTGTCCCTACAAACTAAATAAGTTGTCAATCTCTTTTTTAGACTAGCATTGTTTTCTGTATCTAATGCTTTTAGTAATTGATCTTTTAGAAGGGATTTGTAAATTTCATATTTTGAGTTTGGAGCAATTAAAAATGATTTTTCTTCTTGGTCTTTTATGAATTCACAAGTTTCTTCGTAGTTTATTTCTTCTAAAAATAATGATTTGGTTGTTGAATCTACCTTGCCGTTGTAACTTCTAGCATATGTAATGTGTAATTCTTTTTTTGCTCTTGTCCATGCTACATAGCATAGTCTTCTTTCTTCAAATAGCTGGATTGATTTATCGTAGCTCTTTATTCTTTTTTCAATTTCCTTTTCATCAAGTCCTTCTTCTTTCCAGTCGTCAATTTGTGCTTTAAAATCTGGAAGTAATTCTTTAGGAATTAATGGCTCGTTTCTCGTTCGTCCAACAGGAAATCTGTCTTTCGCAAGATTGCAGGAAATGATTACATCAAATTCTAATCCTTTTGATGCGTGTATCGTCATTAATCTTACAGCGTCCACATGAAGAATTTTTGAAGCATCAATACTAACTCCTAAGGTATCTACTATCTCCAAGTATTTGATGAATTCTGTCAAGCTCTTTTCGTGCATAGAATAATAATTCTCTGCAAGATCATAAAACTTCTTTAAGTTCATCAAGCTTTCAATATTTTGGATTGTTCTTTCATGACTGAATGCCCTGTTTAATCCAGATAATTCATATATATCCATAATTAATTCGGGTAAGGGTTTATTTGAGAATTTTATTAATTCTCTCAACTTATCAACAATTCTTTTGATTATTATCGTTGCCTCTTCAGATAGGTCTAATTCAGAAACCGAGTTTAGGAGTAAATCATCTATTCCTAATTGATCTTCAATTGGTGTTTCGTAATTATTTTTCTTTTTTAGGAATCTTCCTATTTTTACAGCATCTTCTGGACTTAATGTATTTTGAAAATGGAATAAATCCCACCATGCTTGTTCACCTGTTCCTGATCTGTCCATTAGGTTGGATAATATGCCTAGGTATCCAATAACTGTTCTAATTTCTCTTTTCTGGAGTAGGTCTATTTTACCTGCAGAAATATATTGAATATTTTTAAGATCTAATGCTTGCTTTATTTCTTCAGCTTGCTTATGAGTTCTATGAAGAATACATATTTGTTCTTTTGAAACACCTTCTTCTATTTTCTGCTGTACTAAATCTGCAATGTATCTTGCTTCTTCATCCTTATTTACAAGCTCAGTTACCTTGACCCTTTCTCCTTCAATATCTTCTGCATTCTTAATAATAATACAATCTTCTAGTTTTTCATAATTATTTTTTATTAACTCGTGGGTTGCATTAAGAATTTGATTGGGTGATCTCCAGCTTTTATCAAGCTTGTAGACTTTCTTAACATTGAATACTTTTATGAAATGTTCAAAGCTTTCTTTATAGGATCCTCTAAATCCGTATATAGACTGATTAGGATCTCCTACAACAGTTATGTTCTGTCCTGCAATGAATTCTATTAATTCGAATTGTAGCTTGTTAGTATCTTGGAACTCGTCAATAAAAACATGTTTATACATATCTTTTTTGTCTCCGGATTGTCTAAATAATTTTAGTGTGTAATAATTTAGATCTGAGAAGTCAAGATAGTTCTTTTCTTTTTTTAATTTATCAAAGTCATCCCATGCTTTTACAAAATCTTTTAGTCTGGAATAATTATCAAATAATTTTAAGAAGTTTTGAATATCCTTCTTCTTCTCTCTTCGTTCTTTTGAGTTTTCTTCCAAGTGTATTGTACTAAGTTCAACTTTCATATTAGTTGCTTTATCTTCAAGATTATCTCCTGGAAGACTCTCCTTTAGTTTTGCTAAATGGGCTTCAATGTCATTTATGTCTATTCCAAAATCTTTAGCAGTGGAAATAGTATTTATGTACCTGTTAGACCAGTAAGGTTTAATCTGTAAGTATTTATGCATAAATATTTTGGCATCATCAGGAAGCAGAATTTCAAATCCTTCGTCAATACCTACTAAATGTCCTTCTTCTCTTAAGATATCTGCACAAAATGAATGAAATGTTTTTACATCAATACTCTCATCCGAGTTTATTTCTTCTTGCATACCTTTTTTTAGTGAATTAGTTGCTTCATTAGAGAAAGTAAGGCATAATATCTCTTCAGGATTATATTTCAATTCTTCAACTAAGTATTTAGCTTTCTGCTTAAGAGTATGAGACTTACCAGTGCCTGCTCCTGCAAGTATAACGCATGCCTTGTCCACCTGAGTTTTTATTTCTTCAGTCATTCTTTCTCTCGAATACAAATTGTTGTGCTCTGTCTACTTTTGATAGTCCCTCTTTGTTTTTTTAGTAATATGTAGTAGTTTATGGCATTTTAAACCTAGAAGATAGTTTGATTTAGTTAGCATTTTACTGAACTTATAAATTCTCGCTCAAATTCATTCTCCTTATCTTTATTATAAAATGGCAAACCAATTATTCTATAAGTTTTAGTTTCTATAAACTTATTTAATCCCTGATTTCCATATCTTTCTTTAATCTTAGCTAAGAATTTTTGTTTCCATATATCTGGGCCTTCCCAAGGGATTCCTTTTGGCTCTATAAAAATTTGATAAGTTAAGGTTTCTCCTTTCCTGGGTTTCATAAATAATACAAAATCTGGTTTAAATGTTTGCCCGTCTATAAAATCAAATATACCAAAATGTAGTTCATTCCTTATTAAATAAACTTCCTTATATTTCTCTTTTGTATCTTCAGAATCTGCAAATTTTTGAAACCATTCTACAAAAAATCTTTCTTGATCGGTTCCATAATTAGCATTAAAAACATACCAAGATTTATCTTTAACAAGTTCCTTTTGTCCCTTAAGTTTTTCTATATCTTTTTTGTTTATTTTAAGAGTCTTATCATAAAATATTTTAGAGATTTTCTCTTGTCTAACAAAAGGTGACCCAGCATAATTAACTCTAGTTCTTTCTAAACTTTCTTTGATTTTATTTAATAGCTTGAAAACTGCTTCTAATTTATGTTTGTTTGAAATATTACCTAAATCTTCTTTAGTTCCTTTAAAGTCTATACTAATACCTGCCAAAAATTCCTTTTTATCTATTAAATCGTTTATAGAATTAAGAACGCTTGGAAATATCTGTTTTAAATTTTCAAAATTAAAAAAATCAATTTTTGATAAAGCATTTTTTATTATGTGATTATCAATATCTTTTAATGGTATAGTCTTTGGAGTTTTAATTATGTTTGAATTATCATAATTCTCATCTTTAAATTCTAAAGCTAAAGAAACCTTTCCCTTTCCAGAATAAATTTCATAAACTTCATTTTTTTGAGTAAAGTCCATATCTGCAAAAGATCTTACATTAGAATAGTCCTTCTTTATTTTATTGTTCAGATAAATAATTCCTGTTTTGTAAAAAGAAGTTCTCTTAAATTCTTCTTTAAGGTTTAATTCTTTTTCTTCTACACCATCCAAATCAATACCCAACTCTGATCTAATAGCATTTTTAATATCTGCTATATAACTTGAATCATTCCAGCTATGAAAATATAATTCTTCTAAAATCCTTAAATCATTTCGTGTATCTTCGTCAAATTTCCGATTATATTTTTCTTGTTCTTCATTTAAAACAAAAGGATAATATCTTGCACCCCTCCCAATCAATTGTGCTTCTGAAATTGTGGATTTAGAAATTTTGCCTTTATATCCACCACCACCTGCCTGTTTATCTGAAACTCTAACTATATCAAACAAGTTTAAGACATCCCATCCCTCATTCAATTTTTGAACTGCAAAAATTGCCCTTATGTTATTGTTAGTAGATTCTAAAGAGTTCAAGATTCTTTCTTGAGAGATTACCTCTCCCTTATCTCTTAGGGAAATGGATTTTTTATCTAAGCTTTCTTCATTTACATTTAAGCAATTTTTTTCAGAAAATCCTCTTTGTATCTTTTTGATTAATTCAAAAATTGATATTTTTTCTCTATCATAGAATTCAAATAATTTTTCCATAATCTTTTCGTTGCTTTTTATTTTTATTTCTTCAATATCTTTATTTGAAAGATGATCTATAAGTTTTCTAAAATCTTGCTCATTTCTCTTTGATTCTTTAATCTCTTTTTGAGCCTTAAACATAATTACTGGCTTAAAGTTCTTTAATCCCAGAGATTCTGGAAATTCCTTTGCATATTTTAATGCTACATCTTGTCTATATTGGTTTAATAAAACTGCTGTAAGCATCCTGTATTCTTTATCTCCATCAACCCTGAATAATTTAATATCTTTAGAAAAACCTGCTCGATGAAAACTTGGCAAATCATATTTGTATAACAATCTTTTTAGGTATTTTTCTTTAATCCCAGGATAGGTTTCAAAACCCATTGTTGCAGTAAATTCTAAGAGTAAGCTAAGTTTGTCCTTTTTTAGAATTTCTTCAATTGTATTTTCCCAATTTGGCTTATTAGTTAATGTTTTTTGTTTAGTCTGAACCTGTCCATGATGTGATTCATCCGCTATTAAAACAATCCTCTTATCCTTGAAACTATCGAATGTAACAGCGTTTTCTTTTTCGTTGTGCATATCTGAATGAAGTTTCTGTATTGTTGTAAAACAAATATTTATCTCATCATTATTTGATGAATCAAAATTATCTACTTCTCTTATTTGGATAGGTTTTCCATCAATTACTATTTTTTGATTGAATAGATATTTTATCGAGTTCTGATCTAAAAAGTTTTCTTTAGTCTTTCCAATGATATTATTTGAATTTACAAAAAACAAGAAGTTATTATATCCTTTTTTGTAAAGATAATTTATCAATCCTGCCATAATTAGAGTTTTACCTGAACCTGTTGCCATGTTAAATAAAACTGCTCGGGGAATTGGCTTTTCTTGGTATTGCTCAAAATAAGAAATAAACATTTGAAAAGCTTTTTTTTGATATTTTCTTAATGGAAATTTTGGATTTAAATTATCTTTTATTTCTTTTGGAATTTCAGTTTTTTCTATTTCCCTTGTTCCAATATATTTCTCAATATCTTCATATAACCAGTCTTTATTTCCGTCTAATTTTGTTTGTTCCATTTTATTTATTATAAAATTTTTTGTTTAGTTCTTTATCTTCTTGAGAAACTTTAAATTGAGAATCCTCGATTTCAGAGAGGTTTACATAAAGCTGATTTTTATTCAGCATTTCAACAAGAGTTTCTTTTTGTTGTTTAT
>Ga0233429_1004307_pt1 | contig 12684 bp, 28 predicted proteins | sample SI_118_April2016_3_FD_179879 | JGI IMG/M metagenome (GOLD analysis project Ga0233429, IMG submission 179879) | Seawater microbial communities from Saanich Inlet, British Columbia, Canada - SI_118_April2016_135_MG | ecosystem: Environmental > Aquatic > Marine > Inlet | place: Canada: British... | reverse complement strand
ATTTTTACCTATCCTACTTATACCTTTCCTAGAAACTCTAGGTCTAGGTTTTGAGGCTGTTGCCTCGTAAATTGAGTAGTCTACCATCTCTGTAAGCTTAATTTTAGTGCTCCATTAAATGGAACTTTTTAATTTCATTTCTGACATAGTTTGTCCCATCATCTATCTCAGAAGCCCATATAACTAAAGTTTGGTATCCATAAGGCTCAAAGATATCTATTCGATCTTGAGGATTATCATCTTTATGCCAATAGTCTCCATATACTTCTATAATTTTCTTCTGACCATTGCAATTGATGAAATCAGGACATTTTCCTGCTATCCAAACATCTCCATCACCTACATACTTATATTCTTTAGGAAATAACTCATTCAATAAAGCTTCCATTTGAAGCTCAGGTTTAGTTGGTTTCATAGCATAAGCTTTGAACATCTTTTTAGCATACGCAGGATCTTCCCATTTCTTTTTCATAACAATACTATGATTCTTTTTAGTTTGTTCTGTATGCTTCCTTCCTTTACTTTTCAATCCTATCTTATCTTTATGTATTTGAGACATCTTTCTTCCTTTAAGAGCTTTGCTTATTTTTCTTCCTGTTTCTAGAGAAACTATTGTTCCCTTTTTAGTAGCAGACATTTTACGTTTAAATTCTACTGTTCGTTTCTGTCCTCTAAGTTTTGCATTCCTCTTCAATACAGCTTCCCTTGGCATTATTCTACCCTTACTAGATTCACTTATTTTTTTCAAAGTTTCTTCAGTATGTCTCAGACCAATATGAGCTAAACTCATCTTGTTCCTAACTTCTATAGACATCTTAGATCCTTTTTCGTAGTCTACTTGTTTTGTCAATTTCATTCACTTTAGTGGTCTAGTCTTTTAAGTATTTCAGTGTAATTATCTAATATCTCTTTTTGATAATCTTGTTCCGACTTTTTAGCACTCTTATGTTGAATATTAGAATTCAACAGTATGTCAAATTGAGCCTCTAGTCTTTTGCTTCTAGCACTGCCGAACAAACCTAGCCCTCCTAGAGCTATGATTATAACTGCTGCAATACCTAGAACACTGATCCAAAATTTTCTACTATCTGATCCTTTTCTAACTGCTTCAGATTTCCCTTTAGCAGCTGTCTCTCTCGCTACTTCAATATTGCTTACCTGTGTCTCCACCTCAGAAATCCTATCACTGAAATCTTTTTTCTCTTCAGTGCAATTTTCTGTCTTCTGCTCCAAAAGCTTAACATCGGTTGTTAGCTTATTCCTCTCATTCCTATCATCCGCAATTTCTGAAGCAAGATCTGACACTTTCTCAGTAAGATTCTGCAATGAGGTCACACAATAAAAGGGATCTTGTATGCCGACCATCCCTGCTTTGGTTTTGTGGAAACCTATTTCTTCTGGTTCTTTATCTGTCATCTCTTCCCCACTCGGTTAAGCTAGACATACGACTGTCTTGAACATAGGTAATTCATATATTACATGTTTCAACATTGAGAAATTTAAAGGCTTTCTCATGTAAACATCTGCACCCAATTCTCTAGCTTCATTCATATCAGAACCATCTGTGCTCCCTGTCACTATACAAACAGGGATATCAGCTAAATCTAATTGCTGCTTCAGCCAACTCAGCAACTCTAATCCGTTATCATCTCCTATTTTAATATCTAACATGATCAACTGAGTGTCTAATCTACCTTTCTCAGTATCCATGTAATCTTTGAATGTCTTAGCACTATCTTTGCATGTGACTGTATCAACACCCACACTCTCTATCAGGATCTCGGACATCATATCCTGTTGAACCTTCTCATCTTCTACAAGAACTACATTAACCGTTTTAATCTTCATGTATCTTCTTTAAATGTAAGGATTCTAATCTTTCTAATCTGAAGCGATCCGCAGCACAATTACCTTTTATATTATCAATGTCTTTATCAGCTTCTTTTTGATGATTCGTAGTATTAAGCTCTGCGATCTTCATCTCATCTTCTATTTCTTTATTGCTTTTCCATTGAACATTTACCTTGCTCTCTAAAGCTAAGATTCTCTTGTTATGATCAGTTTGGGTACTACTAACTTTAACCACACCTGCAATTATTGAGACTAACAACACTATGATGGCATGAGGAGTATAAGCAATGATCGACTTGATCCACTCAGATTTATTTAAACCTGCTCTTCTCCTGTTCTATTCTTTTTAATCAAATCTTTAGATTTCTGGGTGTGTTTCAAACCTGTTCTAGGGCAGTTCTGAATAAACCTTGCTTTTCTTATTTTCTGCTTTGTCTCATTTGTATGTTTTCTACCTAGAGCTTTCTCACGAATTTTATCTTTAGTTTCTTCAGACATGGGCTTTCTTTTATAGTTAATCATAAATAACTTCCAAAACTTGAAGAGATAATGAAGTATTTTTCCTCTGAGAAAGGGACCCTAGCATTGAATTTAGCTCAAATTCAGAATAATGGCTTTCCTCTAAACCTCCCCTAATGCGTTTTATAACAGTATCCCTGTCCTGCCCAAGACAATAACTAGCTACTAAAAGCTCACGTAGCATTGCGAATGAAAAATTTGAAGTATCATCAGCTAGTTCTCCAATCGTACCCTCATCTTCATTGACACCGAGTTTCGTCATCAGATAAGCATGTCTTCCTTCTCTTGGAGGCAAGTGGACTTTTAATTTTCTATCAAACCTACCAGGTCTTTTGAACCTTTCTGATATCTTGCCGATATGGTTTGTTGTGGCTAGATATAAAACACCATCAACTTGATCATCACCATCGAATAGATTTAAAAATGCTTTCTCGTTATACTGCATTGCTTCATCGATGTCTTCTAGGATGACAACACAATCTCTATCAGGCTCCACTTCTTTGAACTCCTTCAAACCTTCTCTTAGATTATAGATGCCACATGAATCAGCAATGAAAACAACTGCCTCTTGATTTATCATTTGTTCCATAACCAACTTCATTAAGCAAGACTTTCCTACACCTGCCTCACCATAAAGAATGATTCCTCTTTTGTGGGAGAAACCCATATCACTGAATTTTTCTTTTCTTTCGTCTGTCCAAAAGTCATCTATCTCGTTAAGGACTTCATCATATCTCTCATCCTTAAACCTTAGAAGCTCATCGGTATTAACCTCATGGACCTCATAAAAAATGCCTTTCATATCACTTTTTATCTTGTATACCCCAGCCTCTAGGAACTTCTGAGAAGGAGGAAGTTTCATATCAGTATAAGGACGTTTTACGTTCTCCTGATTCAAATACTGAGTCAATACTTTCTTGCGTTTAGGAGCATTGCCACCTATTGATCTGATACTCGGTAAATCCATACCAACTTCTTCACATAGTTTCATATAATCTGCCTCATAAATTAAGCTTTAAAAGATTTCCCTGTAACAATTCTTCCTTTATTAGGTCCTGTGAGAACTGTCCCTGATGCAGAGCCAGCATCCATTGATGTGATTAAAATATCTATGACTTCTGAGGCTTTCACCACATCTCCTACCTTTACGTCACCTACACTCAGTAGAAGTTCGTTAATAGTCTCACATAGATTAATATTATTCTATCCCACAACTTTCTTCAAATCATTAACACTTCCACCGAAAGCTCTAGACATCCCTATCAGAGACACACCTATTTCTTTTAGTTTCTTTTCGTTATTAGCATAATCAGACTCAACTCTTCTGGTTAATTTCTTCTTAATCCAGGAGTCTCGTAAATCCTCAGACATTTTAATAATTCCTTCAAATGTCTTTTCAGCCATATCTAGGACTAGCTTTGGTGATGTAGCCTCATCAACCCCAGGAGGTTGTATAGGTTTTGTATTCAATATCTGATCACACAGTTTCATATTAAGGGACCCACACTTTCTGTTGTTTGTTAATCCAAGCTGCTAGATCTTCTATGCTTGGAGCTTCCTTTTCTTTAGTGATCCAAAGGACCCCCTGATCACTCGCCCAATTTGCTTTGTTATCTGGCATATCATCAAACTCAGATTTCAGATACTTGAAATGGACTCTAGCTGTGTGAAAATTCTCATTGCTTGATATCTTTCCTAGCTTTATAGACCTGATCATTATTCCATGACCTTTTCCTTCACCTTCAAAGAGTCTGAACCAGCCATCTTTCTCCAATCTCCATCTAGGATTATTCTTACCCTTAGTGAAATCAAAGAATGCTCTACCATCTAAGTTACCTGGTCCTTTTCCTGCTAAGAAAGAGATATCCTTGGAAGAGATCGCTTCACCGATTAGATCATGTATTTGATTACATAGTTTCATATTATTTCGCTTTCCTTAAAATTTTCTCATCTTCGATCCACTTCTTTGCAATAGGATTATGGACAGGCATGTTCGCAAATGCCTTGATTTTTTTCCATAATTTCGTGAACACAGGTGACTTTGGAGTAAGTGGTTGACTTGTATCGATGATATGAAAATTCTTATCTCCAAATAGGCTTTGGAATTTACCCATATTCTTTTGAACTGCCTCCCAGCCTTTAGTGACAAGTTTAGGAGGAACAGACTTTTCTCTTTCTATATTATTCTTCTGAGCTGCCTCCTCTGTGGTATTCACAAAAATCATAGAGGTGTCATATCCTAATGTGTGGAAGAACTTCCTAGCTTCTTTCAATTTCTTATAATTTTTTCCTGTACCATCAATGATAACTCCAAGTCTGCCTACTAAAAAGTTATCATGGAGTATATCAGTGAGTGCTTTGGCTTTCAATCTAATCACATCATTGTCTTTTGCATCAGCAGCAGATAAATTATGCATCTTAATTGATAACCCAGCTTTCTTCCTTAAATGAATTAGCTGATCATCACTATTGATCACCTTCAAACCTAGACCACCTGTTGAATGCTTAGTGACGAAAGATTTTCCTGAACCTGGACCTCCTGCTAGGAAGACCGCTTTGAATATTGAAGGATCATTGAGACCCTCACCCATGGTACGTAATACTTCATCTGTTAGACTCAATTTAATCTCCCCAAAGTGATAGAACCCTATCGACTAGGTTCTCTTCTTCTTTTTTAAAGTTGTCTCCTGCTGCCTTCTTGAGAAAAGCTAGAGCTGGTTGTTTCTTCCTAGACTTCATTAGCTCTAGGAACCTATTAACCTGATGACCACCAACAACGTAAAGGTATCTTTTCCCACCTATGGAAACAGTCACTCTACCATCAGAGCTAGATTTTATAACTTTTAGGTCTAGTGCTTTCTCTTCCATTAGTTCATGACACCCTGAAGCGTAGTCTTTCCTGTCTTCCTAAGCCCAGCTATAAATGTGTCTAGGTCCTCTGGACTCAAAGAAATCATGGTATGTTCGGACCCTGATTTGATATTTAGGACGATGTTCTTATCCCCATCAGGCAAAAACTTACCATCTTTCCTATCGATTAGGATCTTAGAGACCCTCCTCTTAGGTGTGGCTAGGATCTCATTAACTCTAGTGGCTAGTTTCATACATGCTCCAATTTATGAAATTTCTTAAGTTCATTCCTGACGTAATTAGTGCCATCATCTATCTCGGATGCCCATATAATTAACGTATCATAACCATAAGGCTCAAAGACATCTATTCTATCTTGCTCCTTATCGTTCCTATGCCAGTAGTCTCCATATACTTCTATAATTTTCTTCTGACCATTGATATTAATGAAATCAGGGTTCTTACCTGCTATCCAAACATCACCATCTCCAACATATTTGTATTCTTTAGGAAATAACTCATTCAATAAAGCTTCCATCTGAATCTCAGGTTTAGTTGGTTTCATAGCATAAGCTTTAAGTCGAGCCTTAGCATACTTGGGATTCTGCCATAATTTCTTATGACTCAGACTCATTTTCTTCTTAGTCTCTTCTGAAAGCTTACTGCCTGTCTGAATCTCAGAAATCTTCCTCCTAGTTTCTAGACTAACCTTTTTACCAGTATGTAATTTTCGTAGTATTGCCTTATGTTCTTCTGATATGACAACACCCTTGTGACTCAGACTCATTTTCTTCTTAGTCTCTTCTGAATGCTTATTACCTAGATTAGCATTTCTAAGTTTTTGTTTAGCCTCCTCAGAGTGTTTAGCTGTGCCATTCTTCTGCCTAGCAGCTAATCTTTTAGTTATCCACTCTTTAGGATGCTTTACACCTTTCTGAAATGGCACTATTTACTTAATCCAATCCGTTTCCTGATTTTGTTGGAGATAGCTCTGTTTCTTAGTGCTGTCCCTGTATGAGCTTTCCTTCTAGCTTTGATTAAAGCTGCTTTCTGCTTGCTGTTTAGGATCTTCTTCCTAATCTTGACTGCGACCTTCTGTTTCTTACCACCTCTGACAACTAGCTTGAACTTCTCGTCTGCTTCTGAACCTTCTTCAACCGACTCACTGAATAGAGTTTGAAGAATACTCTTGTTCATCCACTTAAGATCAGTCATGTCTAGGCTACCATCTTCGGCTAGGCTAGGTTCGGCTGTTTGGAAATCAGTTACGTCTACTTCGTTTCCTAGAGGATCTTCAATGCCTGATGTTGATAGGCAATAAGCATTCTCTTCTTCGTCCACACCGAATACTAGAACTTCCTTATCTTCTTCATCTTCCAAACAAACTATGTAATCCGAGCCATCTTTCAGGATATCAACATTAACGTCATCAATACCATGCTCTTTCAGGAGGTTTGAAAAAGCTTCTGCTTCAGCTTTACAAGACACCCCTTCTTTTACTTTTACTGAATCTAAAATGTCATTTACTAACTTCATGGTATTCTCCTTTAGACGGTTAAAAAACCTTTGAAAACTTTCTGAAAAACTTTTTAAATAAATATATAGAAATACATAACTCGTTTTAAAAAACTATAGTTATATTAAATTATGGCATTAAAAAAGGCCAGGAACCTTTTAGGGTTCCCAGCCTTTTTGCTGTTACACTTAATTACATCTATACTTCTAATTTATATATGGCTCATCTAGAGCAATCTCAGTTACCTCATCATACCACTGCCCTCCTTTCTCTGCTTATAAGATTATTCGTGACTGCTATTCCTCATGTGTTGGTTTAAAATCCCCATCAGCATCACAATGTTCTAGTGGGGTATCCCTGCTTTCTTATATTCCAATGTCTCCAAAATCTATTCCAACCTTTATTGATAGATGACAACAGTATGAGTAGCACTACAACTGTCAATGTGGATACTCCGATGAAACTCCAAAAACCCTGAGTAAGAACTTCTAAATACTGCACCATGATACCTCCTTATTAAAATTTACCCCAACAACACTTCTTGAATTTACGACCCTTACCGCATGGACAAGGATCATTCCTCTTAGCATTCGCAAACTTACCTAATCTTCCCTTGACTAGATCTTCCTGAATATCCCGATACTTAGCAAACTCTGATTCTAGGTCTGCCCAATCCCCTCCTGAATCATCGACTAATAATATTGGTTTCAATTCCATATCTCCTTATTTTAAATCCTCTAGGGAATGCTGAGTGTCCCGTTAACTCAAAGTCACTAAACCTACTCGCTCACACCTCCTCCGAAAAAAGAACAGGCGAATAGGAAATTGAGAAATGACATCCCCTAGAGGTGTTATATAAATTCTACTACGTTGACTTCTTTCTTGCACTGGATACAATCCACAGTGTCAGATTTCACTCGACAGTCATTATGCGTTTTTCCTAGATCCTCTAGAGCATAATGTGTGAAGTTAAGTCTACAGCAATGAGGACAATGGAAGGTGATTGCTTTCTGAGCCTCAACCACTAGTCCTTTGTCGTTCTGCTCTCTGATCTTACTCATATTGTGTGACCTCCTTTCTTTATGCTCATTGACTTAGCCGACTTCCTAGATACGTTATAACTCAACTTCTTATTTATTCTTGTGCATCTAGGACAAATCCAATTATTATCGCTATCAAAATCCTCACTACATTTTAAGCAATTTCTTCTAGGCATATTTTATTTTTTATCTTTCGTATAAGCTTCATGTTGTAAATAATCAACCACACCCTCAATATCTGAAGCTATAGTTCTAGCCATCATAGTTAGTTTACTTAATTTACCTGAGCTGTTGAATGGTTCTTCTTTGTCTATACCATGAGGTACTGTAAGGAACAACCCTATCTTACGTTCTACATTCTTATTTATCAACTCAACCCCTATCCCATATGAACCATCACAATCAGGATCACACTTGAACTGAATGAGCCGATCTATAATACCATATAGATCAGTAATATCCTGTTTCGACACTTCAGGATAACAATCATCCTCTGATTTCCTACGATCAGTGATAAACTTTGATATGTCCTCAAACAATTGTAATACATTTTCTGCTATTGGGATTGTCATTATTCATCCTCTCTTCTTGTATACTTTTGTATGATGTCTGTTAGAGTGCTCATATCAGTCTCTAGAACTCCCTTATCAAACGCTAAATTATATTTTTCTTGTTCCAACTGTTTAATTATTTTTAGGTAGTGCTCTTGAATCAAAGATCCTGCCATCTGACCACCTTTGATAACTTCATCTTTATGCTCAGATTCGACATAACCTACTAAATTCTGTAGTAAAACTAAAATATCTACTTCACCACCATTTATGAATTTTAGCATAGGACCCTCTTTATATTAAAGTTATCTCTGCAATAGTCTAGGACCGAAACTGTCACCTTATTGTAGATATCTACTTCCTCTTGAGTAAAAGAACAGTCATCCTCACATGATACAAAATCTTTTAGTGGCTTGACTATTTCCTTTCCTACATATGTTTCTAACCATTCGATCATGTCTCCATAATAAGGAGATATTCTAAGCTCCCCCTCCTCTACCCCTGATCCATCACAAGTCCCACAATTCACCTCATCGGTCCCTCCACATTCAGGACACTCTATTCGTCCTGAACCTTCACATTCAGGACAATCTTCACCATCACACCCACAATCAACCTTGCCTCTATTACACTGAGGACATCCTGTAAAAGTCGTATCACCATTGCACTCACTGCATGTTTCCTCGGCACGATCCACAACATTACCATTACCATTGTTGCAATAGTCATAAAACAACCTGCTGATGGCTCGTATGAGCTCACCCTGAACAGTTGATGCTTCTCCTGAACTAGGCACAAGGTCATTATATAATCTTTGGTACTCGTCCTGTCTAGGATGATTGCTATCCCAAAAACTTATGTTGTCTTTCGTTTCACTCATTTTGATACCTCTAGATTCTGTAAATTTCTCTTGATCGTCTTGAGATCAAGGTCATAAGATTCTGCCCCATCAAGTGTCAATGAGATCTTAAAATCTTCATGATTCCCTTTGAGCTTATAATCTCGGATATGAATACATCCTTTTTTGGAGAGACTACCTAAGATCCCTGGGACTGACTTTTTAGGAATAAGGTCTGTGTAAATTAATGTGGAAATGACTGACTCTTCCCATATAGGAAAGTCAACTACGTCTGAGGCTTTTGTATCAGGACTACCACTCTCTTGTTGGTAACTATCGAAGATGATTGCTGCGATAGCTTTTCTCTCTAGGTCTGTTAAGTACATTCTACAACCCTTTCTCACAAGGTTTGAAAAGTAATAAACTCAAACAACTATGTTATTCTAACAAATTCTAACAAGATGTCAAGGAATAAAATTATTTCCAATACTTGTTGTGATCATACTCAATACCCTCACGTTTATAATATCGATGAAATCTTTTTCTTAGGTGCTGAGGAAATAGAAATGTGAAATTATCTACATCTCGAAAAGTTTCGTATTTTCCTTTCACGCTATCCTCTGCTATCACATTCACAACATGTCTGCCCCCTGGAAAAATAGTCTCATCTACATACTCATATTCTCTTCCTTCGGACTGTTTTCCTTTTTTAATTCTAACCGTTAGTATTTCTTTTTCATTCAATGTTTTCATGTTCCTCACTCTCCTCCTTTTATAATTACTTGCCTCTATGTTTCCCATGCACTACTTTTCCGACACTCTTGAAAGTAAATGGTCTATTTCTGAGCTTACTCATCATATCAGATAACTCACCAGGACTCCATTTACCAACCACACCACCGAAGGCTCCTGATTTCAATCTAACAATCTCAGTCCCTGCTGTATCACCTTTACCTCTATAGAGTATGGAGTCTTGATTATACTTCTTGCCTAGCTTCTTCAGGTCATCTCTTAGTTTCTGACCACCATCTCCTGAACCACTCTGAACAAAGAATGAGACTTCTTTGATAGTATCTACCTTCCCTGTTACAGGATTTTTTTCTTCGTAAGTTCCCATCAGCTTCGTAGGTCCATAACCTAGAGCTCTTAGTTCACTCAATAGAGAATTGGTATTATCAGTATTTACTTTCTTCGGAATCCTCAAAGCTAAAGGGTCTTTATCCTTAGATAGCTTATTGAATTCCTTATCATCTCTACTATAGACTAATCTATATGCAGATATGATGCCTATGGATTTGTCATTCATATGCTTGAATAACCTAGATAAATTGGCTTCTTCCATATCTAGCACTTGCTCTACTTCGTCTACTAGCTTCATACGTTCTCCTAAATTAAATTGTGCTCACACTGATGTGCAAAATAAATCTTATACTCGGCAGCGACTTCTTCATCTGAAATACCATAACCTTTTAAAGCATCAATTGTATCATCGATCTCGCCTGTATAAGATGCCTCGTGATTTGCTAATTCTCTCTGAATAATTTGTGACTTCGTGTTCTTAGCTAGATCCTCCTTAATTCTTTGCTTGCCTGACTTCTTAAGATCTTTAACAAACTGAGTGACATTAGCACTCGGACAAATTATCCCTGATCCTAGAGAAGCATATTTCGTACCCTCTACTTTTTGTTCATCAAATTGTTCATCACTGAAAGCAAAAAACGCTCCATGCTCTCTCAACGCCTTAGTAACTCGATCTTGTCTTTCCATAATACACCTTCTTTCTCACAAAAGGTACTAAAAAGTTAATTAAGATACTCTTCTTTCTCACGAAAGGTACTAAAAGTTAATTAGGATTCTCCTTTATCCATTCCTTCACAATCTTCAGAGCTTTTTCACCTTTGATCTCAGGGAATTTCTGTCCTAGATGAGATGCAATTGCTGGATGAATCCATTCATCTCTTTGCTCTTCTACAATGTAACTTAGATATTCATCATATTTTTTATCCACCATGACTGCTCCCTTCTATAAAAACTTTCTTCTTAGGTCCGAAACTGAAAACACTTCCAACTGCTCTATCATTCCCATAACCTATCTGTTTAATACAAACTGCATCCTTGCCATTCATCTTCCTATAAACTTGCTTCCTGACTATCCCATAAGCTGACCTAGAATGACCTTCATTGTAACTAGAACCAGTATGAAACTCAACCTTATTACCTAGATTCTCAAAACATAATGCCATATCTGATCTCCTCTCTCATAAAACATCAACATAATTTTTGAATAGATCTCTTAACTTATTCAACTCTTCGAGATCATAACCACCATACATGTAAGCACAATGGTAATTCAAGAAGTACCTTGCTCCCTTCTCGGAAACTAATACCTGGTTCTTTCTACTGATCCCTCTTTCTGCTCGATCCTCTGCCAAACCTAGACCATGCAAAACGTGTGATTCTAGTTCAGCACCTTCTTCAGGCTCGTAATCTATCAGAGCCTTTTTTGCCAACGCTTTGAATTCAGCACTTTTCATTTTCAAATCCTTTCTCACAAAAGTTGAAACCAATAAACCCAACCAACTCTTAGATTATAACAAATTCTAACAAAGAGTCAACCACTAAATGGATTATTTTTAACAAACTTTTATAGGTGTGCTGTCTCTTTGGAATTGAACCCACAAGCCTCGTACCTGTTCTACCCCCTTCATACTATTACCCCAACACTCAGAGAAATAAACCTTTAACTCTGAATCAGGAGGCTTACGTCCACAATACTCTTCAATGACTCTTCCTGCATCGGCTCTTGAATAAGCACAAATGTAAATGTGCTGTTGATCCCTATGTGTCCATCTAGGATCATCATGATTCCGAGCACAATAACCCCTACCATTCCATATTTTTAATTTTCTCATGGTTCTCCTAAATATATCTTGTAATTTCGTTCAAGGCTAATAATTCCTGTTGAGCTTTTTGTAGTGCTAACCAAGCTCCTAGAACAGGATGAAGATATACTATATAGTCAATCGCTAGTTGGATCTCATCAGCAATCTCTTGTTGTGGGTACTGTCCCTGAAGAGCGAATACCTGATCACAATAGATGTCATCTAGGATTGACTTACTGAAATCTTCATTCTGTAGGTCACTTATCGCATACTCATTTAGATAATCCAAATGTCCATAAGGTTTGATCTCATTTTTTCCATCATAGAATGGGAAATACATTTGCATAATACACCTTCTTTCTCACAAAAGGTCTTAAATATATCCATGTAACAATAGTAAACTAGGTTGCCCATGTTCACAAACTCCATCAGGCTCAACAGAACACCCATCGGCTGCTGGTACAATGCTTGCACTTGCCAACCTATTCAATCTAGCGATGCTCGGTGATTTCGCCTTTTTGATCTGTACTGCACTCGGATACTTCTCTTGATACTTCTCTAGGCTTACTCCCTCTTTTAAAGATTTCAGACCTCGTTCTTCACTCCAAACATTAATTTTCATTTCAAACCTCTTTCT
>Ga0233429_1004304_pt1 | contig 12688 bp, 9 predicted proteins | sample SI_118_April2016_3_FD_179879 | JGI IMG/M metagenome (GOLD analysis project Ga0233429, IMG submission 179879) | Seawater microbial communities from Saanich Inlet, British Columbia, Canada - SI_118_April2016_135_MG | ecosystem: Environmental > Aquatic > Marine > Inlet | place: Canada: British... | reverse complement strand
GGAGTAACTATAACCCAGGAAATGGTGAGCAGCACAAGAGCAATGACTATTAAGACTTTCCAACTTTTCATACTACCTCATGAACATGAAGAGTAGTTGAATGAACATTAATAAAAACGCAGTTAAGCAGGAAGGCGATGCATCACAGCAGATTAACGTACAGAATAGCAATCAGCAATCACCTACCTGCTGACTGTTATTTTATACCTCCTGTTTCTGGAGTCAATTAGTAGATTTGCTTAATTGAAAACTCTAAAGGAGCTTCAGAGTTAATCTCAACAAGTATTTTAAAAATATAGCAACAGTCTGAGGATTTACAGGAAGGATTATTCTCTTTTCTGTGGGTAGAATATGTTTGCATTCAACTGCTACGAGATAGTCCTGAGACCACAGTAGAAAATGTTTCCATCCAGTCAAAGCGCATATTCCCTGTTGGTGTATAAAGCCGGCCTTTTTTTTCAGTAACGGAAACATCTTCCAGTCCTGCACCAGCAAGTTGTGCGCAACCGATAGCTGTCAATTCCGGTTGGTTTGTAACTCGGATTCTACGTCCCAACACTTCCGACAGAAACTGACAAATGTAAGCATTATTAGCTAAACCTCCATCAACGCTAATTTCTTCTGCAATGGCTACACTTTTATCCATGGCAAAAATAACTTCAGCAATACGCAAAGCAACTCCTTCCAAAACTGCTTGTACCAAATCCAATGGACCGGTATCCAGTGACATTCCTTCAAAACAGGCTCTGGTCTCTCGCTGCCAATGTGGACAAGCCAATCCGGAAAGTGCCGGAACAAAAGTCAAACCACGATCTATTGCTGCAGGTTTTTCAAAAGTATTGATTTCCTGATACTCGGAAAACAAACCCAACCCACGCGCCCAATTCACCGCAGATGCTGCATTGTAAACACCTCCATCCAAAGCATAAACAGGTGCTTCACCTCCTAAACGCCAAGCCACAGTTGGTAACAATCCATGTGCTTCATTCATTTCCGGAGAATCTCCGTTAATAACCAAAGCAAAAGCTCCTGTACCAAGTGTGATTTTCGCATCACCAACATTTCGACAATCATGCCCATAGAGTGAAGCCTGCTGATCAACAACACTGGCTCGAAGAGGAATCTTCCTGCCTTTCACTTTCAACTCACCAAATTCATCTTGAGTTGCTAATATTTCCGGTAATGTCTCTAATGGGACACCAAATAAATTACACAGTTCATCATCCCATTCCATCGTTTGAAGATTCATTAATGAGGTGCGTGATGCAGTTGTTACATCTGTAACAAATCGACCAATCAGATTCTGCATAAAAAACGCATCTGTCGTACCGAGCGCTAACCTTTTTTCACGCAAAAGATCTTTTGCTTCTGGCACATTTGCTAAAATCCACGCCAACTTAGAGGCTGAAAAATACGGATCCAGGGGCAGCCCAGACAAAGCTTTCACGCGCTCTTCATGTCCTTCTTTTTTTAATTTATTCGTTATGTTTGCGGTTCTATTGTCCTGCCAGACTATGACCGGACTAATCGGTTGGCCCGTTTTTCTGTCCCAAGCCAAGCAACTTTCACCTTGATTGGCAAGGCCGAGCACATCAGCACTTACCAAGGCTTCGCTGCAAGCAATTACATTATTAAGCAATTCTCGCGGGTCATGCTCTACCCAACCGGAAGAGGGATAAAACTGCTGATGCGTGAAAGTGGCGCAGACCTCAGCCTTAGCAGCAGACAACATCAATGCACGAGTACTGGTGGTTCCTTGATCAATGGCTCCGAGTTGCATTTCAAATTTATGATTGATGGGAAAATGACGGCAGTTTTCCTGCTAAATCTTTGACAATGTTTTTTGCAGTTGTTCGGCCTTGACTCCAACATTGCCCCGCATCTTCGACCGGATTAGGTAGGTTTTTGTTAGTATAATAAATGGGTACTTTAGCTTGATCCCGGGAAGGTTGAACCACATTTCCCGCTGCATAAAAAACCGGATCAGAACAACGTCCAAATTCATCGACTTCCGGACTGCTAGTCTGCGGATTTAACTCCAGGTGACTAATTCGCGCTAAGCTGGATTCTGGAGTGTACTGCCCAGTGAACAAAACACCATCACAAGCAATATTTTGAACCGGATCGTTTTTAGCTGATATTTCAACAGCCTCAACACGCTCCTGGCCTAGAATTTTTACGAGCTTAGTTTGCAAAAATAACTGTACCCCAAACCAACTTGCTAGCTTATAAATTGGCCAACGTACACTCGGGCAAGAATTTTCTTCCAACATTGCAACTGGCTCGATGCCCGCGTTGCGACAAGTCAGAAGTGCAGAATAGCTTACAATTTCAGTTCCAACGATAATCGGATTACGAAACGGAATCCTGTTTTTTAGATACACCATTGATTGAAGCGCACCGGTGGTAAAAATACCCAAAGCTCGACTGCCGGAAACCAGTCTGGCAGAGCGCGGAGTCTCCCGTATTCCTGTGGTCAGTAAAACGCGTTTAGCAATCATGTGCATCGTTCCTTCAGGCGACGTCAGGATTAGTTCTCCACCTGCACCCAGCATGGTAACAGTGGTTTTCAACTTAATTATCACTCCTGCATTTTGCGCCGTTTCCACTATTTTTTTTGCGTATACCGGGCCTGTCAAGACTCGTTTAAATTCGCGTATACCAAACGGCGGATGCCCGCAATGTCGAGGAACACCTCCGGCCTCTGCCTCACGTTCCAAAACGACAACCTTTTGAATTCCTAATTTTTTCAAGGTGATTGCGGCCGAAAGCCCGGACGGACCAGCACCAATCACGGCAACATCAACGATTTCCTTTTTGAATATTTCAGTCATGACAAGCCCCAATGTCAAGAGACTCTGCGAATTTTCCTTCTGTCAATTCTGCCAAGCGTGCGGAACAATAAAATCCCTGACAGCGTCCCATGGTGACACGCGTTCGACGTTTCAATCCGTCTAAATTTCCAGCAGGAATAGAACTTGTTAGTGCCTCGCAAATTTCACGCTCCGTGACCAGTTCACAATGACAAACAATTTCTCCATATCCCGAAGTTTGCCAGTCACGTGGTAGATGTTCTGCTAGATTGGGAACGCTTGGCACAACTGGTTTGTAGAGACTTTTAAACTTTGAACCTTGCTTTTCAAGTAGTTTATGAACGTACTGAGCAAGACCAAGGGCTGCAGTCAATCCAGTAGAACGTATTCCACCCAGAGTGATCCAATTCCGTTCTGCATTTTCAACTACACGGTACTCTTTATTTTCAGTGGCAGGTCGAATACCGGCGTAAGTGGCAGTAACTGGAATGTTGGCCAGTGCAGGTATTTGGCTGACGGCTTGGGTGTGGAGTTTCTGCAGGATTTCCTGGTTAACTGATGCATCGCTTCGGCTTTCTTGCTCTTCGGCAGTTGGACCTACGGCGAGATTGCCGAAAATGGTAGGAAATATTACAATGCCTTTAGTGAGCTCCGTTGGAACAGGCAAAACAATCGACCGTACCAAGCTGCCTGCCGCCTTGTCAAATACAACAAATTGGCCCTTACGCGGTTTTATAGTGAACTCGCTTTGCCCTAAAACATCAGCATCTACAAGATCTCCAAAAAGACCGGCACAGTTAATAACATGTGTGGCTTTAACCGAACCGCGGCTGGTATGGAGCATCCAATGATTCCCGAAAAATTCTCCTCCCTTAACTTCTGCGTTAAAGACTGCCTGACCTCCATTAGCAACGGCTTGGGACAAATATGCAAGAGGGGCTGACCACGGATCAATTACAAATTCGTGGGGAACAGCGATTGCGGCTCGAATATTTGCTGAGATAGCCGGTTCCTTTACAAGGACTTCCTGTCGGCTCAGTAGTTGTAAATCGTCAATCCCGTTATTGCGTGCCTTCGCTAAAATATTGGGGAAACGCTCTTCTTCCTCTGAAGTCCATGCCGCGACTAAAGCTCCGGTTTTGAGCAGGGGCAAATTGAGGCTTTCCCTGATTTTAAGGTATTCACTGTAACCACTCCGGATACATGCCAGTTCAAGTGAACCCTCTGGAGCATCAAAACCTGTATGCAAAATTGCACTGTTACCTTTGCTTGCTCCGTCCAGAATGTCCGCCGACTTTTCAAGCAAAATAACTGAAATACCAGCTAATGCCAATCTGCGAGCAACCGCACAGCCTACCACCCCTCCACCGATGATGGCAGCATCAGCATCACCAAGTAACGCTGAGTTACGATTATCAACTTTTAATTTGGAATTAGTTCTAGGTGTATTTGGCATGACCGAATAGTATTATATTATAGCCATACAGTCAAATATTTCGGAGTGAATGGTTTGTTTTTGAAATTATCTTTATCTAGCAATATAAATGATTTTTACTCTTTTATAAATGTTTCTTTTGATTTGTCTGGAGGAGGTCTGTGACAAAATAGATTGTTTGATTTGCAAGTGAACATACTTTAAATGAGACAATATTTTCCAGATATCATAAGAGCTACCAAATCCTCAAATATTCTGCGTGTACAATTATTTCCCGTGCGACGGAGCTGTATTGATCATAGCAGCCATCACTTCGTTTTGTGAGTCAAGTATTCCAATTGTGTGGATTGCAAGGTTAACAATGGAATACTCTAAAAAAAATTAGCAAAATAATAACTTGTAATATATTCAAACCTTGCAAATTGTGACATGGAGTGGTTTAATTTTTGTTTGTAAAATAATATTTTGGTTGTAATTGTTGACATCTGCATAGTGATATCTGCATTAGCAGAGATACAGAAACTTTTGATTTATGATTATCACTCACTTTAGGCGGCAGTCTTAATTTAATTTTTCGTATGTTAATTCAACAACATGAACTGTTGTTTTTCTACATTCTTTGATTGGAGCAAATGCCTAAATTCATAGTTACATATGTGAAGTACGTCGATTATGCTTCGACCAAGTTCGGCAGAATGGCGATGTATCTGATCTTTTTAATGATAGGCACTTTGTTATTGGGTGCAATTACCCGCAATATTTTGGATATTCCTCTTTCCTGGACTGTGGAGATGGCCCAATTTACAATCACAGCTTACTATATTTTAGGAGGGCCGTACTCAATGCAGACGGGTGACCATGTGCGTATGGATTTGATTTACGGCCTTTATTCAGATAAAACCAAAGCAAAAATAGATGTGTTTACAAACATTTTTCTCTTAGTGTATTTGATCGTATTATTGATTGGAGCGATTTCCAGTACTCAATATGCAATAGAATATGGGCAGAGGAAATTTTCCCAATGGAACCCATCGATGATTCCGATCAAAGTAATTATGACTTTTGGTATTTTCTTAATGATTTTACAAACTATCTCTACCTTTTTTAAAGACCTCGCAAAATCGAGGGGAGGTAGTATTACATGAGTTATGAACTGATAGGCATGACCATGTTTGGCGGCATGCTCTTAATGATGCTGACAGGTCAACGAATTTTTGCAGCTATTGGCTTTGTCTCAGCAACTGCTGCACTCTTTCTTTGGGGAACCGGTGGGGTTGAGATGCCTTTTAGTGCAGCCTTCAAGCTATTTAACTGGTATCCTTTACTGACTTTACCTTTATTTATTTATATGGGCTACATCCTCTCTGAGTCAGGAATCGCAGATGACTTATACCACATGTTTCACGTCTGGTTCGGTGGAGTAAGAGGAGGATTGGCTATTGGAACAATTGCACTCATGATAGTCATTTCAGCCATGAATGGATTAAGTGTAGCAGGTATGGCAATAGGCGCTACGATTGCGCTGCCGGAAATGCTGCGGAGGGGTTATGACAAAATAATGATTACCGGCGTGGTACAGGCCGGTAGTTCTTTAGGTATATTGATTCCGCCAAGTGTGGTGTTGGTACTCTACGGAATGATTGCTCGACAACCGGTTGGTAAATTATGGCTTGCCGGAGCTATTCCGGGTCTTATGATGGCAGGTCTTTTCATTATTTATATTGCTGTTCGCTGTAAACTTCAGCCCGACCTTGCACCTGCTTTAAGCGAAGAAGAACGTAATATGCCTTTTAGTGATAAACTCAGGGTATTAAAAGCAGGCATTACTCCATTTTTGATCTTCTTTTTTATGACAGGCTTATTCATTATGGGGATTACCAGTCTGGTTGAAAGCTCTGCTGTTGGTGCAACAGCCGCAACAATTGCTGCAATTGCAAAAAGAAGGTTGAACTGGAAAGTAATAGAAGCTACTATGCGTAAAACGCTTGGTATTTCATGTATGTTTATGTGGATTATTCTGGCTGCACTTAGTTTTGGTGCAGTGTTTGACGGTATAGGAGCAGTTAAGTCAATTGAATCGTTGTTTATAACCAACTGGAACTTAACGCCTTGGGAAGTGCTGATCATGATGCAATTATCCTATTTGTTAATGGGAACTTTTCTGGACGATACTGCAATGTTAGTCATAGTTGCACCTTTGTATGTACCTTTGGTTAAGGTGTTGGGTTTTGACCCAGTTTGGTATGGAGTTTTATATACTATCACTTGCCAGATTGCTTATATGACACCGCCGTTTGGTTACAATTTATTCTTAATGCGGGCAATGGCACCGAAGGAAATTTCGTTGATTGATATTTATCGTTCTATCATCCCTTTTGTGCTGATTATGACTCTGGCACTGACCTTGGTGATGGTATTTCCACAAATTGCCCTTTGGCTGCCAGAGTATGTTTATTCGAAATAAAAACTTTAACGGGCCTCTCGGCTCTATCCCAAGCTGTTGAAACGTGGTTGTGGCTCTTGGGTTTAATCTTAAAAACCACACTTAGGAGAAAGTTAATGAAAGACAAAAAAGAGATAATACTTCCTGCAGTTGAACCAAAAGGACGCAGAGAGTTTATTAAAAAAGCTGGTGTTGGAACGGCAGGAATATTGGCGGCTGGAACAGCTCCAATGGCTTACGCAAAAAGCAATCCTATCAAATGGCGTTTACAAACTTATTCCGGTGCTCCATTAGGTGCCCACGTCATCAAGCCACAAATCGAAGCTTTCAATAGAGCAGCAAATGGCGAGATGGAAATTGAACTGTATTATGCAGATCAATTGGTGCCTACGGATGAACTCTTCAGAGCCATGCAGAGAGGTGTTATTGATGCAGTGCAAAGTGATGACGCCACTATGGCATCTCCGGTAGACATCAGTGTCTTCGGTGGTTATTTCCCGTTCTCAACTCGCTATAGTTTGGACCTGCCGGTTTTATTCAAATACTATGGTATGAATGAAATCTGGCAAGAAGCTTACGATGAAGTCAAGGGAGTTGAATGGCTCGGTGCAGGTGCATGGGATCCATGTCATATTTTCTCAAAAAAACCTATTCGTAGTATTGCTGATATGAAAGGCAAACGAGTATTTGGAGTACCAACTGCTGGAAAATTCTTAGCTCGTTATGGCTTAATCCCTGTAACACTGCCTTGGGATGATATCGAGGTTGCACTACAAACCGGTGAACTTGACGGTGTTGCCTGGTGTGGATTCACTGAAGCCTATGAAGTAGGTTGGGCCGATGCTTGTGACTATGCCTTACTTAACAACGTAACTGGTGCATGGTGTGGCTCTTATTTTGCCAATAGTGACAGCTGGAAAAAAGTTCCGCCTCATCTTCAAGAACTGTTTAAAATATCCATGGACAGCTCGCACTATTACCGCCAAGTTTGGTATTGGGGTGGAGAAGCAAAGTTGCGTGTAGAAGGTAAGAAATTGGAATTGACTACTATTCCAGCTGATGAATGGGATCAGGTCGTTGACGACTCAGCTGAATTCTGGCATGAAATGGCCAGCATCAGTCCACGTGCCGCAAAGGTTGTACAGATCTTTACGGATTACACTAAAGTAATGGAAAAAGCTGGTGTTCCTTATCGTTACAGTTGAGTAAAAGTTTTATACTCAGGGTCAATTGATCCTGAGTATAAAAACAGATAACTTTTTACTTTATCATGCATACTAATCATTTCAGTTAATTAGCAAGTATGAATTTTATTTAGTTCTGCTCAACGTTTGACTTTCCAAAACAAGCTCCGCCGGTTATTCTTTTAAGAATCACCGGCGTTTTTATTTAACAAAACAAGACATCAAAAGGAACAAAGAAATGAAAGTCTACGGTATGCTGACGGTTGAAGAACTTCAGCAACAAGTTGATAGTAGAGAAATTGATACTGTACTGGTAGTTTTTACTGACCTCTACGGACGTTTCATGGGCAAGCGTTTTGACGCAGAGTTTTTTCTGGAAGATGCAGTAGAAAACGGTACCCACTGTTGCGATTACCTGGTGACAGCTGATATGGAAATGAATACTGTTTCAGGATATGAATACACGAATTGGGAACGTGGTTACGGTGATTTTCATCTTGTTCCGGATTTTAATACTTTGCGTAAAATCAGTTGGCTCGACCGCAGCGCAATGGTGCTTTGTGATGTTAAAGAAAATAAAACGCATGAACTGACTGAAGTAGCTCCACGTTCGATGCTCCGGAAACAGGTTGATTTTGCAAACGAACTTGGTTTCATCGCAAAAGCCGGATCTGAACTGGAATATTTTATCTTTCAAGATTCTTTTCAGGAAGCCGCGGAAAAGGGTTACAAAGACCTGAAACCAGCAGGATGGTATGTTGAAGACTACCATGCTCTACAGGGTACACGTGTCGAGCATTTTAACGGCGATGTCCGCAGACATTTGCGGGATTCCGGAATTCCAGTGGAAAATTCTAAAGGCGAAGCTGCGCTCGGACAACACGAACTGAATGTACGTTATGCCGAAGTTTTAACAATGGCGGACCGTCACGCACTTTACAAACAATGTCTCAAAGAAGTCGCAGAACAGAAAGACATCAGTGTCACTTTCATGTCAAAATATAAAGATGGTCAAGCTGGTTCGAGTTGCCATATTCATCTTAGTTTGTGGAAAGATGACGAGAACGCTTTTCCAGGTGACTTGAAAGAAGGGCCAATCGAATGTTCAGAAACATTCCGCTGGTTTCTTGGCGGCTGGATTAAGCATTTACCGGAGCTGATGGTATTTTACGCACCAACAATAAATTCATACAAACGCTATGAAGCAAAATCCTGGGCACCGACCCGCATGGCATGGTGCCATGATAACCGCACCGCCGGATTCCGCGTGGTTGGTAATGGTCCAAGTTTAAGAATAGAATGCCGTATTCCTGGAGCAGACTGTAATCCGTATCTGGCTTACACTGCAGCCATGGCGTCCGGACTGGACGGTATTCGCAACAAAATCGAGCCGCCACCGATGTTTGAAGGTGATGTATATTCGGCAGATGAACTTCCGGAAGTGCCGATGTCTTTACGGGAGGCCTTAACTTTGTTTGAGCAAAGTGATTTTGCAAAAACAACTTTTGGAGATGCAGTGCATCAGCACTACATTCATTTTTTCCGCACAGAAGCTGAAGCCTACGAAGCGGCTGTGACGGATTGGGAATTAAAACGATACTTTGAACGAATATAAATAATTATCAGGAGTCTAAAAATGCGATTAGAAAATAAAGTTGCGCTCATCACGGGCGGAGCAAGTGGAATAGGAAAAGAGTCATCCCTTTTGTTTGCAAAAGAAGGCGCAAAAATTGTGGTGGTTGATCTAAATGATGCGGAAGGCGAAAAAACCGTGGCGGAAATTAAAGCCGCAGGCGGAGAAGCTGTTTACGCACATGCGGATATTTCAAAAGCCGCGGACTGTGAAGCGATGGTAAAAACCGCAGAAGATCAATTCGGCAAACTGAACGTAATGTTCAACAACGCCGGAATCATGGATAGCCGTGATGATAATGCGCTGGTTACAGAAGAAGATGTCTGGGATTTAACTATGGCAATTAATTTGAAAGGTGTCTTTCTCGGCTGTAAATACGGCATCGCAGCCATGCAGCGTGCCGGTGGTGGCTCGATCATCAATACCGCGTCATTCGTTGGACTGATGGGTGCGGCGACACCTCAAGTGGCGTATACTGCCAGTAAAGGCGGAGTAATCGCTTTGACCCGTGAACTATCGGTGATTCATGCTCGTGAAAACATCCGCGTAAACGCACTGTGTCCTGGACCTTTGCGAACAGAATTGTTGATGAAATTTCTCGACACTGAAGCCAAAAAACAAAAACGGCTCGTGCATATTCCAATGGGACGTTTCGGTGAAGCAAAGGAAATGGCGTTTGCAGCGTTGTTTCTTGCTTCTGATGAATCATCCTACACAACCGGAACTGAGTTTGTGGTGGACGGTGGAATTACTTCGGCTTATGTAACTCCGGAGTGATTTCTCAGCTTATGCTCCCCACTTAGCTTTTACTGCCTCACGATCAATTTCATTATTGGTCTGAGGCAGTTCTTCGACGAAAATCACCTGCCGCGGTTTTTTGAAACCGGCAATCTGTTCTCCGACAAAATCACGTACTGCATCCAGAGATAGTTTAGTTCCTTCGCTGCAGACACAAATCGCTTTTACCGCTTCACCCCAGGTTTTATCCGGAACACCAATCACGCAGCATTCACTGATTTCAGGATGCTTCAACAATATGTTTTCAACTTCTCCAGGATATACATTTTCACCACCTGTTTTGATCAGTTCTTTTTCTGCTTTACGTTTGACGTACCACAGATAACCGTCTTCATCAAAGCGTCCAATGTCACCTGTGTGATGCCAACTATTACGCTGTGCATAGGCTGTTGCTTCAGGCATCTCCCAGTATTCCAGAAAAATATTTTCACCACGTACCACAATTTCACCTTCTTCACCACAGGCTAACTGCTGATCAAGATCATCAACAACAGCAACTGAATTAAGCAAAGTCGCTTGTCCGGAAGATCCTGGCCTTTCCGTAGCAGGAGAAGCAGTTACAAATGCTGTGGTTTCGGCTTGTCCAAAACCTGTCCAGAAAACCGCGGATGTTTCTTCATGCAGACGTTGAATATTCTGCGGACCTTCTAATCCGTAAACCACCCGTAGACTTTCCAATCCAGAACCGGCTTCTTTTGCGGTATCAAGTACACGTTCAAGCACAGGAGGAAACGAACCGAAATATGTTAATTGTTCTGCATCAATCAACTTAACAGCCTGTTTTTCTTCAAACTGCTTGAGCAAAACATTTTTGCCTCCGCTGATGAAAGTCGCCCACGCAGAAGTCAGGCCCATCACATGGAAAATCGGTAATGCTACCAGATGCCCCTTGATCGCTTCACGTCCAAAATGCTGGAGATGAACTGCAGCGGAAGCGATTACATTTCTCTGACTCAGCAGAGCGCCTTTTGGAATTCCGTCTACTGCAGCAGTTGGAATTATCAGCCAGCCTTCATCTACCCCAGGTTGAGGTTCAGTCAAAGGTGAAGAATCTTCATCAATGAACTGGTCAAAAGACGTAGAAAGTATAGAAGCTTCATCAATACTGTACAACTGACGTGCAGGAAGCAAATCACGGAGAGTTTCCGCCTGTTGTTCGAAACTCGTTTGAAAGAGCAGTGCTTTCGGTTTTGTACTTTCCAGCACCTTACGCATTTCATCTGCACTTGTACGCGTATTCAAACAAACTACAATTAAACCGATTCGTGAGCATGCGGCCAAAAGCAGCGCATATTCTGCACAATTATTCAGCAGTACAGCTATCCTGTCGCCTTTCTCAAATCCAGTATTTCTCAGTCCACGTGCCAGACAATTGACGTGCAGCGGAACCTCTGCAAAAGTGAGTCGCAAATCTCCTGAGACTAATGCTGTTTCGCCTGCGAAATTCTGAGCATTGCTCAAAATGCAGTCATAAATAGAGTGTTCTCGGATAGCCATATTGTCCTTTATTTTTTGTTAAAGTGCTTCAAGCAGACGCTGATGAATATTGTCAAATTTTCCATTACTCATGATTAAGACAACATCTCCTGAACGGCAATTTATTTTTAGATGTTTAATTATTTCCTCAACTTCAGGAAACTCGTTAGCAGAAATTTTTTGCTTTTTCAATGATTTTAAAACCTGTTTAATTTCCAGCCGCTCCTCAAGAGGAATTTTTTCCAGACGATGCAGTGTTGTTAAAATCACCTCATCTGCAGCGCTGAATGAATCAATCAAAGCTTGCTGGTGTATCTTACGTACACTGGTATTACTCCGTGGTTCAAAAACAGCAATCAGCCGCCGTCCTGGATGTTTTTGTCTCATCGCGGCAATAGTTTCGCGAATTGCTGTAGGATGGTGAGCAAAGTCATCATAAACTGCAATTCCGTTGACTTCTCCCCGTAGTTCCTGCCGCCTGCGAACGCTTTTAAATGAATCAAAAGCCGCTTGAATCTCTTTATCAGCAATACCATTGTGCCGTGCCAGGACAATCACACCCAATGCATTTAGTACATTGTATGCTCCTGAGAGTTTTAGTGCAAATTTTTGTGAATTGGGATAATTTTTCTGAGTTTTATTATGCACCACAAATTTTGTTCCGGATTCAGCGGCTTCAATCTCTACTGCTCTCACATCACATGCTTCTCCCAAACCGAAATTAATCACAGGAGAATATGCAGACTTGAGAACATCCTGCACATTTTCATCGTCGCCATTGGCAGCAATCAATCCATTTTGCGGAATTAGCCGCAGCATCAGTCTGAAAGATTTTTTAATGTCTTCCAGTGAATCAAAAATATCCGCGTGATCAAATTCCAGATTATTGAGGATAAGTTGATCCGG
>Ga0233429_1004296_pt1 | contig 12706 bp, 12 predicted proteins | sample SI_118_April2016_3_FD_179879 | JGI IMG/M metagenome (GOLD analysis project Ga0233429, IMG submission 179879) | Seawater microbial communities from Saanich Inlet, British Columbia, Canada - SI_118_April2016_135_MG | ecosystem: Environmental > Aquatic > Marine > Inlet | place: Canada: British... | reverse complement strand
GAAGCACGACTAAAGACTGAATTGGACAAGATAAAAGACCAATACGACCACATAATTATTGACTGTCCCCCAGCTCTAGGATGGCTCACAATCAATGCTTTTACTGCCTCTGATAAGGTGCTGGTGGTAGTTTCTCCTGGGTATTTTGAGTTAGATTCAACTGTACAAATAAGAAAAACCCTTGAGGAAGTACAAGAGTATTACAACCCCTCATTAGAGTTATTAGGGTTTCTTTTTACTATGAGCGACCCTACAGTTAACTCAAAAACGTCTTTAAAACTCTTGAGACAAACTTACCCTGACAAAGTATTAAAAACTATTATCCCCAAGAACGTTGACCTTAGAGACGCCTCGTTTCAAAAGCAAGATGTTTTTTCTTACAACCCCAAGTCTAAATCAGCAGAGGCATACTCTAGGTTGATAACAGAGTTGATTAAAGGAGGGTTAATCTAATGACAAAAAAATTAAATGTCCCAACAATAGCCAATGAGTTAAAAGGTGAGTCTAGCTTTTTTAAACCGCCTACCACTCCAAGTAGACGTCACGACGTCAAAGTAAAAAAGAAGGTAGAAAAGAAAAGCGAGTCAGTACTCAAGCCTCATAATAAATATGAATTATGGGGAGAGATAATCGCCGATGCTAGTACTCAACACACAACCGTTAGACTAACAGCACAAGAATCTGATAATGTTAGTGGCTTTACTAGAAAATTAAGACGAAAACACAAAATCAGAATCTCAATGAATGAACTCGCTCGCTTAGGTCTTTTGTTTTTAATGGACGATTTTAATGACAACGGCAACGACTCAATTGTTGCAAAGGTCAAAAAAGGTAAATAGTGGTCCCTAGTCAAGTTGACGTCACGACGTCACAACTATTCTCTCTCAAGTTGACGTCACCGCCTCAATAAGACGTCACACTCTCAAGTTGACGTCATTGAGTGACGTCACGACGTCACAAACTCCACTCTATCGCTTGAGTAATCAAATATTCTCAAAACATAAAAATAACAGGAAAATAACAGGAAAGTAATAAAGCCAATCAATAAGACGTCACGACGTCACGACGCCATGACGTCACGACGTCACTAAAAAACCCCCGCTGGGGGGGGCTTCCTCAAAGTTGTTCCTCTCTCCCTCGTATTTCCTTAGTCTTCCTAGGCGAGCAAGCTCGTGTTTTTGAACTTACTCATTTCGCCTGAGGTAACTTAAAAAGTGTTAGTCACTTTTCTAGTCTGTTTCCAGACAGTTAACTTTAGGTTTCTACTCGGTCAATCAGAACCAGGTAAAAGTCACTTTTTGCCACTCAGAGAGTATGACTAGCCTATCCTGGTCGGCTCTGCAACGTCAACTATGACACAAAAAATAATAAAACGGAAGTCTAACTATAATTTGGGGCAAAGATTTGCTCTTTGGAGTTTTATTAACATAGCCTGTTTTGATACCAAGTACCTTTTGCAAAGCTCATCCACAGTATATTTTAAAACGTCTTTTTCAAGGAAATGTCGAGGTATTAGTATCTCACTGGCTAAAAAATTAGCCTCTCTTTCTTGGATGTCCTCAGGGTTATAAAGGTCAGCTGTTTTCCTCTGGGCGTAATTGTTCAACTCGGTTTGGCTAATGGTGTGTCCTTTCATGAAGTGAGATAGCTCGTGTGCCACAGTAAAGCGCTGTCGATGAAGGTGGTGGTTGGAGTTTACACCAATTAGCCCCTCGCCTTTTTTTGAAAAGTTAACCCCGTCAAAATCATCGGGAAAGTCGTGTTCCTGTATCTGGTATGCAAGATATTTTGCAATTTTATTTAGGGGTGTTGGAGGCTCTTTAATTTTTAGGTGAGCAAAGATGGAGCGGACTAGTTTTTGATTATTAGTTTTAGCTTTTGCCACTTTCGTCCTTCCATTCTCTTACTTCCCCAAGTTTGCTTTGTTCTAAAAAGTCTTTAAGAGTGTCGAGTGCCTCACCTAATTTATTCTTATCAATACCTCTTTTAATCCGCAACTGCTGACTGGTGTAAACACCACCTGGCTCAGAGACATCCTCTGTTAGGGGTTTGGGGGCTTCTAAAAGCGTAGAAACGGTCACATTAAAGTATTTAGCTAGCTTTACCAAATCGTCTACATTAAGCCTAGTAACCCCTCTCTCAATGTCTGAAATTGCAGAAGGAGAAACACTTAAAATTTTTCCTAATTCGGTTTGGTTAATTCTCATAGACTGTCTTAGTAGCTTTATACGCTTTCCAATTTGAGAAGAATTCATTGTTGTCCTTTCTATATAAAAATATATCAAGCAAGAAAATATATCTTACCACTAGTATAAGCAAAACACGAAATAGATTGCAAGGTATAAGTAAAACTGGTATAATTCAAGCATAGCACAAAAATATTGAGAATAACTTATGAAAACACAAAACAACTACATCAATATAGATATTGATTGTCTGCCCAGAAAGGACTGTTATGCAGAGAATTACAATTCCATTCGCCTATTGGGGAGGTTATAAAAAGTTTGGTTATCCCAACCGCACGCCATTTGTAGGGGTGGCAGCAGACAAATTAGAAAAAATAAGCCAAGTTGAATTAACACTAGGGTTTTATAAAGATAAACCAACCTTCCAGATACAAACACGCAAGTTTATTGATGATGCCAGAAGCAAAAAATGGCATAACCGCCAGCGGGGTAGAGAGATAGTTTATCAGCCAGCCGACAGGCTTTTTGCTGGTGACTTTAGTTTAGATGAAGAAAAACTAGTTAAAGAATAGAAAAAAGCGACCACAATGGTCGCTTTCTTGTGTTTTATAACACCAGGCAAGACTTTGAGAAAACCATCCTTGGTCAAGCCCGACAAATACAACACCATCGTATCATAACGAATGGGGAGGCTGTAAGAGGCTTGCCACGATGTCTCTCAATATGGGAGGAAATGCCCGAGAGAATGCTTGAGCTTAACCCAGAAATTAAACTCAGGTGGAAACCGTATCTTTTCTGGGAAGGTGGGCTAGATGTAACAGCAGGAGTACACAGATACCACCCTGCGACCTTAAGAGGGTAACTCTAATTGATTGAATGTGCTTAGAGACAGTGTTTAATAAACCAAGGCGCTCCCGTTCAATCCAAATTAAAAGGCAGTTCGTTATGAAAAACAGTGTTATTAAGTATGTCCGTACTAAATGGTTTTTAGCCATCTGGCAGGGGAGCGTTGTTTCTTATAAGGCAAAATCACTAGAACGAACAAAAGCGAGTGAGTTATGAAAGACGAAAAACCTTATGGCAACACCTAAACAGTTAGAAGCGAATCGCACCAACGCCAAACTTGGTGGGGTAAAGACCCCAGAAGGTAAGGCTGTAAGTAAGCTCAATGCCACAAAACATGGGTTATTGAGTAAAGAGGTACTACTGAGTGGAGAAAACGAAAAGAGTCTGGTAGGGCTTGGTAAAAGATTAAGAGCTTATATTCAGCCAGTGGGCGAACTAGAGGTAATTCTAACCGATAGAGTGATTACTAATACCTGGAGGCTAAAGCGGACGTTGGGGGTTGAAAAGGCAACTATGGAGTGGCAAAGAGAGTACGAGTTAAGAGATACCTTTGGCTCAGACCCAAAAAGTGAGCAGACTCAAAGAAAAGCCACTAGAGATATGATAAGTAATAATGATATTGAGAAACTAATCCGCTATGAGACGGCGATTGAGAGAAGTTTATACAAGGCACTGCACGAGCTTCAACGTATACAGCTTGCTAGGTCAACTAGAAAGCCGATTGCACCATTAGCCATAGATTTAGATTAAATGGGTTCGTTTGGCAATAACAGGTAAAAGACTGCTTGAGATTAAACTTATTAATTACTAATGTTTTCGGCAAAAAAATAGGTAGAAGGTTTTTATGGGTAGATACTATTACGACAAAAAAAATACAGTGGATGATACTAATAAGCTAGATATTAATTGGTTGTTGAGGGCTGGTAAGCATAAAAAGGGCGACTTAAGTTTTAATAATATTATTACTTGGACTAGAAGTGGTGGGTGGGGGGAGAGTAAAAGTAAGATTGGCTACACCATTGACTTAACAGGTGGCTCTGGTATGAATATAAAGTTTAATTACACCATTACACAAAAAGACACTGGTGAAAAACAAGACTTTGATTATCAAGTTTCACTAACATCAACGCCTTGCAATTTTGGAGGTGAGAGATATTGGTTTTTATGCCCTGGTCAAGGTTGTCAAAAACGGGTTGGCTGTCTTTATATGGGGCAGAGGTATTTTTTATGTCGTCATTGTCTTAATCTGGCTTATGAGAGTCAGAATAAAAACCGTCGGGGGACTTATGGTTTACTGGGACAACTGTTTGATGGTGAGCAAAGAGCCGAAGAACTTTATAAAAACATAAGATGGCAAACTCATTACAACGGGCTAGAAACCAAGCGATACAAAAAGTATCAGCGATATTCAAACCGCATGTCTACACAGGCGAGGCTTTCTCTAATGCAGAACGCTTTGACTAATTAAGTGGAGGACTTACCAGAGAAAAAAAGGGGGGGTAAACAAACTTGCCAAATACAACTACTCCATCACTTAATCTTTTCTTAATCTTTTTTCATTTTTTACCTGGACTATTTTAAACTAGAATAAATAAAATTGTTTCTACTTGAGGTATAAAAACTTAATAATTTTTTAATGTTTGTCTGATATAAGACTAGTATATGAAAATACCAATCTTTAAATACCCCTTCATAGGACTTGGCTTAGTAAATGGGAAAATGCGTTTAATAGCTTGTTGTAAGTGTTACAGCCCGATAAAACACCCAGCTACTCCAAAAGGCGCAGTGTGGGGTTTGTGTAATAAGCATAGAAAAGATGAAACACTTAAAATAGTAACAGCTAAAAGTTGAGTTTAAAGAGACAGACAGTTTATATTAAACAGAATTATTTTATAGGCTATTAACAGCTAACCTATTTTAAGGAACAAAACATAGCAAGCATTATTGTTCGCTTGTTATTTTCAGTCGCTTTATTCTAAAGACTCCCTCAAATGACAATCTTTCAAAATGCCAGTGTGTATCAATGGCTGATAACTTACCAGGCTTTTTACTTCCATAACTCACTGTTTAACAATGAAATAACAACAACCCCTATCCTCAAATGGTGGGGGGTGAAGTAATTAAACTTGGCAAAATCTATCATTTTCCTGCCGTCAGGAAAGTTAGAGAGTTGACAAATTAAGTATTAAACTATAAACTATGAAGTAATACTCTAAATAATATAAACTAAACCATGAACTTAAGTATAAACAACACCCAAGACAACATTGAACAGGTCTTTAATGGTCTTGATGTAACTGAGTCCACTAGAGCCGACTACAAGGCTCGTATAGGCATGTTTTTAACCTTTGTGGGTGAGTCTGGTTTTAATAGAAATTCTTTTCTCAACTACAAACGCTGTCTGGCTCAAAAAACCGACTTCACAGTATCAACAAAAAATAAGTATCTAGCATCAGCGAGAGTATTTGTAAAAGAGCTTAACCGCCAGGGCATGTTGCCCGCAGACATTACTCAAAACATCAAAGGATTTACTCAGAGCAAGAAGCACAAAAAGGATGGTCTCAGTGAGTCAGATATGTCTCTGTTAGTAGAGAACATACAAGGTCTCTCAGACACCCCTAAAAACAATCGTCTCAAAGCGATTCTGGGCTTACTTGCATTACAAGGATTAAGACAGGTTGAGATTATTAGGTTAGACGTTTCAGACATAGACTTAGTAGCAAAAGTGGCGTTTGTGCTTGGGAAGGGTAGAGACGACAAAGAACCAGTGGATTTACACCCAGAGACGGTGAGATTAATTAAAGACTATCTAGCAAGTAACAAGATTAAAAGCGGTGCATTATTTCAAAGCCAGAGTAACAACAGTAAAAATAAACGGCTCACAACTAGGGGATTGAGGCAGATGATTAAAAAAGTGTTAACCAATCTGGGGATTAATAAAAGCACTCATGGGTTTAGACACTACTTTACGACCAAGATGATTAAGTCTTATAAGGGGGACTTACTAGAGGTGGCAGGGTATACACGCCATAAATCGCTTGAAATGCTGCAAGTGTATTTTGATAAAGTAAAACGAGAAGCTGACCTACCTCGCTACTATGGTGCTTTTAAAGGAGTTAGTTTTTAATAAGTATAAACAGTGGCAAAAAAACAGTCCTAGTGCCGATAACTATAATTACAGGAAGTAGAAATTAACACTAAATTATTAAATAATGGATACAAAGAAATTGATTAAAAATGCAAACAGATAAACTCAAACTACTAACAAAAAAGAAAAAAGAGCTTGATTCTTTTAGACCACTACCCGCTGAGCAATTAAAGAATCTTGAGGAGTGGTTTGATATTGAGTATACCTACACTTCAAACGCCATAGAGGGAAGCACTCTTAACCGCTCAGAAACGGCTCTTGTCATTGAAAAGGGTGTCACAGTCAGGGGCAAAAGCCTGAGAGAACACTTAGAAGCTGTCAACCACGACAAAGCCATTGACTTTGTGCGTTCATTGATGAAAAAAGGGCATCAGTTCATCAATCAGGACGATATTAAAGATATTCACAAAATTGTTTTAACTAGCATTAATGATGAGTGGGCTGGAAAATACCGACTATCTGATGTTTTTATTAGAGGGGCAGATGTAGAGCCACCACAGCCTCGGCACGTTCCTTTTAAAATGAGAGATTTAATCGGTTGGCTAGAACTTCAACAAGAAGAACACCCCGCTAAAGTGGCGGCAGACCTACATTTTAAACTTGTAGCAATTCACCCTTTTGTTGATGGCAACGGCAGAACCGCCCGACTATTAATGAACTTAGTTTTAATGCAGAGTGGCTATCCGCTTGCTATTATTAAAACGGGTGAAAGAGATGTCTATATTGATGCTATCAATGAAGCTACTGTCACGGGCGACTTAACTGATTTTTATAATGTGATTTATGGTGCAGTGGAGAGGTCGCTTGATGCTTACCTGTCAGCCGTTCATGGAAAATCAATCTTGCCTTTTTATATTGATAAAGATGCAGAAGAAAGTAAAAAACTGCTTAAAATAGGCGACTTGGCGGAGTTAGCAGAAGTCCCTATTCCTACTATTCGTCACTACATAAAACAGCGTTTAATTAGACCAACAACTAAAACTCAGGGTGGTTTTATGTTGTTTGTACCTCAAGTAGCCGAAAGAATTAAACAAATTAAACAACTCCAAAAAGAAAGTAAGCTATCTATTAAAGACATCAGAAAGGAACTAACTAAAATTAAAAAACCAGAACTATAAAAATCAATAAGTAAAAATCACCTAAACCTCGTTAGAGGCATGGTGAACAAATCTATTGCAATGTAAAGACGGCTTTCCGTCTCGGTATTATGTTGCAATAGTTACCATCCGAAAGGTTGGTAGATGGCTGAAAGGCTGTCGCTGAGCGGGAAGCCTTTTTTGTGGCTTTCCCTCAAGAAATCTATTGCAACACTATGAAAAAACAAACTCCTCAATTGGTGGCAGAAGCTAAAGGCAGACCAATGTTGAAATGGGTTGGTAAAAAACCACTCTCTCACATTGACTACTACCCAGCACAAGAAAAGGAAGTCTATGGCAACAAAAAAGCTAAAGATTTTAATAAGTTATTCTGGGGCGACAACCTACAAGTTTTGTCTCATCTCTTAAAAGAGTACCGAGGTAAAGTTGATTTGGTTTATATTGACCCACCCTTTGATAGTAAAGCCGACTATATCAAAAAGGTTAAGTTTAGAGGTCAGAAGTTAGAAGGTAAACAACAGACCCTACTTGAGGAAAAACAATATACTGACATCTGGGAAAAGGATGAGTATTTGCAGTTTATGTACGAACGACTGCAACTTTTAAGAGAATTATTAGCAGACACGGGTAGTATATATTTGCATTGTGATTGGCACAAATCTCACTATCTTAGACTTATTTTAGATGAAGTTTTCGGAGAGAGTAATTTTCAAAATGAAATTGTGATTCACTATACGGCGGTAGGTTTAAAAGCTAAATCTAAAAAGTTTCATCAAAACACAGAGAGTGTTTTTTACTATGTGAAAAGCAAGACAACCCCAGCCATTCACACATATAGTGAGGTTTATGAAAAATTAGATAAACCTAGAAAAGCCAGTAAACACAAATGGAATGAAAGTCTTGGAAAAGCGGAGAGGGTTAGAGATAAAAATGGAAAAATAGAATACTTTGATGTTTATGAGAATAAAGTTGATAATTTTATTGAAGTATCAGCTATTAGAGGCGATAGTAAAACAAACTATCCAACACAAAAAAGCAATTTAATTTTAGAGAGAATTATCAAAGCCTCATCAAATCCAGGCGACCTTGTCTTAGATTGTTTTATGGGCAGCGGCACAACGTTGGCAGTAGCTCAAGAGCTGGGTAGACGTTGGATTGGTTGTGACATAAACACGGGGGCAATTCAAACCACCACTAAACGTCTTAATCAAATACTCTCAGAACAACAAAATAACAGCAAAGAAACCGCAAACAAAAGCGGGCTTGATGCTTTTAAAATCTATAACGTCAATGATTACGACCTCTTTAAAAACGAGTTAGAGGCTAAACAGATAGTAATGGATACTTATGGGGTAGAACCAACGAGACAAGCCTTTTTTGACGGTCTGTTAGACTCAAATTTAGTCAAGGTCATGCCACTGAATCGGGTTTTAAACAAGCAAGATATAGAGTTAGTTTTTAAAGCAATCAAAGACAAACTAGACCGCTTCACACCAAAGCCTCAATCAAAGAGTGGTGAGAGTGTTTACCAGGAAAAGATTATTTTAATCTGCTCTGGGGCTGAACTTGATATTGATGACTACTTAAAGAGACAAAATAAAACAGGTGTAGATATAGAAGTTTGGGATATTCAAAGAGACAAAACCCACCTTACCTTTAAAAGAAAGCCAGAGGCAGAGATAAAAACAGAGTTAAAAGACAACCTTTTATCAGTTGAAGTTTTAGACTTCCACTCACCACTGCTAATGCAACGTTTATCAGCAAACAACAAAGATGCGATTAAACCTGATGCTCGTACTCTAGTAGAGGACTTTAAACAAATAATTGATAGTGTGGCGGTAGATGTTGATTGGGATGGCGACCTTTTTAATGCAGAGATTATTGATACACCAACAAAAAAAGAGGTAGTTAAAGCACAATATCAATATGAGTTTTCCGCCACTGTAAAAAAGACAACTATAGCAATTAAAATAACTGACGTGCTGGGTGATGAATTTTTCACCACGATTGACGTTGCTCAAAAATAACATGACTAATAGTTTTTTACAGACACTAGCCAAGGAAGTATCTACCTGGAGAGAAGGCGGTTACCAACAGATTAAAAAAGAGTCTCTCAACATCCTCAAACATATTAAGAAAGTGGGTTATTTACACCAGCCCCAGGTAGAAGCCTTAGAAGTGTATATCTACCTCAAGGAAGTTGTGGGCAACAAACCAATGGCTCAGGTGGTTAAAACTATTTTTACTCAAGAACGTGAGCTAATAGAGCTTATCGGATTATCTCGGGATGAGGAGAGGGATTTACTTTACAGTCAAAACAGAGAGGAAACCCTTAATAAGAAATTAGAAGAACAGTTTGGCAACGTTGATTACTCAAACACTGTTTACGCCCTCACTATGGGGTCAGGTAAGACAATTTTAATGGGTACGATGTTACTCTATGAGTTTGTTTTGTCTTTTCATTACCCAGACGATGAAAGGTTTGCAAAAAACGTTTTAATCTTTGCCCCAGACACTACAATTATTGAAAGCCTTAAAGAGATTAAGTCTTTTGACTTTACAAAGGTTTTGCCCAGGGAGTTTCACAATATTACTCTTAATATTAAGTATCATTATCTAGAGAAAACAGACACGCCTCTCTCACCACTTGGTAACTATAACGTCGTTGTGTCTAACTCACAAAAAATCATTCTTAAAACCAGACATAAAAAACCTAACAACTTAATCGGTTTGCTGGCAGACACCAAGCAATTAGAGAAGCAGGAGCAGGAAAACGCAAGGTTACAGGCGATTAGACAGCTTAAAAACTTGATTGTCTTTGTTGATGAGGCTCACCATTCTTACGGCACAAGCCTTGAGGGTAAACTTAAGAAAACCCGCCAGACAATAGATTTTATTCACACTAGAGGAAAAACGCCACTGGTGGGAGTGATCAACTTAACGGGTACACCCTACATCAAAAACAAAATGATTAATGACGTGGTTTACAGTTTTGGACTACAGCAAGGTATTGAAAAGGGGATTTTAAAACAGGTCAGATTCTTACGATATAGTAATGTTAAAAATGAGAGCTTTCTTGAGGCGGTTATTGATACATTCTGGGAAGAATATGGGGAAAAACGAATTGAAGGTAAACTTTCAAAGATAGCTTTTTATGCCTCTAACATTGAGGACTTACAACAAAACCTTAAGCCCAAACTAGAAGCAATACTCGCAAAACGTAAGATTGATTTAGAAAAGATACTTGAGTTTCACACTAAAGCAGAGAGTGGCAAAGAATCGTTTAAATTACTAGATGAGCCAGACTCGCCTCATCAGTTCATTTTATTGGTCGGTAAAGGTACAGAGGGCTGGAATTGTCGCTCATTGTCAGCTTGTGCCATGTACCGCAAGCCAAAAAGCCGCATCTTTATACTTCAAGCCTCCACTCGCTGTTTGAGGAGTATTGGCGACAACTCAACCACGGCAAGAATATTTCTATCTGATGAAAACGCCGACATTTTAGATAAAGAGTTGAGACTTAACTTTAATACTTCCATGAGCGAGTTAGATAATCAGCCTCAAAAAGTAAAAGAACATACTCTCAGTGTAAAAAAGGTCAAAGAAATTAGAGTCAAAAAGCGAACCAAAGAGGTTATAGCCTCTCAAACTCAGAAACTAAAAAACATTGTGATTGATTGGCAGAGTTTTGATTCAAAAGATAGCCCTGCTTATCTAGTAGAAAGCGGGTTTTATCTTGAGGATGGTGGTGATGTTAATTATCAACAACAAACACCCAAAAAACTCAATACAAAGGCTCAGAGACTTGGTTACTATGAAGTTGTGGAGCTTGTCAGTCGCCACACTCATCTATCGTGCTTAGATGTGGTTAAAATAGTCGGATTTAGTGGGTTAACTCGCAAAGAACTAACCGACAAGATTGCATTAAATCCATCGGCGTTGATGTTTTTAGTTGATTCTGTTTTAAAGCAGGTTTACCAATACACAACTAAAGACATTGAAACAGAGGAGCTGGTAAGACTAACTAAAGCCTATCCTTTTAAAATAAATATCGCCAATCACCGAGACAACCTAGTTGTTTATCAGGATGTAAGCGACTCTAATAAGCTAGGGTTTCATATAAACCCCTATAATTTTGATAGCTTAGATGAAAAATCTCTCTTTGCTAGTTTGCGTGGGGCTTTGATAAATAAAGAGGTCATAACTGACTTGTTTTTTATTGGTGGGGTTGGTGAGCCACTGCACAACGACTTCTATTTTGAATACTACCACCCAGAGAGAAAAAAGACGGCTTTATACTTCCCTGATTTTCTTATTGAGACATCTAGTGGTCGTTACTTAGTGATTGAGGTTAAGACCTCCCAAGAGCGATTTAGTTATGAGCATGATAAAAAGAATTATTCAGGCAATAGCGACGATGTAGTAAATGAGGTCTTTGCTAAACAAGTGGGTTTTAGAGAGTTTAAAAAGATAAATTCAAACTTTGATTATCACATAATCTTTGATGCAAGCCTTCAAGAACAACAACGTAAGCTCTTTGAGCAGATAGAAGAAATGACTTAACTTGCAACCAAGTCAAAAAGAGAAAAATAAGATAGCCTGGGAGAACCTAACAAAACTAGACATAGAAACATGATAGACAACACTGGTTTGCTTGAGCGTATTGAAACAGAGGGTTTAACTCCTGAGATTGCTGAGAGGACTGACGTGGCTGAGCTTATTCAAGAACTAGGTTTGACTCCTGAAACCGAGGAATTTATCCAAGACAATGCAGATGATTTGATTAATGATATTGATGACTTTGATGAAGATGTGCAAATGTTAATTTTAGAGAATTTATAAAATCTAGTTTGAAGTTGAAATTTTCTTTCATAGCGGGTTATAGTGGAGTTACTACAAACCCAACGCTTTAAAACACCCTACTCAAGGCTTTTAGAGCAGTTAAAGGAGGTGCTATATGTCAATTATAGCCATCGCAAGCCAGAAAGGCGGAACTGGTAAAACTTCAACAAGCATCACGCTTGCCGCAGGTCTCAGTCTAAAAGATAAAAAGATACTCCTAGTAGATATTGATTCTCAAGCAAACTCTTCTAAAGTGTTGCTTCCTGAATATCAAAGGCTGAGCAAAGATGACACAATATATAAAACTATCATCAATAGAGAACCTCTTGCCATTCACAAGACTGGGATTAAAAATGTTGATATAGTCCCCTCCCATATTTTGCTATCAAATACAGACGTTGAGCTGACGGTTGCTAGAGACCACCGAGAAGCACGACTAAAGACTGAATTGGACAAGATAAAAGACCAATACGACCACATAATTATTGACTGTCCCCTAGCTCTAGGATGGCTCACAATCAATGCTTTTACTGCCTCTGATAAGGTGCTGGTGGTAGTTTCTCCTGGGTATTTTGAGTTAGATTCAA
>Ga0233429_1004293_pt1 | contig 12712 bp, 9 predicted proteins | sample SI_118_April2016_3_FD_179879 | JGI IMG/M metagenome (GOLD analysis project Ga0233429, IMG submission 179879) | Seawater microbial communities from Saanich Inlet, British Columbia, Canada - SI_118_April2016_135_MG | ecosystem: Environmental > Aquatic > Marine > Inlet | place: Canada: British... | reverse complement strand
GAATATGGCGGCAGCGATCCCGGAGAATTTCTACACGGTCTATTACAATGTCTTCATGCGTGCTGATTTGAAAGCGGGTGAGTATTTTCTCGTTCATGGCGGTAGCAGTGGCATCGGCTTGGCAGCTATTCAACTGGCCAAAGCCAAGGGCGCGATCGTGATTGCGACTGCGGGGTCTGCTGAAAAATGCCAGTTCTGTCTCGATCAGGGGGCGGACAAAGCAATCAACTACAAGGACGAAGACTGGGCGGAAATGGCCAAAGACTTCACGGATAGTCATGGCATTGATGTCGCGCTGGATATGGTCTGCGGCCCTTATGTTCAGCAGGAAATTAATATTATGGCGCGCGACGGCCGTATTGCTTTGATCGCTTTTTTGGGCGGCAATTCAGCAGAAATTAATTTTGGCCGTGTGCTTCGGGATCGGATTACCATCTCAGGCTCCACACTCAGGCCCCAAACCAATGAAGAAAAAGCGCTGATTGCTTCAAATCTTCAGAGGGATTTCGGAAGCCAAATGGATGAGGGCAAAGTTCAGCCTTATATTTATAAGACCTTCCCGTTAGAACAGGCATCTGATGCCCACACGCTGATGGAAAGCAGCGCCCATATGGGCAAAATCATTTTGACGGTTGGTTGAAAATGAAATTCAGCCTGATCCTTTTCGGCCTAAGCTGGATGCTGCGCCTCACGGCATGGCGGCATTCTGCTTTCCTCGCGCGCCTAAAAGAGAAAAACTTCACCGCTCAGCTGCGGACCAGGAACGGTAAAGTCGGTCGCTGGTATCAATTCAAAGATGGCAAGGTTATTTCGAAATCCGGTATTCATCCCGATGCAGAAGTCGTGCTGACCTTCAAAGACGCTGTCATTGCCGCTAAACTGCTCATGCCGCCGATTAGGCAGTTGGAGCAGATTAATGCGCTGCGGGATTTCTACATCGATCTCGCGGGCCCGGATGAGCTAACAAATTGGTTTACGCAGACGATCTTGATGACTCAGACGGTCGGTTGGAAATACGGCGCTCAAATGCCAAATGGCGTGATGCGCTATACCAATATGACCAATGGCGGACCGCTCTTTGTTTATGTCAAAGACGGCAAGATCCTTCGAATGACGCCGATTGAATTTGATGACAGCGATCCTGAAGGCTGGACCATTGAGGCGCGCGGTAAAACTTTTAAGCCGCCGCGCAAGACCACACTCGCCCCGCATGCGCTAAATTGGAAATCGATGATCTATTCGCCGGACCGCTTGCTTTATCCGCTGAAGCGGGTGGATTTTGATCCCACAGTGCCGGTGAGCGAACGCAACTATCAGAACCGCGGTGTTTCCGGTTATGAACGCATCAGCTGGGATGAGGCACTTGATATTGTCGCAGGCGAAATCAAACGGATGAAGCGCGAGCATGGACCGGGAGCGATTGCCAACTCTCATGGCTCGCACCACACCTGGGGCAATATCGGTTATTACCTGAGTGCCAATAACCGCTTCATCAATGCGGTCGGCATGACCCGCATACATCACAACCCGGATAGTTGGGAAGGCTGGTACTGGGGCGCGTCCCATCACTACGGCTATACGTTGCGGGTTGGTGAGACGGAGACCTATGGCGGTGTTGAAGATCTGTTGACGAATTCCGAAATGGTCGTGTTTTGGGCGTCCAATCCCGAAGGCACGAACAGTTATTCGGCCCAGGAAGGCACCATCCGTCGGCAATGGCTCAAAGATACCGATATCGAAATGGTTCATATCGATCCATACTACAATGACACGGCTCAATTGCTGGGCGGTAAATGGTTGGCCCCAAAACCAACGACGTCACCGGCACTTGCCTTGGCAATTGCCCATGTCTGGATCACCGAAGGTCTTTACGACAAGTGGTTTATCGAAAACCGAACCCATGGTTTTGATATGTGGCGCGATTATGTATTGGGCAAAGAAGACGACATCCCGAAAACCCCGGAATGGGGAGCCGAGCAAACCGGTTTGGCGGCCCGCGATATTCGGGCGCTCGCCAGAAAATGGGGCAGCAAGCGCACTTATCTCTCCTGCGGCGGTGGTGGCAATGGCCATGGTGGCGCATGCCGCAATGCGACGGGCTCCCAGTGGGCGCGCATGATGGTGTGCCTGGCCGCGATGCAAGGCTTAGGTCGCCCCGGCGTGGGCCTTGGCAATATGCAATATGGCACGCCGGTTGATCTTAATTTCTATTTCCCAGGTTATGCCGATGGCGGCATGTCGGGTGATCTTCGGAACACCTCCGCGGCAATCGCCCATTATCAGCGTATGCCGAGCCTGCCCAGTATGAATACCGTAAGCCAAGTCATCCCGCGCCTCCACTTCGCTGAAGCAATATTGGAAGGCAAGGCTGAGGGCTATCTCTGGGATGGTTCAACCATCGAAAATCAGTTCACCAAATTCGGCTATCCCAAGCCTGGTCATTCGCCGGTCAAGATGCTCTACAAATATGGCGGCTCGATCCTCAGCACGATGCCGGATTCGAACCGCTTTGTTGAGATGTATCGCTCTGACAAGCTTGAGTTTGTCGTCAATCAATCGATCTGGAACGAGGGTGAGGCGAAGTTCGCTGATGTCATTTTGCCGGCTTGCACCAATTTTGAGCGCCCAGATATTTCTGAATGGTCGGCGCTAGGTGGCTATGCCCATCACGGCCAGCAACAGCTCAATCACCGGGTGATAACCTTCCAGCACAAATGTATCGAGCCCTTAGGAGAGTCTAAATCCGACTATCAGATATTCCTCGATATTTGTAAGCGGTTGGGCCTCGCTGCCTATTTCTCAGAAGGCATGAGTGAGCTCGATTGGGTCAAACGGATGTATGATTCCTCCGATTTACCAAGTCTGATGGGCTGGAAGGAATTTATCCGCAAAGGCTATGCCGTGCTGCCGGCTAATCCGGCTGATGATAAAATGCCGACGGCGTGGAATTGGTTCTATGAAGGCCGCAAAAAAGATGTGCCGGAACCGCATCCCTTGCCGTCTGATTACACAGATGAATTTTTGACCGGCCTGCAAACGCAAACTGGATTGTTCGAGTTTGAATGTGAAAGTCTTAAACGCTTTGATGCCAATGATCCCGAGCGTCCCATCATTGCTAAATACATTCCCGCGCCACAAGGGGCCGGGAACCCAGAGGACCTCAAAGACTATCCGCTGCAAATGCTGACCCCGCACCCGCGCTACAGCTTTCATACCCAAGGCGATGGCAAGGATGCCTTTATCAATAACCTTGAAGAACACCGTGTGCGCGTCGACGGTCACGACTACTGGGTGCTGCGCATCAATTCGGAAGATGCCCAAAAGCGGGGCATTAAGCGTCATGATTTAATCCGAGTCTTTAATGGCCAAGGGGCGGTGATTTGTGCCGCTGTGCCGACCGATCGCCTCAGGCCAGGCCTGACCCATGGTTATGAAGCTTCAGCCAATTATGATCCTGTGGGAGAGCCCGGAAAATCTGCAGACCGAGGCGGCTGTCTCAATCTCTTAACGCCCAAGAAAAGCCAGCTCAAACAGGCCCATTCCATGGGCAGCAGCACGGCGCTGGTTGAGGTTGAGCTTTGGACGGCTAATGATCGGGAGCCTGAGAGTATTCAGGCGGAGGCTACATCATGAGCAAATGGAACATGATCGTTGATGTCGCCGAATGTACCAATTGCGGGCTTTGCTCGATTGCCTGCCAGGATGAGTTCGTTGGCAATACCTTCCCAGGCTATGCAGCAGAGATGCCGAGGCGGGGTAAAAACTGGATCGAGATAGAGCAAAAAGTGCGTGGCCAAGCGCCGATGGTGGATGTCGCTTATCTGCCGAAGATGTGCCAGCACTGCGACGATGCGCCTTGCATCAAAGCGGCAAAAGATGGGGCTATTTCGAAACGTGCCGACGGTATTGTCTTAATCGATCCGGTGAAATCTAAAGGCCAACAGCATCTGGTCGATGCTTGTCCTTACGGTGCCATCACCTGGAATGAAGAGAGCCAAGTGCCGCAAAGCTGGTTCTTTGATGCGCATTTGCTGGATGAGGGCTGGAAAGAGCCCCGCGGACCACAAGTATGTGCCACCAATGCCTTGGTCGCCAAAAAAATGAGCGACGAGGAGATGAGCAAGCTCGTCCAACAAGAGGGTCTCGAAGAACTGCATCCGGATTTACGCACCAAGCCCAGAGTTTGGTATAAAAATCTCGCGCGCTTTCAAAAAAGCTTTATCGGCGGCAGTGTGTCCCAAGATAAGGCCGGCATCGTCGATTGCGTTGAAGGGGCGAGCGTCACTCTCCTGCAAAGCGACGCAGAAATAGCTCAGGCTGATACGGACTATTTTGGTGACTTTAGGTTCGAGGCGTTAGAGCCTGGCAGTGGGGCCTACACGATCGTCATTAATGCCACCGGGGTAGCGGAAAAACGCATTGACGTTAGCTTAGACGACAGCTATTCCCCTAGTGTGTCTTTAGGCGAAATTTGCCTTTAATTGGTGGTTTTAGATGATAGATAAAATAGTAAGCTCAATCGAAGAAGCAGTTGCCGGCATCGAGGATGGCTCGACCATAATGGTCAGTGGCTTTGGTGAAGCAGGTGCGCCAAGCCTCTTAATGGAAGCGGTTATTGATCAAGGGGCCAAAGATTTAACCATTATCTCAAACAATGCCGGTGAGGCTTATCACGGGCTAGCCAAGCTCATTGCTGAACGCCGCGTTACCAAAGTTATCTGCTCCTTTCCGACGGCAGCAAAAAAAGCCGTTGTTAAAGATCTCTATGCCGTTGGCGAGATAGAGCTTGAGATTGTACCGCAAGGAACCTTGAGTGAGCGTATTCGGGCAGGTGGCGCTGGCATTGGCGGCTTTTACACACCGACCTCTTTTGGCACCAAGCTCGCCGAAGGCAAGGAAACCCGCCAGTTTGATGGCAAGGATTTTGTTTTGGAGCATCCCCTCCATGCTGATTTTGCTATGATCAAAGCCAAGCAGGCAGATCGCTGGGGTAATCTTACCTATGATAAATCCGCCCGAAATTTTGCGCCGTCGATGGCGATGAACGGCAAGACGACAGTTGTGCAAGTTGATGAAATTGTCGAGCTTGGCGATCTCGATCCAGAAGCCATCATCACGCCCGGTATATTTGTCGACCGGGTCGTTCAACTGGACGTGCCTAATTATATCTCTTGATATCAGTCAAATACCACCGCGTTAATTCCCGATAGTTTGTGCTTCATCAATTTATAATGAGGAGCATTTGAGCAATGGGTGAATTGGTTTATGCGGCAAAGGTGACCCATGTGCCGACAATGATTATGTCGGAGCAGCCCGGTCCGATCCATGGGAAACGTGATCAAGCCATTGAGGGTTTAAAAGAAATTGGTCGCCGCGCGCGAGCAGCAGGGGCTGACACCGCTGTCGTCATTGATACCCATTGGTTGGTCAACGCTGCCTACCATGTGAATGCCAATACCCGCTTTAAAGGTGTTTTCACTAGCCACGAGTTTCCGCAGTTTATTCAAAACATGACCTATGATTATAAGGGCGAGCCGGCGCTGGGCGCTGCCATTGCCCAGAAGGCCCAAGATAAGGGTGTCTATACACTGTCCCATCAAATCGATTCCCTTGATCTGGAATACGGCACTCTGGTGCCGATGCGCTATATGAATGAAGAGGCTGATTTGAAGGTGGTGTCGATTGCCGGTTGGTGCACGGTTCATAGCCAGGAAGCGTCGCGTAAACTAGGTGAAGCGATCCGTGAAGCGATTGATGAAAGCGATAGTAAGGTGGTGCTCCTGGCATCCGGGTCGCTCTCCCACCAAATTTGGGAAAACGATATCTATGAAGAAAATAACGGCACCTTCACGATCTCCAGCGAATTTAACCGCCAGGTCGATCTAAGAGTTCTGGAGATGTGGCAGGAAGGCGATATTAAAACCTTCCTCAAGATGCTGCCCGACTATGCCAAAAAATGTTCCGGTGAAGGGGCTATGCACGATACTGTTATGCTTTTTGGGGCCTTGGGTTGGGATAAGTATGAAGGCCAGGGCGAGTTGATCGGTGAGTATTTCCCAAGCTCTGGCACCGGCCAGGCCAACGTTGTCTTTAGCTTGTAAAATAACGCGCTTTTTTTAGGCCTCATGCTCCGGTAAGTCTTCGAGGAAATCGCCCGGCCGGGCTTGAATCATATCGCTGAGTTCCTTTTGCAAGCTTGCCTTACCGGGATCGTTAAACCGGTTCACCATTTCATCCGGATCTTCCGCCAGATCATACATTTCTCCTTCGCCAGAGATGAGTTCCAGTGTGAGCTTGGCGGTCTTGGCGCGGACGGTGCGTAGGTTCAACTCGACCCCGGTTCGGCTGGGCTGTTGGTTCCATTCGCTATAGGCGACGTCGCGGGTTTCTTGCCCGCCTTCCAAAAGCGGGCGCAAAGATTGGCTTTGAATATTTGCCGGTTTCTCGATATCGGCCCAATCGTAAAAACTCGCTGCCAGATCATTTGTTGAGACAGGTTCATCGACGACTTTGTTTTCCGGGATGCCGGGTCCCTTGGCAATAAAGCCGAGCCGTAAGAGACCTTCATAAGGTGTCGGTCCTTTTAGATAGAGGCCATGATCGCCCAACAGATCGCCATGGTCAGAGGTGAAAATAACGATGGTATTTTCGGCCATTCCGCTGTCTTCGAGCTGTTGCAATATGCGTCCGACGCCATCATCGATAAAGGCAAGCTCGCCAAAATAATTTGCGGTCATCTGACGGAGCTGTTTATCGGTTTGTGGGGGGATGCGGGAATATTCTTCGCGGAGTGTCTTCTCTCTTTGCCTTTTGGCTTGCGGGACACTCTCGAGCGACGCGCGGTGCCACCAGGGACGTTGATCCAAGTCACGTTGGTGGTGCTTGGCGATCACCACCTCATCTTCGTGATGCAGGCGGCTCCAAGGTTCCGGGCAATCAAAGGGGTGGTGGGGGTCGGGATAAGAGGCCCATAGGCAAAACGGCTCCGAGCCATCCTGCTGGTCTAAATATTTTATCGTTTGGTCGGTGACCCAAGTGGTTGAGTGCCATTCTGCCGGTAATTTGGAAAACCAAGTTTGGGCGGCTTCCTGCTTGGGACCGAAATCCTCCGCCCATAATTTCCAGGCTTCACCGTCTTCGCCGTGGCCCCAGAACCAACGTTCAAAATGGTGTCCCCGCGGCGGCTCTTCGCACGGCAATAGATCATGCCAGTGACCGAGGATCATCAGCTCAACATGCTCAAAGCCCATATAGGGGCCGTTCCAAGTCTCTGGAAAGCCAGCTGACCCTTCTCGGCTTTCCGGTGAGCCATAGGGCGTGCATTCTGGATGTTCGCCAAAATGTGCTTTGCCGATAAAAGCGCTTTGATAACCGTTTTTGGCAAGCGACCCTGCCCAACCTTGCTCGCCGATTTTGGGATCGAGACTGACATGATTGTCATAGACGCCATGGCTGAGCGGCAGAAGGCCGGTAAGCATGGAAGCGCGGGCGGGCTGACAAACGACATTCGGTGTAATGCAGTTGCTAAACCGGGTGCCACTGTGGGCCAAGGCATCAAGATTGGGTGTCTTGATATTGCGGCCTTCAAATCCAAAGCAATCAGCACGATGTTGATCAGACGTAATTAAAAGAATGTTCGGTTTCATTTAATATCCCCGGTGATTATTAAAATCGTTGCCACAACAAGCAATTTTTGTCAAGATTTGCCAATGACAGGATCAAGGAGGGTTCTGAAGGTTCTATGGCAAAAGAATTTGATATAAGAGACCGGTTGGCATATCGGATACAGAATCTGGCGAATAAAATGGGAATGTGGGGATCACGCATTTATTCGGAAAATTTTGAGGTCGGTGTTCAGGAATGGCGCATTTTAGCTGTGTTGGCTGGAAATGGAGAAGGCACCGCACGCGAAATATGTGAGACGACCTTGATGGATAAAGGCAATGTCAGCCGCGCCATCAAAAAGCTTGTGCGGACTGGTCGTGTCCGGGAGATAACGGATAAGAAAGATAAGCGCAGCACTGTTTTGGTGATGACTGATAAGGGGTATGAAATTTATGGAAAGATCAAAGAACTTTCTGATGCCCGAGAGCAGAAAATTTTGGCCTCCCTCACGGCTTCCGAGCGTAGATCGCTGCCAATCATTTTGACCAAGCTCAACGGTGTGATCGAAGAATTGTTGCAGGAAACTGAAAGGTCCTGATCCATGGCGGAACGTAATACAAATATTGTGGATTCAGAACTCGTTGGCGAGGTTTGGCCCGCTGCCGCTCCGACCGAGGATCCTGTGCTTTATGGCCGAGCCGAGCTCTCGCCGGAAGGGGCCTTTCAAGTACGCTCTCACCAGACCTTTACACTGACCTATACGGTTGGGCGGTTTGGCTTGGATGACAATGGCAGTATTCGCATTGTCTTTAGATTTTTTGGCGATTGGGGCGGGTTGCAAATGACCGATCCGAAAGCGCCAAATTATGTCACAGCCGTGACCAGTCTCGGCACGCACCCAAAACTTGGATTTGAAAATGTCGGGCATTCTCGTCCCTGGATGAAGGCGCTCACCGTTGGTATATCGGGCGGTTATTTATCAGAAGGGGATACGATCACGCTCACTTTTGGTGATACATCCGGCGGCTCGCCCGGCTTTAAAATGCAAACCTTTGTTGAAAGCGGTTTCGAGTTCAAAGTATTGGTCGATGCTTGTGCCGTCGGCCATTACGTGCCGATCCTAGACAAACCCGCGATCTCGATTGTCCCCGGTGATCCCATTAACTGGCGGGCGGCAGTCTCAACGCTGAGGCGCCCGGGTGAGAGTTTTCAGCTTGGTATCAAAGCCGAAGATGAGTGGGGTAATCCGTCTGATCTTGTCGAAGCCAATTTGCGGATCGAAGCCAGCTTACCGGTGACCAATTTGCCCGAAACCGCCAGTTTTACCAAAGGCCAGAAGTCCCTCCAGTTCGAAAAGCTCTCCGTCGCGGAAGAGGGCGAGTTGCGGATTACCATATTTGATGCTGATAGCGATGCGCCGTTGTGTGAAGCTGGACCGTTGATTATTGAAGCGGGCGCTTATGGCGGCTATTGGGGTGATCTCCATGGTCAAAGCGGTGAGTCCATCGGGGCGACAAATTCCAGGGAGTATTTTGATTTTGCCCGCGATCTGGCGTTTCTCGATGTCATTAGCCACCAAGCCAATGACTTTCAGGTCAATAATGCGTTTTGGGCCTATCTCAATGAGCTAACGGCGAGCTATCATCAGGACAATCGGTTCGTTACATTCCCGGGCTATGAATGGTCAGGCAACACGTCGGTCGGTGGCGATCGAAATATCTATTTCCGCGAAGAAGGCCGTCAAATTAGACGTTCGTCTCATGCCTTACTGCCCGATCAGTCAGACATTGATACCGATACCAATGATGCGCGCGAACTGTTTGAAGCGCTCAAAGATGAAGATTGTCTCGCCTATGCCCATGTCGGTGGCCGCTATGCCGATATCACCTTTGCCCATGATGCCAAGATCGAGACGGCAATGGAAATCCATTCAGCCTGGGGCACATTTGAATGGCTGCTGACGGATGGCTTCCCGCTCGGTCATCGCTCAGGCGTTGTCTGCAACAGCGATGGTCATAAAGGGCGGCCGGGAGCGAGCTATCCCGGTGCCTCAATGTTTGGCGCTTATGGCGGGCTCACTTGTTTCCTGACAGAAGAGCTGACTCGCGATGGTATTTTCGATTGTCTCCGCAAACGTCATCACTATGGCACCACCGGCAACCGGCTCCATATGACTGTAGATGCGCATTTTGACAGTACCAGCCAACTTTTTGATCTTGATCCGAATGTCTATGAGACGACCAAGTCAGTCGATGCGAAAGCCGCGATGATGGGCGATATTGTTCAAACGACGGACAATAAAGTGACCATCGCTGTTGATGTGAAATCACCGACGCCGATTGAACGTATTGAAATACGCAATGGTATGGATGTGGTTGAAACGCTGCGTGGTTATGACAAAAGCGATCTTGGCAATCGCTACCGGGTAATCTGGAGCGGCGCGGAATATCGCGGGCGCGGGCGCAATACCAGCTGGATCGGCGAGGCGGTCTTTAAAAATGCTAAGATCACGCGCATGGAGAAAATCAACGCTTGGAACCATGAACGACTGCTGGAAGTGGATGGCGACAGCAAAGTCAAATGGGATGCGATCACCACCGGTAATTATGGCGGCTTTGATGTCTGGCTTGATACCAATGAGGATGTTGAGCTTGCTTTAGAGACAAATCACGGCACTTTATCCTGTGAATTGGCAGAAATGGGTATTGAAGACCGCATTCTTGATTGCGGAGGATTGGAAAGAAAGCTTAGAATTATGCGCTTGCCGGATAAAAACCCGCATCGATCACTTGCGGGGGAGGTGCAGATAGATTTAACCGCGTCAGGTGATAACCCGGTTTGGGTCTGCGTGACAACGGAAGATGGCTTCCAAGCCTGGAGCAGCCCAATATTTGTATTTAACTAAGCAGCCTAAAAGTGATAAGGTTGTTTCAACAACTAAGTAAGAATTTTAACGATCAACATGGGAGACGATCAATGTCAAAACTAACCAAAATAGTTATGCCTCTGGCAGTAGTCGGTATGGCCGCTACGGCTTTTATGGCTACGCCAGCGAAAGCTGAATGGCAACCAAAAGGACCTATTAGTGTTATCATCGGCTTTGCTGCGGGTGGTGGTACGGATACCCAAGCCCGTCTCATCGCGGCTGAATTGAAAAAGCGCAAAGGCTGGAATGTTATTCCGTCAAACGTAACCGGCAAGGGCGGCGTCGTGATGGCGCGCAAACTTAAGGGCCTGCCTAATGATGGCCTAACCATCGGTATGGCGGTGACCGAGGTGTTTGGCTACAACATGCTGGCCTCTAAAAAAGCCGGCTACAAAACCGATGATTTCACCTATATCGCGACGACGACAAGCTCACAGATGGGTATCGTTGCCAATACGTCCAAGGGCTGGAAGACTTTTGCCGACGTGATTGCTGCGGCTAAGAAAGGCAAGGTCTTCAAATTTGCCGGTATGAGTGCCAAACATGCAGACATCAATTTCCTGATCGAGCAAAAATACGGTGTGAAGTTTAACACCGTCGTGCTGCGCGGTGGCCGCAAAGTAATGAACGCTATTATTGCTGGTGATGTTGATCTCGGCTATGGCGCGGGCATCCAGTCCAAAGCTGTGAGGTCAGGTAAAATGGTGAACCTCGCCTCTGGTCTTAGCCAGCGTCTTAAAATTTCTCCAAATGCGCCGACCTTGGTTGAAATGGGCATTCCATATGACATCGGTGCGAAGTTTATCTTTGTCGCCCCGGCCGGTATTCCTGGCGAGGCCCGCAAGGCGCTTGCCGATGCGATCGGCGACATCATCAATGATCCAAGCACCAAGGCTTCTCAATATGTCAGCAAAGGTTATGGTGGACCGGATGTCATAACCGGCAAGAAATTGGACGCTTTTATTCAAAATGAAATTAAAATTGCTACGGTTTTGATGAAGCTTATGAAGTAAGTGAAGTTGGGCCGGTTTGGATAGCCGGCCCCATTTCCTTTTTTAAGATGCAAAAATTTTCCACCGCATTTCAAAAAGCGCCCTGGACTCTCGGTCTTGCGCTTTTCTTTATTGTTACATCCTTGTTTACGCTGTTTGTCTGGATACCGATTGACATCGAAACCGGGGTGATAGAAACCTTCCGCCGCCGGGTGACCATTGGTGATGCTATGGCGCCAACCATTATGACGGTAGGTATTTTGGTGACGTCTATCTTGATGGGGCTTATTGCGATTATTCGCCCGGTATCGGCTGTCGAAGGCCTGGACAGAAAAAGCTTCTATTTTATCTTTCGTCTCGTAATTGCCATAGCCATTGGGCTCGCCCTGATGATGCACGCGGGCCCTCTTCTGGTGGATCTCGTAAATGCACTCGGCGGTGAAATCGGGACCTACCGCAATCTGCGGGGCACGTATCCTTATAAGATTTTTGGCTATATGCTGGGTGGCTTTGCCTTGATATTTGGCTGTATCGGTGTGGTTGAAAATCGTTTTACGCTGGGCAGTGCCGGGGTTTCGCTGCTGGCTGTTATCGTTCTGACCATCCTTTATGAAGTTCCCTTTGATAATATGTTGCTACCACCGAACGGGAATAATTGATGGGCCTGCTCGATCATATATGGCTCGGTATCGTGACCGTTTTTTCAGCCGATCCGGTGTTTTCGATCGCTGGTCTGCCGATCTCGATTACCATTGTTATGGTTATTCTAGGTTTTCTGTTTGGCATTTTTGTTGGTGCAACACCCGGCATCGGCGGCCCGTTCGCGATGGCGATTTCTTTGCCGATCCTCATATCTGTCTTTGGCTTCGATGCAAATGCGTTATTGCCAGTATTGGGTTTTCTGGTCGGCATTATGAAAGGCTCGACAATCGGCGGTGCCGTGCCCGCTATTTTATTCAATACGCCGGGCACACCTGACTCGCTTATGACGACCTTGGATGGCTATCCACTGACCAAAAGAGGTCAACCCGGAAAAGCGCTCCGGGTCGCGCATTTCTCCTCAGTTTCTGGTGATACCTTTTCAGATATCGTACTGATTACCTGCGCACCGTTCTTGGCTATTTTAGTTGAGAAATTCCTCGATTTTCCCGAAAAGGCCGCGCTGATTATTTTGTCGCTGGCTTTTGTC
>Ga0233429_1004280_pt1 | contig 12743 bp, 9 predicted proteins | sample SI_118_April2016_3_FD_179879 | JGI IMG/M metagenome (GOLD analysis project Ga0233429, IMG submission 179879) | Seawater microbial communities from Saanich Inlet, British Columbia, Canada - SI_118_April2016_135_MG | ecosystem: Environmental > Aquatic > Marine > Inlet | place: Canada: British... | reverse complement strand
CAGGTGGTCAAGCGCGGAGACTGGCAGGTGAAGAATCCGACAGCGGAGCCGGGAGGCTGGGCATTTGAGTTTTATAACGAGTTGTACCCGGATACCGATGATACAGCAGAGATACTGATTTTCCTCGACCGCATTGAGATTGCCGACAACCGTTGGAAATTAAGCGAATGCCAGCGGGCGATGAACTGGCTGTTAAGCATGCAAAGTAAAAGCGGAGGTTGGGGAGCCTTTGATGTAGATAACGATAAGGAAGTTCTCAACGAGATTCCTTTCGCCGACCATAAGGCGTTGCTGGATCCGCCAACGGTGGATGTGACCGGTCGCATTCTATGGATGTTGTCGAAATGGGGATTTAAAAAATCCCACCCTCAGGTTCAACGGGCCATCCAGTTTATTAAGGAACGCCAGGAAATTGATGGATGCTGGTTTGGTCGATGGGGAGTGAATTATATCTATGGCACGTTCCTGGTCTTGAATGGTTTGTCTGCTATCGGGGAGGATATGAATGCGCCGTTCAGCCGCAAAGCAGTCCGCTGGCTGGAAAGTCACCAGAATGAAGACGGGGGCTGGGGTGAAACCTGCCAAAGCTATCAGGAACCCAGCTTGCGTGGTCGTGGTAAAAGCACCGCCTCACAAACTGCCTGGGCATTGCTGGGACTCATCGCCGCCGGTGAGGCAAAAAATCCTGTTGTCGAGCACGGTGTGCGCTATTTGATCGAAACACAAAATGATTCGGGAGATTTTTCAGGAAGCTGGTGGGAAGATGAATTTACCGGAACCGGTTTTCCCATCCATTTTTTCATCAAATACCATATGTACCAGCACTTCTTCCCACTGATGGCCCTATCCCGCTACCGGCGCCAGCGTGACGCTGGACTCAACGAGCAATAGCTTCTCTGGCTAGCAAACGATTACTCGGCTTAAAATGGGCTTGCTAAATTCCCCCCTGATAAGGGGGGCTAGGGGGGTTGCTTGTATGTGAACTCATCGAAGCATCTCGCCGAGCCTAATGCTGTCGAAGCATTTCTACTGCGAATTTGGTTCGGGTCAAATGTTCTGTGGCGGATGCGATCACTTCGCCGCTCATGACATCGGTCATGGTGAGGTGAACATCAATATTAGTCCCAAGATCGGTGATACGACCTGTGATGATGGCCTGGGAGTTGAGTGCCTTGCCCATTAACCGGATCTCTTCCCTGTTGTATAGGTAAGAGGGTTTCAGGTTTAACTGCTCCAATACTGCGTTGACTTCTCCTTTTTGTGCTATCCGAAACGTCTTGTCCTGGAAAAAAAACTTTTTCGTAATCGCTTCCACGACTCTGGACGCAAAATACTCCCCAAGAATGGGAGCCCTGTTTTCTTCATCGACCAGGTCCATGACTGTGACCTTATTGATTTCATATTCTTCAACGTCTGCAGTCAGTTTTTGCACTAGCTCGGTAGATTTATCTTTGTAGTAACTGGAGTCCGTCTGAGTTCGGAACAATTTGCTCCAGAAGTTTGAAGGACCCAACTTCACTTCACAGCCGGAAACAAAGAGGGAAATCATGAGCAAATAAAGGAGTTTTCGCGTGTCCATAGTTTATAAACCTTTGATTTATTATCGTATTGTCGTCAGAAACCTGATCTCGCTTAAAGAGTAATGCAAACTGGGTGCCAGACGCTAAAAATTTTGGCAGAGCCTGAGTCGGGTGGAATAAACCCTTTAAATTAAACGGGTTATGTGTTGGAGGGGGAAGGCGGTGGGCTTCCTGACTGAGTCAATAAAAACGCCAACCTGGGGATATTTTGCCGATATCCCCCCATTTTTTGACACCCCCCCCACTCGGCGTGGGGCCAGCGTGTAATAACTTTTGCTGGCTAGCTACCGTTTCTCTCGGCTTAACGAGTGTTTGCTCACTGCCACCGGCGGCTCGCCGGCGCCGAGTGGCCCATTTCCGTGGGAGGGAACTGGGCAAGAGCTTGATTGTGCCGAGTTAACCTATTGTTCGCCGAACCAAGCGACGGCACACTGGCCCCACGCCGAGTGGGGGGGGGTATTTTTCGGCAGGCGGGGGGAATTTGGTGTATAAACATAACTTCATTTAAAAATCCGTAAAGTTCGAGGTGACAGTTTTGAAGGCAATACAATGTTTGGGATGGATGGTTTTTTTGTTGGTCGGGCCTCTGGTTTCAGGTTGTAACGGCGGTGATGGGGAAGATGTTGTCGAAAAGTCTTCCTTCCAGATGCCGGTAAAAGAAAATACCTGGGTGCGTAAGGAAACTGTGCGTAAAACCAAAGATGACTTCTTTGCCTCTGCCGGTAAAAAGAGCGTTGAAGTTCCCATCGACTCTGCTCTGGCGGAAAAATTGAAAAAGGCCTCTTCCCTTTCCATCAACACGCAACAAGAATGCTTGCAACAGGCCACCGCCCTCGATAAAAAACGGACTGAAGTGCAGAAGCGTGGAGGACTCTGGCATGCCTATGAGCGGGTGCCGACAGCCAAACCTTATTCGGACTATGGTATGCAACTCGACAGCCAGACCAACCGACTGGTGTTTTCCCTCAAGTATCTTTGCCAGAATGCCCAGGGACTCCAGTTAACCGGGTGGGGTGCGGAGATGGCGCGAATGCGTAAAAATATGGGTAAAGAAAATTTCAGAACTCATTTTCTGGATTTAGGTGAGGTACCGGCTGATGTGGATAACTGGGTGCGTTTCGCCGAATTTGCTATTCAAGGTGAGAACCGCAAAATCCCTTATTCCAAAATCAGTGAGTCCCTTGGCAAAGCCCAATCTCTTATGGGTCTTTATGATGACCTGTCGCAAAGAAAAGTAGATGATGCTACTTTGCAAACTTTCCTCGCAGAAGGGGCCACACTCCTGAGTGTTATCAACGAGAGTTTTAAGTCCGACCCGCAACTGATCCTCGCCCTGCAAGATGAAAATATACTTCCCTTTGAGGACATCAAAGGCGAAATGTAGCGGCCAGTGTGCAATGACGTTGATAGGCTGACAATAAGTTATCTCGGCTCAATTGAGCCCTCAAGCGCAACCGCCGAAAAGTAAAATATTCCCCCCTGATAAGGGGGGCTAGGGGGTAGTTTTGCTCCCTCTTGATCTTCCCCTTGTGGTAAATCACCCCAGCCCTCTTTGAGAAAGAGGGGGTTTTAAACCCCCTAGATCCTTAGCCCTCTTTGAGAAAGAGGGGGTTTTAAACCCCCTAGATCCTTCGGCAGGCTCAGGATGACAGCTAAAGCAACCCCCTCAATCCCCCTTATAAGTGGGAAGCTCAATCGTTATAGTATTGCGCTTGATGGTACTGCTTGCTTGACGGGCAATGCAGTACTGGCCCTACGCCTAGTAGAAAAGACGATCATCCCTCAGTGAGTTAAAAATTGTTGGAGAAGAACCAATTTTTAACTCATGTATCTGAAGAAGATCGTCTTTTTGTTTTTTTATATTATTTGATGAAACCCCCGGAGCAAAGCTCCGAGGAGTTCATTCGATTAAATAATATAACCGCGCTCACCATGCTCCGCGAGATCCAGGCCTTCGGCTTCCGCGTCTTCTTCAACGCGCAGACCCATAATCCCATCGAGTACTTTCAGGATGATGAAGCTGACAACGCCGGTATAGATCATGGTTGCGCCGACGCCGGTAAACTGTACTGCTACCTGACCGCCGATGCTGGTGATGTCGCCGCCGAAACCAGCGCCGCCCAGACTTTCGGCGCAGAACACACCGGTTAAGATTGCGCCGATGATACCGCCCACGGCGTGGATGCCGAATACATCGAGAGAATCGTCATAGCCCAAGGCGCGTTTGATTACTGTGGATGCGAAGAAACAGCCGAAGCCGGACGCAAACCCAATCGCCATGGCACCCATGGGGCCAACAGCACCTGATGCCGGGGTGATGGCTACCAAACCTGCCACTGCACCGGAAGCAATTCCCAATACGCTGGGCTTGCCGTGTTTTACCCATTCGATGGTCATCCAGGCCAAAGCCGCCGCCGCTGTTGCAATCTGAGTCACGGCCATAGCCATTCCTGCAACTCCATCTGCCGCCAATTCACTACCGGCGTTGAATCCGAACCAGCCAACCCAGAGCATGGAAGCACCCATCAGGGTGTAACCAAGGTTATGCGGTGGCATAGCTGTAGTCGGGTATCCTTTGCGTTTGCCAAGGCAGATTGCCGCTACCAGACCCGCCATGCCGGCGTTGATGTGAACAACTGTGCCGCCGGCGAAATCCAGTATTCCTTTGCTACCGAGCCAGCCGCCGCCGCCCCAAACCCAATGACAGACCGGGGCATACACGATCGTTACCCAGATTGTCATGAAGACCATCATGGTTGAAAATTTCATGCGCTCAGCAAAAGCTCCGACCATCAGGGCCGGGGTGATGATGGCAAATGTCATCTGGAATGTCATGAATACGGTTTCCGGGATGGTGCCGCTCAGTGTGTCAACGCCTACTCCCGCGAGAAACATCTTACTCAATCCTCCCCAGTATGGACCATCGCCGCCGAACGCGATGCTATAGCCGTAGACGGTCCACAGTATGGTCATGAGTGATGTGATGGCGAAACACTGCATGAGCACCGACAAGACATTTTTACTTCGCACCATACCGGCGTAGAACAATGCCAGACCGGGGATGGTCATGAACAGCACCAAAGCGGTGGCCGTCAGCATCCAGGCAGTATCTCCCGAACTCAGAGTGGGTGCCTCTTCGGCCATAGCCAGAGACGGTAACAGGGTAAACAGCAAAAACAGGAGGGCTATCATTGCCCAGGACTTCTTTGATGTAGGCCAGTGGCCTGGAATCTTGATCTTCATGAAACTCAACTCCCGATAAAGGTTGAACAGCGAAATCATGCTGGAATATGTTTTTAATAAACACCCAGGTTTTTGATGGGACTGATGGGTCCCGTTGTCTCGGGCCAGTGATTAAATGGCCTCTTCACCTCGTTCGCCTGTGCGAATCCGAATAACATCTGCAAGGTCGGTCACGAATATTTTTCCGTCACCTATTCGGCCTGTCTGTGCGGCTTTCATGATCGTATCGATCACCTCTTCCGCTTGGGCATCGGCGATGACAATTTCCAGTTTAACTTTTGGGAGAAAATCAACGACATACTCGGCACCGCGGTAGAGCTCTGTATGGCCCTTTTGGCGACCAAATCCCTTGACCTCGGTGACAGTGATTCCTTGTACCCCAATCTCATTCAACTTGTCTTTGACTTCATCCAACTTGAATGGTTTAACGATTGCATCAACTTTCTTCATAGTATTTTCCCTTCTTAAGCGAGAATGACAAGATTTGACTCGTTGATATGTGATTGGAGAAGAGTTGAATTACCCTCCAACAACCTTATCTATTTCAACAATTGTGCCAACTTGAAGCCTTTCGGCTGGCATTCAGATTATCTGTTTATTTTCAAATACTTGGAGGAGGGATGCTAAATTTTGTCCAACTGAAAAACCTTGTTGAGCAAGATTTCTGCCTAAATTTTGAGCACCAAAACGGTGGGTATGCTTTGCCACGAAGCACCGGCCCACTAGGCGTGGGGCCAGCGTGCCGTCGCTTTATTTGGCGAGCAGAGAGTTTGTCTCGGCGCAATCAAGCTCTTGCCCAGTTGCCCCTGCGGCTAGCAGCCACTAGGCGCCGGCGAGCCGCCGGTGGCTACTGCAATGGCGTTTACTAATTAGCAACAGTTTATCTCGGCACGATTAAATCCTCGCCCACTGAGTCCAGCGTGACGCTGGTGCCCAGTCGCAACCCCTGCCAAGGGGCACTAGGCGTGGGATTAGCGGAAGCGGGGTTATTGCTCACTGAGTCCAGCGTCACGCTGGTCTTGCAAGGTGGCTCCTGCTTCCATGCGCAAGCTGGGGGTGGCCAGCCAATACACGAGGCCCACAAAAGCACCGCCGCCGACCAGGTTTCCAAGGGTGACAAAGATCTGGTTATGGATGAACCCGGCTATCGAAACTTCTGCTCCATGCGGCAGAAGCATTGCCATGCTCAACAAACTTTGGTTGGCGATGCTATGCTCGAATCCGCTACCGATGAAAGCAAACAGGCACCAGAAAATCATAATCAGTTTGGCGGTTTCGCTTTTTGTCCGTAAAGAAATCCACACCGCCAGGCAAACCAGCCAATTGCAGAGTATTCCCCGCAGAAAAGCTTCTTTCGCGCCAAGTCCCATTTTCCCCGCCGCGACTTTGAGTATCAAAGCTTGCGAGGCTTCGGTCAAACTGCCGCCTTCGACCACCATCCAACCGAGAAACGCCGAGCCAATGAAATTACCGACGAAGCACATAACGAACAACATGACAATTGAGCCCACACCCACTCGGTTAGCCAACCGGCTAACGGCAAAAATCATATTGTTGCCGGTAAACAGTTCTGATCCGGCAAAGATGACCAGGCTCAGGGCAATACCGAAAGAGGCACCCATGATCAGTTTCAAATAGGCTCCGCCACCTGCGCTTGCGATGGGGCCGCCAATCGAAAAAATCAGGACGATGCCAAATCCCAGATAGATTCCGGCTAACGCGGACAGGATGAGATAGCCCAGAGGAGACTTTTTCATGTACTCGATCTTCTTTTCAGAAGCATCGGCTATCTTTTGCATTTCGCTTTTAAACATGGCGTTTATTCCTCATTTAATTTCATGCCCCGCATGGGGTAGAAGGGGTAAAAGCAATCGACACGCAACCGGCCTCGACTTTAACCGGATAAACAGCGGCGCATCCTTCATCCGGTGCAACCGCCTCGCCGCTAGTCAGATCCATAACCAGATTATGCAAGGGGCAGGTCACACGATTTCCGTGGACGATGCCCTGGGAAAGCGGCCCCTCCTTGTGAGGACAGCGGTCGCGCAAGGCAAACACCTCATCCTGACTGGTGCGGAATACCGCAATGTCATCGTTGTCAATGCGAACCACCCGTGCACCGAGTTGCGGAATATCTTCCAAATCGCAAACTTCAATCCAATCAGTCATGAACCGAACTCCTTTCCACTGTTACAAACTCGCGCTGGCTATCCTTGCCGGTGTGTTTGGCCCAGGGATCTTCCTGCGCGCGTTTCTGTGATTCCGTGAAGCGATCAAACAATGCCTTGCGATTATTTGCATCTTCGACAATTTTCTGTTTCACACTGGAGAAGCCCACCCGTTCGATCCAGGGGGCTGTGCGTTCCAGGTAATGCGCATCTTCTCGATAGAGTTGGATGAATGCACAACAATATTCGATCACTTCCTCATCGGTATCCACTTTGCACAAGAGGTCGGTAGCGCGAATCTTAACACCGGCATTGCCGCCGATATGCAGTTCCCATCCGGACTCTACAGCCACCACGCCGAAGTCCTTAATGGTAGCCTCGGCGCAATTGCGCGGACAACCGGACACAGCCATTTTAAATTTGTGAGGCATCCAGGAGCCGCAAGTCAGCTTTTCCAATTTGACTCCCATGGAGGTGGAATCCTGAGTGCCAAATCGACACCATTCTTTTCCCACGCAGGTTTTGACTGTGCGCAGAGACTTGCCATAGGCGTACCCGGAAATCATTCCAGCCTGATTCAGGTCGCTCCAAACTTCTGGTAACTCATTTTTCTTCAGTCCCAGCAGACTGATGCGCTGTCCGCCGGTGATTTTAACTGTGGAAACCTGAAACTTGTCTGCGGCATCGGCGATGGCACGCAACTCTTTGGGGGTAACGAGCCCTCCCCAGATGCGCGGAATAACAGAATAGGTACCGTCCTTCTGGATGTTGGCATGAACCCTTTCGTTGATGAAGCGTGATTGAGGGTCATCCTCCGCCACATCAGGCCAGGCGGCGATCAAATAGTAATTGATTGCCGGTCGGCAAACATGGCATCCATCCGGCGTACGATATTCCAGATAATCCATCACCGCACGGATGCTGATTAATCGTTGTGACTTTATTGTCTGCCGAATCTCGTTGTGAGTGTAGTCGGTGCATTTGCACAAAGGTTTTACTTTAGGTGCTTCCGAGTAATCACCACCCAGCGTAAAAGTCAGAATCTGTTCCACAAGACCGGTGCACGACCCACAAGAGCTGGAAGCCTTGGTATGAGAGCGAACGTCATCCAGAGTAAACAGTCCCTTGGAGGTGATGGCATCAACAACATCTTTTTTGCACACGCCGTTACAGCCGCACACTTCCATATCATCGCTCATCTCCGCAACAGACTTTGCTCCGCCGTGTCCGGAATCCCCCAGGTGAGCCTGGCCATGCAGTAGTTGATCCCGCATGTGGCTGATGTCGGTTTGATCGCGCAATAACTGGTAGTACCAGGCTCCGTCCACCGTATCCCCAAACATGACCACGCCGTGGATACGATTTTCTTTCAGTACGATTTTTTTATAGACTCCTTTGGAAAGGTCTTTCATGACGATTTCTTCTGTGGTCTCATCGCCAATAAAATCCCCTGTTGAAAACAACTCAACGCCGGTGACTTTTAGTTTTGAAAATGTAGTGGAGCCCTGATAGAAAGCGTGACCCAACTGGGCCAACTGGTTGGCGCAAACCTTGGCTTGCTCGAACAAGGGGGCCACCAATCCATAGACCTGACCTTTATGTTGAACGCATTCCCCAACGGAATAGATTCGACCATCGTAGGTTTGCATGGTGTCACTGACTACGATTCCGCGTTCGCAATATATGTTGGCGGCTTTTGCCAAGTCTGTATTGGGGCGGATGCCTACCGCCATTACAACCATGTCAGTGGCGATTTCCAGTCCACCCTTGAAACGAACGCCCCTTACTTTTTCTTCACCCAGAAAAGCCTCGGTGCTTGTTTCCATCAAAAACTGAATGCCACGTTTTTCGAGGGTTTGCTTCAGCATGGCGGCCGCCTCGGAATCGAGTTGCCGCTCCATCAAAGAGTCCATGAGGTGCACAACGGTAACGTACATCCCCTGTTGCTTCAGCGCGTAGGCCGCTTCTAGTCCCAGCAGACCTCCTCCAATAATCAATGCCTGTTTATGGGGTTCCGAGATTTCAAGCATCGTTTGCACATCACGAATGTTACGGAAGGTGACGACTCCGTGCAGATCGTTTCCGGGGAGCGGAAGAATGATCGAGTTGGAACCTGTGGCAAGCAAAAGCCGGTCATAGTTTTCCGTAGTGCCGTCTTCCGCAATCACCGCACGGTTGCGTCGGTCAATCTTGACTACCGCTTTACCCGTATGGAGTTTGATGCCATTTTCTTCATACCATTGCTCCTCATTGAGCATGATGCCGTCGATCTTCTTTTCTCCCGCTAACACCGGGGAGAGAAGAATCCGGTTGTAGTTTCCATGCGGTTCATCGCCAAAAACGGTGATGTCATACATGTCGGGGGAAATCTTGAGCAATTCCTCAAGCGTACGCACACCCGCCATGCCATTGCCAACCAAAACCAGTTTCTCTTTCATATAAAAGCCGTATCCCTTCTAAATCCAGCGCCTGGACCCTCTTTCGAAGTTTCAGCCGCTGACTATTTTTTATGAATGATTCCTGCGGAAAGTTAGTGAGTGTTGCAGGATTCATGAAAACTATTATCAAGTTTCATGCCAACTGCAAAACATGCACTTAAAGGCCCTAAACAAACAGAGTTACAGCTTCAATGGGGTTTGGTAACAGGAAAGATGCCTAAAAATGAATCACTATTTTTCCAAAATGCTCGACTCCTAGGCGCTACTAGCCGTAGGGGCACAACTAGCAATAGCTTTCTTTGGCGGGCAGGGAGGTGTCCCGGCTTGAGGAGGTTCTACTATTCCCCCCTGATAAGGGGGACTAGGGGGGGTGCATTATTTGTGGTTACAGCCCTCTGGGTTGCCACGCCGCCTTCGGCGGCTCGCAATGACGGGCAAAGCAAACCCCTGAATGTAAATCACCCCGGCCCTCTTTAATAAAGAGGGGGCAAGCCAACCCTCCCCAACCCCTCAGACTATCGGGCTTGAGTCCCTATGAAGGGAGGGGATATAACAAACCACGCCACACATTGTTTTGTCGGGAAGAAATATTAAAGTGTTGCGCTTGAGTGTTTAGTCCGCTTTACGGGCAATGCAGTACTGGCCCCACGCCGAGTGGGCCGAGCTAACCTGTTGTTGGCTGATTGATGCTATGCAGTTGGCGGTCGCGTAAGCGTCTCCGCCCCATTGCCTCCCACGCTAGTGGGCTAGTTGAGGCGGAGGCTGGGTTGTTTGCTGGAAGTTTTTGGTGTTTTTCTGGTGGTTTTTCGTGTGGCGGGTTTTTTCTTAATCTTGAATTTTTTATGGAACGAGTGTTTGATCACATCGTCCATCGTGGTGGCGGGGAAAAACTCGATACCCTTTCGGACATTTTCAGGAATGTCGGGAACATCTTTTTCGTTTTCCACAGGGATGATAAGGTTTTTGATGCCGAACCTGTGAGCCGCAAGGACTTTTTCCTTGAGTCCGCCAATGGGCAGAACTTTTCCAGTCAGGGTCAGTTCCCCGGTCATGGCAAGGTCTGGTTGCAATGGTGTTTTCGTCAGTGCGGAAACCAGTGCTACCGCCATGGTGATTCCGGCTGAAGGCCCGTCTTTGGGAACAGCCCCTTCGGGAATGTGAATATGAAAATCATTTTTCTGGTAGAAATTTTTGGGTAGTCCCAAGTCTCCGGCGCGTGAACGCACATAGGTCATGGCCGCCTGCGCCGACTCTTTCATGACATCCCCGAGTTGCCCTGTGGGTACGAGCTTTCCGTTGCCGGGAATCACGGTGACTTCTATAGTGAGGGTTTCACCGCCAAACTCTGTCCACGCAAGGCCGGTTGCAGACCCTATTTCCAGTGGGCCCTCGTTTTCGGCTCTCTTGAATTTGGGGATGCCTAGAAATTTTTCTATATTAGCCGGAGTGATTTTGACGCTGGTTTTTTTGCCTTTTTCAACAACGGTTTTAACTACTTTTCTGCATAGTGTGGCGATTTCCCGTTCCAGGTTTCTTACTCCCGCTTCGCGGGTGAAATCATGGATGATTCTATCCAAAGCCTTGTCAGAAATATTTATGTTTTTCTTGGTCAGGCCGTGTTCCGGTACTTTCTTGGGTACGAGAAAATTTTTGGCGATGCCCATTTTTTCCTGATCGGTATAACCGGGCAGGCGAAGCACTTCCATTCGGTCGAGCAAGGGTTGTGGGATGGAGTGCAGGACATTGGCAGTACAGATAAAAAGGACATTGGAAAGATCGTAATCGACTTCCAGATAATGGTCGTTGAAAGTGGAGTTCTGTTCCGGGTCGAGAACCTCCAGCAAAGCGGAGGAGGGGTCACCCCTGAAATCTGCGTTCATCTTGTCGATCTCGTCGAGCATGAAAACAGGATTGTGGACACCGGACTTTTTGATGCCTTGAATGATTTTTCCCGGCAACGCTCCAATATAGGTTCTGCGGTGTCCGCGGATTTCTGCTTCATCCCGCACACCGCCCAGGGAGACGCGGATAAATTTTCTGCCCATAGCCTTGCCGATGGATTGCCCCAGCGAAGTTTTGCCGACACCCGGAGGACCAACAAGGCAGAGGATGGGACCTCTTATTTTTTTGACCAGCTTCATCACCGCAAGGTGTTCGGTAATGCGCTCTTTGACTTTCTCTAACCCGTAATGGTCTTTGTCCAGAATTTTCTGGGCTTCGGGAATTTTAATTTTTTCCGCTCCGGCACCTTTTTTCCAGGGCAGGTCTGCGAGCCACTCTATATAAGTCCTGGCGACTGTAGCCTCTGCAGACATGGGTTGCATGAGTTCCAGCCGCTTTAATTCCTTAATGGCTTTTTCATTAATTTCCTTGGGCATTTTGGCTTTCTTGATTTTTTGCTTGAGTTCATCCATGTCGCTTTTGAACTCATCGCGTTTGCCCAATTCTTTCTGGATGGCCTTGATCTGCTCGTTGAGATAGAATTCCTTCTGACTGCGTTCCATTTGTTTTCGCACCCTGCCATGAACGCGTTTTTCAATTTTAAGAACTTCCATCTCCGACTTGAGAATGCCGAGAAGCTTGTTTAAGCGGTCTGCCGGATTCAGGGTTTCGAGCAATTCCTGTTTTTCCTTGGTTTGGAAAACCATATAGGCGGCAATGGTGTCGGCATAACGATGCGGTTCCAGAATATTGGCACTGGCGGCCACGGCTTCCAGTGGAATTTTCTGGTTTAATTTCACATATTGGTCAAACACCGTTCCCACACTGCGCATCAACGCTTTGACATCGGGTGTTAGCTGGTCGTTTTCATGAATGCGGCTGACTTCCACCTCAAAATAGTCCGGGTTGTCGACGAACGATTCAATACGCCCTCTCTGCAGACCCTCCACCAGGACCTTCATGGTTCCATCTGTCAGTTTAAGGATCTGGAGAACATTTGCGACTGTTCCCGTCTCGTAAATATCTGCAGATTTCGGTTCGTTATTGTTGGGGTTGCGTTGGGCGGCGAGGAAGATGCTTTTCTGTTCGGCCATGGATTTTTCCAGGGCCAGAATGGACTTCTCTCTGCCGACAAACAGGGGAAGCACCATGAATGGAAAAACAATGATGTCCCTTAACGGAAGGAGCGGTAATACAATTTTTTCGGAACCCATATATTAACTGGCCTGTTTCTTGTTTTCGTAAACCAACATGGGTTTTTCGCCTTTGAGAACGACTTCTTCATTAATGACCACTTCTTCCACATCTTTCTGGGAAGGGAGGTCGAACATGATTTCGAGCATGGTCTCTTCCAGAACGGCGCGGAGGCCTCT
>Ga0233429_1004271_pt1 | contig 12763 bp, 19 predicted proteins | sample SI_118_April2016_3_FD_179879 | JGI IMG/M metagenome (GOLD analysis project Ga0233429, IMG submission 179879) | Seawater microbial communities from Saanich Inlet, British Columbia, Canada - SI_118_April2016_135_MG | ecosystem: Environmental > Aquatic > Marine > Inlet | place: Canada: British... | reverse complement strand
CGGCGTCACGGACCCAGACCTTGCCGCCTGGATCGACCGCCGCTGCGTCCCCCACCCCCTGGCCAGTATGGAACAGCCGCTGGCGTTGACCCATCCGGCCCGGCGCGACATTCCCTGCACCTATATCCTGGCGGAGGACTTCCCGAACTTTAAACCCGTCCACGCCCGCCTGGCAGAGGACCCCGCCTGGACCTGCCACAGCCTGCCCTGCGGCCACGACGTCATGGCCATCATGCCAAAGGAACTCAGTGATATCCTGGACGGCCGGTCGATATAGGCGGTGCGTGGACCCTCTGGATTACCGGGTCGAAGCCCGGCAATGACGAAGATAGGGTAAAAATTGGCAGAAAACAGGCAAACCCATCATGCACTTGTCATTAACGGGCTTGACCCGTTAATCCAGGGCTACAAGGCGATGAGATGGCTCCTCTTTGGTGCCGCTCTATAATCCGCGCTACGTCGCCAGGTTTTGTTTTTGCGCCTCATCAAAACCAACAGAAACCCCGTCGTTGGTGACAAAGATGGGCCGCTTCAAAATAGCCGGTTGTTCCAGCAACAAAGACACAAGGGCATCACCCGTCGCACCCTTCTGCCCCTCGGTTAGCTCGCGCCACGTCGTGCCCCGGCGGTTGATCAACTTGTCAGCCCCAATGGCAGCCAGCCAATCGGTCAGCGTCTCAGCATCAATGGGCGATTTCCGAAGATCATAGAACTCAAAAACAATGCCTTCCCCCTCCAGCCACTTCTTCGCTTTGCGACAGGTATCGCAATTCTGTAAGCCATAAACCTTCAATGTCATCGCCAACCCCTAAATTATGCCGTCAAATTATGCTGTTACGTTCAGGCGGCTTCGACGGTGACGCGCAGACGCCGGCCCAGAATGGCCAGGGCCGCTTCCATGCGGTCGATCTTGGTGTTATGGCGGGGATCGAGACAGCGGCGGATTTCGTTTTCCCCCAGGCCCATACGTTTACCCAGCTCCACGTTCGAGATACCGGCTTCGGCCATCGCTTCGTACAGGGCGATCTTGGCGGTGATCAGAGTGCCCGGCGCCACAGTGGGACGGCCACGGGCCGGGCTGGGGCGGGGGATGTCCTCATGGCCTGCCATCGCCGCACACAGGGCCTCCTCCAACGCGTCCTGGGCCTCGACCAAGGCTTCCTCCCCGTCCGCGCCATCGGTCACCGCGCCAATCACATCGGCCATATGGGCCACGATGCGGCCATCTTCATCCGGCGTCAGATCAACCGGGTATGCGAACCTAGCGTGCGATGTCATAGCATGGCCCCTTCAAAAGCCCCATTTTCTCGGAAGTCCCTATCTCAAAAACCACCATCTCAAAAGTCATTCGGATCTATACAGAGGTCGGCCAGCATTTTGGCCAGCAAGCCTTTACCAATTTCCTTCCGGCGATCCTTCAGTGTCGTGCGATGCTGCCCCAGCAAAACAGTTCCGTGGCTACCCTTACCCTGGCGGGCGACAAATTCCGGAACCAGGCCCCGGCTCTTTCCGTAACGGCGCAGTTTCTTGAGAAATTCATGACCGTTCATGGCCCTATATATCGCACGTTTTTGTGCGAATCGCAAGCTAAATCAGATTATGGGGCAGCGGGCATATGAGCGACATAGGTGAATGGGAAATTAAGTTAACTGGCACCGCGACCCTTAACGGGAACAAACTTGATTTATCATGAAATAAGAAGATATACTGTTGTTTCAATCGCAGGAGACCGGCCATGGCACAGACGAGAGAAAAATTCGCAACGCAGATCGATAAGGATGTGCTGGCGGATGTTCGTATGCTGGCAAAGGATGAAGGCCGCCAACTACAAGCAATTGTTGAGGAGGCGCTTACCGCCCTGCTGGAAGAGCGGCGTCAGGGCAAGGCCCGCTCTCATGTCATGTCGGCCTATCAGAAAAGCCATGCCCGGTATTCGGGCCTTTATACAAAGCTTGCTGAGTGAGCCGCGACTATCTGACCCTGGCGGATGTACTCGCCATTCATGGGGATCAAATCGCGACTTATGGCGGCGGGATAGGTATCCGCGATCCCGGCCAGCTCGAAGCCGCGCTGTTTCGTCCACAGTCCGGATATTATGAAGATATTTTCGCCGAGGCGGCAGCACTGTGGGAAAGCCTGTCCCAGTACCACCCCTTTGTTGATGGCAATAAGCGCACGGCCTTTGCATCCATGTTCACGTTTCTGACGATCAACGGTCACGATCTGACAGCGAATGCCGATCAGTCGTGGCAGTTTCTGTCCGGCCTTTACGAAAGCGGCGAACTTAATTTCGAAGCGTTGGAAAGCTGGCTACGCGAGAATGTGAAGGAAATTTAGACGAAGTTTGCAAACGGGCGTGCGACCGAGCAATCTACTCTGCCCCCTTTGATTGGTAATTCTTATGCATGAACATGAAGATTAGGCATGTCGTCCCATGTGCGGCCCTTAAAGGTTCTGCCTGTGCGTTTTTTGTTCACGCCACCCCATTGTTTGAAAAAGAAATGGACATCATACAGTTCGCACTGATCAAAAATTTGATCCACCCAATTTATATCAAGAGGTCTTGAATTTGGCCCTGACTCGCCCCCGACAATCGCCCAATGGATGTCCGACAAATTGATTTTGCCTACCGGACCAATCAACGGCTCAAACGAAATAAAGCGAACTGCGGCCCGGCAGCGCTTTAGCTCTGCAATGCGGTATGTAACACACTCATCTTCTACCGAAGCCCCGAGCCAGACATTTTTCAGTGCGGGTTTGTTCCTTCGCTTCAAAAACTCGGCCATACGTTCCGGTTGTTTGGTCAAAATTTGAAACGTGTGCACCTTAGCCTTTTCCATCGTTTGCCAAACACGTTCAACATATTCGAAGGGGATATTATCCTGAAATAAATCAGACATTGAATTAACGAAAACCAGTCGGGGTTTTTTCCATGTCAAAGGAATGTCCAACGTATCTTCAAGAAGATGCGTTTCGCCTGTCCAGACATATCGGGTGCCGCTCTTGCGTGTTGTGCCTCTGTAAGAAGGATGGTCCATTGCCTGAAGGCGTGCGGCCATACGCATAGCGTAGCAATTGGTGCAGCCAGCGGAAAGCACCCGGCATCCGGATACAGGATTCCATGTCGCATCGGTCCATTCAATGTCAGACAATCCGGCCATATTTCCGATCCGTTGCTTTCAATGCGGCTTTGGATAATCTATTTGCCAATGCGGTGGCCTTTGGCGAAGCGTTCCCCCAAGCGAATAATAAGTAATACGATGGATAAGCATGCTTCCCTAGAGGAATCATCTCATCCATCACACCACCTTTAAAAACGCTACGTAAGCACTCTATCATAAATTGTGCCGCACTTTCAGGTGTGACTACTTTTTCATGGCTTACTGTATCCCCAAACAAATCACCCTGCGTCGATGGTTTCAGGAAAGCGCTCTGCCACTTGTTCGGACCATACATCCGTGTCAGGGATGGCGCATGAGTAGGATCAACTTTGCCATCGCTTGAAATTTGGCGAAACACGCTTAAACCAGCGGGAAATAAATACCAAAGATCGAGCGCTTCAGTTGCTGCAATAGCTTCGATAGTTTCCCAGTGAACCTGACTTCCAAACGGGTCTAGCAACACAACCCCGCGCTGTGATCGCCATTGCTCCGCTCGGCAAATTCCCTGTATCTGCTCGTTCGCATCGCCAACTACGTAGGCTGCGCGCTCAGCATTCTGACTATCATCAAATTTTGCTTTTAATGCCTCAATGCAATCCTTGCGTTTGTCGATAAAGATATAACGCCCAAACGGCGGATCAACCTTTAACGCCCGGTCTGCCGAACCGGCGATAACCGTCCGAACCTCTTCATCAAGAAGATCGTCTTTGATTTCTGCTAATGGGACCTCGCCAGTGCCGGCAAAGCCGTCAATGTAGAGCGTTCTGAACGCCGTATTGCTCAGAGCCCTTTGATACATTGAGAGATATTCCCCAATGACATTGAGTTTTCTACCTGTGGAGTCTGCGCTGCCGAATTGTTTTTGTACCATGTCACCGAATTAGAACAAATAGTGAACATTTTGTCAAGGATACGCAGGTCGCTGCAAGCTTGAATTTCACACACAATACTAGTGTAGCATCAGCCGTCCCGCAATCATTCTTCCATTTTATGCATTTCCTGTAGCCCAATACAATTTATCGTCGATGCCAAAACGTATTTTGCGCTTGTCACGCCAAACCCTGCCGCATTTCGGTGCCGATGGGTTTGAAGCCGTATTTTTCGTAGAAGGGGCGGTTGTGCTCTGTTGTTTCCAGCAGGTACAGGCCGATCTCGGCGCAGCCTCGCGCGCGGGCGTTGTCGACGATGCGCTGGACCAGCAGGCCGCCGATGTTCTTGCCCCTGGCAGCGGGGGTCACCACGAGTTCCTCCAACTGGCAATATTCGCCGCCATAGCGCATGGCCAGGTTGTAGCTGACGGTGACCATGCCCAGAATTTCCGCGCCCTCCGCGCCTTCTGTGGCCAGGATGATTTCGCCGCGCTGTTTGCTCAACAGCATTTCAAACGCCTCACCCAAGGGCCGGGCGGGGCCGGATTTGGTGGTGGATTTCAATTCGCCCAGTAATTCAACACAGCGCGCCTCGTCCGCCGCAGTGGCGTTTCGTAATTCGATCATGCTGCCTTACTCTTCCGCCGGTGATTGGTGTTGTGAGATCATATACCAATGGCCGTCGCGCATTTCGTAAATGGAGGTTGAGGCGGTAATGCCTTCGGTAACGTCGTCGCCGTTGATCATTTTCGTGTCGGCCCGATAAAGTAAGATGCCAATTTGGCCCCCGGTGTTGCCATAAATGCGCGTGGAAATATCGTAGGAGACCATGCGCTCTATTTTCATAGCGCCCGATTGGATGGCGGCCATGACCTCGGCCCGGGTATGGGCCTTGCCGAATGAGGAGACATAGATCATATCCTCCCCCACGACCTTGACCAGGGCATCCAGATCGCCGGTTAACACCGCATTCATCCGATCATGATGGGCGGCGATGAGAGAGGCGTGCAAATCAGGGGCGTCATCGTCAATATTGTCATTCATAGATCAGGTCCTTCCAAATAGAGCGATAAACTTTTTCGTTGGCACAGATCAAGCAGTGCCGCGCGGCTATTCCGCGTTCGGCGGCGCGTTGCCGCCGACATCGGCGAACACCATCAAACGGGCGTGCAGGAAATCAGGCACCTCGATTGCGCCTTCGGCCAAGCGGCGGCGGCGGTCCTGGGCGGAGCGGTCAAAGGGCATGCGGACCGCCGCGCCGCCCTGCACGGGACGGGCCGCGCGCACCGCCTCGGCATAGTCCGTGACACGGGCCCTGTAGTCAGCCTCCGCCATCAGCAAATCCGGCTTCATCGTCACAATAAGGTAGCCAAATTCCGCCAGTTCGGGGGGCTGTATGGGGGAGCCGGCGAGGATGCCGAGCAATTGCACCACATGGCCCAGGCCCGAACCCTTATGCCCGCCCCACGGCGTAAAGGCACCGGCAAGGGCTGCGGCGGGATCGGTTGTCGGGTGGCCCTGGGCATCGAATGCCTTGCCCGCCGGGATCTGCCCGTCGTGGCGTTGCGCCAACATCACCTCCGCATGCATGATGGACGAGGTGCCGATATCCCAGATCACCGGATCAGCGGTGGAGGGAAAGCCGAAGCAAATGGGATTGGTGCCAAAGCGCCCCTCGGTCGCGCCGTGGGGGGCAACCCAGGGCGTGGCGTTCGAGGCGATCATGGTGATCAAGCCCGCCTCTGCCGCCATTTCGGCAAAAACCGACAACATCCCCGTGTACCAGGTGCCGTCCGCCCCCACCAACGCCAAGCCCATGGCCTTGGCTTTATCTATCGCAATCTCCGTCGCCTTGTGCGCCACCACATAGCCCAGATTGTCATTGCCCCGCAGGCGGGCGGAAACCGGCGTCTCGTGCGCCACTTCCACCGGGCCCGTGGGAGGGCCCGTGCGCTGCAGACGTTCAACGATCGAGACGACCCGGGCCAGGCCGCCATAGGCCAGGCCCCGCAATTCACAATCGATGATGTGGTCGGCAATAATGGCGGCGTCTTCCGCACGCTGCCCCTGGGCCGTCATCACGGCCACGACCAAACCGCGGGCTTCTTCAATGGTGATGCGCATGCAATACTCGCAAAAATAATTCCATTATTCCGGAAGTGGCCAACGACACCTATTCAGACGCAAGCTGCGCCATGAGGCCGGCGCCATCAGCGAAGACGTCCCCCTCCACCACCTTGCCGTCGCGGACTTTGAAAAACGCCGCGGATGGTCGGCTGATCTTTTTGCCGGTTGCCGCCACGCCATTGAAAACGCCCGTATGAACGCCGGTGAAGATGTAATATACCGCCACCATATCGCCATCACCCAGGAGTTTCTGGATCGTAAATTTCGCATCGTCAAAGGCTTCATGGCGGGCCTTGATGTCGGCCACATGTTCTTCCAATGACCCCATGGAACCAACGCCGTGGCCGTGGCGCTTATAGTCGGGGTAAAACGTCTCGTACAACACGGCGATGTCTTTTTTGTTGAAGCCGTCTTCCATGATGTGGCGAATAAGGTCTTTATTGGCTTGCGCTGTCATGATGAATCCTCCCTCTCGGTCCAAATCGGTCGTGAAATTCATGGTAGTGCAGGCAGTGCGCCTTGCAAATGGCCTTGGGGCAAATGGCCTTGGGGCAAATGGCCTAATAGCCGCCATCCACATTCACTACATCGTGCATGGCCTCACCATCGCGGGCCCGGCGGACCTGGGCAGCCAGAATTGGCGCGGCGGTGGCCGCCGCCGATAGGGCGGCGATGTGGGGCGTGATGCGGATTTTTGGATGCGTCCACAGGGGGCTGTCAGGGGCCAGGGGTTCGACGGCGAAGGCATCCAGGGTTGCGCCCGCCAGGTGGCCCCCGTTTGGCTGGCGACTGTTTGGCTGAGCACTGTCGAGGGCGGCGATCAGGTCTTCGTTCACCACCACTTCGCCCCTGCTGCAATTGATGACATAGGCACCTTGGGGCATGGCGGCAAAGGCAGCGGCATTCATCAGGTTCTCGGTCTCCGCCGTCAGGGGCAATAACAGCACGGCGATCTCCGCCGCTGCCAGGGCCTCCTCAAATCCCTCAGCCCCATGCAGACAGTGGACGCCGGATATCTCCTTGGCGGTACGGCTCCACCCCACAAGGTCGAAACCCAGGGCGCGCAGACGCTGGGCGCAGCGTTCGCCCATTTGCCCCAGGCCGAACAGGGCGACCGTGCGGTCCGGCGCGTCCGTGGTGCGGTTGCGCTGCCACTGCTTTTCCGCGCCCTGGCGGTCATAGACGTCCAGGCCAAGGTGGTGATGCAGCACCGTGGCTGTGACGTATTCCGCCATACGGTCGGTCATCAAAGGGTCTACCAAACGGGTAATGGGCACATCCCGGGGCAGGTCCGGGTCCCCCAACAAAGCATCCACCCCCGCCCCTAACGAGGCGATGCCGACCAGATTGGGCAGAGAGGCCAGGACACCGTGAGGCAGCTTCCAAACAAAAGCGAAATCAATATCCGATGCGTCGCCGTCCGGGCCATCTAGATCGGGCCAGATGCGGAACTCATCATGGGGCAGGTCGTGTTGCAACGCCGCCAGCCAGGCGTCCGCATTATCCCAGGGGCAGTGAAAAAGTATCGCCAAGGCATCACCCTCATTACGTCTGTACGAATTGTGCTAGTGTTCTAGAATAGCAGACTACGCCATCATATCGCAGGAGCAAGCATGACACGCCTGATCACCGTCGCCGCCGCACAACTAGGTCCCATCGAGCGGGAGGAGAGCAAAACGTCCGTCGTCAAACGTATGACAGACATGATGCGCCATGCCCATAGCCGGGGGGCGCGCCTGGTGGTCTTTCCCGAAATGGCCCTGACGACGTTTTTTCCCCGCTGGTACATTGAGGATGAGGCGGAGCTGGACGCATTTTACGAGACTGAGATGCCATCGAACGAAACCCAACCACTGTTTGATCTCTCAAAACAGCTCGGCGTTGGTTTCTACCTTGGCTATTCCGAGATGTTCTTTGATGACACAGGCAAAAAACGCCGCTTTAACACTGCCATCCTGGTCAACCAGCAGGCAGAAATTGTCGGCAAGTATCGCAAGGTGCATTTGCCCGGCCACGCCACGTACGAGCCGGAACGGGAATGGCAGCATCTGGAAAAAGGCTATTTCGAAGTTGGCGATCTGGGTTTTCCCGTGTTCCGCACCATGGGTGGCGTCATGGGCATGTGCCTGTGCAACGACCGCCGCTGGCCCGAGACCTGGCGCGTCATGGGGATGCAGGATGTGGATATCGTCATGCTGGGCTATAACACGCCCGTCTATAATTCGATTGCGCCTGAAAGCCCGCATCTGCGCATGTTCCACAATCATATCTCCATGCAGGCGGGCGCCTACCAAAACGGCACCTGGGCCGTGGGCACCGCCAAGGCGGGCATGGAAGGTGGCGTCGATATGATGGCGGGCAGCTGCATCATCGCACCCACGGGCGAAATCGTAGCCCTGGCCACGACGTCGGAGGATGAGGTGATCGTGGCGGAATGCGATCTGGATAAGGGCCGCTATATTCGCGACACTGTGTTCAATTTCGCGCAACATCGGCGGATCGAAAACTATGGCGTGATCACCGAACGTACCGAAGCCATCGCGCCGCCTGAATAGGGGAACAGCCCATGTCCGAACGTATCGTCGTTATCAATCCAAACTCCTCAGTCGATGTCACCGCCGGCATTGATGCTGCCATGGCACCGTTACGTTTTGCCGACGGCCCCAGCATCGATTGCCTCACCCTGGCAGAGGGGCCGCCCGGTATCGAATGCCAGCGCCACGTCGACGGCGTCATCGGTCCGCTGTGCGATTTGATCGAACGCGAAGGCAACAGCGCCGATGCCTTCGTGGTCGCGTGTTTTTCCGATCCCGGCCTGCATTCGGCGCGGGAGACGACGCCGCATCCCGTCATGGGCATTTCAGAAAGCGGCATCACCACGGCCCTGACCCTGGGCGAACGTTTTGGCATTATCGCGATCCTGCCCGCGGGTATTTCCCGCCATAAACGTTATATCCGGCAAATGGGGTTAGAGGGGCGGATGGCAGGCGACCGGGCCATTGGCATCGGGGTCACGGGACTAAACGCGGATGGGGCCACGGACGCGGTTGAAGAACGCATGCGAGAGGTGGGTCGGCAATTGATCGAAGAAGATGGGGCCGACGTTCTGATCATGGGCTGTGCCGGCATGGCCCGCTATCGCCATTCCCTGGAAGACACCCTGGGCGTGCCTGTTATCGATCCCAGCCAGGCGGCTGTCGCAAACGCCATCGCCGCCGTGCGCCTGGGCTATAGCAACAGCACAATGAAGGCCTGAGCAACCACCTACCAACAGCCATACCAGCATCAAGACCAACATCAAACCAACAGTTTCGGAGTACCCAACTATGCAATTGATCGGCCGCAACCTCTCCCCCTTTGTCCGTCGCACCGCCATCGTGCTCAACCTTCTCGACCTGAAGTATGAGCAGGTGGGTCTGTCCACCGCCGATGACATGGCGGAAATCGCCAAGCACAACCCGATCGTCCGGGTGCCGGCGATGATCCTGGATGACGGTGAGGCATTGTTGGATAGCAACGCCATTATCGATCATTTGCTGGAGGTCGCTGACCCCGATAACCGCCTGCTGCCCGCCTCCGGCGCTGAGCGGCGGGCTGTATTACGCCTGGCCGCCATCGGCCATGGGATCATGGAAAAGGCTGTCTCTTCATCCTACGAACGCAACCGCCGCCCGAAGGAAAAAGTCTTCGACGGCTGGGTCAACCAGGTTGAGGATCAGGTCAAAGGCGGCCTGGCTGCGTTGAACGCGGCAGCCGCCCAGGCCAAGGGCGGCGAATGGCTGTGCGGCGACCATCCGACCCTGGCGGATGTCAACGCCGCGGTGGCCCACGATTTTACCCAGATCGTAGCGCCCTACATCATGAAGGATGATCCCTACCCCGCCCTAACCGCCCTGGCCCAACGCGGCAACGCGATGCCCGCCTTTGGCGATACGGCGTTCAAACCAGGCTAAAAAACTGGAGCCTTAATTGCAGCAGGTATCAGAGGCGCGGGTGCATGCCCAGGTCGTGCTGGGGCGGGCCCTGGTGGCGACCTCGTTCCCGGTGGGCGCGGCCATCACCCATGGCCTGGCACCCGAGCTGTTGATCCTGGTGCGGTTCGTCCTGGCGACCCTGCTGTTCGCACCTTATGTGATCTGGCGACATGGCCTTAGCCTGCCGCCCCTGAAAACCCTGGCCGGCTATGCCGCAATCGGGCTTTGTCTGGTGACGTTTTTTTGGTGCATGTTCGCCGCCCTGCGCCTGACATCGGCCCTGAACGCTGCCGCCCTGCACACGGCATTGCCTGCTATTTCAGCCTTCTATGCCGCCATATTGGTGCGGGAACGCCTGGGAAAATTCCGCCTCGCGGCGTTGATCCTGGGCGGGGTGGGGGCGTCGTGGGTTGTTTTTCGCGGCGACTGGGACCTGGTGATCAACCTCGCCATCAACAAGGGGGATATGATTTTTCTGGCCGGCATGTTTGCCATGGGCCTCTACACGCCCCTGGTCGGTCGCTTGCATATAAAAGAACCGGCAGCGGTGATGGCGTTCTGGACCATGGCGACGGGGGCGGTCTGGCTGCTGCTGCTTAACAATATCACCATATTCGAGGTGGACTGGGCCGCCGTCGAATTCAAAGTCTGGGGCGGCATCGCCTATCTGGGCCTGTTCACCACGATCATCAGCTTTTTCATCCTGCAGCACGCGACCCTGCGGATCGGCCCAACCCGGGCGGCGGCCTATGGCTACCTAACCCCGGTCTTCGTCGTGGCCGTCAACTGGGCCCTGGGCAATGGCCTGCCGACACCCATGACCTGGCCCGGCATCATCTTGATTATCGCGGCAATGGTCGTCATGCAGCGCGGCGCGGTTAAAACCGCCGCACCTAAGGAATAGGCGCGAAACCATGTTGAGCCTAAAAAGCGCTTGATAACATGTGCAGCGTCCCCTAACCGGCGGCGGCCTTGTCGGCGCTGTGGCGCAGCCGTTATGATGGAAAACCTCTTGATATAGCAATCCAACTTAGTGTACCATGCATGGTACTTTCTCGATGGAGCTTACGCGGTCAGCATCAAGAAACTTCCAGCAGCCTTTTACGCGAGCAGGCGTGGGAATGAGCCGGTTCGTGAATGGCTAAAGGGCCTTGATAATGATGTGCGCAAGATTATTGGCCAGGACATCAGCGATGCGGAGTACGGGTGGCCTGTAGGCATGCCGCTGTGCCGCAGCTTGGGGCATGGGCTTTTTGAAGTACGAAGCAATATCAGCGGTGGGCGGATTGCACGGCTGATCTTCGCACCAACGAGATCCCACATGATCTTGCTGCATGGCTTTATCAAAAAGACCCAAAAAACACCTAAACGGGATTTGGATTTGGCGTTGAAACGAAAGAAGGAGATCGAAAATGGCTAAAAAACCAAACCCTCATATTGGCTCCTCCTTTGACGATTTTCTCAAAGACGAAGGCGTGTACGAGGAAACCACCGCCCAATCCATCAAACGGGTCCTTGCCTGGCAAATCCAGGAGGCCATGACCTCAAAAGGCATGACGAAAACAGAAATGGCGGCATTAATGGAGACAAGCCGTAGCCAACTGGACCGCATCCTTGATCCCGATAACGTCAAGCTTCAACTCGACACCCTCTATAAAGCCGCAACTGTTCTGGGCCGGGAAGTGCGCGTGGAGCTGATTTAACTGAGCAAGCATGATCGCGGAAGCAACCGATGAATGACAATAAAGCCGTTGAAATCTGGCTCCGAATGTACGAAGGGCAACATGTACACGCGCGCCATCATGAGGTTCTGCGCACCCAATCCACAAACTTGATCGTCTTGATTTCTGCCGCATTGTTAGCTTTATCAGGGAGCCAAACGGGACACCTAGACGGCTCCATAATTGGAGCTTTCATTATTGTTGTAAATCTCTACGGACTGCTAATGAGTTTAAAACACTATGAACGTAGCAGATTGCATGCAAGCGTCGGTGCAGAATACAGAAATGTCATTTCTGATAATACCGCTATCGGAGGGCAGCATCTGGACAATATTCGAACGATGGCTCATCAATCACATAAACCAATGCTCGGAATCCAAAAACTTCGGGCATTTGTGCTTTGGGTTGGCCTGCATATTCTGCTTCTTCTGATAGGCCTATTTCTGGCCTTTGCGTAGAAAACTTTAACTAATTTAGGTCGACACTCAAGAACATCATGCAGCCAGGAACAGGTCGGCATTCGAACTCGGGCATGCCACTCCTCTAAGCCGCCAGAGGTATCCTTTGATAGCCGTTTTCGCACGGCGGGCCGTCACTGGCGTACATGACCTGGTCGTTCAGGCTTAGGATCACCGAGGCGACGGTTAGTTTCTTGTTGCCCATCGGTTCATCATCGCCTTCGTGGCGGCAGATGGCGTAGGGGTGGGCGAAGTGGTCGGTGAGCAGGCGCTGGACCAGGGCCAGATCAACCGGGCCGTTGCGTTGTTCCAACAGACGGCGCAGGCGCTGCGACCGGTACAGGGTTGAGGGGCCGCCGACCTCCAACATGGATTTTATGCCATTCCAGACTTCGAAGTGATTGGCATGGGTCAACAGCCCGTCCGTGGGATAGAGATAGTTGGCAGCCTGGG
>Ga0233429_1004261_pt1 | contig 12782 bp, 10 predicted proteins | sample SI_118_April2016_3_FD_179879 | JGI IMG/M metagenome (GOLD analysis project Ga0233429, IMG submission 179879) | Seawater microbial communities from Saanich Inlet, British Columbia, Canada - SI_118_April2016_135_MG | ecosystem: Environmental > Aquatic > Marine > Inlet | place: Canada: British... | reverse complement strand
TGGCACTTACACCACCACATCCGCTAGCGGCTCTTACACTTCTGGCTCTGCTGGTTCAACGTCCGGCTCTGCTGGCGCCACAACTCATAGCGGTTCTGGCACTTACACTACCACATCCGCCAGCGGCTCAGCGACTTCTGGCTCCGGAGGTTCGACGGAAACCGGACCCGGCTATACCACACATAGTGGCTCATCGTACCACACAGTATCTACTTCTGGATCAATGTCATCCGGATCGTGTGGTTCAATATCTAGTTCGCATTGTGCAACCACATGGTTCGCGCCAGAGCCAGGAAGAACGACGACGGCGACTGGCTATCATGTATCCTCTTCAGGTCCAGTTTCAGGATCTGAGTTATTCGGCTTGGCAACGGGAATAAGGTTTCCGATAGTCACAGTAACCTCTACGTACACAGCGTCAATTGGAGACTATACGATATTAGCCAACACTAACACTGCAAATATCACCGTTAGAATACCATCTGCGTCTATAGCAATGGAGAAGATATACAACGTTAAGAAAATTCATGCTTCTAACACCATGATAATCATATCCGATAATGGAACAATAGATGGAGATGCTACAAAGAGCGTCACATCATTGTACGAATCACTAACAGTACATTCGGACGGTATAAACTGGCATCTAATTTAGTATAACAAGGAAAAGATTAAATTTAAATGGTTTAATAGCATCATCGGACACCATGACTGTGTGAGGGGGTGATAGTATCACAGTTGATGCGTCCGGTGTTGCTGCAATCATTGCGAATAATGGAGACGCCCCCTTTATGAGAATCGGTAACTTATCCATTCAACGCTATCTGAATAGATTATACTTTAAAGAAATTATATATGCAGAATAACCAGATACACCATGATAACACCGACCCCAGTGACAGATCGGGCTTAAATTTTGGTAAAAAGAACCCAACTAAATACACATACAACACAATCTGCAGAATATAAATGGATTTTCTATCACAATAATACTATTTATTTTGCAACACTATTATTTTAGGAGTTATTTTATTTATGTCCAGTTTGCTTAAAGAGGCGATTGTAGATGCCCGGGCCTTGAGAGAGGCGGCTCTAAAAAACGCAGAATCATCGATTATAGAAAAGTATTCTAACGAAGTACGCGAAACATTAGATAAATTAATTGAACTTGAGGAGCCAATGCTGGACTTAGAAGAGCCAGTGGCCGACATCGGCATGCCATCTGATGATCTGGGCGCCCCTGAAGTCACATCTGAAGATATCACCGAGAATGACGTCGAACTATCAGCAACCGATGGTTTATCTGCCCACACTGGAGAGCATTTGGACAAATTCTCTAATGTCGGCGATAGCAACGAAGTAGAAATTAATCTGGGTGCCCTACAAGAAGCACTCAAAGAACTGGATGCCGCGGTCAATGAAGAAGAGATCGAGCTTACCGAAGAAGATATTCAAAACATTATGTCTGAAGACGATGAAGTTGTCGAAGAATCTACCGAAGAAGTACAAGAAGAAGAAATATCCGAGGAGACCGTGACTGAAGAAGACGATACACAAACAGAAGCTCTTAGTATCGACGATTTGACAAATGCAATCGTAGAGAAGCTCACAGTTGATATGGGTGCAGACCTATCTGGCTGGGCCGCCCGCCCAGCAGAAAGTGTCAAGTGGGAAATGGAGAAGGAGCTAGCACACCGCCGTTCCACCGATCTCACACAAGATTTAAAAGATTTGAAGAAAGCTCAAGAAGAGTTGGTTTTTGAAAATAACCAAGTCAAAGAGCAAAACACAAAGTATAAGCAAGCAGTACAAGAGTTACAGGAAGGATTACAAGATGTAAATCTTTCTAATGCTCGCTTGCTTTACACGAACCGTATTTTACGAAATACCTCCCTAAATGAGCGACAAAAAGATAAAATTGTCGAAGCGATTTCTAGCGTCGGTTCTGTAGCAGAAGCAAGGACAGTATTTGAAACACTTCAAAGCACAGTGGAGTCATCTCCTACAGAGAAGCGACCACAATCACTGAGCGAAGCAATATCAAAACGTTCTACTATGTTACGTGCGACTCGTCAAGAGAGCACACCCTCTGATCCTCTCCAAGAGAGGATGAAGAGACTAGCTGGAATAAAATAACTATAAATATAAGGAGGTAATTTTAAATGTCTAGTATTATTGAAAGGCTGACTGAAGGTGTCATCAATCGTGATGTCCGTGCCGAAGGTCATGCTTTATTACAAAAATGGGAAAAGACCGGTCTACTCGAAGGAATAGATAAGGATCGCTCCCGTCAAACTATGGCTCGTTTGCTTGAGAACCAAGCTAAAGAGCTTCTACGTGAAAGTTCATCGATGGCAGGTGGAGATGTTGAGGGCTTTGCAGCCGTTGCATTCCCGATTGTTCGTCGTGTTTTCGCAGGGCTTATCGCTAACGATCTCGTTAGTGTTCAGCCGATGAGTCTGCCATCCGGCCTCATCTTCTTCCTCGACTTCACAGTCAGCCAGGAATCAGGTGACTATCCCACGGTAGAATCTCGTCTAGGATACGATCTGTCAAGTTCGTTGTATGGTGGAAACCAAGTTGGTAAGGGAATCGTCGATGGTATCGATCTATCCCAACAGCTGGGTGACGCCGGCGGCGGATATAACCTTAATAACGGTTATTCCTCTCCGACTGGTTCAGGTGGGGCTGATACTCTTACTCTTACACCATTAGCTGTCCAAAACGGCGTCTTTGGGTGGAACACAGCGGTCACCAAGGCAACACGTTATGACGCAGACTTTGTCTCTGGCTCAACGGTGGCTACAGTAGTGTCGGTGTTGCTAACTGGTCTAGACCAGGTTAATACACAGGGGCCACAGTCATTCAATGTATCCAGTAGCGAAGGCAATGGTATTTTGGAAGACAAAGGCGGCGCCCCCATGGCTCGCTTGGTACGCCGCCAAACTCGCAAAAATACAGCCGGCACACGTCTAGATTTGACTTTTGTTGGTGTTGGTATTGATGGAGCAGTCAGCGCTAACGCAGTGGATGCAGCGGGACAGGGCGTTCTTGTTCTGTCTCAGCTTACCTCAGCCCTAAACACGGTTTCCTGGGCCCAAACAGATGATCTAACTAACGCTAGCGCTCTAGGTGGTGTTGTTGGTCAAGCTGAGTGGGGTCTCGAAGCAGAGAAGAATATCCCAGAGATCGACATCAAGGTCGATAGTATTGCGATTACAGCGCAAACCAAGAAGCTCAAGGCTAAGTGGACACCGGAGTTAGGTCAAGACCTTAACGCCTACCACAACCTTGATGCCGAGGTTGAGCTTACAAGCATTCTCTCTGAGCAAATCGCTCTTGAGATTGATCGCGAGATCCTATCTGACCTAGTAAATGGTGCAACAGCTGCAACATACTACTGGGCTCGTTCTCCAGGTCTGTTTGTTAATCGCACAACAGGTGCAGAAATCGGTGCGTCCTCAGCGGCTCCCGACTTCACTGGTACTGTGAGTGAATGGTATGAGACTCTCGTTGAGACAATCAACGATGTTTCTGCTCAGATTCACCGCAAGACCCTTCGCGGCGGAGCTAACTTCATTGTATGCTCTCCCGAAGTTGCTAACATCCTAGAATTCACAGCCGGCTTCAGAGCTTCCGTCACACATGATGATGAGAAGGGTTCTGTTGGTGCAGTGAAGACTGGTTCGCTTAGCAAGAAGTTCGATGTCATTGTTGATCCGTACTTCCTTCGCAACGTGATCCTTGTTGGTCGTAGAGGTTCAAGTTTCCTTGAATCTGGTTATGTATATGCACCCTATGTGCCGCTACAAACTACGCCCACAATCTTCGGACCCGAAGACTTCGTGCCCCGTAAGGGAGTCATGACGCGTTATGCCAAGAAGATGGTGCGTCCTGACCTTTACGGCCTTGTTATTGTCCGCGGACTACTTGGTGAAGCCGGTGCTACTAGCTAAACAATAGCTTAGTAACCTACTATAGTGCAAAGCCCCCGTTTTTTAACGGGGGCTTTCATTTATCATACGCTTTCATTTTGGGCAGTACTACTTATAGGCGAAGGGAGAAATCTCTTCGTTAATTGACCTAATTAATATTCATATAAGGAGAAATATATTATGGGAACCAAAAGAGTAGGTTGGGCACGAATTCGTAGCCTGATTAACGAAAATCAAAACGAGTTATTCCACGCCAAGGTGGCGACTAAATCCGTAACTTCGGATACAACATTAACTACATCGGATAGCGGCAAAGTTATTCTGATGGGACAAAACGGGGTGGATATCACCCTTCCCGCAGCCACTGCCGGGATGTCATTTAAGATCATTCAAACGGCAGATTATGCTACGGCCGTTTGTACGGTAACTGCAGCGGCCGGGGATTACATGGCCGGGGGAGCGGTTTCATTGGACACTAACCACGGAAACACGGCTAATGGTAGCAGCAATATTGTAGCTACTTTTGGAACTGCCGTTTTGGCAGGTGACTACATCGATCTTGTCTCGGATGGCACTGTGTGGCTTGTCAGCGGTATGTCCACTGCTAAAACTAATGGTATTGTTTTTAGCGATAGCTAAAATTTAATACAGTTAAAATATAAACTTATATTTTCCCCCCTTCCCTTTTGGGTTGGGGGGATTTTTTTGAAAATGCCGATCTCCTAAATTTTTTTCGCCTCCAATTTTTGAGATTTTCGTTTTGTTATTTTAAAACTACTTATTAATGGACAAAACACAAGGAGTTCCACATGGGAAAGAAAAGAAGAATGCTCTCATCAAAGAAGAAATTCAGCGCTAAGTACAGTAACCACCCCCGCATGAAATACGTCATGAAAACCGAGGATGCAAAAACAACCGCCGCTCCAGTCATCGAACCGACGGTAGCAACACCACCGGAGATTAAGACTGATATCCCGGTGATCAAAGCAGCGCCAACGGTTGTCACAGACACTGCCGTTGTAACTACTACACCTGCCGCGGCCAAATCAGCACCGGCGCCGGAGAAAGCAGCTAAAGCGCCAATCACTAAAAAGGCCAAGACGCCCAAGAAGAAGACACGCAGAAGCACCACAAAATCCAAAACAATTTCACGAAACGCATAAAATAAACGTTTATGCTGATTGATTCGAGTTTTGTAAGCGTCTTTACTATTTATTCCTAGGAGGGAACATGCGTGCCTACTAACCTCAGCCCAAAGTCTAAGAATAGTGCTATTACACTAACTTCAACAGGAAGTGCCGCGGCAGTTTCAGGCTCATTGCCGTTTGGAATGTATACGGGATCAGTAGATTTTTTGACTGGCGCCGCTCTACAAGTTGCATATGTATATAAAAAGCTTGGAGGCGATGTTGTAGATATCGAGCTAACACCTTCTAATGTATATGCTGCATATGAAGAGGCTGTTCTAGAGTATTCATACATCGTCAATCTACACCAAAGCAAAAACATGCTTTCAGACGCCCTAGGCAACACCACAGGCACTTTTGACCACTATGGCAATATGAAGGAGAGCGATTTCTCATCGAGCTTAGGAGACTTCAGTGTAGAGCTTAAATATCCAAGATTTAAGTTCGAATACTCCAAGAAGGTGGGGGATGGACTTATTTCATCAACCGGCCAAGGTGGTACAGTTAGACAGTATTCTGGTTCATTCGCTATAGTCCATAACCAGCAAGACTACGATCTTCAGGAAATAATTCAAGCAGCATCAAAAACCGGCCTAGATGATGGTGGTAATAAAGTTGATTTCGAGGATAAAGTCAATGACGACCAGAGAATAGTGATTAACAAGGTGTTTTTCAAGTCACCACGTGCCATGTGGCGATTTTACGGCTATTATGGGGGAATTGGAGTTGTAGGAAACATGTCGACATACGGACAATTTGCGGATGACTCCACATTTGAACTAGTTCCCACGTGGCAGAACAAACTTCAGGCCATTATGTATGAAGATAGCATTTATACAAGAACATCGATGTATTCTTATGAAATAGTTAATAATCGTGTTAGGTTGTACCCAACGCCAAGTGATTGGGGGATGAATCAAGCAGATCGCATGTGGTTTAATTTCTATATTAATGGAAATGCGTGGGACTCAGACGATAATTATGACACCGGTGTGAATGGCGTCAATAACATGAACACTTTACCAATTGGCAATTTACCATATAAGAATATTAATGCAATTGGCAAGCAATGGATTAGAAAATTTGCGCTAGCTCTGTGTAAAGAGATGCTAGGCCAAATCAGAGGTAAATTCACAACGATCCCAATTCCAGGAGAGAGCGTCACCTTGAATCACTCAGATCTCCTGGCTCAAGCAAAAGAAGAACAAGCGAATCTGAGAGACAAACTAACAGAGATGCTTAAAGAAATGGAATATGTGGCCCTCGCGAAAACAGATTCAGAAAAGGTGACCGCGGTAGAAGAAACCTTGAGACGAGCACCACTGCCGATATTTGTGGGATAATAAGCCATGGCAAACAATTGGAAAAAACCAGAAGCACCGCCGCCCCCATTATTCCTAGGTAAGAAAGAGCGAGATCTAGTAAAACAAGTCAATGATGAACTTATTGAGAAAGTCATCGGCCAGCAATTGCTTTATTATCCGATAGATATGGAAACAACCAATTTTCATGACCTATACGGAGAGGCAATAAATAAAACCTACCTCCCACCAGTTAGAGTATATGCAATGGTAGAATTTACTGATTATTCCACCGAATATATGGAAAGTGCCGGCATTGACAAGACATGGGAGATAAATGTACACTTCCACAGACGCAGATTAGAAGAAGATCAAGACTTATATGTTCGCGAAGGTGACTTTGTTTTGTACGGAGAACATTATTACGAGATAGTTAAACTACAAGAGAAGAAAAAACTATTTGGTCAAGTTGAGCATGGTTTTGAAATATCTGCAAGATGCCGCAGGGCAAGAAAGGGCTTATTTGATGCTACCTGATAACTTTGACTTTGCGATGCTGCCAGAAGGTAGCTCTGAACATACTCTAAAAGAATTGGGTATGTTAGCTTCAAGCATAGAGACAATAGATTACGCGATAGTGTCGTGGCTAAAGGAAGACCTAGACCTCAGCACCACAACAAACGAAGGCTTCACAACCGTACCAGTAGTTTGGCAGGCGCCAGAGAGGGCATTTCAAATAAAGAACGAGAAAGAGCTTCGCGACAATGGCGGCGCCCTGAAATTACCTTTAATAAGTATAGAGAGAACTGGAATTACCAAAGACCCAACGAGAAAGGGTGGATTTCAAGCCCATATTTATTCGAGCGAGAAAGATGGAAGATCAGGAAGGATGGTAATTGCCAAAAAGATAAAAGAAGATAAAACAAGGAATTTTGCGGTTGCTAACACCACAAGAAACAACCTGGGAACAAAAAAGCAGCTTAATTCACCCAGAGTTAATAAGAAGATTGTGATACAATCGTTGTCGATACCGATCCCGGTATATATCAATGTAGATTATAAGATCACGATTAAATCTGAATACCAACAGCAGATGAACAGTTTGATGACACCGTTCATTACTCGCCCGGGCCAAATAAACTCATTTGTTATGAAAAGAGACGGTCACATGTATGAGGCCTTCATACAAGAGAGTTTTACACATAACAACAACATTGGTAATTTAGGGGAAGATATGCGAATGTTTTCATCAGAGATCACAATAAAGGTTCTTGGCTATCTAATAGGCGACGGCGCAAACGCCGATCGACCAATTATTAGAGTCGATGAGAATGTTGTAGAGCTAACCTATCCAAGAGAAACCTCTCCAGTCCCAGGCAACGGTGGTTTTTTTGGATAGTAGTTCATGAAGCAAAAAACAAATTCTTAATTTGCTTCATGACGTTTGAGCATAAAAATACTACTTATTTATGACAACACTAAAGACCACAATAGTGCCCATCAAACGAGTGAAGGAAAAAAAAACATGTCAGTAAAGAATTTTAAGTTTGTATCGCCCGGGGTTTTCATTAACGAAATTGATAACTCGTATCTCCCAAAGACAGTTGAGGCCATCGGCCCCGTCATTGTAGGCCGCTCTGCACGAGGCTTAGCCATGCAGCCAATAAAAGTAGAATCATATTCTCAGTTTGTAGATATGTTCGGCGACACGGTGGCAGGTGGTTCAAATAATGATGTATATCGTGATGGAAACTATGTTTCTCCGATGTATGGCACTTATGCTGCAAAAGCTTTTTTGAGATCAGGAGTTGGCCCAGTCACATACATTCGCCTTCTTGGGCAGCAGACATCAGCCGGCAGCACTGCAGGCCTGGACGCCTCAGCCGGCTGGAAAACCACTAAAGACCTAGACCGCGACTCCAGCACAGCCGGCGGCGCATATGGCCTCTTTGTATGTACTTCAGGATCGGACACAGACTGTTCAAGTGATGGTAAAGAACTACACTTAGCAGCCACATTCTATATGAACTCGGGCTCTCTTAGCCTTGTCGGCCCTGTGCGTGGCGCGGGGGCTGGTGGAGACACCGCCCTCGGCATGACAGCCTCACTCGGTACGTATAATGGTCGCGGCCTTGTATTGGGTATGGATAGTGACAACCTATTCACTATTGAATATAGTGGCTCTAACACTTCTTCCCCGAAAAGAGTTAAGTTTAACTTTAACGACAACAGCGATAAATTCATCAGAAAAAGGTTCAACACAAACCCTCAGCTATTAACCACAGCCGGCGCTTTTTATCCCGCAGCCACAGTTGATGATGTTTGGATTGGAGAAACGTTTGAACAAGAACTAAGAGACCGCGATCTGGACACTGCAGCCCTTCAAGGAGTAATTCTTGGAATTGGGCTAAGTGGCTCAGCCGCGACCGGCCCACAAAACATGAAGAAGCAAGCTTCTCGCGAGGCGGTTGCAGGTTGGTTTATTGGCCAAGACTTAAGTGGAGACCCGACATCCTACATTCCACAACTACAACAGAAGCTGTTTAAGTTGGTTGGCCGCGGCCACGGAGAGTGGTTGCACAAAAACGTGAAAGTTTCCATCGAAGACATACGACAGTCAAATACCAACGCAACCGAATACGGTTCTTTCTCGGTGGTTCTGAGATCTCTCAGTGACACAGACAACAATGTACAAATTATGGAAAGATTTGATAACTGTACTCTCGATCCCACAAGCCCCAGCTATGTTGCTCGCAAAATTGGCGATCAATATACAAGCTGGGACTCTGTTAGCCGTAGATTGAAGACATACGGAGATTATCCAAATAACTCAAGGTTTGTCTATGTAGAGGTTAATCCTGAAGTTGATTCGGCAGCCACAGACCCACTTTATCTTCCATTTGGATTCTTCGGACCCCCCAAATTTACAGATGTTGCGGCTGCTAGTAATGCTGCGGGCTATGACGTCGGCTCTCACAAGAGTTTCGTCATCAACGCACAGGGTTTAAGCCCTAGTTGTACGCTTCTTTCGGGTGCGTTTGCACTTGCGGAAGGCTTTAAGGCCGCCCCCACACCGACGCAAGCCAACGCCGCCGGCGCAACCAACCAATCACCGTTTCAGATCATGGTGGCGGGTGATGTAAGAGCGATTCCCGCGATAAGCGAAGACGCAACATTTGCAACACACCTTGGAGTCCGAGCAGTCACAGCATCTCTGATCTTCCCAGTTAATAGAAGCAGACTATCAGCCAGTGATGGAGGCTTAGCAAACACCAAAAACGCATATTGGGGATTTTCAACCACGAGAGTTAGCTCCTCGACCAAAAACGACAATAGTGTTGCAGCCCCCAACAGACTACTATATGCAGGATTCCCCGATGATCCAACAGCTGGCACAAACGGCGCTATCGCTGCCTTCCATGCCAATGCCGGTATAGATTCATGGTCTTACGTTTTCTCATTGGACGACTTAGTTAGTGGCGACAATGGATTTTATTATCAATCAGGCTCTCGTGCAAACCAAGGCCTGGCAACAGCCGGCATTGCAGCCGGATCTGCCACATCAGCTAGCTGGACTCCGATCCTAGACAACGAGCATAACAGATTCACTGCACCTTTCTGGGGTGGCTTTGATGGCTGGGACATTCAGAAACCCGATCCGCTTTATAATGAAGGTATGGGTTCCTCAGTAACTGAAGACACAAGTTATGCGTATCACACCTGGCGCCGAGCATTCGACACAGCTGCAGATCCAGAATATGTTGATATGAATCTTATGGTGGCCCCTGGCCTTACCAACACCTCTTTAACTGAACACATGATAAACATGTGCGAGGATAGAGGAGACGCCATGGCGCTTGTAGATCTTCCCAGCGTATACATCCCTCCTCATGAGAAATATTATTCTGATAAATCATCTCGCCGCGGCACAACTCCACAAACAGCGGTTAATGACTTAAAAGACAGAAGAATTGACTCTTCATATGGAGCCACATTCTACCCATGGGTCCAAACAAGAGACGCCGCAACAGGGAGAATGTTGTGGATCCCACCCAGTGTCGCTATGATAGGTGTTCTGGGCAGTTCTGAGGCCAAAACAGCTGTTTGGTTTGCTCCTGCTGGCTTTAACCGCGGCGGCCTAACAGAAGGCGCTGCAGGTCTCCCAATTACAAGTGTAACCGAACGACTTACATCAAGAGATCGCGATCTATTGTACGAGGCAAAAATTAATCCAATAGCTTCATTCCCCAACACAGGGATTGTGGTATTCGGACAAAAGACTCTGCAAGACGGCGCCTCTGCGCTAGATAGAATTAACGTACGCAGACTGTCCATCTATCTTAAGAAGCAGATTTCAATCATCTCGGCCCAAATATTGTTTGAACAAAATGTTCAAGCAACATGGGATAGGTTCAAAGGATTGGTCGAACCATTCTTGGCAAACGTCAAGACAAAGTTCGGCATCACAGATTATAAACTGATTCTTGATGAATCAACTACCACCCCGGACTTAATCGACCAAAATATTTTGTATGCCAAAATAATGGTCAAACCGGCCCGGGCCATTGAATATATTGCTATTGATTTTGTTATTACATCAACTGGTGCATCATTTGATGACTAATACTTATGAATTGACTAATTAATTTAGATTAAAGGAGAAACTAATAATGCCATTCTGGTCAACAAACTTTGGAGCTGATACGACGCTAAAAGATCCAAAAAGAAAATTCAGATTTACAGTGTCTTTCACGGGATTAACCCCGTCCGTTCTTTGGTACGCAAAGACGATTTCAAAGCCATCTTTCCAGATAGCCACCTCGGAGCACAAGTATTTAAACCATACTTTCTACTACCCGGGTTCAGTTACTTGGCAAGATGTCACATTAACGTTGGTTGATCCGGCCGAACCAGACATGGCCGCCACACTCTCCGACATTATCACACAGTCAGGCTATTCGCCTCCTACCGATTCTACAAATGAAAGTATGGGCACGATGTCGAAGGCCAAAGCCGCCGGCGCGCTGGGATCTGTGGTAATCGCTCAGTTAGATTCAGATGGCAAGCCACTTGAAACATGGACCCTATGGAACGCCTTTATCACAGAAGTGAAATATGGCGATCTTGAGTACGGCGGAGATGACTTGACAGAAATGTCACTTACTCTCAAGTATGATTGGGCTCGTGTTGAAACCAAGGGCAAATCCATCACTGTAAACGGTGGTGGAGACACATTCTTCAACGCATAAAAAATAACTAAGGAAACCTTTACATGTCAGTCAAAAGCTTTAAGTTTATATCGCCGGGCGTTTTTATTCACGAAATCGATAACTCCGGAATTCCCAACATAGCGGAAGCCATCGGCCCCACAGTTATGGGCCGTTCATCGCGCGGATTGGCGATGCAACCAGTAAAGGTCAATTCATATTCAGAATTTATCGATATGTTCGGTAACACTGTTCCCGGCGGCGCCAATGACGATGTATATAGGAAAGGAAACTACTCATCTCCGATGTACGGCACATATGCAGCAAATGCATTCTTGAAGTCCGGAGTCGCCCCCCTTACTTATGTCCGCCTTCTAGGTCAGCAAACGACCGTCGGCTCTGCCGCCGGCGGAGACGCAGCAGCAGGCTGGAAGACCACAAACAACCCAAGTACAGACCCGTCGGAGATGGGTGGTGCCTATGGGCTATTTGTGTGTGCTAGCGGTTCAACTGCTAATCTGGTGGGAGATTCGTGGACTACGAACGCTCTTAATTTAGCTGCGGTATTTTATATGAATTCTGGTTCCATGCAACTTAGAGGGTCTGCTAGAACTATCGGTACCGGCACTGGTGCCGGGACACAAACCGGCAGTCTTGTAAATGACACCATAAACGCCGCCGGCGTAGTAATTGGGATGGATAGTGATGGCTTGTTTAATCTTGTTGTATCCGGCTCTAACAAGGGTACCCAAATAATCAAGTTTAATTTTGATGATAATGGCGACAAGTTTATTCGCAAGCGGGTCAATACAAATCCGCAGCTGCTTTCTACTGCGGCCGCATTCTTCCCTGCAAGCTCAACAGAAGATGTCTGGCTTGGTGAAACGTTCGAACAAGAGTTAAGAGACCTTAGCGTAGATGATTCTACGACACTTCAAGGAGTTATTCTTGGTATCGCGAAGAGTGGCTCTGTCGGCACTGGCCCCCAAAACATGAAAGCACAAGCCTCTAGAGAGGCGGTTGCAGGTTGGTTTATTGGCCAAGACTTGAGTGGAAACCCCACCAGTTACGACGCTAAGAATCAGCAAAAACTGTTTAGACTCAAAGGCCGCGGCCATGGCGAGTGGCTTCACAAGAACGTGAAGGTTTCGA
>Ga0233429_1004260_pt1 | contig 12788 bp, 10 predicted proteins | sample SI_118_April2016_3_FD_179879 | JGI IMG/M metagenome (GOLD analysis project Ga0233429, IMG submission 179879) | Seawater microbial communities from Saanich Inlet, British Columbia, Canada - SI_118_April2016_135_MG | ecosystem: Environmental > Aquatic > Marine > Inlet | place: Canada: British... | reverse complement strand
AGTACAACAGAATTTTTCAAAGCTTCTTCATATGTTTCATACCGTATTTCATCTTGAACATATGCATCCTCAGATGGAAAATCTAAAAAGAAAATAACATCGTAAGAAGACTGCTTAGAAAATTCAACTAAATCTTGTGGAGATTTAAGGCCATCAAGTTCGTAATAAATAAGGCCATCAATTATTCCTCTATCTAAAAAAGCAATCGTTTCTGGATCCAACACCCTTTCACGCTTGATCTGTTCATGCATTATATCTTTTTCAAACTTATCTCTATTTTTTGCTGGATGCTCTTTCCCTTCAGAAAGAGCCTTTTCAACAATGACTCTCGCAACTTCATCTATAACCAAATAACCCTTTTTATTTAATTCTTGGATTGTCGTTGTCTTGCCAGCGCCCGGTCCTCCTGTTACCACACACCGATATGCTTTTTTAAACTTCATTTGCGTAGTTGCTTCTGGTTAAACTTGCAAACAAAACAATAAATTTAGAAATAATATACAAATTATTTTTTTGTAAAGAAAATGATTTCAATAAAAAACCCTTTCTAAGTAAATAAATAAATATATGTTAAATAATCCGACCTATTCTAAAGAGCATTAAAAAGATTGCAAATTTTTTACAACATCATTAAATTTTTCTGCTTCTTCAAAAAATAGATTTATTCAGACAATCTAAGCTTTTGGATTAGCATTGATTAATATTTAACCCCTTAACAAACGAAACTTATTTTTTCTTATTTGATCAAATGTTTTTCTTTGCACAAATTTTGCTTGAAACCAATTTTTTGTTTTTCTATACCAACTTTTTGTTTTACTCCAACAACTTCTTGCTTGCAATTTTTCATTATTTTCTTTAAATGCCTTAAATTCAGTTTCGCTTTCAATAAAATTTTTAATTTGTTGTGCACACTGTTGCGGCGTGTTTATTCCGGTATTAACTATAAGATCATATTTAAATCGTGGTGTTATTTGAATTGATTCATTTTTATCAAGACTTAAATTTTTAAGAACGGTTGGCGCAAGTTCATCAAAAGAACTTAGTTCCATCTCTTCCACCAGCCCTGGTTTGTCTTGCTTTGCTAATACACAATTTTGTTTTACTTCTTCCGCTGTTAGCGTACCAAGAATTGGTGTGTCTCCTGGTTGTGCTGCTTTATATAAGCGGCTGAATTGTTCAAAAACTTGCGTAAATGTCCTAGGATCTTTTTCCGAAATTCGCTGCCTAACTCTTTCAGCCAGTTTTGGAAAAGGACAGTATGTAAGAATAAAAGCTACATTTAAGTCATGTAACGGTTCATAAAAATCTCTAAAATCTTTTTCATTTTCTACAAGCATGTCAACAATGATATCCTTTCCTGCTGCAGTATCATCTTTAATTTTTTTAAGCATATTGATGAATATTGACTTACCTAAGGCTTCAATTGCTTTATCATCTATTTTTGTTAACCTACCTTCTTTTGTTAATTGCTCCGCTACTTCATTAAGATTATCCATAGTTGCTTCAACTCCAGTTTTTTCTTTTATATAATTTATAGCTGCTTGCATGTACGGTTCTCCAAAATCTTCATCAATGTTTACTTTTTCATATTGTCCAAGTTTTTGAATTTCTGCGGTTAATGCCGTTTTCCCTGCACTTGATGTTCCGTTCAAAAATATTATCGTGCCTTGGGCATTAATTGATGAAAATAACAATGTCGTAAAAACTAAAATTTTAAAAACGTACAACATAAAATTTCTCCTTTTTTTAACCCCTTAACAAACGAAACTTATTTTTTCTTCTTTAATTTTTGTCCAGAAAATAAAAGTATCTCTTGCCCACCTTCTTTTATTACCTGAAGAGTTGTTCCGCCAAGAGTAAAGACATGTCCAGTTGGAACTACCGCAAAAGTATCAGAAATTGGATTGGTAAATGTTTTATTCAAAAACAATATATTGTTTTTTATTGCAAGTTCTGTTTTTTCATCAGCCCCTGTTGCATTTATTACTTCATAAGTTCCGGCCCTACGCCTCCATGCTTCTGGTATAGGCTTAAGATTTAATTTTACGCCCCATAGATTTTTTTGATTTCTATCATGTCTAACAATAACGTTATATCCGGATACTGTTGTAAATGAAAAAAGCGTATTTTTATATTCTTTTGGTGTTCTTGGTATTATCCTCATGACATATTCTCTAAGAGAAAATGTTCCTTCTGATCTCGGAATAAGACGATATTTTTTGTTTTCAAGATTCATGTACAACTTTCCGTTGGAGAAAGTTATTTTTGCTAAATCATGATCTCCACCAACATTGTAAAGACCAACATGCTTTTTTAATTCTTCTTCTGACAATGTTGTCATAGCAGCAAACGTTTGTTTTGAAGGTTGAGGAAATGGCTTTCCCGTTTTAACTTCATAACCTAATTCCAATGCCTTTATTGCTATGGGTTCAACATTATCTACAGCTTCAAAAAGCTGTGATATGCGAGAAATTGGCGGAAGAGAGTTACAAAGAAGAATAACTCCAATTTTATATTGTGGAAGAAATATCAAAGTTCCAAAGAAAGGATAATAAATCCCTCCATGAAAACTAGTAACGACAGAAGTAATATCTAATTTAAATGCCAAGCCCATTGTAGAATCAAAATCTAGTGAAGCTTTATCTTGTGATGAAAGCATCAACCTTAATGTTTCTGGTTTTAAAACATTGCCCCCATTTGCAAATATTGCTTTTAAAAATTGCGCCATATCGCTTACAGATGAACGAATTGCTCCTGCTGGGTATTCATCAGTTGAATATGAATCTTGCTCTTTATATTCTTTATCTCCTGCATATCCTTTTGCAAGATTATCTTGAAATCTAGCTGGCAAACCAAAAGATGTTCTTTGCATGTTTAATTTTTGAAATATATTTTGATCTACATAATCTGAAAAATTTTGCCCAGTTACTTTTTCTACAAGCATACCAAGAAGAACAAAACCAAAGTTTGAATATGCATCGACTAAACCGGGAGCGGTACTTGTATATTCATTTTTCAATATCTCTAAATAATTTAAAAGAGAAATATCTTTAGGTTGTTGAGCAAGGCTAGAGCTAACCCCTTTTTCAAGATCACAAAACAGTCCTGAATGATGTGTTAAAAGATTTCGCGGTGTTATGGGTGGATATTTTGATTGATCAAAGTGAGCTTTGATTGAAAATTCTGGAATATATGTTTTTAGTGGTTTATCAATATCAATCTTACCTTGCTCATAAAGCTGCATAACCGCCATGCCAGTAAAAAGTTTTGAAATGGAACCAATACGGTAAGCAGTATCTTTAGTTGCCGGAATTTTATTTTCTACATCTGCATAACCAAAACCTTTTTCCAATACAATATTTTGATCATCAACCAAAGCAATACTCATCCCTTTGATATTATACTTGTCCATTGTTTTTTTAATCAACCATGTTAAATATTCTTTAGCATAAGAATAATTGCCTTTAATATTCGCAGGCTTTCTTGGCTCGCTACCGGACACCACACAAGAAACGGTCGCAAATGTGACTAATGAAATTGCCGACGCTAAAAAAATGATTGTTTTTTTATTCTTCATGCTCCTCTCCTTTATTTAACTTTTTTAAAAAATCTATTCCAACGAACTCTTTTCCAAAAATCAATTGGGTGTTTTATAAACTCAAACAGCCAAAAATCTTCTATACTATCAATCGAATAAAGTACACAACTTGCACGTCCAAAAATCCGATCTAAATCCAAAAACCCCCAGAATCGGCTATCATAACTTCCCCTGCGATTATCGCCCATTCCCCAACATTTTCCTTCTGGAACAATAAACGGTCCAAAGTTATCAACTATCCTACCGTATTGATCATGAGTTGGGGTTTGAGGAATTTTCAGCCAAGGAAGAAGAGTTCCTGGTTTTAAAACAATCTGATCTGCATTCATATGATAAAATGGTTGATCGGCATAATCTTTTTGAGGATCATAACTATAAAAACCAACATCCTGCTTCTTCTTTAAAAAATCAGGGATTTTAAATGGTCCAACTTTTTCTAAAGCAATAAATCCCTTTGTTTGATCAAAACCGATAAGAGGATAAATATTAAGATAAGGCTCATCTAATTTCTTATCATTTAAATAGATAACAGGTTTACCATCCTCAACTCGGCCTTCCAGTTTATCCCCAGGAAGAGCAATTATTCTTTTAGTAATATTATCTGGACCACTGCTTAATCCAAGTAAAGGAATACTAAAACCGATATATTTCTGCCAGAGATAATTCAGTTTATTCTTTTTATCATATTTAAAAGTTTGATCTTTATACATCACATAGTCACCACGCTTAGGCTTGTTGCCAAAACGATATGCCATGTTGTTTCCCAAAACTCTATCTCCAACCAAAATATTTACCTCTGCAGAACCGGTTGGAACATGATAAAACGCAAAAAGAAAATTTTTTAAAAAGAATACCGCAACTCCGGCAACAACTAATGCTTCAAGCCACTGTCGCCATGCAGGCTTTGTTGTTTCGTTAAGAGTTTTATACATTTTTTTGAATTTTTTTATTTTAGATTTTAACTCAGATTTTTCTGACAAATTTAAATCTTTGTTCAAAGAATTTTGAATATCCTGTGAATACAAATCCAAATCTTTTAATAATTTCTCACCCTCTTTTTGTCTTTCCCCTCTCCATTTTCCTACTATTTTTTCAAAACGAGATTTCTTTGATATATACTTTGAATTCCACTTATCAAATTTTTCTTTTAAATTACTCATGTCACAACTTTCAATAATATTGCCATAAAAATTTTCTTCCTTAATTTTATATAAACACAGAACAAACCGTTACTATCTATAGAATTCTCAAACCACATTTAGGCTACTAAATTTGTACTCTTTGATATATTCTCTTTTTTTTAGATCATATATAACAAACCTATGGAAGAATATTTTTCTGCTATCCAGCGTTAACTCTGATAATGCCTTTGATACAACTTTCATAATTCTCTGTTTTATACGCTCAATAGCATTATTAGCCTTTAATGAATCATTTATAATTTCTTTGATGAGCCCCACTCGCAAATGTCCTAAAGATAAATGTGGCTTAAATGAAAATCTTTCACTTTTAGCTACATCATATAAATCCAAGTTATATGAATGTTTATATTTTTCATTTGCGCTATGAGCTGCTTTTTTCATTTCTTTATTTAGCAATGACAATTCAGCATCTGGATCATCAATAAATGCGACTAGATCAACAACAGGCGCTTTCTTGTCTCCAAAAAAATCTACTTCCGATTGCATAGTTACATTTTTTGGCAATGATTTTATTTGCAAAGCATCTAGTTGGGAAAAAAGAAATTTTTCACCATTATCATATATATCTGTAACATAATAAACCGTTATAGCTTGACGCTTTTTGAAAAAGAAAATAGGAAAATTCTTATCATACTCTATTCCAAGTTCTTCTTGGATAATTTTATTAACTACAGGATTTAATGTATTTGGAAGATCTTTAATTCCTTGAAGATCTAAAGGCATTTGTATTAACAAATTACGTTTTATTATGTTTTGTTTATGATTAAAAAAATAACGCGAAAATACAAAAACCCCTAGAACTAACAATATCATTAATAATACAAGACCAATTATTTTTTTCATTATAAACACCGTACTTTCTACTTCCAACAAAACTTACCCTAAAAATTTTCAATACAATATCGTTTCACACTATTTTTCAAATCGCCCGCCAAGATGTTTCGCTAAAAATTTTTCAACAGTAGCAAAAAATTTTAGCTCATTTTGAGGTTTATAAAAAACATGTCCCTCATCAGGAAAAAGAACATATTCATATTCTATCCCTTTTTCTTTCATTGCCGCCACAACTTGCTCTGCCTCTGATTGTTTAACTCTTGGATCATTCGCTCCTTGAGCTATAAGCATTGGAATTTTTATTTGATCAATTTTAAACAAAGGAGATCTAGAATTAAGAAAATCTTTTTCTGTTTCTGGATTACCAACCCGCTTAAGAAGTTGCATTTTAAGTGATTTCCAATATGACGGAATAGAATTAATAAGAGTATTAAGATTGCTTGGACCAACTATATCAACAGCACAACAAAAAAGATCGGGCGTAAATGTTGCACCAACAAGAGCAGCATAGCCACCATAAGACCTTCCAAAAATTGCAACTTTGTCAGGATCAATATTTGCATTTTTAATTGCCCAACCAACTGCATCTACCAAATCATTATGCATCTTGCGCCCCCACTCTTTGTTGCCGGCATTTACAAACTTTTTACCATAACCTGAAGAGCCTCTAAAATTAACTTGCAAACATACATAACCTCGATTAGCAAACCATTGCGCCTCAGGATTATATTCCCATGAATCACGGCTCCAAGGTCCACCATGAACAAACAAAACCATCGGAAGTTTTTTTTGTGATTTGAAAAGCGGATACGTTATATAACTATGAATAGTCAATCCATCGCGAGATGTAAATGATATTGGTTTCATTGGTGAAAGTTTATATTTTGAAAGGTCAGGCCTATTGAAAAAAAGAAATTCTGCTTTTTTTGTTTTCCTATCATAGATATAAAAAGGAATCGGGCCATTATCATCTATAAAAGAAATTATCCAAAGATCATCATTAAACGTTCTATTCCCAAAAAATAAATCTCCACCACGTTGCTTGTGCTCTATATTCAACCTATTACCAAAAAATAAATCTCCGTCATGTATTTTTGAAATAACTTCAAAATCTTCTTTTACTTTTACATCAAGCGCCTGCCATTCGCTTCGCTCTTTTCCAAAACAAACAGCTTCTGGTTTATAGGTATCAGGATTAATTAATACATCAGTCACATCAAATTTTGGATCTTGTGCAATAATTTCTTCTTTGCGTGTTGAAATTTCTAACTTTTTTAAAGCAAAAACATTCAAACCCGATGAATCTACTAGGTAAAGAGAATCTCCATCCTTAGAAAAACCAACAAGACTACTATCAAAGGCATCTTCAAAATTCCATTTTAAAATAGATTGCCATTCTGAATTTTCATCTTTTCGAACAAGCACAGTCTCGCCACCATCTTGATCAGAAGTTACAGCTGCTCGAATCTTTAAATTAGTATCCGCAAGCCAGTTATCAATATTCCCTGGATTTTTGGCAACTAAAGTTGTTTCCCCAGAAATAAGATTGAGACGGTAAGCGTCAAACAATTTAGGATTTTCCTTATTCATCAAAACAATAATTTCATTTGGAAAATGTTTATCAACCGCACATATTTTTACTTTCACATCCTTAAATGGCGTTAGGGAAGTTTGTTTTAGAGTATTTAGATCCACTTGATACAGATGATCGTTTTCATCACCATCTTTGTCTTGGAGCAAAAGAATCTGCTTACTATTTTGCACCCAAAAAAATCTTTGTATCCCTTGTCTTGTATCTTTTGTAACTGGTTTATCATCATCTTTGCCAATTGTTTTCACCCATACATTAAGAACATTATTAACCGGCGCTAAATATGCCAGCATGTTTCCATCGGGAGAAATCCGAGGCGACTTTTTAGTAGGATTACCAAAAAGAACCTCTCTTGGAATAATAGGTGTAGATTGTGTGAAAAAATAACGCGAAAATACAAAAAGAACCACTATTGCCAATAACGTCGATATTATTTTAAAAATCTTCATTCACTTCCCTCACTTATCACTACCTAAATTAATTTTTTTTAAGAGCTTTTTTATAAACATAGTTATGTTTTTATCAACATCTTCTAGATATTCATAATCAAGAAGTTTTGCAGTTTGTTTTGCAATTTTACTAAAAATATCTATTGTAGCCATTAAGGCTTTCCAGCTATCTTCTTCATATCATCATCAAACAATTCATTATCCTTTTCTGCTTGTTTTAGCAACCATCCTAAAAGCCAAATTCGATTAGCTATTGTAAAGAATTTCATTTCAAGAGACGTCGGGATCTTTCCTTAAACCAATTAATAATGAACAATTTTTATACTTAACCAACTATAAAACATTATACCTCGAACAAATGCCCAATTTTCGTCAAAATATCAGAAACTTCCACTTCAAATCCAATATACCATTCTTGCGGCAAAGTTTTATCAAAACACGCTCTGCTCTTAAAGCCGAACTCCTTACAAAAACTAATCACAACTTTATTTGTTTTTCGTGTATCTAAAACAAATTTTTCAGTATTAGGCAATTCTCTAAGAATTGAAAGAATTAACTCTTTGCCAATGCCACATTGCCTGTAAGCAGGATCAACAGCAATTAATTTAAGATAAATTTCATGGTCTCTTTCTGTTTCGCGAAAAGATACAAACCCGACAACATCATCATCTTTTTTTACCGAAATGAAATTATGTTTTGCTTTTTCTTCGTCAAATATTCTTTGTAACATTGCCACAAGACCTTCGGAACCAAAATAAACTTCCGGAACATCTTTATAAAGCTCTTTAAACACCTGTATAAATAGTTGCTCTTCTTCATGCAGATCTCCTGCGGCAACCCAATCAAAACAAAACTCATTTCCTTTTTTATCAAGAAATAACCGTTCTGCACCAACCGTTGAACTGGCTAATAAAATAATAAAAAAAAGAATTACGCCTAAATGCTTATTCATAAGAAAGTTCCTCTCTCATAAGTTTTTTTAATAGTTTATGTAGGTCTTTTTTTAAAGTTGTTCGAATAGAAAATATCTGAAATATAATCTCCCACTATTTTTCATACCGCCCGCCAAGATGTTTCGCTAAAAATTTTTCAGCTATAGCAAAAAATTTGATTCGATTTTGTGGCTTGGAAAAACCATGACCTTCATCTGGAAAAAGAACATATTCATACTCAATCCCCTTTTCTTTCATTGCAGCCACAATTTGTTCTGACTCTGCTTGTTTAACTCTTGGATCATTTGCTCCTTGAGCTATAAGTATTGGAATTTTTATTTGATCAACTTTAAACAAAGGGGACCTAGAATTAAGAAAATCTTCTTCGGTTTCCGGATTACCTACACGCATAAAAAATTGCATTTTAAATGTTTCCCAATATGGCGGAATAAAATTAATTAAAGTATTAAGATTACTTGGACCTACTATATCCACTGCACAACTAAAAAGGTCTGGTGTAAATGTTGCACCCACAAGAGCAGCGTAGCCACCATAGGAACCTCCAAAAATTGCAACTTTATCAGGATTAATGTTTTTATTTTTAATTGCCCAATCAACTGCGTCTACCAAATCGTTATGCATTTTCCGGCCCCACTCCCTATTCCCTGCATTTAAAAATTCTTTACCATAACCGGAAGAGCCACGAAAATTAACTTGCAGGCATACATAACCACGATTAGCCAACCACTGAGTTATAGAATCAAAACCCCATTTATCTCTATACCAAGGTCCTCCATGCACAAGCAAAACCATAGGAAAATTTTTCTGTAATTTTAAAATCGGATATGTGATGTATCCATGAATAATCAATCCATCACGAGATGTAAAAGAAATAGGTTTCATTTGTGAAAGTTTATATTTTGCAAGATCGGGTCTATGGAAAAAAAGAAATTCTGCTTTTTTTGTTTTCCTATCATAGATATAAAAAGAAATTGGACCATTGTCATCCATAAAACCAACAACCCAACAATCATCATCAAATGTTCTATTGCAAAAAAATAGATCTCCGTTATTGATCTTTGAAATAATCTCAAAGTCTTCTTTTACTTTCACATCAAGCACCTGCCATTCGATTCGCTCTTTTTCAAAACAAACCGCTTCAGGTTTATAGGTATCAGGATTAATTAAGGCACCACATATATCAAATTTTGGATCTTGAGCTATAATTTCTTCTTTGCCTGTTGAAATTTCTAATTTTTTCAAGGCCTTCGCATTTAAACCAGATGAATCTTCTAGGTAAAGATAATCCCCATCCTTAGAAAAACAGACAAGGCTGCCTGCCAGGGCATCTTCAAAATTCCATTTTAAAATAGATTGCCATTCTGAATTTTCATCTTTTCGAACAAGCACAGTCTCGCCACCATCTTTATCAGAAGCTACAGCTGCTCGAATCTTTAAATTAGTATCCGCAAGCCAGTTATCAATATTCCCTGGATTTTTGGCAACTAAAGTTGTTTCCCCAGAAATAAGATTGAGACGGTAAGCGTCAAACAATTTAGGATTTTCCTTATTCATCAAAACAATAATTTCATTTGGAAAATGTTTATCAACCGCACATATTTTTACTTTCACATCGTTAAACGGAGTCAAATCGGTTTGTTGTAGCGTATTTAGATCCACTTGATACAGATGATCGTTTTCATCACCATCTTTGTCTTGGAGAAAAAGAATCTGCTTACTATTTTGCACCCAAAAAAATCTTTGTATTCCTTGTCTTGTATCTTTTGTTATTGGTCTATCATCATCTTTGCCAATTGTTTTCATCCATACATTAAGAATATTATTAACCGGCGCCAAATATGCAATCATGTTTCCATTGGGAGAAATACGAGGCGACTTTTTCGCAGGATTACCAAAAAGAACCTCTCTTGGAATAATAGGTGTAGATTGTGTGAAAAAATAACGCGAAAATACAAAAAGAACGGCTATTGCCAATAACGTCGATATTATTTTAAAAATCTTCATTCACTTCCCTCATTTATCGATACCTAAATTAATTTTTTTTAAGATTTTTTATAAACATTGTTATGTTTTGATCAACATCTTCTAGATATTCATACCCAAGAAGCTTTGCAGTTTGTTTTGCAATTTGACTAAAAATATCAATTGTCGCTGTTAAGGCTTTCCAACTATCTTGAGCGTCAAAATGCGCAAAGGTTTTATGTAATTTTTCCCATGTATCTTCCGCCACCAAAGACTGCATTCGTTTACCAGCACAACCAACATTGTAGTCCCAACCATGCTTTGCCTTTTCATTCCATTCAATCATTTTCAACAAATATTTTTTTGTTATCCAATCTCTAATTTTTGCATGCCATAAATCATTACGAACTAACGCCTTTGCTTGTTTAAATGCTTCAAAGAAAAATATTCGAATTGCTAATTCAAATTCTTCTTTAGATGGTTTTGGAATTTCTGGACATTTGAAAGTTGGTGGTTTTAAATTTTTTGTAAGACCATCTTTGTCTAACAAAACTTTGTAGCCCAAACTGTAATCAACGGGAAGTTCATCTCTTCCGGTTAAATCTTTTAAAACATCAAGATCAAACAATGCAAAATCAACTTGCAACCCATCTTTAAAAATAACTAAACGTGTTTGATATGTTTTATTTATTCTAGAAAATTCACATGGCTCACACACCCATACTTTTTCAAAGTTGTGAAACCATGAATCATCTTTTGCATATTTTTCTAGATTAGTTGCAAAAACTGAAATATCAAAATCAGAGAGTTCGTCTATAGAACCCTTGCCTGCAAGCGAGCCGATTAAAATTAAAGCTTTTATTTCATCTTCTTTTTTTGCCCAGTCAATAATTTTATTTATGATTGAAGTATTATTTTGCATCCAGCTTCTCCAAAAAATTTTTAATTAATGAAAAGAATCTTTCGGGCTCATCTGCAAAAATCACGTGTCCCGATTTCTCAAAGATTTCAATCTGAGCATGTGGGTGATTCTTTTGCATAATATTTACTCTATTTGGATCCCACCACAACAACTCCCATTTAGCTTCTATGATTAACGTCGGAATTTTGAAATCATCAAACTTCCCACGCAAATTTATTTTGTCGCTATCTGGACGCATCCGCTCTTCAAAACCAGGAGCTGGACTCCAGCCATAAAGAGCTTGTCTTAACATTTCTTCCTTCGTTGGTTTATAATATCTTTGCCGTTTCCAATCACCAGCCAATAGTCTGTTATAAATACATTGGGCTGTGGTTACTTTACCTTCGCTTGCCATTTGCCCAACGTTTTCTATCGCATCCCATTCTGCCAGAGAAATAAATTTTCGCTCTCTTTCGCGGCTTGAATACGATGAAGGAATTCCTGTTGTAGAAGTTCCCAAAATCAAACCGATACAACGTTCTGGATATTTCAAAGCATAACACTGAGCTAAAAGTCCACCATAAGACCAACCAAGAACTACCCACCTATCAATCTTTAGTGCTTTTCTTAAATACTCTAAATCTTCAACTGCTTGTTTAACGGTGTAGGTTTTACCGCTATCATCTTTACTTGATTTACCAGTTCCACGTTGATCATAATAAATTATGCGAGCTACATCTTTGATTTGTGAAAAATATGGATGAAAAATTTGATGTGTATCGCCGGGACCTCCATTTATAAATACAAGAGGAATTCCTTCTCCTTCTTCCTCATAATAAAGCTTACCATCTTTAATATCGGCAAAACCCTTCTTTAAATCAGGGATTTCATCACACAACGGCGGAAGGGATGGGATATCATAAACAAGCTCTTTTGGAATATGAACTTTTTTGTCAAAAATAGTTTCACGTTCAAAATTTATGCAACCTGAAAATACCAAAAGAATAAAACTCAATACAAACAGATATTCCTTTACCCTCATTTTAGTTCCTCAAATTCTAAAGGTTTTAAATTAGTTTTTTCTTTTAAATTCCATCACAAGTAACTTTCCTGGTTCAACATCAAAAAAAGCTGGGGCGTCAATCTCTTTAACTTTTTTAAATCCTATTTTTGCCCATAGCATTCAAAAATCTTAATTTCCAAAATCAACTCCCCGGGTTTGTTGGCAACACAAATACTGTCAACAATATCATTCGTAAACTCTTTTGCTTTATCAATTGGTAAACCTGTAAAATGCG
>Ga0233429_1004252_pt1 | contig 12805 bp, 9 predicted proteins | sample SI_118_April2016_3_FD_179879 | JGI IMG/M metagenome (GOLD analysis project Ga0233429, IMG submission 179879) | Seawater microbial communities from Saanich Inlet, British Columbia, Canada - SI_118_April2016_135_MG | ecosystem: Environmental > Aquatic > Marine > Inlet | place: Canada: British... | reverse complement strand
ATCCACCGTTGTAATTGGCCCTGGTGATAAGGTCGAAGTGGATGAGTTCGGCAATCTGATCGCGGAGTTGGAGGCAGGATCATGACCGCCAAAACCTTGGACGCCGTCAGCGTCGGCATCATGTGGGATCGGCTGGTTGCGGTCTCCGACGAAATTGTATCGACGTTGGTACGCACATCATTCTCCACCATCGTAAGCGAAAGTTATGATCTGACCGTCGCCCTGCTGGATGCGCAAGGTCAATTGATGGCCCAGGGCACCTACAGCGTACCGGTTTTCATGGGCACCGCGCCTGCAACCCTGCAGCATATGCTGGATGTCTATCCCGCCGACAGCCTGCAGCCCGGCGATGTGGTGATCACCAACGATCCCTGGTTGGGCACCGGGCATACGTTCGATATCAATGTCATGCGGCCAATATTCTTTGCCGGCACTATCGTTGCCTACGTCATTTCCATCACCCATTTACCCGACATTGGTGGTTTGGGTTTTGGCGCGGCAGCGCGGGAGATCTATCACGAAGGTCTGCGCCTGCCGGTTTGCAAATTGTTCGACGCCGGCCTGCAGAACGATTTCATCATCGAATTGATGCGGACCAATGTGCGGGCACCTGATCAAGTTATCGGTGATCTGATGGCCAATGTCACCGCGACCAAGGCCGGCGAGACCATGTTGACGGATTTTCTCAATGAATTCGATCTGCCGGATTTTGCGGACCTGTCCGGTGAAATTCGCGGCCGGTCCGAGGCGGCGACCCGCCTGCGCATCGCCGATATGGCCGATGGCATCTATCAGAACGAAATTCAGATAGAGGGCGTGGATGGCCCGTTGACCCTGGCTTGTTCAATAGAGATCACCGGCGATACCATGAGTGTCGATTTCACCGGCACCGATCCCTGCGTGCGCCGGGGCATCAACGTACCGTTTTGTTATACCCGCGCCATGGTGCTGTATTCCATGAAGTGTCTGACCGTGCCCGAATTGCCCAACAATGGCGGCTCTGTGGTGCCCATCACCGTCACCGCACCAACCGGTTGCCTGCTGGATGCCCAGCCCCCTTCAGCCACCGGTGCGCGCCATATGATCGGCCATTTCGTCTCGCCCCTGGTTTTTGGTGCCTTGGCAGCGGCTGTTCCCGACAGCATTCAGGCCGATTGCGGCATGATGGATTTGATGACCTTTCAGGGCAAACACCGGGACGGCCATGACGTCTCAACGATCTATTTCGCCTCCGGTGGTTTCGGTGCCTTGGCCGGCATGGACGGGGCGGAGACGACACCCGGGCCGTCCAATATGGCTGTGGTCCCGGTTGAAGTATGGGAGACCCTGACCTCCACCAGCATCGAGCATAAGGCATTGCTGCCCAATTCAGGCGGGGCCGGGGAATTTCGTGGCGGTTTGGGCCAAGAGGTGGTGATCCGCAATGATAGCGGCCATCTGATGACCGTCTTTTGTATGGCCAATCGGACGGAGTTTCCACCCCTGGGCCTTATGGGCGGTGCCCCCGGCCAGGCCAGGGAACACCGGGTCAACGATGTCACTGTGGACCCGAAAGGCCACTATGAATTAGCGCCGGGTGACCGTATCACCCTGATTGAAGCGGGGGGGGGTGGTTTCGGCGATCCGAAAGACCGCGCGCAAACAGCGATTAACGCTGATCTAGCCGAAGGCTTCATAACGCCTGATGGGTTGGATTAGGCTAACGGTTATGCCGGCAACCCGGCGCGCGACAAGGCATCGCAATATCTTTCCAGCGCCGCGTCGTGAGTTCAGTTTCGCTTTGGCCGCCAGGATAATCTACGTATGATGGCGGTAATTATAAGCTTCAAACTTAAGGAATATCATGATGGATATGGTCCGCCTCGACCCGCCCGCAGAACTGACGATGCCTATTGGCGAGGCGATGTTCTCGCAACGCGCCATTCGCCGGCTGGATCCGGACCGAGAGGTCACGGATGCGCAGATAGAGATTATTTTGAACGCCGCCTCAAAAGCACCAAACGGCGGCAATGCCCAACCGGCACGCTATCTGGTCGTGCGCGACCGCGCCGCAATTGCCGAATTCGGCAAGCTTTATTTCGAGGCATGGTGGGCCAAACGACGGGATGCCTATGGCTGGAGCTCCAAGGCGGATATTCCCGAGGGTTCCGTCTACCACCTGCCCGCCTTGCTGGCGGATGAAATGGTCAACGCACCGACAGTCATCCTGGTCTATTCCGCGGCATCGGGCGTTGCCGCCTCATCCACCTTTCCAGGCGTGCAGAACCTGTTGTTATCCGCCCGCGCCCTGGGCCTGGGCACCGTGTTGACGACCCTGCACCCGGAGGTGATGGAGCGGGTCAACGCCATGTTCGGTGTGCCCGAAGACATGGCCTTTCACTGCTGCATCCCCCTTGGCTACCCACGAGGTAACTTTGGGCCGACCTCCCGCTTGCCCACTTCCGAGACGACGTCATGGGACCGCTGGGGCCAATCGCCGCCCTGGAAGTAGTTGGTAGGGTTAGATCGGTTCGGCAATAAACACCGGGATCTTGCGCGAGGTTTTTTCCTGATATTCGAGATAGGGCGGAAAAGCCTCCGCACTGGCGGCCCACAGGCGGGCCCGTTCGGGATCATCCTCAACCTCGCGAACGCGCATCTTGGTGACCACGGTCTTATCGCGGATTTCCACGTCCGGGTTGGCCCGAATGTTATAGACCCAAACAGGGTTGGCAGGACGCCCGCCATAGGAGCCGACGAGCACATAGGCACCATCCACCTCAACCCGCATCAAAGGAATTTTCCGCGTACCGCCCGTCTTGTTGCCTTCATGCGTAACAATGATGCAAGGAAGACCGGTGTCCCGCAATGTGGTTCCTTCCTTACCGCCGGAACCTTCGTAAATTTCAACCTGTTCACGCACCCAGTCCAGGGTAGGGGGAATATAGTCTGCCATTGAATGTTCCTATCATCTTGTTGAATGCTGTGATCGACGATAGCAAAATCAAGTTGTTTCAGATATGGCAAATATACTGCATGTTGTGATGAAATGTATGAATTCGAAAAGAGCCGTAACGTGAGCAAAACAAACATCAGAATTGGCGGTGCCAGCGGTTATTGGGGCGATAGCGCCATGGCCACGCCGCAATTGTTGAAATCCGGCGACCTGGCCGGCGATCTGGCCGGCGACCTGGACTATCTGGTCTATGACTATCTGGCGGAAGTCACCATGTCGATCATGGCACGGGCCCGGGCCCAGGATCCGAAAATGGGCTACGCCCGTGATTTCATTTCGGTGGTCCTAAAACAGAACCTGGGTGAGATCGCCCGGCAGAATGTGAAAGTCATCTCCAACGCAGGTGGCGTTAACCCGACCGCATGCGGAGAGGCCGCCCGCGCCCTGATCGCGGAACAGGGCCTGGATTTAAAAGTCGCGGTCGTTCTGGGAGACGACCTGATCGATCAAAAAGACAGTGTCACCGCCAAGGAGATGTTTTCCGGTGAGGCCTTTCCCGATCCTGAAAATCTGGTCAGCATCAACGCCTACCTAGGCGCATTTCCCATCGCCAAGGCTTTGGCCGAGGGTGCGGACATCGTCATCACCGGGCGCTCCGTCGACAGTGCCGTCACGTTGGGCGCTTGCATCCATGAATTTGGCTGGGGTCCGAACGATGTGGATTATTTGTCGGGCGGGACATTGGCGGGACATTTACTGGAATGTGGTCCCCAGGCCACGGGCGGGAACTTTACCGACTGGCATCTGGCTGTGGAGACCATCGATACCATCGGCTATCCCATTTGCGAGGTTCACCCCGACGGCAGCTTTGATATCACGAAACCGCCTGGAACAGGGGGCATCGTCAATGTCGGCACAGTCTCGGAACAGATGATCTATGAAATCGGCGATCCGCAAGCCTATATCGTGCCGGATGTGGTCTGTGATTTTTCCGGCGTAGCCATCAACCAAGTATCCAGTGATCGGGTGAATGTTAGTGGAGCCAAGGGGTACCCGGCCACCGACAGCTATAAAGTCAGCGCCACATTTAGCGACGGCTGGCGGGCCGGGTCCTACATGACCTTCTATGGTGTCGATGCCCGGCGAAAGGGCCAGGCCTTTGCCGAGGCCACATTTAAACGGGCCCGCACGGTCCTGCGGGCATCGAACCTGGGCGACTTCACTGACACCAGCATCGAAATTCTGGGCGCAGATAGCCAGTTCGGCAGCCATGGACGGGCCGATGATACCCGGGAAGTCGTGGTGAAATATGCCGCCTGGCACCCGGATAAGGCCGGCATTGGCATTCTGCTGAAGGAAGCTGCCGGCATGGGTTTGTCATCTCCCCCTGGGCTATCAGGCTTCTTTGGCACCAGGGCGAAGCCGTCTCCCGTGGTCCGGCTGTTTTCCTTTCTGATCCCAAAGGATGACCTGGGCATCGAGATCGATTTTGGCGACCGGCGGACTTCGTTTGATGCCGGCACCGACGCCACAACAGGCCCCGCAGATATGAAGCGCCCTGAAATACCATCTGCGCCGTCCAGCGGCGATGAAATGGTGACGGTGCCGCTGATTGAGCTGGCCTGGGGCCGTAGTGGCGATAAAGGCAACAACGCCAATGTAGGCATTATTGCCCGCAAGGCGGAATACATGCCGTATATCTGGGCGGCGCTGAATGAAGACGCGGTTGCCGATCGCTTCAGCCATTTCCTCGAAGGAGGGGTAGAGCGCTTTTACCTACCCGGCCCCAACGCCATTAATTTCTTTTTGCACAACGTCCTGGGCGGCGGCGGTGTTGCCAGCCTGCGCAACGACGCCCTGGCGAAAGGTTATGCCCAAATATTGCTGGATCACCCGATCCCTATATCAAAACAAATCGCTGAGGACCTGACATGACGACATTACCCGAAGTCAAAGACCTGATCCTGGACCAGGACGCTGATTGGTTGACCATTTGGTTCAATCGCCCAGAATCCCGCAACGCCCTGGCCCACGAGATGACGGCGGAATTGCGCGCCGTGCTGGCTGCTGTGCGCGATGACCGCACCGTGCGCGGCATTACCATTCGCGGCAAGGGTGGTTGGTTTTGCGCTGGTGGCGACTTGAAAGGCTTCAAATCCAACTTTCAGGGCGGCGTACAGACAACGGCTGATATCGCCGCCGCCAACCGTGCAGCGGGCGGCATGTTCGATACCATCAACGAGATGCCGCAAGTTGTCGTCATTCTGGTTGAGGGTGCCGCCATGGCCGGTGGCCTCGGCATGGTCTGCACAGCCGATATTGTCGCCGTCACCAAGGACGCGCGTTTTGCCATGACGGAGACCGCCATTGGCCTGCCGCCGGCGCAGATCGCGCCCTTTGTGGTCCAGCGCCTTGGCCTGCGCACGGCCCGGCGTTTGATGCTAACGGCATCCCGTTTCGATGGGGAAGAGGCCGGCAGACTGGGTCTGGCTGACTATGTCGTCGATGATGCCGCCGGATTAGATGCCATCGAGGCCGATATCCGGAAGCAGGTGTTGCGCTGCGCCCCTGGTGCCAATGCCGTGACCAAGGAAATCGCCCTGGCCACACGCCATCTGAATAGAGAAGACATGCTTGATCTGTCCGCAAAAGGCTTTGCGGAATGCATGCTATCGGATGAAGGCCGGGAAGGTGTTGCCTCGTTCATTGAAAAACGCAAGCCAGTGTGGACGAGGTGAAGATTGAATTTGTAGTAGGAGCGTATTGAGCATGACCGAGCCCACATCACGGGACAAACTGGAACAACTGCAGGCTGCCAGAACCAAGGTGATGGACGAGGGACGCCCCGAGGCCGTGGCCAAACGCCGGGCCTTTGACATGGGCACGGCACGGGAACGCATTGAACAATTTGTCGATGCGGATAGTTTTCGCGAAATGGGCGCTTTGGTGGAACCGGAACGCAGTAACGAGTTAAGCCGCGATCTGATCGCACCTGCCGATGGCGCGATTACCGGCACCGCCAAGGTCGATGGGCGGGAGGTTTGTATCTTTGGCCAGGACTTCACGGTTCATGGCGGCAGCATCGGCTCGGTCGCCGATAACAAAGTTGGCCGCCTGATACAGCGCAGCGTCGTGCGCGGCCTGCCCATGGTGATGATGTTGGAAGGTGGCGGCCACCGAATTCAGGATGGCATGAACGCGGCCCATTTCGCTGCCGCATCCCCCGTTTTCAATAATATGTGCAAGCTGTCCGGCTGGGTGCCTAACGTTGTCGCCATGATGGGCCAGGGCTTTGCCGGACCCACGGCCTATGCTTCCCTGGCCGACTTCGTCGTTATGTTGCGCGGCAAATCCACCATGGGCATTGCGGGCCCAGCACTGGTCAAGGCGGGAATGGGCATAGATATTTCCAAGGAGGACCTGGGCGGTGCCAAACGCCAGGCCGAAGAACAAGGTATCGCCGATTTGGCCGTGGATACGGAGGAAGAATGCCTGGAAGCCGTGCGGAAATTCCTGTCCTACCTGCCGCAAAATTCCGCACAGCCCTTGCCCATTACGGCATGCGATGACCCCATTGACCGCCGGGACGATAAACTGTTGGACCTGGTCACGGCGTCCCCCCGCAAGGTCTATGACATGCGCAAGGTGATCAAGATCATCGCCGATGTGGATAGTACGTTTGAGCTGAAACCGGACTACGCCCGCAATATCATCACCTGCTTTGCCCGGCTGGATGGCCGCCCGGTTGGCTTTTTCGCCAATCAACCCTTGCGCAAGGGCGGTATTCTGGACACCCCTGCGTGCGAAAAAGTGGCGCATTTTATTGCCATGTGTGATGCCTTCGGCCTGCCCCTGGTATCGTTGATCGATATTCCCGGTATCGCCATTGGGCCTGACGCCGAAGATACCGGCCTGGGCCGGCGCAGCGGCCGGCTGTTCTTTGAGATGGGCGTGGCGACGGTGCCGCGGGTTTCCGTGGTGCTGCGAAAAGGTTACGGCGGCGGTTATTACGCCATGGGCGGCGGGCGCGCCTTTGATGCGGATGCCGCCTTCGCCTGGCCCACGGCAGAGATTTGCGCCATGTCCATCGAAGGTGCCGTGGATGTCGCCTACAAAAAATATTACATGGCAGCGGACGATCCCGATGCTGCCCGCACCGGCATGATTGAGCGAATTAAGGCTCAGACCGGGGCTATGGACGCGGCCCGTGACTTCGGCATTGATGATGTCATCGACCCGCGCGACACACGGAAGATCCTGATCGAAACGTTCGCCTCCTGCCCGGCGCGCCGGCCCGACATGGGCCCGCCAAGGGTGCGCCCAATTTCCCCCATTTAGCGGATTTAGCGAATTTAGCGGCTGGTGGGCGGCGGGCTGGCGTATACACCGGGATATATGGGATATTCTGGTTCTGCAGGTAAGCACCAGCTAGATCCAAATAGGGCAAATCCCTATTTGCCCATTTACTGAAAGTCAGGCGTGGATTGACGACGGAGACTGTCGAGACATTGCGCGCACGCTATGGTCCTTCGTATCGATGGATTGTTGCCGTGACGGGCATGATGGCGGCCATGACGATGATTTTGTCATCGACAATGGTAAACGTCGCCGTGCCCTCAATCATGGGAACATTCGGCGTTGGGCAAGGCGAAGCACAGTGGATGTCCACGGCGTTTCTGTCGGCAATGACGGCCAGCCAGCTGCTGGGTGCCTGGGCTATGTCGGTGGCCGGACCACGAGGCGGATACCTTGGCGCGGTGGCATTGTTCATTGCCGGTTCACTGCTTGGCGCAGTGGCACCTAATATTGACGTCCTCATTGCGGCGCGAACTTTGCAGGGGGTGGCCGCCGGGATTGTGCAACCGATTGTGATGGTGACAATTTTTCGCGCTTTCCCCATCCAAAATCGAGGCCTGGCCCTCAGCCTTTATGGCATGGGCATCATGCTGGCACCGGTCATGGGGCCGGTCGTTGGCGGCATAACGATCGATGCCATCAGCTGGCGCTATATGTTCTTTATTCCGTTGCCGTTTGCCGGCCTCTCCATCGTTCTCGGTACTTTGTTCATGCCGACACGGGATGAGGAGAGTGCGCGACTGCCGTTTAATTGGATCGGCTATGGCCTGATTGTCGGTGCCATTATTTGCGCCATGACCGCCATTGCCAACGGCCATAGGGATGGCTGGACATCCGACAAGATCCTGTTGTTAGGCTTCATGGGCATCGGCCTGTTCGTTGCCTTCGTAATGTCGCAGTTGCGCGCAAGTGCGCCCATTCTAGACTTCGCCGTCTTTCGCTATCGCCAATTCGCTGCGGCGGCGGCGCTTGGCTTCGTCTTTGGGGCTGGGAATTTTGCGACAATCTATTTGATACCGGTCTTCGTACAAACCGTGCAGAACTTCACCCCAACAGATGCCGGCCTGGTGACCATGCCCGCGGGCTTTGTTGTGATGCTGTTCTTTCCCATTGCCGGTCGTATGGTAGATGTTTTTCCGGCCCGCAATTTGACCATCATCGGCCTGCTGCTGTTTGCCTTTGGCTCCGTTTTGCTGCATCTGACAGACGTCAACACCGCCTTTTTAACACTGGTTGTCTATGTGATCGTCGGACGTATTGGTCAGAGTATTATGTTACCGGCCATCAATGTCTCCGCACTCAACGCATTGCCGCCTGAAAAACTCAATAACGCATCAGGCACGATCAATTTCGTGCGTTTGATGGGCGGTGCCTTTGGCGTTAATCTGCTGGTTGTCTTTATGGAAAAACGGACGGAAATCCATTCAGCCGCACTGACAACCACACAAACCCACGACAATCCGCAAAGTAGGCTACTCCTCGACCAGATTGCAGAACTTCTAGCCCGCGGTGGCGCATCCGATGCCCTGTTACAGCCCGGATCATTACATTTTCTGGGCCGTGTGATTGAGGCCCAGGCCTATACCATGGGCTTCCAGGATAGCTTTTTGATCACCGCTGTCGTCTTCATCTTCGCCTTGGTGCCCGCGTTCATGCTTGGGAATTCAAAGAAGCAATAGCGCTATTGAAGCTTTGGATCAGCCCAGATAGACCTTTGGCAGGGTTCGGGCCAGACGGGGCAAAATTTCCATCAGCGGCAGGTCAAGCCAGTCACCCAGTTCCGTGCCGCTAATCTCAGCCCCGTCTTGCTGGCCCAACAATACCACTTCATCACCGACAGATGCCGCGCCGATATCGGTAACGTCGATCACAGTGTGTTCGATGCCCCGGCGACCGACCACAGGCGCACGCTGAGCATGCACCAGAACTTCACCCAAGGGCGGACGATGCTTGAAACCATCGCCAAAGCCGATGGGCATTACCGCCAAACGGGTTGGTTTCGCAATCGGTTCCGGGCCCAGAAAGCCAACGACAGCACCGGCAGGAAATTCCTTAACCTGGATGATGGCGCTTTTCACTGCCGACATGACGGGCCGGGTATCGATCATATCGGCCCATTTGCCATCTAACAGATGGAACATCAAGCGACCCGCATTGACCGCATCATAGTTCAGTTCCGGATAACCCAGGACGACGTTCGACGATGCCACCATACGCCGAAGATTATTAAAGCCCGCGCCCAGACCGATTTTGTAGGCGCGGTCGAACTCGGCAATCTGGCGTTTGATAGAGGCAGGATTGTCAGGCCCGTTAAGGTGGGTATAGATCCCCACCAGGCGCAGATTATCAGACGCCTGAACCGCCCCGTATGCGGCCTGCCAATCGTCGGGGTTCAAGCCCAAACGGCCCAAACCGGCCTCGATCTTGAATTGCACATCCATGGGTTTTCCTAACCCATCAAAAGCCGCCAGGCTTTCCAGATCGTGTACTGTGGCGATCACGTCCAGGGCCGCGACCTGTGCCGCAGCACTTGGTGGGGTCGATGCATAAAGCAACATCGGCGCGTCAATGCCGGCATCACGAACGGCGCGGGCATCGTCAGGGTTGCCGACGGCAAGGCTTTCGGCACCCCCGTCCAACACAGCCGCCGCGATCACGGCGGCACCACAGCCAAAACCGTCGCTTTTGATGACGGCCATAACCTCGACGTCCGCTCCAACCCGTTCATGCAGCAGGCCAACGTTATAGCGTAGGGCGGCCAAATCGATCTCTATCCACGCGGGGCGCGCCATATCCATCAGACAGCAGCTCCTATTCCGCAGGCTCAAAACCGTAATGTTGGCGCAGGTATTCCGCGCTGAACTTACCGTCGCGATAGTCGGCGGCCAAGGCTTCGGCCTCCCGCTCACGCGGTTCACCATAGCCGCCGGCACCTGGAGTTTCGATGATCACAGCATCTTCAGGGCCGAGGGGTACATGGTTCGGTTTGTCGGGCAAGGTCTCGTCATTATGGCTGGGACCCTGGACAGAGAAACGTCCCGTTCCGCCGGGCCCGCCGCCAAAAATACCCCACGGCTGATGCTTGAAGCGTTCACCCATGCCTGAGAAAACGGTCTCGTGCCCCAAAGGCCGCACCACCCGGCGAATGCCCAGGCCGCCCCGATATTTGCCGGCACCGCCCGAATCCGGGATCAGGCCATAACTTTCCACCAGCAGGGGATACTCCGCCTCGATTGATTCTACGGGCAGGTTGGAGGTGTTGGTAATATGCACCTGCACGCCATCTTTTCCATCCTTGGTAAAACGGCCACCAAAGCCGCCGCCCAGGGTCTCCAGGTATAAGTAAGGCCGGTCGTGGCGGGGATCGTGGCCAAAAAATACTGCTGTCACATTGGCCCCATTGGCAGCGCCCACGGCTTGTTCGGGCAAGGCCTGTGCCATGGCACCGATCAGCACATCGACGACCCGTTGCGAGGTATTGGCCCGGCCCGCCACCGCGCCCGGGTGAACTGCATTGACCAGACAACCCAGTGGCGCGCTAATCTCCACTGCCCGGATCAAGCCGTAATTGTTGGGCAAATCAGGGTCCAGCATCGCCTTCAGGACGTAGTACACCGCCGATTGCGCGGCGTTGAAGGTCATGTTGAAATTGCCCTTCATTTGGTCGCCCGTACCGGCAAAATCAAAGGCAATATCCGCGCCCTTCACCTCGATACGGACAGCAATGGGGATATCCACCGTGCCCATACCATCGTTATCCAGCAGATCGGCAAATTCGTAGACCCCATCGGGAATAGTACGAATGCCGTCACGCAGGCGGCCTTCCGTTCGATCCATAATGGCATCAAACGAACGCACCAGCATTTCAGGCGCATAGCGCTGGGCCAATTCCGCCATTCGGCGGGAACCAAGGCGGCAGGCCGCGACCTGGGCGAAATAATCACCCCGGCGTTCATGCGGCACCCGGACGTTCAATAACAGCAGATCGAAAATATCCTGCACCAACTCGCCGCCCGCAAACAGGCGTACCAGGGGAATACGCAGACCTTCCTGATAAATCTCCGACATCCCACCAGCCATACTGCCGGGCGTCATGCCGCCAATGTCCGCATGGTGCGCGATATTACAGACGAAGCCCAACAGTTCCCCGTCAATGAAGACCGGCATCGCTAAATTGACGTCCGGTAAATGGGTGCCGCCCGCGACATATGGATCATTGGCAACGAAAATATCGCCCGGCGTCATGTCGTCGGCGCTGTATTTCGCGGTCAGGGCTTCCATCATCCCCAGCATGGAGGCGAGATGGATGGGCAGGGAGTTTTCCGATTGCACCACCAACCGCCCCCGGGCGTCGGTAATGGCAATTGAATGATCCCGGCGTTCCTTGATGTTGGTGGAATAGGCCGCCTTGGTCAGGGCGATATAGCTTTCATCGGTGATCGAACGCAGGCTGTTTCGCAAAATTTCCAGGGTGATGGGGTCAATTTCCGCGGTGTCAGGCGTCGCTGTACTATTCATGGCTTAGCTCCACATATAGATTGCCGGCTTGGTCAATGCGGCATTGATCCCCTGGGGCCAAAATCGTGGTGGCATCCAGTTGCTCTATTACCGCAGGACCGTCAAATTCATGACCCGGCAGCAACTTGGCCCGATCATAGACCGGTGTCTCTACCGAGGTATCACCACTGAACCAGACCTGTCGGGTGGTATCCGCCTGCGCCTTGGTACCCGGCGCTGCCATCGCCTGCCAGCCCCCATCACCTGGACCTGCCAAGCGACCAATGGCCGTAACCCGCAGGTTCACAACTTCCACCGGGTCTTCGGGATTATGATAGCCATAGCTGCGTTCATGAGCGGCGAAGAATTTTTCCGCCAGGACCGAAAGCGCGGGCACCTGGGCCTGGGCATCATCAAGGTCCACCTGCAATTCGTAATTTTGCCCGATATAGCGCATATCCAGGCTGAACATGGTTTGCCGGTCGTCCGCATCAATGCCCGCCTGCGCGAACCAAGCTGCTGCTTGCCGTCCCAAATCCACAAGATTGGCCGTGATGTCGCCCATGGCGTCTGCCACCAACGGCATCACCCGGCTAATAACGAAACCTTCCCGCAAATCGGACACCACCAATCCACGAGCGCACAGAATGCCCGGTGCCATGGGCACCAACATCCGGTTGATACCAAGCGCACGGGCCACATCAACTGCATGCAACGGCCCAGCACCGCCGAACGGCAGCAAGACAAAATCACGGGGATCATGGCCCCGTTCGACGGATATAGTTCGGATGGCGCGGACCATATTGGCAGCAACAATACCTAGAATACCATGCGCCGTGCGCTCAATTGTCATGCCCAGGCGTTCTGCGGCTGGTGTCAGGGAGGCGCGCGCGGCGTCAACGTCAAGAGCCATACCGCCGCCCAACAGACCTTTCGGTGATAACCGGCCCAGCACCAGATTGGCGTCCGAAACCGTCGGCTCCGTACCGCCCTGACCATAACAGGCCGGGCCAGGCA
>Ga0233429_1004245_pt1 | contig 12817 bp, 10 predicted proteins | sample SI_118_April2016_3_FD_179879 | JGI IMG/M metagenome (GOLD analysis project Ga0233429, IMG submission 179879) | Seawater microbial communities from Saanich Inlet, British Columbia, Canada - SI_118_April2016_135_MG | ecosystem: Environmental > Aquatic > Marine > Inlet | place: Canada: British... | reverse complement strand
TTCATCGCAAGAAGAGCGCATGGCATTCATCGAAAAAGCGGGCTTTGCGTTTACCAAAGAGGAACTGGATGAGGTGACGGGAGCCCTCAGCGATGAAGATCTCGACGCGGTTGCGGGCGGCGGTTGGGGGTGCGGCGTGACCCATGAAAGTGAACAGCCGCCGACGCCCCTACCCTGAATCACCAGACGGCAGGCACGGAACCGGTTGTTTTTAAAACGTTGCCGACAAGCGCCTGCATCGCAGCAGAACCGTTTGCGGCCATGATGGCCCTGACGGGACCCAACTTCAACAAAAACAAACCCATGGAAGGAGAAAATCGCATGTCCATTGAAAGCGCAAAGGCATTTTTGGAAAAGATCAAAGCCGACGAGGCTTTCCGGAAGCAGGTGGGGGAAATCGCATCGCAAGAAGAGCGCATGGCATTCATCGAAAAAGCGGGCTTTGCGTTTACAAAAGAGGAACTGGATGAGGTGACGGGAGCCCTCAGCGATGAAGATCTCGACGCGGTTGCGGGCGGCGGCTGGGGGTGCGGCACTACGCATGAAAGTGAAGGGAAGTGCGGTTATGGATTTGCAAATTGAGCTTTGCGCCGACGGAAGGTGTGGGTCTACGCATGAAGGTAAAGGGCACGGCGGAACCGGTTGTTTTTAAAACGTTGCCGACAAGCGTCTGCATTGCGGCAGAACCGTTTGCGGCCATGATGGCCCTGTCTGGCGAAACCATCAAAAATATACCAAATCCATAACTATCCAATATAATTTCTCAAATACAAATGGTGCCCGGAAGTCACAGTGTCGCGACCCGCAATCGGCTGCATAGGTATGTATGTATGAACCGGGCCTGTGCCGGCTTTCAAATCGCAGACCTGAAAGCCGGCACAGGCCCGCAATTTTTTGAGGACGAAGACCCAATAAGCGAAAAAGATCCATGTCCACAACCCATCGATGCATTCACCGAACTGAATTACGATCAGGAATGCGGGCGCCTTCAGTAACTTATCCGTGGAGCCAGATCGGACGGGATTCGCCTCACGATGCCCTATTCTTTTCCGCCCTGTGCCGCCGATCTCAAGGCCAACGTCCACCGGGAACAGCGCGTCTCCCTCCACAGCCGGTCGATCCTTCTCATAAACGAAAATTTTTTCGGACCTCAGTTCGAGCCAATCCACCGCATCCTCATGGGATCGGCCTATACGGGCGATAAATGCACCCAATGCGGTCACCACAAAAATGGCTGGTGCAAGGGCATGTACAGCCGCACCGTCGAGGAGGAGGCCGGCAACTATCCGAAAAACTGGGCGAGGACAAAGTGGCATACGATGAACAGGTCAAGTGCCTGAAAGCCGCTGATGATTTTCTGAAATCCATCGATTTAAAAGGTTTTCTGGTGAGGACCTGGAACCCGAATACCGCCATGGCCCCTCAAACAATTATTTGATCCCCCCAGAGGGCTTCTAAAAAAAGGCGGTACGGCATGATCCTGATGGGCCCCACCATACGTTCCGTGCTCTCGTTTGAGACAACCAAGGCTTTCCGGGGTCCATATGTTTCCACAAAGCTCAATAACGGTCTAAGGGCCCTGTTGTCAACACGGCTTGCTCCTTTCACCTCGATGGCCACTTCTCCCCTTCCCAAAACAAAATCCACTTCCAGACCTGATTTTGTCCGCCAGAAGTTGATATCAAAATCCAGTTCCTTGTAGGCATTGTAGGCAGCCACTTCCATGTAGATAAAGTGTTCAAATGCCTTGCCGAACAGTTCTCCCCGTTCTTCCGCAAGGTGCCGCCGGGTTACGGCCCCGGCGACACCCACATCGAAAAGATAAAATTTTGGCGCACGGATAATGACACCCCTGTCCTGCCGTTTCTTGAAAGGCGCCACCATCCTGCCGAGCAGCGTATCCGAAAGGATTTGATAGTACTCCTTGACCGTTTTAGCGTCCACGCCGCATTCCCGGGCGATATTGGCATAGTTGGTCAGTTCTCCGTGGGAGTACCCCATGGCATCGAAAAACCGGGAAAAGGCAGGGACATTGCGCGTCAACCCCTCCGCGAACACCTCCTCCTTGAGGTAATCCTGCACATAGGCTCTCAGCGCTTTCTTGTACCCATTCTGCAAATAGTGCGTCGGTATCATTCCCCGATTCAATACCCGCAGCAAATCCATTTCGTCCAGTTCGGCGGAGATCAGCGGAAACATCTCGTAGCGCCACGCCCGCCCTCCCAACAGATTGGCTTTTCCCCGTTTCAGTTTCCGAGCGCTGGACCCGCAAAGGATAAAGGTAAGCCCCTTGTCCTCTATCAGCGAATGGACTTCATCCAGAATCTGAGGAACCTTTTGAACCTCATCCAGAATTATGGGAGGTTTCAGGACATCCGGTGGCTGGGCCGACAGCCGCTCGCGCAAAAGTGACGGTCGTTTTGAAAATTCCAGAAAGAGATCCGTGCGCAAAAAATCAAAAACAAGGCTGTTGGAAAACATCTTCTTGAGATAGGTTGATTTTCCGGTTTTCCTCGGTCCCCACAGGAAAGCGGACTGCCGGGATGGAAGGGATATTTTCAAGATTCTGTCAATGTTCTCCATTTAGGACAAACCTCCGGATAAGTCGAACTAATCGGGAGTTTACTCCATTTTCAAAAACTTATCAAGGAAGGAAAAAGGCTCTAACGCGGAAAAGGTTTCTTGCCGCCAAACGGCAGGTAGCGGCTCAGTGCCTCCCTGTTTCGGCGCAACCAGCTTTGGACCCGGCTTTTTTGCTCAAGGGATCGAAAGAGGGAAAAGATCAAATAGGGGTCCATATTGATCCAGGTGTGTTCCCAGTCCAGGTACCGGGTGAAAACCTCCATGTAATCGCCATTGGTTTTCTTTTTTCGCTCGGCCCAGGAAAGTCCCCCCACTTCATCATGGGCAAAGCGCGGGATCTCGCCGTCGGGATTGGGAAAAACGCGGATGTCATACCGGTCCGGGTGCTCGAAAAAGAGGCTTCCGGGTCTCACGGCAAAGTAGTTGAGCTGCCAGGCGTTGACCATGTCCCTGTGCGCCTCGATAAAGCTGCGCATCTGGGCCACGTCGTCGTCGGTTTCATGGGGCATTCCCAGAATGAGGTTGCACCCGATCCAGATGTGGGCGTCGTGCAGGGTCCGTATGGACCTGGACGCCGCCTCCCGGTTGACTTTTTTGCCCACAAATTTCAGCATGCGATCGCTGGGGCACTCGATGCCGACCCAGAGACAGGTGCATCCGGCTTCGGCCAGCATCCCGGCTGTCTCTTCATCGATCACGGAAAGCGCCGTGGAATCGAACCAGCGGATATTCAGTTTCTCATCGATCATCCTTCGGCACAGTTCAGAGCAGAATGTGCGGGAGCGCATGAACTGGGAGTTCAGAAAATACACTTCCCGTGAGGGATAGGTTTCGCGCAGGCGCCACAGATCCTCCATGATGCGATCCACGGACAGATAGCGGCTGGTCCGTGAACTCTGCTCACAAAAGGCACACCGGTTGGGACAGCCTTCGGAAAACGCATAGGGGACGGGGGTAACGCGGGAGAGGGCCTCGGGCTCATGAATCTCCGCCGTTTCGGGAAAATAGCGGACCACGCGTTCGAGGCTCACGGTGTAGTCCGGGAAATGGTCCGTGTCATACTCCGGAAACAGGGTGTGGTCGGGAAATCGCGCATAGACGGATTCCCCTGAACCGTCCGGTTCAAAACCGAACCGTTCCCGAATCACGTCCATGAACTTCTGGCGGTCATTGTGAAAGAAATACCGGTTGTGGTAGGGGATCTCCAGATAACTGAAAGCGGCAATAACTTTAAAGCAGTCCAGGAGCCCCCCGCCCACAAAGACCAGCACCTTTTCGTTGGATTCCAGGATGACATCCAGAAGGCACTTCAGCGATCTTGCATAACGTTTCAGGTCCTGATGCCACACCACCTGGGGATTCCCCGAAAACGCCACCACATCGACACCCTTCAACCGATCCTTTACGGATTCGTAATAACCCAGGGTCAGCTCCTCCACCTCTTCCCGGGTCATGGGTGGCAATACCTGCAAGGCCCCGTCTTCCAGAGGACGGTTCAGGACCTCGGATGCCTTACAGAGGTTGAACTGCCCGGTTGAAACGTGGAGACCCTGTTGATGCAAAAAATTGCGAAATGTGCCGAACCCCATGGGAAGAATGGGGGTGTGCATTCCCTGCACCACGAAGTTGATCAGAAAGATACTGGGGATCTTGGAACGCATGTGACAAACCTCCGTAAAGACGACTTCCAAAACAGGCCGAACATGGATCCGCCTCAAGAACCTGAAGAAGAAGATCTCTTAGAATTTTTCAGTATATGCCTTTTAGCAAGAGACATGCCATCTTGAACCCATCGGCCTGGATTGAAGCAACCTCTTAATATTGCGCTGGATAGCGCACCCAGTGAAAAAACGGTTTTGCAGATATAAGACAACCCGATACGGTATTTTGCAGGCTGCCGAGAGATATTGCAGGAAACGGGTCCTCCCGAACCCCGCGCCGCTGCTCTGTTGTGGAAAAAACCCCCTCGTACAAATGTGCTTTTTCTGTGGATTGCTCGCCGGTGCGATGCGGGTATTGGCACGAAAATTGCGAAATTTCCTCGGGATCGGGTAGACGTCACGGCAATCATGAAAAACGCTGCACCGCAATTTTCGGGCCTGATCCTCGTTTCAGCCGGACAGGTGCAAATTCGCGACTAACCTTTCGGGATGGTTGGGAAGATGACACGGCAGACTCTCAGAAACCAAGTATTGCAGGCCCTGGGGGCCCCGGAGCCGGAAAGGGCGGAACTTCTGGCATACAATGAAAACCGGTTCGATCACTCGGGATGGGATCGGTTTTCCGAACGTAGGGCCCCGGACGAGCCGTTTGTGGCGGCCTGGGAGAACTATGTCCAAGAGGCGCGGACCAAAGGGGCATTCGACACCCTGAAATCCCATCTGGTTCAGCTTTCGTTCCCGATTCGAAAAGGGATCAGCCAGACGGATTTTTATCGGGCCGCCATCCGGAAGGGCATTTCGCCCCTGAAAATGCCGGAAGCCACCGGCCTTGAACTCAGATATCCCGAACGGATTCGTTTCCACATTTACGAAACCCTTGCGGGACGCATCCCCATCCTGGTCACCGGGCACCGGGATGATTTTGTGTCTCTCCTGCAGGCCCTCACCTTCAAGAACGAACCCGAGGAAATCCCTTCCGCCACAGGCGCCATGATGGTCAGCGGTTATAACAACTGGGATCGGATTCACGCCCTCGGGGCCGCGTGGAAATCGGCGCATCCCCATGACACGGATGGCTTTGGCTGGCGTCTGGCCTTTCATGACATCATCGGGCAAAAAGCCCTGTACCAGGACAAGTTCATTATTCTGAGTGACGGCCCCTACAGCAATATGGCGGCAAAAGACCTGGGCCTTGCCGAAGACCCATGGAAAGAGATCTCCTTGACCATCCGCCTGGAACACGAGTGTACCCACTTTGTCACAAAAACGCTGATAGGCTCCATGCAAAACCGGCTGTTGGATGAGATTATTGCCGACTACATGGGAATGGTGGCGGCCATCGGCCGTTTTCGGTCAGACTGGTTCCTGCGGTTTCTGGGGCTGGAGGACTTTCCCCGCTTCAGGGCCGGCGGAAGGCTCGAAAATTACCGGGGAGATCCCCCGCTCAGCGACCATGCGTTTCAAATCCTGCAGAAACTGGCCAGGCAGGCGGCGCTCAACCTGGAAGACTTTGACGGGCAGTATCGTGATCGGCCGCGGAAAACCGACGACAAGAAAACACTGCTGTCGGCCTTGACCCGCTTGACCATTGAGGAAATGGCGTCGAATCATGGCGTTGAGATCCTCATGGAACATGTGAACAGATCCAATGTCTAATATTTTCGGATAGGCTTTTATCCATGCATTCCATGAGAAATATCCAGTATATCATACCTCCCGGCCTTCGCTACAAGGTGAGGGAATTCGAGGCCCACTGCCGGGTGGCTCAGGACGCACCCATCATGATCTGCGGCCCTTCGGGTGTCGGCAAATCGCTGTTCATCCACATTTTCAAACAGCTGCATGCCGAAAAACTGCGCGAGAAAAACTTTCCGGCCACCGTCAACTGCTCCCATTTTTCAGGCGATATCGCCCGCTCCGAGTTGTTCGGTCACGTGCGGGGGGCTTTCACGGGGGCGGTCGAGGAAAAGAAGGGCTGGATCGAAAAAACCGATGGCGGTGTGCTGATTCTCGAGGAAGTGGGGGACCTGCCGCCGGAAACCCAGGCCAAGCTCCTCAGCTTTGTGGAAACGGGTGAATACCACAAAGTGGGGTGCAGTCGAATCAGACGTTCCAGTCTGCAGATCATTGCCGCCACCAACCGGTACGAGAATCTGCGGGAGGATTTTCAGCATCGCTTTTTCCCCTTTCATATCCCACCGCTTCATGAAAGACGCGGAGACCTGCTGTATCATCTCGCCATGACCATTCCGGAGCTCATCGGTCAGCTGGCATCATGGGAAGTCCTGGCACTGATGGCCCATGACTGGCCGGGGAATGTTCGGGAAGTTGAAAGGACGGCTCTTTTGCTGAAACGCCGGAAACTTCTGGAAACCGAGGATCCGGGGATTGAACTCTGGGAAGATGTGATCGAGGCCTTGGGCGCGTCGGGAAAGGGGGCTGTCGAAACCGGTTCCGGGGGCCCGGTAGAAAAGCCTTCATCGGGATCCGGCATGACCCATTTTCACAATGTGGTTCTCAGCGGAAACCGGACCTATCGGCTGTGCCAGCATCTCGAAAAAAACGGGGCGAGCGTGTCCGGTTTTCACGAAGCGATTCGAAAATTCCATTTGGGAATCATGCTCAAGCGCACAGAAAGAGCCTTTGATCCCTTCCCCGAGGATATGCTTCATACCTCTGTCAGGCGGAATGTGCGCCTTGGCGTGGGGTTTCTGAAAACCATCCCAGCCTTCGAACAGGCATCCAGGGGCCTTCGCCTGTTCTGCCATCTGCTTTCAAAGGACCCGAATTCGGCACTGAACCTTCTGGACCCTCGGCCCACCCCTGCCGCCCCGGCGCCCCGGTCTGAAACGGAATTTCCGGGGTGGACGTCGGAAATCCGCCGACTCGCGGAATCCATCGGCCTCCACCCATGGAAAAAACCGGTGGAACCCCCGCAGACCCCGGACTGGCTCAGCCGGATGAGCCGAGAAACGCTGATGAAAACCTACTACAGGGCCCTTCTGGAAAAAGCAAACGGCAATAAGGCGGAGGCTGCCAGGATGGCCGATCTGAAATACACCACGTTTCGCGAGGCGCTCAACAAATATGGAATCCGGGTCTGATCGCTGGACATTCGAGCAAACGGTCAATATTTGCCGTTGATGTCGTCATATACGGATTTCAACTTTTCCAGATTCTTCTCAAACCAGTTGGCCGCATCGTTCAGGGTAATACCGCCCACCACGATATCTAAAAATTCCTCTGACAGTTCTTCCGTATCCCCCTTGATTTCACGGCTGACCTCCCGCAGTTCCTCAACGGAAAAGTCAAACCCCTCTTCCCGGGCAATCCGCGCAATGCCGTCTTCTCCCCCGGCTCGGATCCGGTTCTTGAGCGCTTCGTCATCAGCGCATTTCCTGAGAAAAGCAAAGGCGGTTTTTCGTGACATGGGCAGCTCCAGGGTTTGTTCACAACAATTAAGCAAAAACAGTACCATTTTTCCGATGCAGTGCCAACAAAAGATAATCTGTTGACATCCGGAACGATTCCCAACGCATTGAAAAAACAGGTGATGAGGACTCGGACGTTCGATACGCAAGTAACACGTAATACTGCCAGTTTCTGCAATATTTTGTTGGGTGTCAGGCGAAATCGCTTTCGGGTCTACGGCGCCGTATGGCCCGCTGTCTGGGTCTCAAGGCGTCACTTTTCACCCTGGATGCTCATTTTCCGCACGGTTCCCGGTTTTAACGGTTTACAGCGTCTGTAGAACGCAAACAGTCTCTTTCCCGGAACCCGTCTGTGGTACATTATTTGCTTATTTCTGTCAGAAATATCCTTTTTCAGTTTAATGAGGAGAATTTCTTTTGAGCAGAATAACCCTGGCCATCCCGCCGTTCGCCCACTTCGGCTACCTGCCGTTCAGTATTTCCGCCCTGAAAGCGTTTGTGGAATCCCAGTCCGACGATTTTTCCTGCACCGGTGTCGATCTGAACATCCGGTACACCATGAACCTTCAGGAAAAACCTTTCCTGGATACGCTGATGGCCTGTCTGTTTGAACACGATATCCACTTTCTCCTGGACCGCCGTGAAGCGTGGGTGAACCGCGTCTACGAAGACCATCCCGCGTATGCGGATGGCATCAGATCCCTGAAAGATCCCGAAACCTATCGAAACATGGACATTTTTCAGACCTACCGCGGTCTCGTGAGGCGCTTTCAGGGAAAAATTCAGGGCCGGTTCTCAACGGTCATCCACGAGTTGGCGGAAAATCTGTGTTTGAATAAACGAATGCGCATACCCGACACGCTTGCCGCGGTTTTTGCATCCGATCTGGCACGGATTCAAGAAGAGAGTCCGGACCTCGTGGGCCTCTATCTGTTCTGCCCGACCCAGATGGCCTATGCCCTTCTTTTCGCACAGTTTCTCAAACAGAACATGGATGTTCCCGTTTTCGGAGTGGGTTCACTGTTTGGCAAGAACGATCCACGGAAACTCCTTGAGACATTCTCCTGTCTGGACGGGATCATTGTCGGGGGCGCGGAACACGGCCTTGGGGATGCCGCACGCTGGGTCCCCGAAGGCCGTTATGAGAACATTTCAGGTCTGGCGTTTTTCAAAGATGGTGACTTCGTCATCAACGCGCCCCGTTATGTCGAGGATATCAACACGCTTCCCTATCCGGACCCAACCGATTTTTCACCGGAGGCGTACCCCTTTCCGTTCCCGGTCATGCCGCTTCAGTTTTCCCGCGGCTGCTACTGGAACCGGTGCGCCTTCTGTGCCCGCGTGGATGAACTGGTGGACAGAGACCGGTATGCCACCAAGACCACGGAAAGATGCCTCGCGGAACTTTCATACTTTGCGGACCGGGGGTTTCGCCATTTCCTGTTTGTCGATGACGCGATTTCACCCGGACGATTGAAGCAGCTGTCGGATGCCATTCTGGAAAAGGGGCTCGACATTCGATTCTGCTTTGCGGCCCGGTCTGAAAAGGCCTTCACCGAACCCCTCCTGAGACGCATTCGACAAGCCGGCGGGCAGGTCTGGTTTGTGGGGGTTGAATCCTTTTCCCAGGGGGTCATCGATGCCATGAACAAGGGCACCGTGGTGTCTGAAACCGTGCAGGTATTGAAAAACGCCCATGTGGCGGGTCTGTTCAACGTGATCTTTCTGATCCATGGTTTTCCGGTTCCGGGGCTGCAGGATCCTGCACTGGAAAAGGAAATCATCGACGACCTGGGCTGTGCGGTGGATGACATTCGCATTTTCCTGTTCACACTGAGCGCGGGGAGTCCAATCCTTCAGCATCAGGAAACCTACGGCATCAGGAATGCCCGACCCATACCGCAGTTTCAAAAGGCCCCGGACCTTGTGTGTCTGGGGTGGAAATTTGACGGGTACGACGCGGCCAGGAAAGACTACCTGAGATTTCGCAATGAAGTGCGGGGCGCTTTTGAGACCCGATCGGAACTCTTTGTCAACGGCTTCGTGGACCCCGGCCACCTGCTGGCCCTGTGCGAATACGGGGGGGCGAACCCCGTCCCTGAAGGATCTGAATGATGCCGGAGAAAACAGCTCTCATCGACATCCTCCATGCGTTTTCCTACGGAGACAACTGGTACCTGGTGCATCCGGAGCGCTTCAAGTCCGCACCCGTGTCTTCAACCGTGGGGCGGAATATGGCGACACGTCAAAAAGATCCGAGTGCCGCCGTATCTCCTGAGACTCGAAAGGCCATCGACACGCTCGGCTGGAAACCGCCTGCCAAAAACCAACCGTCATCCCGCAGGGTGCAAAGGGAATGTCCCATAACCAGCATGGATCTCTTTATCGCGCAACAGTGCAGTTTGGCATGTATTTACTGCTATGGCGGCGGCGGAGAATACGGTCGACCGGGCGCCATGAAAGCGGAGACCGCTTTTCAGGCGGTGGACTGGCTGTGGCGTCAGCGAAACAATGCCAAAACGCTGAATATCAACTTTTTCGGCGGAGAACCCCTCCTGCAGTTTGACCTTCTCAGGAGAACGGTTTCTTTCGCAAGGAGCCTGGAAGGGTCCGGGAAAACCCGATTTCAATTCAGCCTGGCCACCAACGCCACCCTGGTCACCGATGAAATCGCAGGATATCTGAAGGAAAACCGATTCGGAATCAACGTGGGCTTTGACGGGCCCGAAGCGATCCATGACCGGAACCGGCCGCTTAAAGACGGCGCTTCTTCATGGGAAAGGGTGGTTACGGGCTTTCAAAAACTCATGGCCGTCATGCCCGAAAGCGTGAACCTGCGTGCCACCTTGTGGCAAAAAGGGGAGATTCACGCGGTTCGAAAGGCACTGGCGGCATACGGTTCCTGCCGGTATCAGACCCAGCCGGCCTCCCCCGGGGGACACTGCGGTGAGAATGCACGAGTCCCCAGCGCCGACTGGGCCGACACGGTCGCGGGGATTCGGGAGGCGGCAAATGACTTTGTGTCGGCGGCGCGCAAACGGGATGTTGCGACGCTGGAATCCATTAAACGCTGGGCAAACTTCAATTGGATGCTGAACGGTTTTGATCCTCCGGGCCGCCGGCCTGCCATGTGCCCTCTGGGCAGCGGCATGGCCGCGGTCTCCGCCACCGGGGACCTTTATCCCTGTCACCGGTTTGTGGGGTGGGAAGACTATCGGATGGGCTCTGTTTTTGAAAATGACATGGACCGGGAGGCGTATCTTCGCGCCACTTATCCGGAAAAGGAAGCGTGCACCGCATGCTGGGCCATACAGGCGTGCCACGGCGGGTGTCTCTTTGACCACCGGGTGAGGACCGGTCATCGGTTCACCCCCAGCGACCATCACTGCCGAATGATCCAGTCCCTTCTGGAAACCGCCGTTTACCTGAAACACGCACTCCCCCAGGAGGAACGCGCATTTCTTCAAGAAGAGAGAATATTGGTTCCCCGACACTGTCCGGTGGACCTGTTTTAGAGGGACGGTAGCACAATAACATGGGTGAACAGAACAGGATATTCGACGCCGTCATCGTCGGCGCGGGGCTGGCCGGCCTCACTGCGGCCTGTTGCCTGAAGGATTTCGACATCCTGGTGCTTGAAAAGGAAGCCTCACCCGGCGGAAGGGTGCTGACCCGCCGTCAAAAAGGCATCTCCTATGACCTGGGAGCCGTATTCCCCTATCCGGCCCATCTTCTTCCCCTGTCTTTCAAGGCATCCCCCCTGCTGGACCCGCCCGGCCCCATCGGCATCTTCTGGAACGGCGAAGTTCACCTGGGCGCGCGGGTTTCCAACTGTCTCAAAAGCGTGGCACGCGATACTTCGGACATGGACCGGGTCCGGGCATTTCACAGGGACCCGGACAGGGATGCCCGTGACCTTCCGCCCCGCCTCTATGCTGTTTTAAACGCCCTTTTCCAGGTCATCCATCCCGGGGAGATAGAGGAGTACCTGCCGGAGCGGCAGCTGGATGCCTTTATCACGCACCCGGGCCGCCACCATGAAGCGGGAAACAGCGAGCTGATCGAGGCGTTCACCTCGCACCTTAAAGGACGGCTTCTTCCGAGTGCATCGGTTCTGTCCGTCAGTGAAAAGGGCAACCGCGTCGCCGTGCACTATCAGAACGGGTGCGATGAAAAGACGGTTTTCGGCCGGACGGCCCTGATCACGACGCCTGCCCCGGTGACGCTCAGGCTGCTGAAACCGATGCCCGAAACCAGCCGCCGATATCTGTCGGCCCTGGATTACCCGGAGGGCACGGTGGTGGCTCTGGGTTTTGAAGGCGTTCCATTTCCGGACTTTTCCTATATCGTGACCCCCGCCCTTGCCATGAACACGGTGTTGCAGCAGAAAACGCCGGACGAACGGGCCCGGGTCCTGCTGGTTTATTATGCGGGTCGCAAATCCGTGTCATTGAAGGGACAATCCCCCCCGGCCATCGTGGAAAAAACCCTTGCATCGCTCAGACCCCTGGGATTTCATGGGGCGATTCGCAAGAATCTTCTGTTTTCCGATGTGCATCACTGGCCCTGCGTGGGGCCGGTCATCACCTCCGAATGCCGTAAGCAGTGGCATGAATCGGCCTCCCGCCCCGTCCCGCGGGTTTTTTTGGGCGGAGAGCACATGTGCTGGGATCCGTCAAACCCGCTCCCCTACGGCATGGCGCCTGCCGTCATGTCAGGAAAGCAGGCCGCCGGATCCATAGGTCGCTTTCTCCTGCAAGAACCCTTTCGAGACCGGTTCCTGGTCCGAAAATCCCGATATCTGCTGACTGAAAAGGGCCCGCTCTTCAGAGGGTCCTGCGCCGAGGGAAATGTGGCCCTCTACGGACTCGTTTTGCAGGCGGAAACCGATGAAGCGCTCAGGGACTATCTCCTGGACAGCCGGCAAGATCATTTGTGGGAATGGGAGACCGGGTTCGGGGTGACGGCGGAAGATTCGGCACTGGTGCTGGAAGGGTTGATGGAAAGCAATGTAGACACCGCTGTTCTGACGGCAAGTCTGGACCGCTTGAAGCGCCGGTTTTTTTCATCACATCACGGGGCTTTCAAGACCGTTTTGCAGGGCCGCGCCCGGTACTGGCAGGGCCCGTCCGTGGACGCCAC
>Ga0233429_1004242_pt1 | contig 12826 bp, 12 predicted proteins | sample SI_118_April2016_3_FD_179879 | JGI IMG/M metagenome (GOLD analysis project Ga0233429, IMG submission 179879) | Seawater microbial communities from Saanich Inlet, British Columbia, Canada - SI_118_April2016_135_MG | ecosystem: Environmental > Aquatic > Marine > Inlet | place: Canada: British... | reverse complement strand
CATGGTACGTGTACCATAATCAGCTCCTTTAAGATCATCTGTATTTTGAAATCTATCCCTTAATTGTTCAATAGTCATTTTATCATCTTCGTCTGTTAAAAGACCAGCTTCTTTTAATTGATTAATTATATTATTTCTTCTTTGATTATAAATTCTGTTTTGATATGCTACCTGATTTCGTTGACTAAGACCCATTGGTTTAGAACCTGTGACAATATCATTAAACTGTTCTTGGTAATTTGACTGACCTCTGTCTATTTCTTCTTTAGTTACGGTTCTATCTTTATAGATATCCTCACCAGTTCTGTCATCTCTACCATCATTATTATTATCTACAGTTCCTTTTTTCTTTTCCCCACCACCTTTTACTTTACCTTTAGATACGTAGTTTGTTATATAATCTTCTCTAGCGTTTCCTGTGTTTTGGTTGCCGCCTCCGCCGCCTCCGCCGCCTCCGCTTTTATTTCCACCGCCACTTTTACTTCCACCTGATTTAGTTGTTCCTGGTGAACCTGCTCCTGGTCCCCAACTTGCACCTCCCCCTTGAAAACCTGTTCTCATAATCCCACCACCTGCAGCCATGGTCCGTGGTTCTTGCATCATGCTTTCAATACCTTGAGGTTGAGAACTCATCTGTGCTTCAGCTGCAATCTGTTGTAAGAACTGTTGCATGGACATTGGCTCAATACCTTGTTCTTCCATTTCAAATACATACTTCTCATACTCTTCTTCTAGTTGAGCCATTTGCATTTGTTGCTCTTGTTGCGGTGATTTAGGTCCTTCATTACCTGAGTAGGTAATTTCTGGTGCGCCTGTATCTAGTGATTCTAATCCTGTTTTCATATAATTTTTTAAGTTAGTTTTAAAAGCAGGAATTTAACCTGGAGGTTTCTAACATTACTTGTTTTTGTCAAGTAAATCAAGTCTATGTTGTAACTATTCTAGGTCTAATTTCTAGAGCAGACAATACAACATGTAATCTATTAGCCGTTGCTGCAGTTACTTTTATAATCTCACTCTCCTTAACCACAAGCGGTGCAGACAGTAATTCCGTGGTCCCACTGGCCGAGATTGCTTTAACGTGGAAAAGACTAAACACAGCACTATCGGCATCTGTAATAGTAACTGTTATTGTATCCGCGTTTCCTGAATCTTCAGACACTATTATAGATTTTATAATAGCAGTTGTAGCTGTGGGTACAGTGTATAAAGTTGTAGCTGAGGTAGACGTTAAATCTACTTTTTTATTTGTAAATGTATTAGCCAAAGAAATATGTCTCCGCTTCTGCTTCGTCTTTTAAATCTTGTTGAAAAGATGTATTTAATTTTTGTACTATACTATCAATATCTCTAACAAATGATTGTTGTATTTGTTGATCATATTCCTCTAGTGGTTGTGTTAATGATTGTACAATCCTAGCCATTATCTTCTTCCATCCGGTTGTATATCTAATCTAAATGTTCCAAGTTTCCAGTGTTGTCCAGTACCTGTATTATCAACCTTTAACGATATAGCTCTTGCTCTGGCACGAGTGTCTATTTTAGTTGTACTTGTAGTAACTTCAAAAGGTCCAAGAGACGAGCTTGCCTGTGAATCTGTTGGATAATTTTTTAAGTTTAATGTCACTCTTGCATCTCCAGTTTGTTGTAAGAAATCTGGAAGCACTCTTCTAACTTTCATTATGTGTTCGCCATCTCCTCTTAAATCTGCTCCACCCTGTCCTGCTGATATATCAAAATCACCAGATTCTATACTTGCAGCAATAGTTGAAGCTGCTCCTCCTTTTATTTGATTAACTCCTGTTTCGTGTTCAAAGTAAGTAGTAACACCGTCAGTGTTGCCAACGGTTGAATCACTTGTTGCACTTGAATCATATTCTGTTGCATGGGGTTTACCAAATATATGTGAATCAGACCACGTAGATCTAGAAAGTGAACTTGTAGTCCATACAGGTCGCTCTGGTGTTGAATCCATAAAGTTATAAGTAACCGATCTATTGTTAGATGCAGCACCACTTCCAGGATAAAACCAAGTTACTTCACCAAATAAATTATTTAATCCTGCATAGATATGTTGTCTTGGAACTGTATTAATATCATCATAAACATAGTCTTCAACTAAACATGCTAGTGAATCTAGTTTACCCGTGTATCTAAAGAAACCATTTTCTGACATCCAGTATGCAGAACCATCTACTTCAACAGCTGCATTCTTTCCAATCAATCCACAATTAGTCCCCACTTGTTGAAATGAAAATACGAAAGGCGCACCAACAAATCTCATAATAAATAAAGAGGTATCGGTCCATACATAAATTGCATCCCGACCTCTAATCGCTGCAACAATCCGTGTTCCATCAGCCAGTCTTTGTGTACCAGCGGTATTGGTTGCGGAAGGTGCCCAAGAAGTTGTAGCATTAATTGATTCTTGATCTGACCATCTAATATACATATCATCTTGTGTTGATGCTGTACCAATTGTAGTTTCTGTTCCAAAAGCAATTAAGTGTCTGTCTGGAGTTGATACTAAAGTTTGTAATGATGCAGTAGGACAGTTAGCAACAATCGTTGCTCTAGTAGAAGTTGCTCCCGTTGCATCTGAATCCCATTCAAAAGTTGCACCATCAAAGATAGTTGCAATTAATTTATTGCCAAAATTATCCAAAGACCAAAGTCCTGGAGCCGTTACAATATCACCTGTTTGTGATGCACCCCACTTGGTATAATCCGATGCATCATAAACTGTTGCGCCATCAGAGTGTGAGGCAGCAGTTGTACTGTCTGATCCTCTTGTTAATCCTGTTAAAGTATCTGTTCCTGTAGTGTTCGTTGTATAAGCAATTCTTTCATTATCTATTAAAACTGTTCCTGTTGCAGGCATAGAACCTGAGTCGGATAAAACTATACTAGTTGAACCTGAAGTTAATGCGCCATTTAAAGTTGCCGTAATCTCTCCAGCAACAGTACCTCCCCATAAACCTAAACCCCAACCAGCAGCTGATGCTTCAACCGCAGGTCCTATTGAATAAAAATGTTTAACTCTTACTCCACCAGAAGTACTGGCTCCTGATCCAGATTCAACGGATCCCATTTCAACAGTAATCGTTGTTGAAGTTGGAACGGATGTAACCATAAAATTAGTATCATCAAAATCATCGGAATCAAAATTAGAGTTTGTTGCGGATGAAAAATTATCACAACGGATAATATCATACTTAGTAATATTATGATCAGATGCAAAAGTGATTGTAACTGTAGCGTCGCTTTGCGTTGTTGTAAAAGCGCTAGTTAAAGTTGTTGTAGCTTTAATAGGAGTAATATCATAAAATGCTCCTCCTGAATATACATATAAAAATCTGTTAGTACCAATTGCTGCATATTTAATACCACTTGCATTAACAAAATGATGGAGTGCTGTATTTCTACCTGTTAAAGTATTATCTCCTAATTGGGCCCAACCACCTATTTTTTCAGGTGAGCCATATCTAAATCTAACATAATCACCACTAACCCATTGACCCTCGCCACCCGTTGATGTGACTTGTTTATTGAAACCTGGTTGTATGTTAATTTTTTGTAGCATATAAAAAACCTAATAATAAGGCAGGAGATGGTGTGGTGGAATCTCCCGCCATATTATTATATATAATATTATTTAGGTATTTTAAAGCTTTTAAACCAAGCAGGCAACCCTAAAAAAGGTCTTTTATCATATTGATTTTCTTTAGCTTTTTTAGACGATGATTTATTGTAATGTAAAAATACTTGTGCACAGTCTTTACCTGTAAATTCTTCTCGCCAATGTTCTAGTTCGCAACCAGAATATATAAGCATATCTCCAGGGTCAAGGTCAACTTTAATACCAGCTCGACCTTGTTTTCCTGTTGGGTCTAGGTAAATTGACCATGGGTCACCACCTAGATTTAATGTTGTTGATATCTCACAAGAGTATCTATCTTTGTGTCTTGCAAGAACATCTCCTTTTTTATAAATTCTAGCGTATGCATATGTAGGAGATAATTTTAAATTTGTATGTTTTTCCATTACAGGTTTAACTTGTTCTAATAAAGTCTCCATTGCTATATCACTATAATGTGAATAAGTATTTGGTACTTGTTCATCATTCCATATACCAAAGTATTCTGTAAAAGGTGATATGTATTTTTGATCAAATAAAAACTTTGCAACTTTTCTTTTTTTTAAAAAATAATCAAAAGCAAAACCTGCTAATTCTTTACTAATAGCTCCTTTTAAAACGCTATATTTATTTCTTTGGAACACCGATTTTTTTAATGACATTTTTTCCTTTCAATTGCATTTTAGATTTTATAAAATTATCTATAAAATTTGGTTTATTTTTTAATGGACTAGATTCTAATATAGTTTTAATAAAAGCTTTTTTCATATCCTTATTTTGCATTTAAAACTACCTTTGGTATCGCTTGACAATTCCAGTGTATAAATCTAAATGGCTCATAACCCATATCTACTATGTATTGATGAGGTAAGTATGATGGAAAAAACATTGTTCTTCCTGGTTGTACTTTATAATTTATCTGACTAGATGCATACGTTACTTTTGTCTTATCTTTCTCTGGTAAAAGATTCATAATATTACCAGGGCGTGGATCTTCAAACAATGGCATAGATGTTTTTTCAGAACATTTTAAAAAATAGAATCCAGATATATGTCCATTCCAATGTGTATGTAATGTGTGGTGTCCTCCACCTTTTTTAGGAAATTCTTGTACCCACATCTCTGTAATAAACAATTGATAATTAGTCATATCAAAACCCATTTCAATTAATAAGTTATGTGCTGTTGCGCCTATATAATCTTGTAATTGTTTAAAGTTAGGATCACCAATTAATGATGTCGAATGAAATACATGTCCCATATCTCCTTTGTTACCAAACTTTTTATTTCGTTTATCTATATCTTTTTTTAAATTTTTCTTTGCTGCTTCTATGTAAGGGTCGGATGCCTTATTTAAATCCTCTACAAATTTAGGCTGGTCACCATACCATATAGGAGAAAGAAATAAATCTTCTCTTTGTAATTGTTTTGGATATCCATCTGCACTACCACATGATATCTCGTCTAATTTTTTCCTTGTTTTTTTCTTTTTCATATTTTTTCTATTTATATGGCCATCCTAAATTCCAAATAACCAAACTGTTTCTTTCTCCTCTTTTCACTGGACATACTCTATGCCACACAAAACCAGGAAATACAACTAAAGATCCTTTGGGTAATATTTCTTTACATTTAACAACATTTCTTTTTTTGTCAGGGTCCATGTTTCTAAAATCAAATTCTAATTCACCTCCACTATATTCTTTTGGATCTGATAGTGTAACTGTTACAGATAGTTTTCTTATTTTACCATGAGAAGGATCTCCTTGTTGTCTTTGATAAGGTTGATCCCAACCATCACAATGCCAATCATAAAACTGACCTTTTGTATATTTTGTAAATTGACAAGACTCAGAAAAATCCCATTGAAAATTCCAACCTGCATTTGCATTTGCTTGATTAACATATGGTTGTATCTCTTTATATATCCATCTATCATTCATCCAAACAATATCTGAATTTCTTTTCTTTTTTAAATCTTTGATTTGTTTTTGATTTAATTTTTGATTACCATATCCACCAGTCACTGCCATTTGATCTTGCAGTTGTTTTCCGTATTTAGAAATATCATCACAGATACGCTCTGGAATTGCTGATTTAAAATACCAATAATAGTTTGTAAGGTTCATATGTCTTTATGAAGTTTTTATAACATAGATTAAGAAATAGTCAATAATTAAAGTTAAGCCATCCTGTTACAATATATTTATCATATTGTTTAGTAATTTGTCCTCTATGTGTATGAGTCCAATCTGTAGGCCATATTAAAGTAAGACCTTTTTTTGCAGGAGCGGTGATTTTTTGATAATAAAAATCAGTGCCTCCTTTTGGAACATTATTAAGATATGTCATAAATACGAGTGATCTTGTTGTATTAAATAATCCAGCTCTTTCAAAATGCCAGGTTTTATAACCCGCTGATTTTTTATAATATTGAATTTTTAAATCTTCTTTTATTGATGAGGTATTTATTTTTTTAACAAATTTAAATTTATTTTGATATTTTTTTAATGCTTTGTTTAACTGTAAACCATAATCTTGTGCAAGTTTTTTATTTGATAGTAATGATAAATCTAAACTATCTTTCATTTTTTTATTTACGTGATTTCTGTTTGTGTTTAAAGTTACAGTGCCTGAAGAAGCATATTTTATATTATTATCAAAATATAATTTAATTTTATCACATAGGTCAGTATCAATATAATAACCACCAATAAATGTCTCCACCCCAAACATATGTTCTTTCATTTTAAATATATTTTAATTAAATACTAAAGTCCCCGAAACTGTAAAAGTTGCAACTTTAGAACTACTAGGACCACACACAAGTGTATTTGTTCCAGGTGTTACACCACATATATGAGGTGCACATGCACTAGGAATTTTAATCATAATTCTTCCTGAACCCCCTGCTCCTCCTAAAGAAGAAAAAGGTTCTCCTGTTCTTTGACCACCACCGCCACCACCAGTATTTACTATTCCAGGTCCAGCTGGGGGAGCAGCACTATCAGGACTGTTAACTCCATTTCCACCACCTCCTGATCCTCCATTTGATTCAGGGTTAGACGCTGCTGATGCACCACCACCTCCACCACCATATGTTACTCCTGTTGGTCCATAATAAGGTTGAGGGGCACTTCCAAATACTGGAGCAATAGATGATCCAGATCCACCACAACCTCCTGCACCTGATGAAGGTCCATTTCCTCCAGAACCTCCAGCTCCACCACCCCCACCACCAGAATAGGCTGGACCTGATTCTTGTCCAGAACCTCCAGGATTTCCTTCTGATGGACTAAATCCTCCTGCATTACCAGTTCCTCCACCATCGGGATCAGTTCCTCTAACTCCACCACCACCTGAACCTCCTGGTGCTCCATCAGTTGGATTATTACCTGCAACATATCCACCACCTCCACCACCAGCTGTTGCTAATATTGAAAAAGGTTCGCAAGCTGCAAATACTGAAGGGTTTCCACTAATAGAAGGTCCACCAGCATTTGTACCAGCACCTCCTGCTCCAACTGTTACTGTTAAAGTTTTTCCTGCTACATCTGATAATGTTTGGGAAGTTAATAATCTAAATCCACCAGCTCCACCTCCACCACCTATATTAACACCTCCGCCTCCGCCACCAGCTAATACGAAAACGTCAGCATCTACATCTAGCACAAATCTTGGCCATGTTCCTTGTTGCAATGCTCTTAATTGACTTTTTAAATTCCACACACCACTTGCTTTGTTTAATTCTTTTACTGCTACAATTCCAGAGCCACCACTACCACCAGCACCACATCTACCGGATCCACCTCCACCACCACCAGTGTTTGCACACCCAGCATAAGCTCCAGCACCTGGATATCCTCCACCACCTCCACCGCCACAACAAGCTGTACCTAAACTACCACCTGCAATTCCATTACCTCCACCACCAGCATATTTTACACATGCACCTGTAATTGTACTTGGTCCACCAGCACCACCTTTACCTCTACCTGGACCACATGGTAAAGCTCCTGAAGCACCTGCTCCACCAGCACCTCCACCACCTCCTCCTACATTGTTAGGAGAAGACGTGCCAGCAACACCTCCTGCATTTCCTTGACCACAAGTTCCGCTACCACCCGATCCTCCTGGAAAAGTTCCTCCACCGCCAGATCCACCATTAGATCCTGTAACTGGAGATCCAGCACCTTTTCCACCAGCTATAGCTGTGCAACCAAAACCTACTGAATTATTTCCACTTGAATCTGCTCCTCCACCTGCACCAATTGTTAGAGGGTAAGCTGTATTTCCACAAACTGAAAAAACTGATTTTGAAATAAGTCCTCCACCGCCACCGCCACCGCCACCTCTACCGCCTGTAACCCCTGGTCCACCAGCTCCACCCCCAGCAACAATTATTGCTTCTGCAAGTTTAGATCCGGGTTGTGTTGTGTGATTTCCAGTCGATGTAATTGAAGTAACTTTACACTTTCCGAAAGAAGTTACGTTTCTTTTACCGATTAATCCGCCGTTGGTTCTTGCCATTTAAGGTCTCCTATTCGGAAACCCAAGCTGAGCCATTCCAATTATAGACTGTTTTGGTTTCCGCGTCGTCGTTTGATTTAGTTGCTTCCCAACCTGTATTGTTGTTAGCGTTGTATTTTGTTTCGTTCCATGAAATTAAATAAACCCATGAAGGTGTTTCTTCACCATCATCAACTACTGATGGATATGTAATTGGTGCTTGCCAATCATCACTTGAATCAAGTGCCCATGAAGCAAATGGTTGAGGTGATAAAAATTTATTTTTTGATGCATTATATATCATACCTATACCTGCATACATTTTTCTAAAATTGTTATTGTATGATGTTTGTTTCCATGTGCCACCACCAAAAAAATTTACACACCATGTTTCACCATCGGCATGTTCGTCTGATGGTACTTCATCATTTGCAACAACAACTACTCTTTTTACAACTAAATGTGTATCAGATGTAAAACCTGTTGGGTCTGTTTTTGATTCTAATTCTGCAAAATGTGCCATATTTATTCTCCTTAAAAGTTTATTTATAATTTATGTTCCATTTATTGTCAATGTTCCTGACGCTGTAAATTTTGCTATTTTATCACCACCTGGGTGGGTTGATAATGTTCTAGCAGGTGTTGGACTTCCTGATAAAACAAATGCACTAGGCACTCTAACTACTACAATACCTGAACCACCATGTCCACCTGTTCCATTATCGCCTCCACCTCCACCGCCACCACCAGTGTTTACAGTTGCACTTGTACCATTATTTGGCCCTGAAGGAGGAGAACCACCAGCTGCTCCAGTTCCTCCACCACCAGCTCCTCCTGGTGCTCCTGAAGCCACAGGAATTTCTTGTCCAGGTGAATATCCTCTTGCACCACCTCCACCACCAGCATAACTAGTATCTGGTCCTAAAATTGTATTAGGAGCTCCAGCTCCACCACATCCTCCCATATTACTAGTAGGTGCAGATCCTGGAGCCACTCCAGCCGTTCCAGCAGCCGTAGCTCCTCCACCACCTCCAGTAGCAGAACCACAACCATCAGGTTGAGCTCCTCCTTTAGCACCAGCATTACCTTGTGAAGGACTTGTAGGTGGTGTATTTCCTGCTCCACCAGCATGACCACAAGCTCCAAAAGGTCTACCTTTAGGTCCAGCTCCACCACCTGATCCTCCAGCAAGACCAACACCAGGAGTAGTTGTAGGTGAGCCACCACCTCCACCACCTGATGCTGTAATTGTTGTTGGAAATGCTATTGATGAATCAGTTCCATTTGAACCTCTTCCATTACAGTTAGGCCCATCAACACCTCCTGCTCCAACAGTAATTGTATATGTTCCTGTTTCTAATCCAGATACTGCAGAACCTCTAAGAGGACTTGGGCCATAGCCAGTGGCTCTGTAACCACCTGCTCCACCTCCACCACCATTATTAGTACCTGCGCCTCCACCTCCAGCGACCACCATGTAATCTACTGATGCTGTTCTTGTTATCCATTCTGAATTTTTTACTTGATCGAAATGATCATTAATACTCCACACACCTGATGCACACTTTGGAACTACTTCTTTTACAATTACTACACCTGAACCACCACTCTTTCCTGTACCAGATCCATAAGCACCACCTCCGCCACCACCACCGAGATTAACAGTACCAGCAGATCCACATCCTGGATCACCATTTGGTGATGCTCCACCAGGTCTTTCACCATTTCCACCGCCACCTGTTCCGCCCATTCCTTGAACGCCACAAAATGGGGGATTCCAATTTCTACAAGTAGTTCCACCACCACCACCTGCATAAACTACGTTTGAACCTGTAATATCATTTGTTGATCCATTACCACCATCACCTCCAGTACCAGCTGCAGCATCACTACCAGCTGCTCCAGCACCGCCACCACCGCCAGCGTTGTTTGTTGAATCTATACCATCAAAACCTTTTCCTCCTGAATTACCTTGTGGAGGACTTACAGGAGGTGTATTACCAGCTCCTCCAGGATTCATATTTTCTGGAACTGGAGAACCACTACTCCATCTTCCGCCACCGCCAGAACCTCCAGCTAAACCTACTCCACCACCATCACCTCTTCCGCCACCACCACCAGCTGATGTTATACATCCAAAAACTGTATTACCACCATTAGCACCAGAAGCTCCAGGTGATCCTGCACCTCCAGCTCCAATTGTTAAAGTACTACCATCAATAGGTGCTAAAGAAACACATGTAGCAGTACGATACCCTCCAGCACCACCTCCGCCTCCACCAGCTCCTCCTGCACCACCTCCGCCAACTACCAAAATTTCTGGTGCAGTTGTAGCAGTACAGTTAGTTCTTTTATATGTTGTTGTGGAAGTAAAAGTTCTCACCACAGTTTGTGGTGAACATACTACTTTTATAGGTCCAATAATTCCGCCATTTGCCATAGCTAATTACCTCCTACGCGTCGTCTAATTCTTCGTATGAAACAAAATAAGTTAAATCACTATTAGCACTTGCTGTAACTGCTAATATATCTGTTTCATCTAAATAGATTGGGTTTTCTAAAAAACTTAATGTTGCATCTGCTGGAACAGAAATTGTGCTACCAATAGCAACATAGTTAGAACCATTATCTACACTAACTTCTATTGTTATATTTGCTGCATTTGTTCCATCAATGTTAGCAATAAGTATTGTATTTATTTTTGCTACTTTGTCTGCAGCTACATCAACAGCTGATGCTCTTGAAGTAGTCACTGCTCCTGTTGCATTTTTAGCATTAATTGTTGCTACGTTTACTATATTTGGTGTTGCCATAATTGTCTCCTTTTACCCGAATACGATCGCCATTGCAATAGCTTTTCCTACTGATGCGGCACTCGAATTTGCGTCTATGTATGTTACTAATCTTGAAGCTGCTGTTTTTCTATTAGTTCCACCTGCTCCATTGTCTATTATAAATAAGTCAGCATCCACAATAGCTTCTCCTATATCAGTTGCTCCATCAATATCTAAGTCTGCTACAGCTATACCTCCATCAGGAAATACAGGGTTTTGACTAAATGTTACTACACCATCTGAAGCAATTGATATAGCATCTGTATCACTAGTGTGTCCAATTGTTGTTCCGTTAATAATTACATTATCAACTGTTAAAGTTGTTAGAGTTCCTAATGATGTGATATTTGATTGTGCCGCAGTCGTTACTGTAGCGGCTGTACCACTTGCATTACCTGTAACATTTCCTGTCAAAGCACCTACAAAAGCAGTAGATGTAATTGAAGTTGCTCCTGTAACTACTCCTGCGTCTACACTTATTGTACCATCTAATAAAATTGCTGAACCAGCAGCAGGTTCAATATTTATTGCTGCTCCTGAATCTAAAGTTAATACACCTGCTGAATCAATGTCTACTGTGCCATCTGCGGTTATTTGAATATTGGCTGCTGCCGCTGCTGCATCCGTTGTTACTATACTTAATGTTCCATTCGTTCCTGCTGTAAATACTGCTGTATCACTAGCTGAACCAGTCATAGTAACTACTTTGCCATCTACAGCAACATCATCTACTGTTAATGCTGTTAATGTTCCTAATGAAGTTACACTTGTTTGTGCCGCTGTTGATAAAGTTCCTGCTAGTTCTCCAGAAGAACCATAAATAACTGCCTTACTATTAACAACACTATTTGCCGAAGCTGTATCTAATAAATTTAATTCTGCTGCTGTTGAAGAAACAGCCGTACTTCCTAAAGTAAGTTGTCCATCAGGTACAATTAAACCTGCTCCACCATTAAATATTAAATCATCTGCTGAAGTGTCCCAAGTAACGTTTGCACTTGCTGTATCTCCGTAAAGTATAACATCGTATCCTTGATCATTTGCACCGATAGTTAATGTTGCATCTAATTGAACTGCACCATCAATATCGACAGCGTCTAAATTTGTAGTTCCATCTATATCTGCATTGCCTGATATGTCTAAAGTTGTAGCATCTAATTCTCCAGCTACTGTTAACACACCATCAGCTAAAGTCATTAGATCTATATCACTTGTATGTCCAATTGTAGCACCGTTAGTAATAACATTATCAACGGTTAAAGTTGTAAGCGTACCTAAGCTTGTTACACTGCCTTGTGCAGCAGTAGCTAAAGTACCTGTTAAAGTTCCTGTTACTGTAAGATTATCAGCTATTGTTGTTTCTGAAGTTGTATGTCCAATTGTAACTGCAATACCCGAAGTCTCCGTTGCAACTTTTAAAGCACCTTGTGAATTTGTAATATAAGAATTTGTACCATCGTGATAAACCAACATATCATTGCCAGTACCAAACTTGGCATTAGCACTATCAGCAAAAGTTGCATGAGATCCGGTCAATACATTGAAAGCATTCGCTGTCATTGTAAAATCATCAGCGCCTGCTATTCTAAAATCTATTTGATCATCTGTATCTGCTGTAATACTTGTATCAGCATCAGCATCTAAAATTAATTCGTTACCATCTAAATCAAATGCTCCAGCAGATGTAATTCCTGTGTCAATAACATCGGTACCGTTACAATATAAAATTTTTGTTCCTTTATCAGAAGTTCCCCAAGTAACACCAGTTTGACCTGAAACCATAAACTGAACAGTGTAAGCACCTGATGTTTGATTATCTACAATCCAAACTTTTTCTTTTGCTGTG
>Ga0233429_1004241_pt1 | contig 12828 bp, 7 predicted proteins | sample SI_118_April2016_3_FD_179879 | JGI IMG/M metagenome (GOLD analysis project Ga0233429, IMG submission 179879) | Seawater microbial communities from Saanich Inlet, British Columbia, Canada - SI_118_April2016_135_MG | ecosystem: Environmental > Aquatic > Marine > Inlet | place: Canada: British... | reverse complement strand
TCTAGTTTCTGGGAATAGCTATATATAAACAATGTGTCAGTTTTGTTACACTATCTGTTACACCTGTAACACTGTAACAGATGGTATGACACTCAATGATGAACGGTATCATTACCCCTGCATATTAACATTTCAATGTAATATCTACTCAATACATGACTAAATGCTATTGAACAAGAAGATGGCACGATATGCGCAGTAATCCCCGTAACTGTGGCCCCGGTAGAGTTATATCTAAATCTTCGAGACGCTATTAGCATAGTGATGCTTGTAGATGTGTGTAAGCTTGTAAACTGCAAAAGGAGGAGGTAAATTATTATGGCTGAGGAGAAAAAACCAAATAACGAATTAAGTGGGTTTAACTTCTTTTAGCCGGATAGGCAGGAAATTGAACTATAGTTAACACCATCAATAATAAGATGCTGACCGTATAGAGAATTCAATGAAAAGATCAGTCTTATCCACTCGGACTTTCTGAGGGCTAAAATGGCGAAGCACCGTTATCGGAAAATTGAGAAAATTGAAGCGAAAGAAAATATCGGCTCATATGGGGCATGGCGCAGGGAATTTTGTGGAAAATATCGGGAACTCCTTATCCAGGCTCGCAATAATAGTTACAATTCTCTAGTGAAAACACTTTCCTTAAAAGACGAGATGATCACCTGTCGGAAGGAGTGTACTTATTGTTGTTTCCACTATTTGGCTGTGCCATTAGCTCATGGTATTGTGATTGTTGATTACTTATATAACAGAAAGGAATTGCTGAAGCAATTTATTCATAACTACGAAAAGTGGCGTCAAAAAGTGTATAATATTTCAAATAGTATCGATCGCAACCGAGCCCAGGCATTCTCGTCATCAATGCCAATCAATGATATCATAGCAGTCACCAGACCCTTGTCCACACGCTATCTTGAGATGAACATTCCGTGTCCCTTTCTCGTAAATAATACTTGCCTTATTTATGATGTTCGGCCGTTGCCTTGTTCGGGACAACATTCTGTTAGCCCGCCCGCTTGGTGTGATCCTGCCACTGCAGAAAAAGCTGTTATTTATCAACTAGTCCCTGATGATGAAGACCTCCTGAAAATCCTGCAATTGGCTGATCCTCAGCTTATGCTTTATGAAGTTACTCTCCCAATAATGATATATAAGCTCCTTACCGAAGGTGCCTCATCTATAATTCCATTATGCCTTCAAAATGGCACTAATTCAAGGCCGACTGGTTAATTGGCCAAGGCAATCGCATGAAAAAAAATGACTACGATACACATGAGTTCTAAGCGAAAATCAAAAATCTCTATTAAAACCAGATAAAATGCCAAGATAAAATCTCATACGATTGCCCTGGTTAATTGGTGTGTTGCTGATTTGTTAGCAGCCATCTCTGCCAGCCCAAGTTCGGCTCCTTCTGTCGCGACATTCAGGGAATCGAAAACGCGGTTTGCAAAATAGCCTTTCAACAGCACGAAAAAAATACACACATAATTGCTGATAAATGAGTCGGCTGATTTAGTACCAATTTTGAAAAATATGAAAATAAAAATACAAGAATAGAACATCATACAACAATAGGAGCTCAATATGGCCAAACTGCTTTGGAAACCCACAAAAGAGAGAATAGAAAAAACAAATTTGAAGCGTTTCATGGATACCGTCAACAAAACGCACAATCAGAATTTCGTTGAATACGAGCAATTATATCAATGGTCCATAGACAATATTCCCGAATTCTGGGCTTTGATGTGGGATTTTGAAGAAATCATTGCGTCAACTCCTTACGATCAGGTAATCGACGACTTGGGCAAAATGCCCGGCGCCAAATGGTTCTCCGGTGCCCGCCTCAATTTCGCCGAGAACCTCCTGCGTTATCGCGACGACCAGAAAGCTTTGATATTCAGGGGAGAGGATCAGGTTTCCAGGAGTTTGACCTATTCCCAACTCTACAAAGAAGTTGCCGGTGTTGCCAAATCGTTGAAAGAAATCGGTGTCAAAACGGGTGATCGTGTGGTGGGCTTTATGCCTAACATGCCGGAAACTATTATCGCTATGCTGGCAGCCGCAAGTATCGGTGCCACCTGGTCTTCATGTTCGCCGGATTTCGGTGTAAAAGGGGCTATGGATCGATTCGGACAAATCAAACCAAAAGTAATTTTTACCGCCAATGGATACTTCTACAAAGGAAAACACCTCGATTCCCTTGAACGTGTCTCCAGTATTCTCAAACAACTGCCAAGCATCGAGAAAGTTATCGTCGTTTCCTATACGGAAAAAAAGCCCGATATCAGTGGAATTCCCTATGGCGTTTATTACGAAGACTTTAAATCGACTGAACCAGACCTGGAATTGGAATTCGAACAACTGCCGTTCGAACATCCCCTTTATATTATGTATTCCTCTGGGACCACTGGTCTTCCTAAATGCATGGTGCAGCCCGCAGGAGGAATTCTAATCAATCAAAAAAAAGAACATGTTCTCCACACCGATCTGAAACGCAGCGATACCATTTTCTACTTCACCACCTGCGGCTGGATGATGTGGAATTGGCTGGCATGTTCGCTCTCGGTCGGGGCAACTCTTGTATTGTTCGATGGTAATCCCTTCCATCCTGATCCAGGAGCATTATGGAAAATTGCCGAGGAGGAAAAAATCACCGTATTCGGGACCAGTGCGGCCTATATCAACGCTATACGGAAGGCTGATGTGAAACCGGGCCGGGATTATGATCTTTCCCCACTGAAATCAGTGCTTTCCACTGGCGCTCCGCTGTCAGTCGAGGATTTCGAGTACATTTATCGAGAAGTTAAAACCGATATGCTGTTGTCTTCAATAACCGGGGGAACCGATCTTAATGGCGTTTTTGCCGGTGGCAATCCCATGGGAGCCGTCTATGCCGGTGAAATCTCAAGCCGCAATCTTGGTATGAAGGTTGAGGCCTTCGACGAAAACGGGAAACCGGTCTTGCATCAGGTGGGTGAATTGGTCTGTTCTGCGCCTTTTCCCTCCATGCCCATCTATTTCTGGAACGATCCTGACAACAGAAAATATCAGAACGCCTACTTCGATATCTATCCCAATGTCTGGCGACACGGCGATTTTATAAAGATCACCGAACGGAATGGGATAATTGTGTTCGGACGGTCGGACGCCACCCTGAACCCGGGAGGAGTTAGAATCGGCACCGCGGAAATCTATCGCCAATTGGATCAACTGGAAGAGGTGGATGACAGCGTGGTTATCGGCCAGAAGTGGAAGAATGATACTCGAATCGTGCTATTTGTTCAAACAACCCCCGGAATTGAGCTAACTGATGAATTGAAAAACAAAATCAGGAAAGCAATTCGCGAAAACGTTTCTCCCAGGCATGTTCCTGCTAACATAATTCAAGTAGGCGCAATTCCATACACTTATAACGGAAAGAAGGTGGAGCTGGCAGTAAGAAATGTAGTCCACAATCAACCTGTACTGAACAAGGATTCTCTTCAAAATCCGGAAGTGCTGGATAACTTTGCTAATTTGCCGGAATTACAGAAAGATTGACCATAAGATGGCGTTATCGCCGGCAATAAGTAATATAATGCGCTATGCTCTCTGTACGTACATGATTTATAGATACTTCCATGGCAGGCTATCTTTAATGGATACTTGTCTTTGTTAATTTTCAGGGGCGGAAAAATCCTTGTTTAAGGGAATGTTGTACTTCTCCATTTTCCTGTATAGAGTTGTTCTCGATACGTGAAGAACTTTAGCTACCTTAGACATGTTTCCTTCGCACATTTTAATGGTCATTTTAATCTCTTCATCTTCCGCATTTCTTTTTTGACCGGAAATCAAGTTTTCGCTCGAACAACAGTTTACGGATAAAACGTCCTCTCCGATGTCTGTTATGTCGATTACAGTTCCTGTTGATAGAGCATGAGCCATTTCTATCACATGCTCTAGTTCTCTGATATTTCCCGGCCAATTGTAATTCAAGAAGACTTTAATGACCTCCGGCGAGAGTTTCTTCTGGATGCCATCCAATTTTTCTTTCATCTTTTCCAGGAAAAATTCGGTGAGAGGTAGAATATCTTCTTTACGCTCCCTTAGAGGTGGAATAACGATTGGTATGACATTGAGTCGATAATATAGATCTAATCTAAATTTTTTTTCGTCAACTAATTTCTTGAGATCACAATTCGTTGATGCAATAATTTGTACATCAAGGGGTATAGATTCTGTACCTCCGAGACGCGTCACCTTCTTTTCTTCAATGACTCTAAGTAGATATGTTTGGAGGTCAAGTGGCATGTCCCCGATTTCATCAAGAAAGAGTGTGCCACCATTGGCCATCTGAAATTTCCCCGGCTTTCCCTTTAGTCTTGCTCCTGTAAAGGCGCCAGCTTCGTAGCCGAACAGTTCACTGGCCAGTAGTTCTTTTGGTATCGACGCACAGTTCAAAGCAATCATTGGTTGAGCAGCTCGTCGTCCATTTGCGTGAATAAATTTTGCCAATATCTCCTTACCTACACCACTTTCCCCAAGTAGCATTTTTGTTGAAGCAAAATCGGCTACTTTTCTAGCCTTGTTTATGATTTCACTCATGCTGGAAGAGATGTATATTGGTTGTGAGTATTTTTCTTGTATATTCGCATCCACTCTCTTTCCATGAGCCTTGCGGTCCGAAGAAATTTTTAATAAGTGAGGCTGCGGGCGATACTTGTGATTTAATCATTACTCACGGTAGTCAAGCCAAAGCAGTTGTTGGCGATATTACAGAACCTGGCTTTGGAGACCGAATTGTGAACGAAACAATCGATCACTTTGGAGGTATAGATATAATAGTCAATAATGCGGGTTACATTTGGAACTCAACAATCCAAAAACATACCGACGAGCAATGGTATGCCATGCTTGATATACATGCAACTGCTCCTTTTAGAATTCTGCGTGCAGCTGCAAAATATTTCAGAGAAGCTTCTAAACGAGAGCAAACTGAAGGTAGGAATGTATGTCGTAAGGTAGTCAATATTTCATCTGTCAGCGGACAATACGGTTCGGCAACTCAGCTTAGCTACTCTGCTGGAAAGGCAGCCTTGATAGGGATTACAAAAACACTGGCCAAAGAATGGGGCCGCTATAATGTCACAGTCAATTGTATAACATTTGGATACATCCAAACTCGATTAACGCAGACGCTTGATGATGGACCAAAGACTATTGATATTAAAGGTCGTAATCACAACGTAGGCTTGGAACCTGACTTTATGGACTTACCTACGTCCTTTACTTCTCTTGGTCGAAGTGGAACACCAGAGGAAGCAGCTGGAGCTGCATATCTATTCTGCATTCCTGAATCCAACTACATTACAGGCCAGGTCTTAACCTGCAGCGGAGGACTTGTCCAATAGTCTACAGCTAAAAAAACGGGTTAGAGTCAACAGCTTTGAAGAGCGTGAAAAGAATGGCTGCCCTTCAACTTTTTAGAGAGGACTTATACGTCTTTTGGTTTTTCAAATTCCAGTCTTTTGTAATACTCATCCGGAATTAATTCTGGTTTGTAACTATTCACCACATTGACGGAGTCGGGGGGATTATGATTCAAAACGATGGAAAACAGGACGTTTTCTAACAGCTCCATGGATGGATTCATGCGTGTTTTGAATTATCATCCCCTCGACGGAGGGGAGCTGAATAGATACCTCTGGTTTTTTATAAAAATGCCAAAAGAAATCGCCGGTCTGGAAGAACTGGGGTTGGAGATAGAACACGCGGTCTCAAAGCTTGCCGTGACGGCCCAGCAACTTGCACAAGCCACGGCAACGCCGGACTTCAAGGAAGCCTATTCCTTGGCCTATCCGTTGTCCCCTTCGTACTGTTGCTGGCTGCGGCAGTACAGTCAGGCATCTACTTCGTTTGCAAACGTATGCGCTTTCATAGAATGACAGAACCGTATTTTATGCTTTTAAAATGGTTACCGAAAGCGCCCCCTCTCCTTTCGGCGCCGCTCCACCGGCGTTTTGGGCCAGACCCATCTTAGCCCCTTCAACCTGCCGCTTGCCAACCTGGTTGGTCAGATTCTTTTTCTCAGCACCACCGGCTTCCCGTTCCTTCTCAGCTTTGGTTTCAGACGCCTTCATGGCTGCTGCTATGTTGGTGAGTATTTCCACATCCATGGCCGCATTGAAAATTGCCATGGATTTAGCCTTATCCTCGGAAAACATCTTTTCCATACCCAGGACAAGCGCCACGTCCATCTCACCAAGAGCAACCTGAGCCCAGGCCCCGTTCAGTGCCGTCGCCGAAGAGGCACAGGCATTTTCCACATTAATGATAGGGATGCTATGGATTCCCATGGTATGTAAGACCACCTGTCCCCGGATCATCTCTTGCCCGTCAAAAATTCCCTGAACACAGTTACCGACCCAGGCACCACCGAGATCTTTTATCTCAAGGTTTGCGCTCTTCAGGGCCCCGGTTACCGCTTCTTCCGCCAGAGATTTCATATTTCGTTCCGGCTGTTTTCCAAACTTGGTCACGGAACCGCCAATAACATATACCTTTTCCATGATTTAATTGCTCCCTCTCTGGTCAGCAGTTAAATTGGGATATTTCAAAATACAGAGCTGAATGTCACAAATGCGATAACTTCATAATCCATGAGCCCATTCACAGATCCAAAAAAAATTGAGTCTCGAATCCTGGATAAAACAACCTTCCACTTGATTTGGTCCGTATCTTCAATGCTCGTTCATCTTCCTGGTTCACTGGAAATTTACAATTTCATGAACATTAGCGGCAGTCAGGTCAAAATCCGCCTTCAAGAGTCGGTCAAGATTTTTTTCCGATGCTGTCTTTGGTATTTCCGGGACAACCATCAAGTAACCTGGAACACTGTTCCGTTCCAGGCCGTCGAGACAGGCGTTAAAAATACTCTTGATGTCCGGGGTCCTGTTATTGATGGGAACAATCGCCGCCACGATGTCACTTTCACCCGGGGCGCCGGATGCAGCTTCTATCCCAAAGACACATACATCCCCAATGTCCGGATGTTCAGCGATAACCGCTTCCACATGCTCCGGCATGATAAAATCTCCCTGGCGCCGTAAGCCGCCCCCTTTGCGGAAATCAAAATACAGCCAACCATCTTTGTCGCGATGACAAATATCTCCGCTGCGTAACCAACCGTCGCGGGTCTTATTTTGGGAGGCTTGCGGATTGCCAAGATACTCAACCCGGGTCGGTTCGCCCAGCTTCCGGCTGATGAGTTCTCCCATCCCTAAGATGAGAAATAGAAACATGAAATGGACATGAACCCCTATTAAGTAAAATACCTAGTGAGTACTTACTCAATTACTTCTGTAATATTAGTATCAGCAAAGTCCATGCCAAGAGTCAATGACCTTCATAACCAACCGAAATGATTACAAGATTGCCTATAGGCAGGCTTTCTGCCATTTAGACGGAGAGAGAAAGGTGGGAACTATTGTTCTTCAAACAATTGTTCATTCAGCTGTAAGGAGTTGAATGAAACAGGAGAGAAGCAGATTGAGATCAAATGTTCTCGTTATGGGCTTGATTGACCCCGAATTTTCTCATTTTGGTAAAGAGATAACGTCTTGAAATCCCAAGGATGGATGCGACTTTGCTTCTATTCCATTGATATTGCTCCAATAGTTGCATGATGTATTTTTTTTCCAGACCGGCAACGAAATCGCATAGCTTCGGGCTTGTTTCTTTTGGATCAAGAGATAGGTCAACAGATGGAGTAAGAGAGACGGCCTGTTCTTTTGAAGACATCCCCAGGAAATCCAGCTTCTTTAATGTGGCATAGCGGTGCAAGGTATTTTCCAGTTCCCTGACATTGCCTGGCCAGTCATAATCCATCATCTGTTCCAATACTCTTCCAGTCAATGGGAGCAGGTCTTTTTCATATTTGGAAATCTTCAGGAAATGATCGATCAGCAGGGGGATGTCTTCTCTCCGCTTCCTTAATGGCGTCAGGGTGATTGGAATAATGTGCACGCGATAATAAAAGTCCTCACGCATTAACCCTTTTTTGACGTGATCCTGCAAATCTCGGCTGGTTGCGGCAATAATTCGAATATTGGGCTTCCTCTCCTCCGTTCCTCCCACCGGCATGTATCCGCCCCCCTCGATTGCCCGCAGCAGTTTGGCTTGAATGTTCAGGTCCATTTCTCCCAGTTCATCCAAGAACAGGGTGCCCTGGTCCGCCAAGTCGAGATAGCCGCCCTTGTCTCTGATGGCACCGGTGAACGCCCCTTTCTTATAGCCGAAGAACTCACTTTCAAGCAGGTTTTGCGGAATGGCACCGCAGTTCACAGACACAAACCTTTTCCCTTTCCGGTCGCTCAGGTCATGGATAGCCCTGGCCACCAGTTCTTTGCCTGTTCCGGATTCTCCATAGATGATTGCATTCACGTCAGTCGCCGCAGCTCTTAGAATCAGCTCATAGACCTTCTGCATTGCAGGACTTTTTCCCACGAGGTTGCCAAACCTATAGCGGTCTTTTATGTTTGATCTCAGTCGGATATTCTCCTTGCGCAGGTATTCCCCCTGCTCGTGCAGGGCCTCCATTGCCCTTATTTTATCTGTAACGTCTGCGACAATACCTTCTATGAATGCGAGGTTTCCGCTGTCATCAGACACCGGCCGGGCGTAAAGCGACGCCCAAAAGCGGCTCCCGTCTTTTCGGTAGAACTCAATCTCAAACCCTGAGACAGTTTCGTGCTCTCGCATCAGGGCGATGAGTTCTTGACGTCGATCCGGGTTCACGTAAAATTGATGCACAATATCGTTGGTTTGCTCCAGAAGCTCCTTTGGCGACTCAAAGCCGAATATCCGAGCCATTGCAGGATTGGCACTCATAAAGCGTCCTTCCAGGGTTGTCTGGTAAATACCTTCCACCGCATTTTCAAATATACTCCGATACTTTTCCTCGGCTACCTTCAGATCGCCAAATAATCTTGCATTTTCTAATGAAATGGCAATCTGGGATGATAAAACATTGAGCACTTCAAGTCGCTCGGGAGTAAAGGCTTTGGATATAAGGTTGTTTTCAAGATACAGGGCTCCTATCAGTTTCGATTTGTGGAGGATGGGCGCGCACAAGACAGATCTTGGGCGACGTGATTTAACATATGAATCGTTCATAAACATCCCTTCTTGGGCGGCATCGTTCAAAACGAGATGTTTCCGAGTCCTTGCAACGTAGGCCACTATTGCATCGGAGAGGTAGTCAGCTTCCGCAACGGGGAGAAATGGCTCCAGCAAAACCTCGTTCTGGTCAACCGCGCAGTGCGCTTTTACCAAGAGCCTGCCATCCGACTGAAGAATAAGAGAACCTGCCTGTGCTCCAACGTTCTCAATCACTATTTTCATGAATGTCTTGAGAAGTCTATCAAGCACAATCTCGCTGGAGATAGCCTGCGACGTTTTCATCATCGTTGAAAGATCCAGACTCAAAGTACCGCTTTTCGGGAGAAGGCGATCCGCAGTTGAATCCTCAATCTGTGTTTCTAATTTCAATAGCCCATACTTTTCCTCCAAATCTCTCACTTTCCTGGTAGCGCCCCAAAGTGCATAGAGATGAAGGGCTTTGCCAAGATATACTTTTGCGATTTCATCTTTTTTCTTTGCCAGCCAGAATCGAGCGGCTAATTCATTCGCATAGGCCTCCTCATTGATATATTCATTCTCTTTTGCAAGTTGAATGGCGCGGTCGTAGTGATCGTGGGCTTCCAGTTCTTTGCCGAGGACCCGGCAGTGCTCAGCTTCTACAAGATGGTATTTGTGCAGATGGTTCATCGGGGCATGATGGGCCCACATTTTCATCTTCTTCTGATTGGAGGCTACCTTCTTAAGGTTACGTTTCCGCTCGTCTTCTATGGTAGAGTCGTAAGCACCAAGACGGGCGATGGAATCGTAGAAGTGAAAAACAGGCACCGCCAAGCCTCCTGTTACCTCGTCTAGATATCTCTCTGCCATGTCTGCGCTCTCGACAGCTTCATCATATTGCATGAACACACAAGTATGGATCAGTTTGTTGAAATAAAAGTAATGAAGGGCAAATCTGTTATTCGCTTCCTGATGAAACGGCAACTGGGTCCGTTCGTCGTAGACTTCTCCAATCAGCATCCACGGTTTTTCAGAATCATTCAACAAGTTGGAGATAGCTTGATGGAACATTTGAAGCACATCGACAACTAATGGCTGATTAATTTTTCGGATGGCATCAACATATATTCCCATCTCTTTCTTAACTTCAACCAGATTTGTACTTGCCATATACATGCGAACGCAGTAGGATAGCGCACAATATGCAGCATATGATAAATCACCCGTTTCAAGACCCGCCTGATAACCATCAGCAAGCGGCTTGAAAGTCTCCTTTACGTGTTCTTTGAAGTGCCTGATATAAACATTGAAAGCAAAGAGTGTCCGACACATGATCTCTCTTGCGTTCAGTCTCTGCAGAAGATCTAAACCCAGTTGACCATATTTATAGCCGGATTCGATATCGTCCGCAACTCCACAAAGAACTGAGCCATAGAAGCAGTAGAAGAAAGGTGCAAGCGAAGTATTCCCATTACGTTGAATCAAATTAATGCCTGCAAGGAGTAATTGGACAAATAATTCATAACGGGTGGAATAGGCACAAAAGGCAGCATCTTTTATAATACGAAGTATTGCCAGATTGACAGGATCTCTCATTTGAGGAAGGTTGAGCAACTCTTCAGCGGTTTTTCTACCGACAACGGATTGAGTTTGGTTCACAGAACGGCGCATGTCGGCTAGAGTCAGCTCTTTTGTGAACTTCATCCCCAGCATCTGCAAAATTTCCAGTGCCGCTCCCAGTGCCTCCGATAATTTGTTTTGTGCCCAATACCCCAGAACCCGAAACTGATAAACAGCGACCTTGTCTTGGACGGTAGAAGCATTTTGAATCACAGTTTCAACCAGGTGCTCCATCTGCTCAAAATGTCCCGAGAGGCAGGCTATTTCGGTTGCTTCATTATGTAACTCTAAAGCCAATTCATATTGGTCCCGCCAACTATGGGGATCAAGAAGACCCAGGCCCATCTTAAGGTACTCAAATGCCATCTCATAAGCTGCAGATACCTTGGCCTTCCTGCCGGCATTGAGATTGAGTTCTACCAATGCATCCCGGTCCGCCTGTAGTGTCATTAAATCCCTCGCAGGATTCAAGTGATTGAGGATGTCGAAAAGGCTTTCTTCCCGCGCTTCGCCTTCAGCGTTCTCAAGCAGCAGCCTCCCTATTTTCAAATGCACCTTTTTCTTTTCTTGCTCTTCAATAAGAGCGTAAGTTGCCTGCTGCACACGGTCGTGAAGAAACTTGAAACTCTTCCCCCCTTCGATGTCGTCGTGGTCGGGCAGGTCCTTGGTCTCAGAGCCTGAAATTGGAATTATGATGCCTTCCTGTGAGGCCGGAAGTAATCCGTGAAAAGTATCAGCGGGTGTTTTATCGGTGATCAGGCTCAGAGTCTTGAGGTCAAATTTATTCCCGATGCAGGCGGCAAAGCGAAGCAAATGCCGTGTTTCAGAAGAAAGCCGTTCGAGACGCTTGATCAGGAGTTCGACGACATTGCCCGTGATATCCAGTGCTTGGATTTGGGGCATCTCCCATTGCCATTCTCTTTCTTCCGCTTCAAAAATAAGCAGGTCTTCTTCGTAGAGGGTCGTTAGAAACTGGTTTACGAAGAAAGGATTGCCATTGGTCTTTTGAACCACGAGATTTGCCAAAGTCATAACCGACTCTTGATCCCTGCTTAGCGTATCAGCAATGAGATGGGTCACATGTTGATCTCCCAAGGGCTCAACTTCAACCTGCGCAATGGAAACGCCATTTTCCTTTAAACTCTCAAGCGAAATCGCCAATGGGTGAGAGGAATCAACTTCATTGTCTCTGTATGCACCGATGAGGAAAAAATATTGCATGTCTTCATCTGTCATCAAAAGGTCAATCAGTCTAAGTGTCGCCAGATCGACCCACTGCAGGTCATCCAGAAAGATAACCAGAGGATGCTCTTTCTCACAGAAAACGCGAATGAAATTCCTGAATACCAGATTAAACCGGTTCTGGGACTCCACAGGCCCCAGATCAACGACTGGTGGTTGTGAGCCGATAATCAGCTCCACATTGGATATAACATCAATAATGATCTGTCCGTTGGGCCCCAACACCGTCAGGAGCTCTTCTTTCCAATGCTCCAGATCCTCTCTCCTTTCGGTCAATAACTCACGAACGAGTTCCTGGAAGGCATGAATCAAGGCGCTATAAGGTACGTTCCAATGGAGTTGATCGAACTTGCCGGAGATGAAACGACCCTTTTTCGTCGTGATGTGCTTATAGATTTCTTTTACGAGAGATGTTTTTCCGATTCCGGCATACCCGGACACCATTGCGATATCAGTTTTCCCGTGGCTGACTTGGTCGAATAATCCCAGCAGGACCTCGATCTCCCTTTCTCTGCCATATAAACCCTGCACTATTCGAAATTTCTCAGAAATGTCTCGATGACCAATCTCAAATTCTTCGATCTTGCCGGTCTCCTCAAGCATCCTCAGGCATCTCTCGAGGTCCGCTTTGAGACCTGAAGCGCTCAGATATCTTTCTTCGGCGGTCTTCGCCATCAGTTTTGATACTATTTCTGAAATTGCAGTGGGAATGGCAGGGTCCACCTCGTGGGCCGGCACAGATCTCTTGGCCATGTGGCTGTGCACCAATTCCAGGGCATCTGTGGCCTGGAAGGGTAATCTCCCAGTGAGGACCTCATAGAACGTCACTCCCAGAGAATAAAAGTCAGT
>Ga0233429_1004232_pt1 | contig 12852 bp, 10 predicted proteins | sample SI_118_April2016_3_FD_179879 | JGI IMG/M metagenome (GOLD analysis project Ga0233429, IMG submission 179879) | Seawater microbial communities from Saanich Inlet, British Columbia, Canada - SI_118_April2016_135_MG | ecosystem: Environmental > Aquatic > Marine > Inlet | place: Canada: British... | reverse complement strand
TTTGTTGATGGTTCAAGCGGCGGTTTTGGATGGTCAGTTTCTTGATCTTTTTTCTCCTTTCGATGATCGCGGTGTGACGCCCGAAGTAGGCGTCAGCGGGAGTGACGTTGCCAATGCTCTCATGATCGGAGCCTGAGTCCGGCCGCCCACGCGCGAAACACTCATGCCAACATTCACTGCAGATTTCTGCCCCCAAATCTCAACACAGGACAGACCTCCCCATTATCAGGCAGGCGCTCACAACACGCCGACAAGAATTATCGCGGGAGCGATTTAGAGTTCACTGACCCAGAGGGAACTTCGGGAGTCACGGAAAAAGTAATTGATTTGCCCCAAAACGCCAAACGCCCCGACCGATAAACGGCGACCGGGACATTTGGTTGGAGGATGTCATAACTCCGAAAGGGAACCGAGTTTTTCCGTTTTGACGACCTTCAGCACTTCGTCTTGGGCCTTGTCGTTCCCCGGCCCAAGGGGATCAGGCGGCCCTGACATCGGTCAGGAAGGTTTCCACCGTGCCTTTCAGGGATTCGGCCTGCTTGGCCAGTTCCTCGGAGGCAGACAGCACCTGGCTGGCGGCCGAGCCGGTTTCCGATGTAGCCTGGCTGACGGAGGTAATATTCTCCGTCACTTCCTGGGTACCTCTGGCAGCCTGATCCACATTTCGGCCAATCTCCTGGGTCGCGGCGGATTGCTCCTCCACGGCCGAGGATACAGTGGTCGAGATCTCGTTGATCTTGCCAATGGTATCGGAAATACCCTGCAGAGCCGTCACGGCGCCGTTGGTTTCCTGCTGCATCGATGTGATCTGCGCGGCAATCTCCTCCGTTGCCTTGGCGGTCTGATTGGCCAGGTTCTTGACCTCGGAAGCGACAACGGCGAAGCCCTTGCCGGCCTCCCCCGCGCGCGCCGCCTCGATCGTGGCATTCAGAGCCAACAGGTTGGTCTGTGAGGCAATGTCGTTGATCAGATCGACCACGTCGCCGATCTTCTGAGCCGCCTCGTTCAGGCTCAATACCGATTGGTTGGTGCTCTCCGTCTGAGCCACCGCCTCGGTGGTGATGCGGGCTGACTCGGAGACCTGCCGGGTAATCTCGTCAATCGACGATGACAGCTCTTCCGAGGCAGCGGCAACGGTCTGCACGTTGGCACTGGCCTGTTCCGAGGCCGCCGCCACGGTCGCGGACTGTTGCATGGTCTTTTCCGCCGTGCTGGACATGGAGCGCGCGGTGGCGTCCATCTCCGTCGTGGCGGAAGCCACCGTTTTCAGGATACCGGCCACGGTGCCATCGAATTCCTTGGTGATGGCATCGACCTTCTCGGCCCGGGCTTCACGCGCGGCCCGTTCCGCTTCCTGTTCGGCGACCAGTTCGTCATTGCGGATCATATTGTCCTTGAAGACCTGAACCGCCTGAGCCATGGCGCCGACTTCGTCAACCCGGTTCTGTATCTGCGGTGTATTATCGGGTGTGTGTTCAGCAGGTTCGACTTGATTTCGGTCAATGTGAGATTAATCAATTTCTTGCCATAATTCTCATCTGTTCCATTTGTTTGACGACGGACACATCGACGCCAAGCGGTCTATCATCAAACCCAGATGAGCTAGGTTCTCCGTTATGAAACAGGCTCAACTGTCCCAAATGCTTCGATGCCGGATATTTCATGGGCGCCATGCGTAAAGTGGGTGATCTGATCGCCCTGATAACTGTCACCGCGATGCTCGCCCCGAGCCCATCAATCGCGGAACCGGCCAACCTGAAGAAGCGATCGGCTGATCTTGTGTCGAAAAGCGCTGAGTTAAACACGCGCGTAACCGCCCTTATCAACGAGATCAGCCGCCAACGTTTCGACGAGCTCGAGGAGGCACGCGCCGACGTGCGCAAGGAACTCGATGCTTGGATGAGCGGTGATGCGAAGATGAGAGGCCAAAAGGTGCAACGTGTGCTTTCTGAGGCCTATCGCATCGCCGAGGAATACGGCACCGATGTTGCTAGGATGAAGCGGGTCTACGGCGTCGCGCGCCGCGCCATCCTGCGCGCTAACTTCTTCAGCCAAGGCGACACGGGCATAGGGACCAAGAGAGAATTCACCAGAAAAATTAGGGACGCCGTTATTGTCGGCAATGTCGTTCATTTCTATGGTCTGGTAGACAGCGAGGAAGAGCGCATCGCCCGATCCATGAAAAAACGATTGGTGCAATATCGCAATCTTCTTCAGGTCTACATCAAGGCCTTGACCATCCAGGATCCGGCCCAAGCCATGATCCACCTGCGGAAATATACCGATCTGGTTCGCGGGTACGTAACCGAACAGGAACGACAGGCCATTGAAGCCGACACCAAAATGATGCTGGCCCATCAAAATGGTGTGGTCGAATACGTGGGCGCCTTCCCCTTGGTCGGCACGGCCATGGACGTGGTCATGTTCTATCAGGGAGAAGACTTGGCCGGAAACATGGTGGATCGAGCCGAAATGGCTGCTGGGCATGTTATATTGTCTTCCGTAGCTTTGGGCTCGCTTGTCAAGCTATCAGGTCTGGTCCTGAAGGCGACCGCCAAGGTCACCAAGGCGGCTGCCAAGCGCATGCCCGACGCCTTCGCCCGGTTGGGGGTCTTGGGGACCAATTTGGCCCAGTTGAAAGGACCGGCGCGGAAGACGCTCAACAAGCAGTTAGCCGTTGCGCTTGGGGACCGGGCGGCGGGCGAGGGCGACATAGTCGGCGCCTTAGCGAACAAGATAATTGGCAAGATGCTGCCCATCGTCGCAGCCAAGACTAAAGTTCTATTGTCAAAAATCGATGGCGCCCGTAAGGCCCTGGATGATCTGGGTGACATTGGGAAACGCTCTGATCTGTTCAAGCTCGGGCGCCGGCAGGGCAAAGGGCTGGTGGCTGATTACCAAAACATCATTGAAACCGGCACGAGCCAGGAGATCCGCGACGCCATGCTGGCTATCCAGGCCAACAAGCACGCCATGCAGGTCCTGAAAGACGGGTCTCAGAAAACCATCCATAAGTTCAACATGGGTATCAGCGGCCTTTATAAAGAAGCCGATGAACTTACCAAGGACGCCTTGGTCTCGAAATACCTCGACGGCTTCGCCAAGCACTTGGAAAAGGATCTTTCCAAGATGAGCCCTGCCGATCTCCTGGCGCTCAAGGCTGAGCTCAGAAAGAAAATTAAGATCGATCTGATCACTAATCCCTCCACGGGAAAGGTCAAGCCCAGCTTCGATCGAGACATCACCGCCAAGATCGAGGTCGCCCCGGGCGTATGGAAGGATGTGCCATCGAAGTTACTGGACGAAGCCTATGGCCCCGCATTTTTCAAAGCCGCCAAGGGGGCCGATCTGCCATCCGGAGAAGCGGGTAGAGCTGCGGCCAAGAACCTCATGGAAGAGATGGACCAGGTGGCCACCGACGCCTTGCATACTGAAGCCTACGGAGCCGGCTCCCATGACTTTCGCGTCGCCTTGGAGAAGAACAAGCGTAGCGTCTTCAAGGATCCCGAACAGATCGGGCTGGTGTACGCCTATAAGGGAAACCACTGGTTCGACAAGGCGAGGAAGGCTATTGCACGGGCCAAGTCCGCCGACCCCAACAAGGCAAAAAACCTCTTGATTGAGGCCGAATCCCATTTTGAGGAGGGCATGCGAAATCTGTCCAAGCAGTTCGATAAACAGATCGAAGAACGGGTCGCCGGGTTCAACAAACGTTTGGCCAGCCAGGGCCGGTCACCGATCCGAATACCGGACGACCTTCGTCGGGCCAACGAAATAATGCATGCCGTGGGAAAAACCGAAGACCCGGCTACGGCCATGAAAAAACTAGCCGAATTGGGCATGGGGCCGCGGGACGCGGCAGAACGGATGGGTAACTTTGTCACCAAGATCCACAGGACCATGTCCAAAGGCAAACAGGTTGTCGAGAAGGGAAAGCCGCCTGGAGGACCTCTTTTGCTGCACCGCCCAAGCGACTGGGTCGCTCGCGCGCCAACGGGGGTGGCGAAATGACGGCCTGCGCCCATCACCACGGTTTAATAGGTTTGATATGCAGACGGATCGCTTGCAGTCTATTGGCGATTGCGATTTTGCCCGTGGCGTTTCCGGCTACGGGCTTGGGCCAGGAGGCGGAGGGCGGGGATGCCCAGTCGCGGATTTCCCGATTGGAAACAGAATACAAGGAAATCGAGACGAAACTCGAAGGATCTGAATCCGTGTCCAAACGTCTCGAGGACATTGGGTATGGCGGCCCCGTCCTTCAAAAAGATCTGAAAATGCTCGCCGCCAAGGTCAAGGGATTGCAACTGGAACTTAAAAGGCTGGATGCGGAGCTTTCGGGCTTGGAATTGAAGAGCCTTGTAGACACGCCGAAGAAAACCATTATCCGTGTATCCCATGACACCTACAACGGGGCAAAACTGGACCCGAAGGAGCCCGTGAAAAACGGTGATATTCTGGCTTTCCAGGCCGACATTAGCCATATCGGTGAAACCAACAACCCGGTGCCCGCCAATTTTTTTTGGAAGGTCATCGACCCCGACCGCCACCCCATAGACGGGCTATATAAAGACCGTCAGGTCGCGAAGGAAGGCAATGACGAACCCGCTAACTGCCGTGACAATCCAGTTCCTAAACCGGGATGTTTCCGGTTCCAGGTTGAGGGGTTTAGTAATGGTACTTATACAGTGGTTCTGACACATGAGAATGCCGCCCAGCCCGGCAAACGTGCCCAAAGCGTTACTAATTTTTCCGTCTATCAGGAGGTCACGATCACGGATTTGGTGGTCGACGTGTCGCCCGACGGAAAGACCTCCTACGAGACACTGCACCCGGACCAGCAACCTTACCTTTACGTCTATTACGAAATGGGAAAGGGTGTGGATGCGGTCACTGTCGAGTTCAAAATCATCGACAAAAAGACCGGGGCGGTGATTGATGCCGAAACTACGGAGCGTTCAAGAAAGAAGGATGCCGTCACGCAACGGGTCGGTTTTGCCCCCGGTCCAGACAAGGTGAAAGAAGGCGTGAGCGCAACAGTCAGCGCGTCCGTCTTTGCTCCGGGCGGCAAGACGGTAACCAGTACCGCGGACTTCCGCGTCAGCGCCTACGTGTTGGCACTCAACGTCCCCCGTACGCTCGTAACAGCGGATGGCAAGCCCTTTAGCATTGGCGTGCCGAAACAGTTTGAGCGGCCCTTCAATGTGGACATTGACGTGGAAAGCGGCTTGATGATCCATCAGGGCAAGGACCGGTTGGGCGGTACGATTACCGGTCTAGCTGACAAAGACCAAATCAGATCTGGTTTGACGGTCAAGGTTACTGACGCGGCAGGCCGCCGGGCCACTGGATATGCCCCCGTAACCATCGAGCCCCTACGCAAACCTAAGGCCGTCTTGAAATCGGCGCCGCAGCCAAACATTACATCGTCGGCTGCTCCTAGATGTAAGTTGCCCAAGACCTACAGGGTAGAGGCCGGCCGGCTGAGCCAGGTCATGCATGTTCGGATCGACCAGAAGAATGGAGAAATTTACACCGCTACTCTAACGCCGTTATCCGGCAAGGGATGGTGGGCCAGGGGCCAGGCAAAGTTCGGTCCCAACTGCCAAGTGCTTCGTCACGGCTGGTACAATATTTACAGCCCTCGCGGCAAAGTCATTAAAAAGGGCGCCTATGCCAATGATGTAGAGCAATGGTCGCAGCGCACTGCAAATTGGCCAAAAAAAGCGCGGACGAGCGCGACTCAGCATCTTAGTATACCCTCGCAACGGCCAAGGTGATGGGGTTGGACATCGCAACGATGATATTGGAAAGACAAGTGAAGCACAAAAAGGTCAATCTCTGCCTGCCTGGTTTAATCGCCGCCACCTGCTTGGTCATCGCCATCGCGGTATTGCCTACTCATGCACAGTCCAGTGATGAGACAAGGGCTGACGGTCATATTCCCATCATCTCCGACATTTTCAAAGCTATAAGTTCCGCCGCTACGGCGCCGAACGGCAAAAAGGAAAGCTATACCTTCAGCAACTGGATGAGCGGTGAGGACTACCAGGATTACGTGGAAAATCAAAAAAGCAATGAACGCTTTCCCATCCTTGTGGAAGGACGATCCCACAATGGTAAAAACATATTTCGGGGTCTCTTTGTGCCCTATCTCAGCGTCGAAGGTTTCGGATTTTGGACCCATCACGGGCTGACGAGAAAAGAGGTCGATGCGCGGGAATCGGAGTTGGAGAAGAAGGGTTACAGGAGCCTGACTGAGACGCTATTTAAATCCGCTAGCGGGTGGCTCATTCAGGGAACATGGCTGACGAAGGCTTCTTTTTTTGAAGGCCGTCGCGTGATGGCGAAAATCGAGGCCCAGCGGCTGGTGCCGGGTGAAAAATTTTCTGACCATGCGAAATATGGGAGGACAACTTACGCGTCATTCAGTGCAGATGGGCAACGGTTCGTCACTATGGGATATCCCAGCTCCACTGCGGTAATTTCCTTGTGGGATGCAACGGAGGACGACCCCGAAAAGATGGGTGAGGTATCGTTCCGTGGCGGTCTGTCGGGCCTTGGATTTGACGATGGCTTCGCGATTTCCGCCGACGGCTCCCTTTACGCTGCGGTTATGGAATATGGTCAAAAAAGCGGTCTTCAAGTGGCCATCCGCGACTGGCAAGGCAACCAGCACCTCACCATCAACATTCCGATATCCAACAGGCGCATGATGGATCGGATGTTCGCGCCCGAAAAGAACAGGAACGCCAGTCTAGCCTGTGGCTTGGCGTTCAGTCCTGATAGCACTCGGCTCGCTGTGTGCCATAAGCGTGATATCGGCCAGGAATACTCGGTTTCCGATCTGGTTCGCGATGACGATGTCGTTGACATTTATGACGTAAAAACCGGCAATCGACTCGCCAGCTCGACACTATTCTTGAAACGATGGAAAGAAAAAGGGAAGCAGGGCCTAGTTACACTGAATTATGATGGAAGAATGCGCTTCTCCCCATCGGGTCGATATCTTGTGGTGCCTGGCATGGTGACGCTCATGCGGCTGGGCAGCAGATGGGAGCGCGAGGTCTGGAGCCGGAATGTCTGGGTGCTGGATGCCAGGACGCTTAAAGTCGCTCAAGACTTCGGCGTGAAAAAGCTAAGAGGCGTGGCAAACCGGAAAGAATATGATAAGGCACTCGATATGTTGGCAATGCCGCGGAAATTGGGATTCGGGAACGATAATTTGTTCCTTGTTTACCGCCGGGGCAGAGGATACGGGATCGAAACTATTGACGGCTCTATGAGGACCGAACCGATCGCATGCTGCGTAAATCCTCGCGAAGATATGAATATAGTGTTTAATAAAAACCGCTCGATGATGGCGGACATGGTATGGAACAAGAAAGAGAAGATAGCCTTCATAAAGTTCTTCTCGCTGACGGGAAAGACCCTTTCGCACATCACCGACCATAAAATTAAGAGCCCGATTGGCATTGCCCAAATGCCCGATCAGCAGCTGATGGTAGTCAATCCAACGAGCGTGGTTCGGGTGCCCTGGCCGAGCAAGAACAATATTCTCGCTATTGGCCAGAAAAAAGAGGGCATGGAATTGATCAAGGCGGACTTTAAGAAAGAAGGGCTCGAGTTGCTTGCTAAATCGATGACAACGGACATCAGCCTATGGAAGCGAAAGGATTGGAGATTAGATTTATTTTACCTTTTAAAATGGATAGATTCTGGTGAGCGGGGGCTGGAACCTCCTGACCTTGCTAAATTATCCCTGATTCTACTTGAATTAAGCTCGGATAGAAGTACACGAGCCAACGCATACATCTTTTACGGTACCTTGGCCTTAAAAGCGGGACATCCGGCCTTGGCTCGGCAGGCTGCGGCAAGGATAAAAGAGTCCTATCCCAAGTCCAAGGCTGCTACCCTAATCGATGCAGGGGCCATAGCATTGAATGGTGACGCCGACGGCGCCTATCAATTTCTTTTGAAAAACGTCGACCGAAAAGGCGACAATGGGCGCATGGTTCGCTTGATACGCGCTGCCCCTAACGCATTTAAGCCATTACTAGAGGACCGTCGGAAATTGGCCTTTGTATTAGGTCAGGAAGAGAAAAGGCTCCCCAATCCTGCAGTCGGAACGGTTAAGCGCCGTTATCCCGATCTTAACGGCAATCTCATCACCCCAGCTGGCGCCATATCCGCTCGCGCCCAAAAATCCAAACCTACTCTAAAGACGAAAACAAGCCAAAAACGGCAAAAAGGAAGAATTTTGGACTGACCAAAGCGAAACACGTAACCGAGGATCTGTCCTTAAGCGCGGCCAAACGAATCTGGTCTGCACCTTATCACCCGCAGACCCAAGGCAAGATCGAACGTTGGCACCAAACCCTGAAGAACCGCATCCTGCTGGAGAACTACTATCTGCCGGGCGATCTCGAAAACCAGATCGGCGCCTTCGTCGATCATTACAACAACCAGCGTTACCATGAGAGCATTGGCAACGTCACACCCGCCGACGCCTACTTCGGGCGCCACACCGCAATCATCGAAAGGAGAGAAAAGATCAAGAAACAGACCATCCAAAAGCGCCGCTTGAACCATCAACAAAAAGCGGCATAACATCAAACCTAGATGAGCCAGATCCTCCCATTGGAAACAGGATCATATGTCCCAAATGTTTTGATGACGGACACACCCCGAAGTGACAGCAATCACAGGAGGACGACTTTTATGACCGAAATGCCGTTGAGGTGCGACACAATGTCCTATTATCGGCGGTTCTTGTCTGGTTTAGCCTGGCGGACCTAAGTCAGGCTGGTCACCGTTACGTAGTGAAGATCATGGAGGTTGCTAGGGCTTTTCGGATATTCCTCATTGGGTTTGTCCTAGTTCTTTCGGCCTGTGTGACGGTCGAACCGAGAAGTCCGGACCAGCTTCGGATTGGGTTAGAGCCGACTATGAAGGTGCGCACACCGACGGGTGACGGCCCGTTCCCAACAGTCGTCATTCTTCATGGTGCGAACGATCCGACTTGGCGCACAGGTTATTCAGATTGGATGGATTGGTTGGTTGCGCGTGGTTATGCAGCTGTCTTTATTGACAGTGCAGCAGCTAGAGGCGTTAGCGCCGACGCGATGATGGGCCCTGGATTGATGCCCAGCGAGCGAGCAGCGGACGTCTTCATCGCCCTGGATATTCTCCGCAAAAAGCCTTTCGTGGACAAATCGCGTTTCGCTCTAATAGGCATGTCTCACGGCGGCGACACTGCCCTTGACGCTCTTGTTCAGGCGCCACCTGCGGGCCCAGTTAAAGGACTGACCGCAGTGCCGCCTTTAGGACTTAGCGGCCTCAAGGCGGTCGCAGCTTTTTATCCTGGCTGTCGAAAACCAGTGATGGGTGTTCGCGTGACGGAAGTCTATGACCGCGCTTGGACGCAGAATATTCCAGTGGTGATCTTTCAGGGAAGCAACGATACCTATGTTGACATTCCGCTTTGTCAGGCCGTCGTAAAGAGGCAGGAAGCAAAGGGTACGCCTATTCAGTATTATTTCTACAAGGGCGAACCCCATTGTTTTGATGCCGACTATGGCGACGGTCCCGACTGCTATAGGTCATCAGCTCCAGCGGCAGATGCTCGCACTAAGGTCGAACGTTTGCTGTCACAGGTATTCCAGTAAGGCCTTGTGGACGTAGGCGACTGATCTCCCTACAGCCAACTGACCAGCTAGCGCCGTCGCCCAAGGTTCGGCCTATCTGGTCTTTGTTTTCACCGCTGGCCCCCCACAAGCTAACAGCATGATCTACTCCACGATCTCAAAATGCACCAGATCGTCAAACTGGTTGTCCTTGACCTCAAAATCCATTGACCAATCACCGCCCCAGCGGAGTTCGATGCCCATGGCCTTGGCCGTTGCCAGCACGAAGCCAGCAAACAGGGTCTGGCGCTCCCGGTCGTCCCAGACGATGGGATATGGCGTCACATCGACGGCCAACATCCTACAAAGCTTCTGATGAAATTGCCCCAACACCAGCTGCCGATGTGAGATACCACTTGAAGTTACAAAAAAGATCTCGTATAAATTCTTCAACATCAAGAGTAGGGCTGACGCCCTCGCCAACCTGCCAAACCCGGCAAGGTGGTGTCCTGAAAGGGAGATGTGGCCAAGGACGGCAACTAAAGGGTCCACAGCCAGTCAGATCGTCAAACCTCCTCAGGAAACTGAAGGAGAATTTTAATGTCTACGAAGCGACGTACTCACGACAACGACGCTGACTTCATAACGTCCGGCGGAGTGCGCCTATCCGATGTGCCAGAGTTTGCTCGAAGCCATATTGAATGGATGGACGGGGTGCATGGTGCTGCGACAGATGGCTTGCCGTTAGAATCTGATGTAGCTGTTGCCGACATTCTCAATTCCCTTCCAGAGCTTCATCCTAAGCGTCCTCGAGGGTCGAAGGCGATGATCGACGCGAATGGCGCCAGGTGCCGCCTGAAACACTGTCGCTCCGGCGCTTGGCTCATCAGTCCCTTTACCGGAGAACATTGGGCGGTTTGGCCCAACGGCCATATTGGATGGGTCCCCAAAAGCTTAGCCTTGCCTAGCGTTTTGCGGGTCTCAAACCGCCCCGACGTCCAGTAGAGAATGCCGATGTTGAGAATTTCAAACAAAGGCCTTCCTGTTCATTCACTGTATGTGGGCAGTCGTGATGGCAAAGCCTTCTCCGACGTGGATAGACAGTCTGTGACCGAGGTGGTCGGTAACTCTTTCGACTGTTCCACGTTCATTGATGCCAGCGGCCATTTCCAAGGTCGCAGTGTCGCCACGCTTCTCATAAATATCGCAACAGATGATGGGGCATCTGTCGAAGAGCTTGCCCGTAGCCTGGGGATACTTCTGGACCAGCGAGTTGTCGGCATTGAGACTGCCGGGATCTATCGATCAATTTACATGGGCTGATCCACCTTACGGATCGGGGTTTTTGAATCCAGCTTGCGCCCCCGGCACGACGCCAAAGCCGCTAAAGAGGAGACCTGACCATGTCACGTCACAGCCATCGCCCGACAGGAACACAAAGTTCCGATCATGCTACTGCCAGCAGTTCATTACTCAGCGACATCGGATTGATAGGCCTTTCCGATCTCGAACCCATCATACTGGCTGCCTTGGCGACGGAGGAGCCGTTGCTTCTCATCGGACCCCACGGAACGGGCAAGAGCCTCTTGCTGACCCGGATCGCCGAGGCATTGGGACTGGCGTTCCGGCATTACAATTCGAGCCTTCTCAACTTTGACGATCTCGTCGGATTTCCGATGCCGAACAAGAATGGCACGTTGGAATATATGAAAACACCCGCTTCAATCTGGGGTGCCGAGGCCGTGATATTCGATGAGATCAGCCGCTGCCGTCCCGATATCCAGAACAAACTATTTCCCATTATCCACGAACGCAGGGCACAAGGAATCCTCTTGGATGGCCTTCGGTATCGCTGGGCGGCGATGAACCCGCCAATGTCGGAAGACGACGATGAGGGCTATCTCGGTTCCGAACCGCTCGACCCGGCTCTGACGGACCGATTTGCCTTCGTTGTAAATATGCCGTCATGGGATCGTTACAACGAAGCAGAGCAACTCGCGATCATTCTCGCTGACGACAGTGCTGTGACGGTGAGTTCCGCAGCAAAATTACGGACTGCCGTGGCATCGACCGATGCGGCCCTGCAATCCATCAAGGAGTCGATCGGCGATGCTGTGGCCGTTTACGTCAGAACACTCGTCGCGCTCCTCGCTCGAGCAGGCGTTTCTCTTAGTCCGCGCCGAGCAGGGATGCTCCGGCGGTCCGTCCTCGCGGTACACGCTGCTGCCCTCACACTTAACGCTGATGCTAGCCCTGCGAATTCGGCTCTCCTTGCCGTGCGCAACGGTCTTCCACAAATCGCCGAAGGGCGCACCGTATCAGAAACCAAGCTCCTTGGCGCCCACCGCGAGGCGTGGAGATTGGCCGGCGTGAAACCGGGTGATCCCCTCCGCGCCATTCTGACCACAGCTGATCCCGTCGACAGGGTGCGTCTAGCGGTGGCCGCATCCAAGCTTTCAAAGGGAGATTTCTCATCGATTATCTCCGACGCTATCTCGCTATTGGCGCCTGGCGCTCGGGAAGCCGCAATCGTCCACCTGTTTGAGACAGGTGCCGTCGGGCGACTGAATGCGGCGGTGGCCGAACAATCGGCACAGATCTACGCGGATGTCGCGACACCCTTAGAATTTTCGGAGACTGTGCATGCCCGCAGCCCGAAGTTCCTGATCTGGAAACGGATCAAGGATATCCTCTCTCGCCTCAATCCAAATGACCCTCGTGCCCGCTTGTCGGCCAATGCACTCGCCGCCTGCTACGCGAAGAAGCAATTCGATGCTCCCGAAGATGCTAATACGGCGTTTGACGCTTGGACGGAGGCCGATGGCCGTCTGTCGGGAGGGGCAGCATGATTGAAACTGCTCAACTTCTCAACAACATGTCGACGCCGCCGAAGTCAGTCGTCAAATACAGTGGGCTTCGGAAAAACGCTGAGGTAACTGACATTCATGGCACGGGCGCTGGGTGGCTCCCGGCATCGAACAACGGCGCATTCGGGTCTTTCATAACCTTCCGATTGCCCAAAAACCTACGCCGGTGCGGTGCAAAAACCATTCTTGAGCGTCTCGGTTTGAAGTCAGGTTCAGCGCCCGAAAAGACGCTTCTCGATCTGATCGAGGCGCGGGCCAGAGAACTTGTTCTGCCGGACGCCTGCGTGGTCATACCCACGAAAATCGACCATCCCTGTCCTTGGCCGGACCCGCTGGCCACGCCAACACCCATACCCGTGTTC
>Ga0233429_1004206_pt1 | contig 12917 bp, 13 predicted proteins | sample SI_118_April2016_3_FD_179879 | JGI IMG/M metagenome (GOLD analysis project Ga0233429, IMG submission 179879) | Seawater microbial communities from Saanich Inlet, British Columbia, Canada - SI_118_April2016_135_MG | ecosystem: Environmental > Aquatic > Marine > Inlet | place: Canada: British... | reverse complement strand
GGGGGTGTGCAACTTTGGGGGGCATGAGAGCGATCCTTCGAGTACCCGTTCCGGGCATGAGGGCAAAGGTAGGAACATCACATACCCCTCCCGGACCTTCGACCTAATGGTGACAGTCTATCCTGACTTTTCTTCGCAATGGAAATCGGTTTCTGAAGTCCAGTGGATCTTCAGGTATTGAGGAACTTTGGTATTGCGATCGATCTTCGCCGATTGGATCTGGGCAGGGGTCAGGTTGATGGTATAACGCAAGACAGTCTTGCTTAGGTTGGCCCGTTGCAGGTTGGTCCCCTGCATCCACGCCGAAGACAGATACGCCTCTGTAAGATTGGCTTCCGTGAACAAGGTCTTTCGCAGATCGGCTTTGAAGAACTTTACTTTTTCAAGGTTAGATTTTCGCAGATCGGCTTTTCTAAGATCCGCTTCACTGAAGTCGATGTCGCGAAGATCTCGGTCACTGAAATCGATATTTCTCAGGTTAGATTGCCGGAAGATGCATCCCTCTAAATCTGCGTCATTCAACTTCATTCCCTGGCAATCGGTTTCGCTGAGGTTTGCGCCGCGCAAATCCGAACCGGCGAAAAAGGCTTTGGTGAGGTTCGCGCCCTGCAAATTGGCGCCGTTGAGTAAGGCCATTTGAAAATTAGCTTTTCTGAGATTGGCATTGCTCAGGTTAATGCCATTGAAGTCAACGCGATCAAAATCGGGCTGTATGTGCGGATTGCTATCTCTCCAGATATTCCATCTCGCTATGGAACTCTTGAGAAGTGTAATTTGTTCCCGGTTCGCCACTTGATATAAAATTTTTATTTTAAAGAGTGATGTTTCAAAGATTTTATTACTCAGACTGAATCGCCATTTTCTTTCTTCTATTTTACACCCATTTCGGGTTGCCAGGTTTCAATTCGGCAGGCGGAGTCCCAGAACATCGATTCCAAATTTGAATACTTCTATCCAGTCCATGATGATTTAAAACGTTTGTAGGTTAAAGATGTTCCTTCTATATGTCCGCTTTGGGTCGGTAGTGGACGTTATATTTCACCTTTCCAAAATAGAAAAAAATGTTTCTCGTTTATAGTCGTCCCTCTTCTAAATCATAAACATCAAACAAAACATAAACGGGACGGTGATTGGGAACATATTTTGGAATATAAGATTCCATGTATTCTTGAGCATCATCATCCATTTCACTTATTCGCATATCCCTCATTTTATTATTCCAATGAATTATTTTCATTTTATCCTGAACTTTTGACTTGGATGCAAACCAGTTTGCAACCGCATCATCATTTGCGCCTGTAGCTACAAACTCTTTGAACTCGTCATGGTCCACACCTGAAAATGCTTCCAGATAACTGCACAAGGAGCATGGCCAAAAGTTGTATTCGCCGTTAATCCCTAATAGAAAAGATCGGCACTTGTCTAAACAGCGAGAGAGGATGACATATCCTCCCAGCATGTTTCTCGGACTTCTGGGAGGCTCCTTATTAAGGTCTTTAGCCAAGGCTTTCAGTTTTTCTTGATTCATTGGAATATCCTGATTTCGATTTAGAAGAAATTTTAGCAGATAATATCTAGTTAAGAGCGATTTTACAAGTAGGGGCTTTGAAAGGGCTATACCTTGATTAGAGTTGGGAACCAGTGGCTTTGAAGAGGAACCCCTGCGAGGCATGAAGATAATAGATGGGAATATTACAGCTACTGAAGAATATAACGCAGGATGGCAACATTGGCAGTAGCCAAAAAATGGGGTGAGCGACGGGGCTTGAACCCGCGACCACTCGGACCACAACCGAGAGCTCTACCAACTGAGCTACGCCCACCATTATTTTTTAAATCCCAAATCTTGCAGAGAGAGAGTTTAATCTATCCCTAAATCTTTGTAAAGGGCATGATTTATTTTATGACGCGAAGGTGGTTGCGGTCGCGCTTTTTCTCAACTTTGGGCTCTTCTGCACTGGGCTTCCCAGCACTGGGCTCCCCAGAACTGGGCTCCCCAGATTGGGGCTCCTGAACTTGTGGCTGGGGTTTGCCGCTGGGTTTCACCGATTTCAGCTTGGTCAGGGGTTTTTGCGTTTCCAGCACCTGCTCTGCCAGGTTCATATCTTCGGGGATGCTTTCTTCCCACACTTGCCCGTTCTTCATGTTGGGATCATAAATGGCCCAAACTGCGACAAAGGGCAGGGAGCATTTATAAGGCCTGCCGTTGAAGGCCAGAGAAGCGAATATCCCTTCTTCGGTTATATCAATCGGATGCCTAAAGCTAAGATTAAATACCAGATTGAGGGATGAATTGTTTTTATGGCTGGCCGGCACATCGACTTCTGTATGTCTCGCATCGAGACAAACCATGGCGTCGCCTTCTTCTAAAAGGAACAAAAGAAAATCGTATTTCTTTTTATTTAAGTCATCCATTCCACTAAATTAACATAAATAATCAATAGGTTAAAGGGGGGCAAGGTTTATACCCGAAATGCAGGCAGGGCATTGAGGGTCGCGACTTATAAGCTCTGCATGTTTTGTGACCCTATTTGAACGGAGCGCCCGAAAATGCTGATTTAATCTCTCCCTTGTCGGTTAAAGAGGGAAATGCTACCATGCGCCGTTTCCATAACTGAGTATAAAAACAACAGGGGATCGATATGGCATTAAAGGGATTGAGATGGCTGGCTGGTGTGGGGTTCTTCGTTAGCGTTTTGGCAGGTATCTGTAGTGCGGAGGGTTCCAAAACTATTGAGGTGTGGAAGAATCTTTTTACCGTTGTGAATGGCGATGGAGTAGATTCTAACACCACTTTTCTCATTACCTCTGAGGGAGTCGTTGTTATTGATACCCGGGTTACTCCTCAAGAAGCTGGCAAGGTTTTGGCAGAAATTCGCAAGCGAACAGACCTGCCCATCCTTTATACGATCAATACGCATTATCATGGAGACCACACTTTTGGTAACCAGGTTTTCAAAGATAGTCGGGCCATCATTGCCCACGAAAATGTTCGCAAGAGCCTGATGGGTTCTTCGGGCAAGGATCATCTGGACTTTTTCAAGACCATGAAAATTCCCGGAATGGACGAGACCACCATCACTCCACCTAATATGATTTTTAAGGAAAGGATGGAAATTTTCGTGGGAGGATATCATTTAAGGTTGATCCATGTTCGCGGGCACACGGATGGAGACTTGTTTATCTATATTAAGGAGTTAAGAACTCTTATTACCGGCGACCTGGTTTTTAACGGCAAAATTCCATACATGGGGGATGCCTATATAGAGGACTGGATTTCTGCCCTGACCTATCTGGGTGATTTGGATGCGGAAATATATATTCCGGGTCATGGTAATCCCGGCGGCAAGCCCGTGTACCTGGCAATGAAAGATTATATGCTTAATCTAAAAGGCATGGTTCTCAAACAGTTGGAACAGGGCAAGTCTCTCAAGGAAACTCAGGACGTGGTAAGGCCGGCTTTAAAGAAAAAATATAATGACCGGAAAAACCTGGACTGGTTGGATGCGAATATTGAACGTACGTATCTGGAATATAGTTTGAAGCGCTAAGGTGAGGGTGGAGAGCCAATCTTTTCTGCCACCCACGGGGGGTAGGCTACTCGTCTTCGAGTAGGCCTTTCTTTTTCCAATAGTCGCGGAGCGAGGTGGAAGCATCCAGACAGGTGTCCAGATAAGTGTGGTTTGACGGGATCATGGGCATAACATGACCATGGCTTTTGTCATTGTAGGGATACTTAACATCCAGGACATAAGGCCCCTTATGTTTGAGCATACGCTTTAATGCCGGAACCACATCTTTAGGATCGGAAATGCTCTCCGATTTAATTCCAAAAGCACTCGCTACCTCAGCAAAATTTGCATCGCCTATGAAGGTGTGACCCCGAAGGGATTTATAAAAACGGTCTTCCCATTGGGCCACCATTCCCAGGTGGGCGTTGTTGAGAACAATATTTTTTACCGGGATGTTTTCTATTTTCAGAGTTTGCAGTTCCTGAATATTCATCAGAAAACTTCCATCTCCTTCAATGTTGATCACCTGACGATTTGGAAACGCAACCTGGGCTCCCATCGCGGCGGGCAGTCCAAATCCCATTGCACCTAAACCGGATGAACATAACCAGTTATTGGGCATGTCAAAATCCAGAAATTGAGCCGCCCACATCTGGTGCTGGCCGACACCTACAGAAAAAATAGCATCCTTAGCCGCGAGTTTATTGATATCGCTGACTACAGATTGCGGGACAATTTCTCCTTTTTTAAGCTCGAATTCCAGAGGGAATTCTTTTTTCCATTCGTTCACCTGTTTTACCCACGGCTTGATATCTTTTTTAGGCTCCACATAACCGGTGAGAATTTTTAACGCCTGCTTGACATCACCTTGGATGGGGACATCGATCGTGATATTTTTATTAATTTCTGTCGGGTCGATATCAATTTGGATGAACTGGGCATTTTTACAAAATTCTGCCAATTTACCGGTGACTCGGTCGTCAAATCTTACTCCCATGGCAATAACCAGATCGGCATGGTTGATAGCAATATTGGCGTAAACCGCTCCATGCATTCCCAACATGCGCAAAGAAAGCGGGTCGTTGGAGGGAAACGCCCCCAAACCCATTGCGGTAGTGGTTACAGGGATGCCGGTTTTCTTGGCAAAGGCGCGCAGTTCTTCTGAAGCCCCACTACTGATAATGCCACCCCCCGCATAAATGATCGGACGTTTTGCGGTTTGGATAGTATGAGCTGCTTTTTTGCATTGCAGTACTGAGGGTTTTAAATTGGGCTTATAGCTGGGGCAATCGAATGAAACGTCAAAATCAGCGATCCCTTCCTGCTGTTGAATATTTTTAGGAATATCTATCAGAACCGGTCCGGGCCTGCCGCTCCGGGCAATATGAAACGCCTCATGAACGATGCGCGGAATTTCTTCAACATTCTGAATCATATAACTGTGTTTGACCAAGGGGAAGGTGGCACCCATGATATCTGTTTCCTGGAATGCGTCACTGCCTAGCAATGTGCTTGCGACCTGACCCGTGATGGCAACAATTGGAATGGAGTCCATCTTGGCATCAATGATTCCAGTAATCAGGTTTGTGGCTCCGGGACCCGATGTCGCCATACAGACTCCAACTTCTCCCGTAGAGCGAGCATAGCCGCCCGCCGCGAAGGAACCGCCCTGCTCGTGGCGAGGCAAGACCATGCGGATTTTTTTAGTCAAGGTCAACCCTTGATGAATTTCCATGGAAGTTCCACCCGGATAGCCAAAAATAACTTTGACCCCTTCATTTTCCAGGGCTTTAACAATGACATCCCGGCCTTTCATGGGATGCCCTAGCTTTTTCGGAGATTTCTTGATGGAAACCAGTTTTTTTGCTGTGTTCTTTTTAGTAGTCATGATGAGCAAAAACCATATCTGAAATGACCCTTGAAGTCAAATTCTATTGGCCTTCAACGTCTATTTAGTCAGGGTTTTATGGCAAATATGAGGTTCGATTCAAGAAGCCGTGGACCCCAAGGCTTTCAGGATGATTCCTTCACGCAAGCTGTACTCGCTGACGAGCAATGGATCGCATTGAAACGTCTGCATGGTTTCCAGGACGAGTGCGGCTCCCGCAATGATCAAATCCTCTCGTCCCTGCTCAAGAGGTTTTAAAGCCAGCCGTTCGTTGAGAGATTTTCTTTTCAGATCCTGATTCAGGGCGTGGATTTCCTGTCTGGATAATATCGCCCCATGAATTTTATCGGGATCATAAGGATAAATATTTTCTTTTAAAGCGGCAAGTGTCGTTACCGTTCCTGCTGTTCCAATAAAAACCTGTGGCATAAACAACGAGAGTTTTTTCTGGATGGTTAGCAATTCATTTTTTAAGTGTGTGGTCAGGTTTTTATATTCTGTATCATCCACCGGATGCTGACTGATAAATTTTTCTGTCAGGCGAACAACTCCTAATGAACTACTGCAACAGCCCGCGATATTTTTTCCTTCTGAAAGGATGAACTCGGTACTACCGCCTCCAATATCAAGGGTGAGTATTCTGCGGTTTTCATGCGGTATTTTCCAGAACACTCCCTCCAGAGTAAGGCGGGCTTCCTCTTCCCAGGAAATAATTTCAATTTCGATGCCTGTTTTTTCCAGGGCTTGGCGGACAAACTCTTGTCCGTTAGAAGCTTCTCGCACCGCACTGGTAGCTACAGCGAATAGAGGCGGGTTCCCATGATCGACGCAGTCCTGTTGAAACCTGGACAAAGCTGAAAAAGTATCGGACATTCGCGACTCCATTAGTTTCCCGTAGGTATCCATCCCTTCGCCGAGGCGGGTGATTTCCCTTCGGGAAGCCAGAGTCTTGAATTTCTGGTTCCCGTCTGATTCAAGAATCAGAAGTCGAACGGTGTTGGAGCCAATATCAATGGAAGCGATTTTTGTCATGAGACTTTAAATCGGGAAAGCTTTTTCACTATCCAGAGTGAGCAGTAAATAAAATCCAAGGGCGGTGAACAGTACGTTGGGACCCCAAGCTGCAAGGATGGGGCCAAAGGTTCCGCCGCGGCCAAGAGATATACTGATGGCGTACAAGAAAGAGAATACAAACCCCATTCCCAGGTTTACCCCCACACAAAACAGGAGTCCTCCATGCCTGCTGGACCTTAATGACAAGGGAATGGCTATTAAGGCTAAGACTATGCTGATGAAAGGATAGGATAAGTTACGGTGTAACTCGATCCACTTTTGCGAGGTGTCCTTACCTTCCCGTGCCTCAACTTGAATGGTTGCATACATTTCTCGCAGGCTCATTTCTTCAGGCAGTTTACTCACCTTGGCAAAATCGGACGGGATTTCAGAAACCGGAAACGAACGGTTTTCGAAGTATTCGGTGGACACCAATCCGTCCTTATCAAATTGGCGAACGTAACCATCTATAAAGTTCCATTTGTCAACGACCCAGGTTGCTGTTCGGGCGTCGATGCGCTGTTTAATTCCGAAACCCGCATCTGGAATTAAAATGATAACCCCATGAAGTTTGGAACTTTTTGGATTAAAGGAATCTATACTCCAAATAGATTGGTCCTTGGACTTAAGCCAGAGGTCTTTTTCGGGAACTTTCCCGTAGGTCATTTGATTTCGAACCTTATAGAGAAAAATATAATTCATTTTCTGGCTGGTGACGGGGGCAACAAACTCGCTGTTGGCCAGCACTAATAAGGCAACAAAAACTGACGCGCCGATGATTGGAAATGTGATCCCCGTTATGCTAATTCCACAGGCTTTCATTGCCGTAAACTCGTTGTTTCTAGCAAGCGAGGCGAGAGTGATGACAGTAGCCAAAAGCACACCCTGAGGCGCCATGTAATTGGCTATGAAGGGAATTTTGTAAAGGTAATAAGAAACGAGATCAATGAACGGTGCATTTCTTGATACGAATTCATCCAAACGCTCGAAAAAATCAACGAGCAAATAAATCCCAATCAACCCGACTGTAGTGAGCAGATAGACTTTTACGAACTGGAATAAAACATATTTCTTGAGAATCATCATGGCAGATTAATTGTGTTTCAAGAGCTTGTGTTGAGCCCGGGTATAGCCTGCTTTAAAGCCCGGCCGAGGGGTTCCAAGTCTGAACGGGAATGGATCACATCCAGAATGTACCGCAAAGTGGGGTCAATGTATTCCAGGTATCGTTCATTTTTATGTTCCATATATTGAGATGCGAAGGTGCCGATGGCCTTTAAATTCCTCTGTACCGACATCCAGTCAAAAATTTTAAGAAAAGCGGAACGGGGAATTTTCCGACCCCCTTCCTGCTCAATGCGATGGAGATAATAGCTCAGCAATTCATTTCTAGTTTCTTCTTCCAGAACAATATACGAATCTTTTAAAAGGGAAACCAGATCATATTGGCGAGGACCCATTCTGGCATCCTGGAAATCAATGAGCATCAGGTTTTCCCTTCGGACCATCAGGTTTCTTGAGTGATAGTCCCGGTGAACAAAAACCTTCTCTTCTTCGGCCAGGGTTTGGCAGAGCCCCGTCAGTGTAGCTCTGATTTCCGTCTCGACATCTGGCTTTAATTCCTGGTTCAGGAAGCCCTTGATGTAATGTTTTATCATGAAGTCCATTTCCCACATTAATTTTTCAACATCGAACTGCAAGGAGTAGGCAGGGCAATAGGGCCGCATATTTTTTGTTACGCGGGTTTGCATGGCCACAATAAGTTCTATGGCTTTCTGGTACCAAACAAGGATGTTCTTTGGGGAGCTCTGGGCCAGATCCGCCAAATGCGTGTCGCCCCCATCCTCAAGAAAAAGGAGACCCTGGTTGGCATCGTAGTATAAAATTTCTGGAACCGGCATATCTAGATGTGACAGGAATTTTTGCATGCGGTTGAAGTCGGGTTCTTTTTCTGGGGCAGGCTCTTTAAGTTGCATTATGACAATTGATGGATTTTCTTTGGGTCGACTATTGAGGAAATAATTAACCCGAAAATAACTTCGGTCCGATGCATCACCCTTCAATGTAATGATCTCAAGGCGGGAAATGGGTTCTTTAACGATGGGTTCCAGGCAGGTTTTCAAATAGTCCCCATTAAAACGCCCATGTGAGGAACATTGCTTTTCATCTAATTTTTGTTTGAAATCTGTCATTTAAAAAAAACTATTTCCATTGTCTAACATCTAATGTAGCATTCTGGATTTTAATCCCACAAGTGGGTATTATTTTCCGTGGCTTGCCACGTATTTTTAAATAAGCCTTTAGTTAGAATACCTGTCCGCTTGCGGCGAGGATCATTTATCAAACCTGAACGGAGATTCATTGATGCCGAAACCAAGTTATCATATTTTAGTGTGTACAAACAGCCGACCAGCGGGACATCCTAGAGGATCCTGTGGAGAAAGCGGTTCCAATGCCATTTTTGAGAAGCTTTCTATGGGAATTGAACAAAAAGGCTTATTTGGAAAATGCATGATTGCCAATACCGGATGTCTAGGTCCCTGTGGTGTGGGCCCTGTCGTTGTTGTTTACCCAGATGGTGTTTGGTACCAAAAAGTTCAGCCGGAAGATGTGGATGAAATCCTTGATAAGCATATTGGTCAGGGTACAAAAGTTGATCGGTTGGAAGTTCCGGATGAGCTCTGGGGTTAACCGGTCAGCGGCAGATGGCAATAGCTTTTTACCCCTTCGGAGCACGATAGCAAAGGTTAAATATCACGTCTGCGAGCAAAAAGTTGTCTCGGCTTGATGGGCTTTTCCAAGTTCCCAATGGGCGTGGACCGATCCCCTTTCCTGTTTCAGGGAAGGGGTTTTTTTTGTTTGATCTTCTACGCCTCAATTTTCTCATAGTTGTTAAGGCTGCTCCGCTAGCCAGGCTTTATAGGTAGATTGGGTGATGTCTGCACCTGACATTTTCTTTTCAGGTGAAAGCTCTGCATCAGAACAAGTAGAAAATTTTTCATTTCTTTTTAACTTTAACCAATCCTCTAAAATGTGATCCGCCAAAATTCTTCCCATAATTTCGTTGCCGTCCCGGGTCCAGTGGGTATCACTATGGTTTGAAAAGTATAATTCTTTGCCGGCCTCCACATAGCTTGCTAAACAATCAAAAGGATCTATAATTCCTCCTTTAAACTGACGCATTTCAGCTAAGGAAGCTACCACGGCACCTGGCAAATGCGGATCTAAAGTATCTTCCGGAATACCTTCCAACTCACTGATCAACTCCTGAATATTTTTTGAAAATGCCAGATTGGACGGAGAATTAAGGATCAAGGCAAACTTTCCAGACTCGATGGTTTGTTGAGCCAAATCCATCACCGCCAATAACCAGAGATAGCCATTTCTAGTTTTTTCGAAAGTGTTTAGCCTGTAAGCAATGGAGGCGCGACGCATGGCTTTGATGTAAAAAGGCTGAAGCTTCAGATTTCCATCACCCGAAATAAAAATATTGGAAAGAGGCCAGGCGAACAGGTCAGCCCTTTTTATTGTCTGAGAATCAGAGGATAGGAATTCCCGCGCCTTGGGTACATACATGGAATAATAAGCCTTGGCATAATCCAGGAACCGGAATGGATAGAGGCGTGGTACCCAGGTGCCTTTTCCAATATAGAATTCTCCATTTTTAAATCTGATTTCTTCTTTCTTGGAATAGGGCACCCATTCCATATCCACTAAATCGTTTCCCGTATAAAAATTAAAAATCACTCCATCAAAATCCAGTCTTGATGACCAGAATTTGAATTGAGCCAGGTATTCAGGAAATGAAATGCCAGGTATTCCTAAGTTGACAACCTCAAAACTATGGCCTTCTCCCGTTTGATTTAAATATGATTCGAGAACATCACTGTAAGTATAGGGTGTGGGAACGGCCGCATAGGCAAAGGAGTCACCAATACTTAATATTCGAATGGTATCGGGATTTTTAGAGGCGGATACGGTTTTTTCTTTAAAACCCAGGGAAGCTAAATCGAAAGTCTCATTTTCTAAAACCCGAATATCCTTGGATGAGCTCTGAAGAAAGGTGTTTTCATACTTAATGAAAGCCCAGTCAAAAAGAAACAGTGAAATTAAACCGCTTACGATGACAAGACTCACATTTATCAGGAAATTTACACGGGATTTTTGAATCCGACGCTGCATAAATCTATATTTCCTTCAAGACACGCAGGTGTTCACAAATCGACATTGTTTTCAGTGACCTGATGTTTATCTTCTCGAGCCCATTTTTGCAGTTGGCCCCAGAGCTCTTTTCTTCCTATATGGTCTTTACTGGAATAGACAGTAAAATCCAGGGCATTTTTCCCCATGAAGGCGGCTTTGATTATTTTGGTCTGTTTACCGCGCTCCGAAGAAGAAAGCTTGTCGGCCTTGGTAATCACCAGGATATATTTTCTATCCAATTCTTCCAGCCATTCTTTCAGGGTCAAATCTAATTCGGTCGGCTTACGCCGGATATCAACGATAAATATAATAGCGGTGAGAGGTTCGCGTTGGGTTAGGTATTCCTCGATCATCTTTTTCCACTTTTTTTGTAGCGCTGGGGTGACTCGGGCGAATCCGTAACCTGGAAGATCGGCAAACATCATAGCTTCGTTGATACTGAAAAAATTAATTTCACGGGTTTTCCCGGGGGAGGAACTGATCCGTATCAGCTTTTTCCGGTTGAGCAAGGATTTAATAAGGGAGGACTTGCCTACATTGGAACGACCGACAAAAGCGAACTCGGGAAGCGTTCCTTTTGGGTATTGTTTGGCCGAAACGGCCCCGGTTATAAACTCCGTGGATATTATTTTCATGGTCCGAACTTATTGATGACCAGTCCAGATAAAAGTTTGGGATAAAAGAAGGTGGCTTTTTGTGGCAGACGTATTCCTTTCTCGGCCAAATTACGTACCTGGTCTATGAGAGTTGGATTCATGAAAAATGCGACATCGTATTCGCCCTTATCTACCATAGCCATCCCTTCTTCGGAATTTACTTTGTAAGAAACATACTGTTGCTGGTCTTTTTCCCGTGTGTCGATTTTGAGGATGTGCCTAAAAAGGATGGCGTGGAGTTGTGTGACATCAAGAACCTGCATGTCTTTGGGCTCGTTGCTGTCTAAAAGGGGGAGAACATTTCTCGGGTCCTTAACTGTCAGAATGTAGGTATGATCTTTTCCCATATATGCGCAGAAGGTAATTTGCTTTTTCCCCAGTTCTTTTAGCCGGGATTTGACTTCAGCCCCATTTAATGGGCCAAACCAGGGGGCAATGTCAAAATATTCTCCGACTTTTTGCAGAAAAGATTCCCGGTCAAACGGTTCCGGACTTTTAGCTACACGATGAATGGGGAAGATTGACATAGAATCCGAATCCATGTTGGTCAGAAACATCATGACATGGGAGCAATCTTCCACCTTGTCCTGATTTGATTCAGAGAAAGCCAAAGCAGTTTCATAACGGTGATGACCGTCGGCGATATATATTTTTTTGTCGCGTATCTGGTTTGAAATTTCCTGGCATATAGCAGAATTCTTCAAGCGCCAGATGCGGTGTACAACACTGCCGTCATCAATGACAGACAAAGGTTCAATGTTGCCTTCGCCTTTGAGTAGGGAATCGATATTGCCTTCGGGGTCTGAATATAAACCGAAAATGGGGCTGAAATTGGCGTGGCAGGCATTGAGCAATCGGGTGCGATCGGTCTTGGCCTTGGCGAGCGTGAATTCATGTGGAAGTATATTGCCCTTATCGAATGCTTCAGTTTTAACGCGGGCAAAAAAACCTGTCCGGCAGAATTTCCCTCCCTCAAACTCGTACTCCTGGCTGTATAAATAAAACCCAGGTTGGGAGTCCCGTACAAGAACTTCCTCCTCCAGCCATTGCTGAAAGGTGTCTGCGGCACGGGTGTAGCGGTTGTCCATTTCGGAATCGGTGGAAAACTCCTTACCTAAAATCAGGCGCACAACATTATGCGGGTTCTTTTGGTAGAGAGACTCCTGAAGTGCGGGAGCGATAACATCATATGGGGGAGCAGTGACCTCTATGAGAGGATGAGTGGCGGTGTCATAAAGCAGGCCATTGAATGGAATCACTTCGATCATAATTGGATCTCACTTTTTTAGTTTTAGAGAGAAAAGGGCTTCCTTATTATCAGAAAAAAATGATTATAGCACCCCTAGGCGTGAAGCTGTGACATTCGACGTCCAGCGTCATTACTCATGTGATATCTCTCTTAACTTGCTTTCATACCCCGAGGGGTACTAGAGAGCTTCACATTGGCATAACTCACGAATGTATTGCACCAGAGAATGGATGCTCTCCTCATCTAGAGTATGTCCCCAGGCTGGCATGCAGGGAGCCCGACCGACTGAAAGTCCTCCAAACTTGATGGCTTCAAAAAGTTGCTCATTGGTACGGGTTTCCAGATAACTGGCTTTC
>Ga0233429_1004185_pt1 | contig 12983 bp, 9 predicted proteins | sample SI_118_April2016_3_FD_179879 | JGI IMG/M metagenome (GOLD analysis project Ga0233429, IMG submission 179879) | Seawater microbial communities from Saanich Inlet, British Columbia, Canada - SI_118_April2016_135_MG | ecosystem: Environmental > Aquatic > Marine > Inlet | place: Canada: British... | reverse complement strand
AAGAAAAAATTGTTGCTTTGATGAAAACCTGGATAGAAAACAACGAGCTAAACCCATTATTTATTAGTGCAATTGTGAATACATACAGTTTTAATCATGAAATGATATCTATGTTAGTGAAAATATGTCAACAAATGGTTATGTCTGACCTCATCAATAAAAATAAAATAACGCACTGGATAATGACAGTTAAAGTTGAAGATCAATCTCGCTCCACCGTATAACTGGGCAAAAACTTTATAAATATGCTTGGAGCATCTTCTAGCAAGAACTGTTGAAACTCTTGATATATTTCTTTTCTAGCTTGTTTCTCGTAGGTTTGTCTACCTTTTTCTAGCAGGTTATCTATTCTAGTATTTTTGTAACCTGTAATGTTGCCTGGTTCACCAGAATGCCAAAACTCGTATTGGTCTGGGTCGGGGGATGTTTCTTGACCCACTAACAAAAGCTGGAAGTTACCCACGTCTGGAAAGTTGGTAATGTGGAGATTGACTGCAATCTGTAGATTGGGGCACAAACTTTTATCTTCCACAGCACTACTAGTTTTACACTTTTCTTCTGCCACACGTCCCATTTTTTCCCAGTCATCTTTAATTTTTTTGGCTTCATCTTCAAATAAGGTGGTGGTTGTAAGATTGAAAGACAAAGGGTTTCTAGGTACTTCGTCTAGTAATCTTTCCACAGCTCTATCTAGGTCATAATCATAAGATTTGCCACCAGCTAAATATGCCCAAGATTGGGGGTTTAGTGGTCCTGTTGCACGAGTATCATCTATGGGTTTGTGGGTAGCGTAAGACAATGCCTGTCTAATATTTTTCTGGAAAATGGGATCTTGGTGATTAAAGAATACAGCCAAGTATTGGTTATAATTGAGCTGGCTTAATACTTGAACATTTTCCCAGTCCATGATGTCGTGATGTTTGGCTAGATCTGGCAAGATATCCACTTGGCCACGCTTAAAGGCCACAGTGGCATCTTTTTCTGTGAGGAAGAAGCGATATATGTATCGTTCGTTTTGACTTTCTACTGTCAGTTCTTTAATTTTATTGCCTTTATTTTTGATGTAGTGAGTAATTTGGTATGGACCGATGCCAATTAAGGTGGGTTGGGAAAAGAAGAAGTTGGTTTTAAGCTCACCTTCACGAAAGATGGGTTGCGAAACTTTGGTGGGGAAAGGTGAAAAAGCAGTGGGCAGTTTAAATACAATATCTTGAGGAGTGGCTATGACCTCTACATCTTGGAGTTGATACAGCACGTCTTCTGGCTTAACTTCTTTTCCGTCTTGCCAAACTAGATCGTCTTTAAGCACAAATCTGTAGGCTGTGCCTTCTTGCTCTATCGTCCAACGTTGGGCGAGTAGAGGAGCCACAGATCCATCTTCTTTGACTTGTGTTAGTCCAGCACTAATTTGGTGTCCAATTATGTCTGGTAGGCTAGATAGAGTATAGCTACCAATAATACCTATATAGTGTGTTTGTTTAGTTTCCAGTGTCTGAGAAATAGAAGAAATGAAGAAAGAGAAAAGGACAATTGCTCCTACTAAAGAAAAAACAAAAATTAGACCGTGTTTTCGGACATAGGCGGATAGATACCAGTAAAGCTTACGCATGTTAGAGCAGGGCTAAGATTGACACTAGAGTAAAAATAAAAACTCCGGCTATGGTCAGGTAGAAAAGGACTTTTTCTACACCTCGTTTTGTGTGGTAAGATTCGCCACCTCCACCCCAGGTGCTACCCAGTCCAGTACCTTGAGCTTGGAGCATAATCATGGCCACAAGTGCCACAGACAAAACTCCTTGAACGATTAACCAGGTTTGGTTCATGTAGCTATTATAAACCATTAAATTTTTATATTTGCAGGAAGTCTACTTGGCCACTTCTTGAGCTCTAGTTTCTCTGATAACTGTGACTGTAACTGTACCAGGATAAGTCACATTTTCTTTGATTTGGTCACGTATCTTAAGGCTTAAGACTTTAACATCGTCATCCTTTGAACCCTCTGGTTCAAGCAAGACTCGGACTTCTCTGCCAGCTTGAATGGCGTAGGCCTGTTTGACAGAGTCGTGGGAGGTAGCTATCTCTTCAATTTGAGTTAGTCGCTTGGTGTACTCTTCATAGTTTTCATATCTAGCACCAGGTCTGGCTCCAGATATGGCATCGGCAATGTAAACTATCATCTGCTCTGGACCAGAAAACGGCTCGTCTTCGTGATGTTGAGCGATACAGTCAATCACAGCTTGAGGAAGATTAAACCTTTTGGCAATCTTTACACCCAGCTCGACGTGACTACCTTCATCTTCTTCTGATACTTTTCCAATATCGTGGAGTAAACAACCCAGCTTAACTGTGTTCACATCTACACCTAATTCACTAGCTAGCTTAATTCCAATCTGGGTCTCTTCCAGAGTATGGGCAATTAAGTTTTGACCATATGAGTATCGATACTTAAATTTACCAATGTACTTAATTAGATCTATAGGTAGGTTGTAGATGTCCAAGTCATGACAAAGTTTCTTACCTGCTTCAAAAACAGTTTTGTCTATATCATTTTTAACCTTGGCTACCACTTCTTCGATTCTAGCGGGTTGGATACGTCCATCCTTGATTAATTTTTCCAGAGAAATTCTGGCAATTTCTCTTCTGATGGGGGCAAAGCTGGAAATTCTAACTTCTGTGGGTGAGATGTCTAGATCTACATCGACTCCAGTTGCTCTTTCAAAGGCATGAATGTTTCGGCCAGCTTTGCCGATAATCTTACCCTTGGTTTCCTCGTTAGGAAGAGAAACAACAGACACAGTGTACTCGGCTACATAATCGGTGGCACCATGCAACATGGTGTCTATCATGATTTCTCTAGATTTTTCTTCTGCTTGGGCTAGAGCTTCTTCTTCTTTTTGTCTCACAACTTGAGCCATCTGTTGGCTTAAAGTTATTTCAAGCTGTTCCAGCAAGCGCTTTTCTGCTTGAGTTCTAGTTAATCCAGCCACTTTTTCTAGTTTTTCTAACTGTTGTTCTTTGATCTGATCTACTTTTAATCTAAGCTTGCCAATTTTGTCCCGATCTACATCTAAGGCTCCTTCTTTTTGGGTGATCTGCTCTAGTTTGAGATCGATCCTATCTATTTTGTTATCTAGGTTTCTTTGTTGTTCTTCGATAGACTTGGCAATTTGCCTAGCTTGAGTTTCGGCCTCACTTCTAATGGATAAAGTCTCGGTCTTGGCTTCAACAATAATTTCTCTAGCTTTTGCCTTTGCTTCACGTACGATATCTTCTGCCTGTTTTATTATCTCTACTGGGGGAGGAGTTAAAACCTGCTTCTGAACTGGAGGTCTACTACCAACCTGTTTGAGAGGCATGGGCTGAGGGATATTTTTTGGTCCCTTTTTATCACCTAACTTTACAGGTTGTTTCTGGACAGGTTTGCCCTGTTTGACCTGTGGTTTACCGGCTGTTTTCTGTTTCTTTGGTGCGTTTTCTACACTAAATAATCCAGATAAATTACTAAAAAATGACATAATTGTCCTTTCATTTAAGGCAAAGTATGAAGAATCATCATTGTGGTCAAACCTAGTTATGCAGGTTGACCAGTTTGGAAACTACCAGGCTTGTATAACCCGATTTGGGAAATTTTTGTAGTATTCTTGATTGCTCATTGTGTTTCTTGATTAATGATAAATATACTTTACAACTAGCTGTAGATTGTACTGCCCACCCACCGTATAGTCAACTTCAATTACTTGATCTACCAGGCGTAGAAATGTGAGTGAGTGGCTGGAAGAAAAACTATAGGTTATTTTCTTCTTTGATCTTGGTCCAGATTTGTTTTTGAATCTTTTTCATAAAGTCTGGGTTTTCAAGTAGATAGGCTTTGGCAGATTCTCTACCTTGGGCCAAGACTTCATCGTTATACTTGAAGAAACTACCAGCTTTTTGGATAACTTCATGTTCTGCTGCTAGGTCAATCACATCGCCGGCAATAGAGATACCATTGATATCCATATCAAACTCACATTGTTGGAAAGGAGGAGCGACCTTATTCTTTTTAATCTTGACTCTGTGTCTAGTACCCACAACTTTGTCACCTTCTTGAATGTTGCCAATCTTGCGAATATCTAGTCGTAGCGAAGCGTAAAACTTAAGGGCATTGCCTCCAGTAGTAGTTTCTGGACTGCCAAACATAACGCCAATTTTGTAGCGAATTTGGTTGGTAAAGATGACCAGAGTACTAGTTTTACTGATGGCGGAAGTGAGCTTACGCATGGCTTGGGACATGAGTCTGGCTTGTTTGCCCATCTGTTGATCGCCCATTTCACCTTCAATCTCTGATTTGGGAACTAAAGCTGCCACAGAATCTATGACTAAGATATCTATACCACCAGATCTAATCAAGGTCTCTGCAATTTCTAGAGCTTGTTCACCATAATCTGGTTGGGAGATAAGCATCTCATCTAGATTGACACCAATTTTTTGAGCTCTAACTGGATCCAGGGCGTGCTCTACATCAACAAAGGCAGCTGTGCCACCTTTTTTTTGAACTTCTGCTATGGCATGCAAACAAAGGGTAGTTTTACCAGATGCTTCTGGTCCATAGATCTCGACTACACGTCCTTTGGGATAACCACCTACACCAAGTGCCAGATTAAGTGAAAGTGATCCAGTAGAGACAACAGGCATTTTAGCCATGTTTTTTAAAGATTCTCCCATCTTCATGATGGCTCCTTTACCGTACTCTTTTTCTATTTGTTGCATGGCGATATTTACAGCTTGGGTTCTGCCATCTGCCTGTTTATCACTTTCACTCTTTTTATCGGTCTTTTTTTTGTGGTTTTTTACGGGACTCATAGCTTTCCTTTACTTTAATTATTAGACTTGTAGTGAAATAACAGAACGACTACCTATGGCATCTTTTATGCATTTTCGATGCTTCTTCTTCCTCAAGTAGCTCTGGCTACTATCGTCATCAGAATAAACGAAAATGTTATAAAATCTATCCATAATTAACTCGTTTCTTATTTCACTACAAGTCTATCTTTGGGTTTTCTTCTTCTTTAATAACATACTACAAAGATATCCATATGATAATAGCCGATTCTTACAAGAAGTGTAGAGAATTGCTTACTGATATAATGTGTTAGAAATTCGGGGCGTAGTTCAGATGGCTAGAATACTCGCATGGGGTGCGAGCGGTCGCAGGTTCGAGTCCTGTCGCCCCGACAACGAAGTCCGCCGACTGGCGGATGAGTTGCCGGACACCCCGCACTGCGGCTGGTCGCTCCGAACATACTTCTGAGTAAGTTTCCTCATACTTCTATCACTTAGGTTGCAAAGATCATCGTGATACCATTTATATATGGTTGATAAAGCTGGCTTATCTGCTGTAGAGCATGAGGTGAAACCTAGAGAGGAGTTTGTTGTAGCTGAAAAAAAAGTTGATGAAGGTATCTTGATCATCAAGGACCATGATCAGTTGAGGGAATATCTAGGTTTACCAGAAAAATCACCTCTATCCGATCTCGATGAAATTGAAGAAATTTCTTTAGCCAGAATTTATGATTATATTGAAGAGCTTAAAAAAAATGATCCAGATTTAGGTTTTGGTAATAGAGACAGGGGTAGAAGAAATCAGGCAAATCAGAGAGATTTAGCTAGTCAAAGCATAACGAGAGGATTAAATCGCCAGTTAAATTTAGTATCTTTAAGACTAAATGGTGTAAAGGAAGCAAAAATATCATTAAAAGTACTTGAAGAGAGAGTTCCCTCATTGTTGACAGTTAGATCGGAGCAAGTTAATGGTTTAAAAAAATTCACTCCCGAAAAGCTCAAGCATATTATAGATACCATACATTTGTTAGGTTTTAATTTTTCTGCTTATGATTTAAAAAAACCAGAACTAATTAATCTATTTGAAAGGATTGCTGCTGTAGATGCAACTACAGTTGATGCAGTTATTCAACAAATTGATTCATATGTGTTTTTTACCCATGGTTTAGTTTTGAGTATTGATGGACAGGTAAGTGGTTGTCTTCAAGCCTTAGTAGGTGTAATGGAAAAAGGTGGTTTAACAGAAGATCAGAGAACTAAATTTGATATTTATAGAAAGCTAGTGTTATTGAGTGGTAACCGATTTTCTATACCTATTTTTACAGACAATAGCGTGTCTTTCGTAATAGTGACTGAAATAAACTGGCAGGAGTTTCTTAGTGAAACCCAATTACTTAGTTGGATGACCAATGCTCTCACAGTTATAGAAAGCGTAGTTGTTCATTGGGAGGGTGATAGGAATAAGAGAGGATTAGATACTCGCAATTTATTGCCAAATTTAATTGTTCTTGAACAAAGAGGAATTTTGGAAAAGATTGCTAAATTAACTCAATTGGGTTGGGATGTGGGTGCAGGAGGATTTGAGTATGGTCAATTTGAAGAGCGGAATATAGATGTGTACTCTGATCTAATCGATAAAGCACTGAGGTTAGCAAGTGATGAAGAGAAATATCCTTTAGTTGAGTTATTTGTGGAGTTAATGGGGGAGTCAGCACTAAAGGTTTCTCAAGTGGAAAGATATCAACAACTACTTAGTCATCAAGAAAAATTGAAGCATTTGGCTTTACTCATTAAAAGCTCACCACAACTATTTGATCAACCATTTTTGCAGTATCTAACAGAAACTACAAGTGGGCTTGATATTGATTATCCAAAAGTAATTAAAGTAATTGGGGAGTTGAGACCTAGAAATGTTGAGTCATTATCCAGTGAGGATAAAAAATTAATAGAAATTATGCAACAATATCCACTACTTAGAAAGTCATTTCAAAGTTATGAGCCAGAAGGGCACTTTCCAGATTGGAGTTGGCCTGCTATTTCATTTTTAGCTACCAATAAGTCAAATTTAGAAAATTGGTTTGACGAGCAAAATAATATAACATCAGCATTTGTTGAGGTGCTTTTAACCGAGTCTACTGGATTTAATGACGCTGTCATTAAAAAATTTATTAATAATTACAATTTTCAAGAACAAATTAAGCCAGAAATATTTTGGGCAAATAGCCATTACTTTTTGATTAATAATCAAAGATTGATTGTTCAAAATTTGCCCGAAGAATTTGTAGATCGACAATCAATCAGAGATAGATTGATTATTAAATTAGCTCAAACTAGTGATGAGACTCTTTCCATATTTGCCTTAAATAATAAAGCGTATTTTGATAAATACATTTCTGATGGCAAACTCAATGATAAGTTTTTTGGCTCTATGATTGGCTTGGGAGTGTTGGATAAAGTAGCAGCATATTTTGATGAGTTTATAGAAGCACAAACTTTGAGTCAAAAAAGATACTGGACAGAGCTTAAGGCGCAACCTTTAGATGTGCAAAGATTTATGTTGACTAAACCAATAAGTACGTACTTTAACAATGAAGCATTTGATGAGAACAGACTGCATGGGCAGTTCTTATTAGAATCAAGAGTTCGACCAGAACTTTGCAGTACTTATGAATCTCTCACTACGTTATTTAATGATTTAGGTAATGATCGAGCCGAAGGAGTGGTGAGTGGAGGAGAACTTGGCTTGATCTATCTCAAGATTGCTGGAGCTCACAGAATGGGTCGTATTTTATCGTCTGAAAGAACAGAAGTAGAAGGAGTAGAGCCATTACGAGCTGCATTTTCAAGTCTTTATTCATCTCAAATGACCTCCTTTGAACAAATGAGTTGGAAAATACTACAGAGACAATTGCCGTTTACAGCTAATGAACAGCATCGAGCGAAAATGAGACATCAGGCAGAAGTTGTTGAAAGTCTAGATATGAATCCAGAGGGAACTGGAAAACAAAGACTTAGATGGTTGCGTCAGGCGGTTCATAATCAAATGTCTTTAGCAATACCAGATTATTTGAGAGCATTTACTTATTATCTAGACACAGGAGATAAAACCAGATTGGAGAAATATCAGGAAATGTTTAGAAATCAATTTGGTGTCTATCAATTTTCGGATGAAGATAGGGAAGATCTGCTAGCTCATCCTAACTTAAGGGAGGAGTTAGATCAGTTAATATTGGATGCAGGAATTTTTTATGAAGTAAGTATTGATGGTCTACTTCACTTTGCTCAGCAAGCAGAACTGCAGATAAACATGTATTCATCGCAGCTTAGATTGGAAGTGGTGCAGTTAGTTAGCTTAGTAACGAGATGGCTTGAAAATGACAGTAAGAAACCTGAAAAAGAAAAAGAAATAATTAACGAATGCTGTCTAAAAGTTAACCAAGTTAGAGGACAGCTCCAAGAATTACTAAAAATGGAAAGATTAAACTCATCAGGTAGAGAAAAAGTGTTATTGCTAGACACGGCATTGGATGATGCATCACAGAAGATCTTTTCTGCTTACAAAGACTATTTGGTTAACAATCAAGAAAGCATATCAATTAAAGATGGTCGCGAAGCAATAGCAATACTCGCAGAAATTATTAAATCAGCTTCTTTCAATCAGGAAGTACCATCTGATTTGGTTGAGCTCTTGGATTTACTAACATCTAGAAAGTCTAAAGTTACCAACTGGGTAGAGTTTACTCATCTAGTTCGCACTATCATCCCAGTATTAAAGAAAAAAATAGACTATCATTGGAAAATGTTTGGTCAGCAAGCAGTACCTGAAATGATTTCAATGCTTGAAAGATTGGGCTTAACACCAACTGAGGCTTTGGGAAGAGTTGTTGATACAGATATAGTAGATTTTAGAAAGAGCTCAACGGTTTATATAGTCGACCCAATTATCAAGGTGTTAGAAGAGATGCTTAAGCAACACGAAACAAGAAGAAATCCTCAAGATTGGTTCCTTGATTATGAGCCAGAGCTTAGAAATCCGCTAGTTCAACAATACATAGACAACTTGTCCTATACTAAGCAAACTTATGATACTTTAAATACCCATTCTCACACCAAGGCAGACAGGCTGGCTCGTGCTTTATTTCCTGAGTATTATGATACAAAGATTGGGCAGAGAAAGTATGTAAAGTTTGGAAAACAAATCGATGGACAGCAAGTGACCGTTGAGCTATTCCCATATACAATTTCAGGGCGCGAGATGATGGCTATCCTAGCTAATGGACAGTTGGTTAACAATCCAGATGAGTTTTTAATCAAGCAATTTTCACCTGTCAAAGCAGCTGAAAATGCAACCAGGGATAGAGATTAAGCTAATCTTTTTGCCAATGGCCGAAGAATTTTCTTGATATGCCCATGAGAGATTTAAGGGGCAAATATCCTCTGACTTCATGCTTTTCAATCTCTTGGTCAGTTTCTTTTTGAATCTTTTGAATCCAAGGATGAACTTTTGGTTTATTCCTCAATCCATCAATGACCCATGGATTTTGAGGATCTTGAAAGTGTTTTTTTCTTTGGCGATCTACTCTAGGTCCGTATTGTGGTGATTGTATTTTAGCTGCGATGTATCTTGAATCACCATCATAGCGACAACCTGCTGTTCTATATTGTACATTGAGGTCGCCAGCACTCCACTTTTCTGCTTCATCACCTCCGACAACACATGTTATGGGATCCAGCATGTTGGTGAGAGCTTGTCCTCCAAACAAGTGTGAAGAAAGGTCTGGGTCAATGGCTGAGTATAGTTGAGCAGCTAAGTAAAAAAAGTTGGGAGTAGTTCTATCAGCTTCTCTAACTCCTGTGTAATCGGCGTCATTCCCATCGGCTTTTTTGTGTAAAATTACCATGTGAAAGTGATCGGGCAATTGTTCAACAGAATGAATCATGGGAACTGGAACTGAGGAGGTGTCACCAAAGTAGGGGTTTAGTTCAGTATTCCATAGTCTAGGCAAAAGCGGATCACTTTTAAGTGTTTGAAAGTTATCCTGCAATTGTGTTAAACAATTGATAATAGCCCTATGTTTTTTATTGTGCACATTACAACTTAGCCACTGTTCAGGCTGTCCACCAAAAGCTGTATTAAGATCTCTACAAGTCCAACAGGAACAGTACCCTTCTATATTTTCATTAAATCTATGAGCAGCGTGGACGAGAGGAGTGATAGTATCAACTACTTTTTCACCTACTTTAAAATCTGGATTCCACCCCGCTAGTTCAATAGCCCTAGGTACCTGTCTTCCTTTTATGGGGAGCATAAGAGTAGTATTGCCATCAAGGCTGGTTAAGCTTTCGGGTTTTTGGCTGTGGTCATCTACAAATCCTTCTTTTGTAAGAGGTTCATCATGTATATTCGAGATTTTTCTGTTTAACCCTAAATTCGGTTGAGCTGGAAATACTGCTAAAGCTCGATGAGAGTAAGCACTATTTTCGAAAGCTTTCTTATTCCTGACATCTTTTAAGCCTTGGACGATGGCTTCTTGTATTGCTGCACTTCCACTTACTAACTGATTGGGTAGTAGAGCTTGATCATATTGATTGTATTCTCTAATTCTTTCAGCTAAGTGTTCGTCACTAGGATCATCAGATAATACTAAAGAAATTATATAAGGAGGAAACTTTTTTATTTTTTCTGTAATTGCTTGACGCTCATCCTCAGGTATGATGAAAATATCTGGATAAAAGTAACTAGCATATTCCTGGACAGCTATCTCAGTTAAAGCTTCTATTTTCCCAGCTCTTTCTGCATCTTTAGTGGCAGTTTTATCCACTTTTCTCAAGCGATCTTCTATAATTCTGCTATCTTCACTCATAAAAAAATTATAACATGATTGAAAAAGAGAATCTTTGTTGCCCCGACACTAATTAATTACTTCTTCTATATCTACCTTCAACATTTGCACTAGCTCTGGATCCATGAACTCATACTTGTCTTCAATGCCCAGCACTTGAAGTTCTGGTAAGTTGTTTCTGCCAAACTGTTGTTCGATCATTCTTTTGTGCTTTTGTTCCATACACAACACCAGATTTGCCCAGGAGAGATCTGCAAATGATATTTTTCTCTCTGCTTTTGGACTAGTACCTACGGCTCTCATACTGCACCGCTGGTCATTTTTGTACATCTCTTCTGCTGTAGGGCTTCTTTTTATATTTTTGGAGCAGACGACCAGGATATTGGTTTTATGATTTTTCATAATTGTGATTGATTGATATATTTCATCGGTAATAAAAAATACTACTACATATGATAGTATACCTGTATGAACAATCCCGTCCGTCGCCCACCTATGCCAACTGTAAATAGATCTAGTTTTGGTAGTAAACCTGCTTCTGGTGCAGGCTTGTCACAGTCCTTTGCAGCTCGCAATCAAGCCAGACTCATGGAAGCTGCCAAGAAGCGTCGAGCATTTGGTAGAGCCAGTGTGGGAGCAGATCAGCCGGTTAAAGCTGCCCTCAAACAACGTGGTGATATGTTGGGTAGACAGATAGGTCGTCTACAACAAAAACAAAAACAAGTTGGCTAATCTTGTTGCGAATCGAGGAACTGCAGTTATTCCTCCTGGATTCCCAACTCGACTTTGTCGAGATTGAGAATGACAATGGGGAGTGGTTTGGATAAGAGTGACTGTTAATTAAAAAAGCACTTTGCTATATTCAAATGATGTCAAAAAACAACAATAAATTTACAAAGATTTATAAACAGCTTAATCCTGCCCAAAAAAAAGCAGTCGATGAAATTGATGGTCCGGTGATGGTGGTGGCTGGTCCTGGGACGGGTAAGACTCAGGTGCTGGCGGCCAGGGTGGCCAACATATTAACCAAGACAGACAGCACTCCCAGCAGTATTCTAGCTTTAACTTTCACCGAGTCGGCCGCCAGCAACATGCAGAAGCGTCTGGTGGAGATGATAGGTCCCACTGGTTATCAGGTGAGAATTAGCACTTTCCATAGTTATTGTCAGCGAATAATTAGCCAGTATCCAGAATATTTTGCTATCAGCCATCAGAGCCAACCTCTAACAGATCTTGAGAAGTACCAGATGGTGACCCAGATAATTTCTTCTGCATCTTTGGATATATTGAGACCGTTGGGTGATCCTACTCATTACTTATACGACGTGATCAAGTCAATATCAGATCTCAAGCGAGAGGGTATCTTTCCAGATGAGTACTCAAATATTATAGAAGAAGAGTATCTAGATATAGATGCCATCACTAGTAAAACAAAAAGACTGAAGCAAGAACGCAACCAGGCCAAAAACCAGGAGCTGTTGAAGTTGTATCAAGCCTATCAAAAAAAGTTGTTGGAGACACATCGCTATGACTTTGACGACATGGTGGCTTTGGTGATTCAAGCTTTTGACCAACACGAACTACTACTGCGAGAACAGCAGGAAGAGCTGCACTATTTTTTGGTCGATGAATACCAAGATACCAACTCTGCTCAGAACCAAGTAGTGATGAAGCTGGCCCAGTATTGGGGAGAAAAAGCTAATGTGTTTGTGGTGGGTGATCCTCAACAGTCTATCTTTAGGTTTCAGGGGGCCAGTCTAGAAAATGTGACTGGATTTGTCGATCATTTTCCCACAGCCCAAGTTATCACCTTGGACCGGGGTTATCGTTGTCCTCAAACCATCTACGATGCTGCCCATTGGTTAATTGGTCACTCTCATCAAAAGGAGGCAGATGCTTCCGGCAACAACATACTGCCAAACAAGGCGGTAAAAAGCAAAGTGGTTGGCAAGTCGCCAGCTATAAGTTTGTTTAAAGCCCCATCCAGACAAGTGGAGTTAATGTGGGTGATGGATGAAATTAATAAGTTAATCAAGCAAAAAGTCGATCCTGCTCAGATCGCTGTTTTGTATCGCAAAAATATGGAAAGTTTTGAGCTGATGGAGTTGATGGATGCTGCCAAAGTTCGTTACGAAGTTGCAGGTGGTGGTAATGTTCTGCAGACCGAGCCTATTCGTCAGTTGTTGGAATTGTTAAAAACTATTCACGATGTAAGAACAGACAAGGCTCATCCCAACTTGTTTGAAGTTTTAGTTTATGACTGGTCTGGAGTAGATAGACTGGCGGTGTTTAAGTTGGCCAAGATAGCAGGTAGAGCTA
>Ga0233429_1004178_pt1 | contig 12992 bp, 9 predicted proteins | sample SI_118_April2016_3_FD_179879 | JGI IMG/M metagenome (GOLD analysis project Ga0233429, IMG submission 179879) | Seawater microbial communities from Saanich Inlet, British Columbia, Canada - SI_118_April2016_135_MG | ecosystem: Environmental > Aquatic > Marine > Inlet | place: Canada: British... | reverse complement strand
CAGCCTTCATCCGGATAATTGGATCAATATTTTCGGCACTGCTGCGAGACAAAATCTCGTTGAACAATCGTTTTGCCTCTTTTTCAACTTTCTTTGATGTATCGACCGTCTCTAATATAATCAGGTACAGGCTTTGCTTGATGGCAGCCATTGACTTTTGGTCCACCGTATCCAAGACAGTGCATTCACTCAGGTATTTATTGAGAAGTTCTTCCGCTTTTTGGTTCATCTCCTTGTTTTCTGCAACGGCCGCTGCTTCAACAGCCCGCTGATTAAGAATTTCGAAGACAGCCTGCTCTGTCTTCTTGTGCAGTGCGGACAACTCCATCGAATCGATAAATTCCGACAGAAGATTTTCAACTTTTCCCTGGACTATTGGATTCCCCTGTTCACAGGCAAACGCCTGAATCTCTTTATTGATGTGTTTGACAACTGTATTTGTCGATTCAGGTTGAATGATCGAGTTGTCGAGATGCTTGACCAGGTTTTGGGACAAATCTTCGGATTTATTTTTTACAAATTCATTGTCTTTTTGACAGGATATGTCGACCATCAGACCATTAACCAGCTTTCTGATCGTTTTTTCCGTATCCTGGGTGACCAATTCTGAATTTAAGCTTTGCAGGTACTCACGAAAAATTATTTCTGTTTGGGATAAAACCGTACTGTTCTTATCCTGGCAAGCCCATTGGACGCCCTTCTTATTGATAACAGATATAATGGACTGTTTGCTTCCTGAGCTGAACGTCTCGTGGGAAAGCTGGCTGAGGTAGTCCCGCAACAACTCAATCGCCTTTTCCCGGACTTCATCATTTGATGGGTTGCGGGCGTTTAAGACCACTTGTTGATTAATGTGCGAAACAATTGCACCTTCACTCTTTTGGGTTATTACCGTCTGGTTAATTTTACTCACAAATTCCGCTGCCAGTTCCCCGACTTTTTGTTGAATTTCCGGACTTGATCCATTTTGTGCAAACTTAAGCAGCGAGGTATTGATATCCTCAAGCATTTTGGCATTCACATCTTTTCGGACCACTTCGATTCCAAATTTTTCAACACTTGCCAGAAGCAGTTCATGGGTTTTCTTTTTCACTACTTCTTCTATTTTTTTCTGATCAGACTTTGTTAATGAGATCTCCTTTGCAGCTCTATGAAACATACCAATAATTTTAAAGGTACGAATAAATGACTGCACCGGATCCAGAAACAAACGATCAAAGATTGATTTAATCATTTTTTCAATTTTTAGCTGTTGAATTTTGATATATGAGGTCGCCTTTTTTCACCAATTTCGAAAATCTCAAACCTGAATCGTTTTCGAGATTGGCCGATTTTAATTAAGACTACTATTTCACTGCCACCTGACTCATATATACTGTGGCTTAGTGCTTTTCTGCGTATTTCTTCCTTAAACGGAAAATTGGGGGTGGTTGGCATTGAAAATGGCTCTCGACAACAATAATCGTGACCTATCAGGAGTTGTGAGATATATGTGTCAATCTAACGTTTCTCTTAGTCTTTCGAAGCCCAAAGCTAATGTCAAGCAGTCCTTATTGAATTCCGTGTTCAAGAATATTTTTTGACATACTCGGACCCTCGTCACAAAAACCAATACTATATTTCAGATGGGTACAGCAATGTCCGGTTTTTGTAGAAAGCTGAATGATGAAACCTGGATCGAGCTTATAAGGATTTATTAGATTTTCTTAGTTTAGCATAGCGAAAATAAGCCTTGTTTGAGCGAGGCAGGCGAGTTTGGCGGTTTTTCGTGAAGCAAACTTAGAAAATCTTTAAATCCTTATGCGCAAAGACGGATTTTATCATTGAGTTTTTGTTTAGCAAAAACCTAACCGGACATTGCTGAGATGGGTAGATTATACCAGGTCTCTGTTTCTTAACATTCCAGAGGCATTTTTTACTCTGTATAGCTGGTTATTGATGACAATTTTGTACCGAATGTACTAACTCTGAACCTAACACGGGTTGTCATTTATTTCGTTTTTCGGTGTTAGGCTACCTGTATTCAAATTAGCGGACTTCGTCTTAATCCAAACTGATCATTACTATGGATCCATCCCACGCACAACGGCTGATCAAGGAACTTTCCGATAAAATTAATCTTTACAACGACGAATATTACCAAATTGGTGGCGACAGTATTGATGACGATGAATACGACATTCTCCTTGAACAACTCATTCTTCTTGAAACACAATTTCCACAATTTTTAACCTCCCGGTCCCCGAGCCAGAGAGTCGGCGGAAAGCCGATTGAGAACCTTGAAGCAGTAAAACACACCCACCCCATGTTAAGCTTGTCAAATCTCTACTCTCGTTCTGATTTGGACAACTGGATCAACTCAGTCATCTCCCGCTTGATAGAGAGCGAGATCCTGTTTGGATGTGAAGTAAAGATCGATGGCATTGCTATCTCTCTTATATATGAAAATGGGTTGTTAAAGCAGGCCATCACAAGAGGAAACGGCGAAGTTGGTGATGATGTCACCCAGAATGTTAAAACGATTCGCAGCCTTCCGCTTGAATTAGGGGAACCATTGGATCTGGAGCTTCGTGGCGAAATATTCTTACCCAGAAATCGCTTCGAACTGATAAACCGACAACGAGATAAAGAGGGACTGCCGGCTTTTAAAAATCCCCGCAATGCTGCAGCTGGAACGATCCGCATTAAAGATGTCAAAAGTGTCGCACAACGCGGCCTGGATATTCTTCTTTATGACATTGTAGCCGGACAAATCAGTCAAGGGCATGCGGAAAACCTCGATTATATGTCCAGTCTGGCGCTACCGGTTAATTCATTTCGTGCAAACTGCAAATCCTCAGAAGAGATATTCGCCTTTTGCAACCAGTGGGAAAAAAAGCAGTCAGACCTCCCTTTTGATATCGACGGGGTTGTCATCAAAGTTGATAATCTGGAACAAAGAAACTCATTGGGTGTTACCGCAAAATCACCACGCTGGGCAACGGCCTGGAAATTCAAAGCTGAAAAGGCCAAATCTCGCCTGATCGACATTGAAAATTCTATTGGACGAACAGGGACATTAACCCCCGTTGCCAATCTCGAACCCGTCGAACTGGCGGGAACCGAGGTCAAACGTGCCACACTGCATAATTACGACCAAATCGCACGCTTGGGAATCCATGACCATGACACTCTGTTTGTGGAAAAGGGCGGCGATATTATCCCTAAGATCGTCGGCATCGATTTCACACAAAGAAAAGAGGACGCTGAACCAATCCTCCCGCCTGTCAACTGCCCGGTCTGCGGATCACTTTTATCGCGCCTGGCCCAGGAGATTGACCTGCATTGTGATAACCTGGCATGCGCAGCCATCATCGAAGGTAGCCTCGAACACTTTATTTCCAAAAAGGCGATGGATATCCAATCGTTCGGCAGCGCAATTATTAAGCTCTTCAACAAAAAAGGGTTGGTCAAGGAACTCCCCGATATTTACACGCTGCATGAGAAGAAAGACATACTGCTACAGTTAGAGGGCATGGGAGATAAATCGGTAGATAATCTACTCAAAGCGATCGAAACGAGTAAAGTCAGGCCCCTGAACAATTTTATCTTCGCCTTGGGCATTCGCCATATCGGTGAAAAAGCGGCAAAAACGATTGCGGATCAAACTGGATCGATTCGTCAGTTTCTGAATCTGACTGAGAAAGATCTTGATTCGGTTCCCGATTTTGGTCCAATAATGATATCTTCATTACTATCATGGCTTCGCAATACCGACCATAGTGAAATGTTGGAAAAACTGGTCTCATTGGGAATGAATCCGACACCCATGGAGATCAGTGAACATCTTCCGTTCGCAAATTTGCGGATTGTTATTACCGGAACCCTCTCTCATCCAAGGGAAACCTGGAAAAACCGTCTGGAATCGTTAGGCTTTCAAATATCTTCATCCGTTTCCGGGAAAACAAGCTATTTGCTGGTCGGAAAGGACGCGGGATCCAAACTTGCGAAGGCAGTAAAACTTGACATACCTGTTTTATCCGAAGCTGAGATGGAAGCATTGATAAACGATCAAACACAATGAAAATATTAATTATCGGTGCGGGAGAAACAGGTTTTTACATCGCCTCCGAATTCTCCGAAGACAACTTTAAAGTCACTGTGATCGATGAAAGCCCCGATCAATTGAAAGTGATACAGCGTAGTCTGAACGTTGCCGGTATTCTGGGAAACGGGACCTCCCTGTCAGTCCTGGAATCGGCAGGCATAGATTCCACAGATCTGCTGATCGCCAGCACGGATCACGATGAAACCAATCTGATCTGTTGCTTGTTGGCTAATCACTACAACGTCAAACATAAGATAGCGGTTACGAAGACAGATTCCTTTATGAAAAAGAGGGTGATCTCCCAATACATAAAATCGGGGATCAGCCAGATCATCAATTCAACGATCGTCACTGCGCAGGAGATTATCGCGACTGCCAGCCTGGCGGCAGCAACCGAAGTTTCAGCGTTTGGGGAAGAAAATGTGCTGCTTGTGGGCTGCCACATTAAGAAAGACACTCCCTGGGAAGGTCTCTACCTCAAGGATATCAGGCAAAATGACGAGAAGAATCAGTTTCTAATTGCAAGTATCGTTAGAAAAGGACAATCATACATCCCCAAAGGACAGGATCGGATTATTCAAGGAGATTACGTTTACATACTTATCCCCCACAACCAGGCAGAAGAACTCAATACTTTGTTAAATGTAAGAATTTCCCCCAACAGAAAAGCGGTCATCGCAGGAGAAAGCCTGATCGCTGAGAGAGTCGCCAGCGGTTTGCTAAGAAGCCATTATACCGTTACGATGATATGCAGGGATGAATTCAGTGCCCGCAAGTTGGAGAAGAAGTTTAGCCATCGCAAAGATTTTCAAGTTATACATGGACCCGCGGAAGAGGTGAAACTGCAGATAAAGGCAGATGTTGCCGTTTCATCTCTTTTTATCGCCGCGACCAATGACGATCATCTCAATATCGAATCGGGAGTTGTTGCACGTTACCTGGGAGCTGGCAAGGTGATTTGCCTGATCAATCGCCAGGACCTGATTCAGCCTGCTGCAAGTGTGGATCTTGACGTTGTTATTTCACCCAGGTTGATAACCGCCCGACAGGTGAAAAAATTAATCCAGGGAAGAGAGGAGTCACTGAACTACACCACCATCTCAGAAACCAATATGGAAGTGTTAGAGATGGTCACCAGTAAAGATTCGCGCATATTGAACAAGCCGATCAAAGAGATTAATCTCCCACACAACTCTCTAGTGGGTGCGCTCATCAAGGGAAAAAACAAGGTAATCATTCCAACCGGTGAAACTGTAATTGAAGCTGGTGACAAAGTAATTATGGTCACTGTTCCCGAAGGAGTTCCCAAACTCAGAGAAATTCTGGAAGGGCAATCAGGAAAACGGCCTCTGGCAAAGAATATTTAATTTCTGTTATTTACCTCCTTTTCATTTTTAAGAATTATAAATGACTCCCAGCGGCTGATGGTATCAAAAACACAAACCATTCACATATATTTATTGACCTATAATCGCCCCCAATATTTCCTTCAGGCGCTGCATTCGGTACTCAATCAGAATTTTGAAGATTTCCTGGTCATCGTTTCAGACAACTCAACCAATGATGAAACTGAAAAACTGGTTCAAACCATTCATCACCCAAAACTACAATACATAAAAAGAACTCCCAGCACTCCCTCTTTAGAACATTATAGAACAGTTCTATCCGAAGTTTCATCCGAATATTTTATGATCTTTCATGATGATGATATTATGGATCCGGATTGTTTAAGCATTCTGTCATCTGATCTCGACGCATCACCAACTGCCGCTGCAGTCGGTGGAAACGCGGAAATATTCTGGGATACAAAAAACCGTTTCAAACGACGTTTTTTCAAACCAGCGAAACAAAATCGTGTCTTGCAACATCCAAATGAGCTCGCTAAAATATACCTTACATTTGAAGGGCTTGCTCCCTTCCCATCCTATATGTACCGCAAAAGCCTTATCAATGGACTGAATTTAGATCCTGAAGAAGGTGGCCAGGGTGCTGATGTTTCTTTTCTATTAAAAGTTCTGCAAAGAGGGGAAATTATTTGGGAAAACCGCTGTATCATGCAGTACCGAAAGCATCATTCTCAAGACAGCCAGGGCCTGGACATCAAAGATTTGCTACAACTTTTAAATCACATTCATAAGAATACGGACGTATCAAGGAAATCATTCGAATCAAATTTTTTTCGATATAAGTCATGGGCAGGAGTACTTAAAAGCCAGTTCTTTCAAACTGGAGGCAAGTTGACTGACAACCGAATGAAAATGATATATCGAGCAATTTTCTGCTTTTCGCCATTCGATATCTTTTTAAAACTATTTATTTGGAGAATCCGTGCAATCATAGCAGGAGTCAAATCCCGCTGATGCCATTCACGCCTTTGATGAAACGATAGTGGGGACTACTCAATTGTTAGGGATCGTACAAAAATAACTTGGCATAATTTGTCCGCAAAAGTCCCATAAAGACTGGACATTTTGCAGACAAAATGCCAAGTAATTTCTGAGCCAACCCTTATCCAGTTCTAATAGTTCACTTAACTCCGGCTATCGCCCATAAAAGTAAAATAAGCTTATGAAAGTACTATATGTGGACTTACAGTACGACTATGGTGTTAAGGAAAGAGGGTTAAACTATATCGGCCAGGATGGTTTTAAAAAAAACATTCAACGATTAAACCATGACCTGGACACCTTCTATTATGATCGTTATCTAAACAACATCGATCAACTTCAGATAGATATAATTAAAAAGGCAAAAGAATTTGGACCTGATTTAATATTTTTCCAGCTCTTCTCCAATCAGTTTAGTCTAGAAACGCTAGATTATTTGAAAGGGACGTATCAGACAATAGCATGGTTTGGAGACGATACCTGGAGATTTGATTCATACACCAAAAATTTTGCAAATCATTTTACCTGGTGTATCACAACGGATAAATTTTCTATTCCTAAATACAAAATAATCGGTCAAAAAAATGTGATCCTCAGTCAATGGGCAGCAATTGACTCTCATAAAATTCCCCAAAGAAAAAACAATTATCTGTACGATGCCTCATTTGTAGGGGGAATAAGTCCATATAGAAAATGGTTTATTGAAACGCTGCAAAAAACAGGACTAGAAATAAGCACTTTTGGTAATGGTTGGAAAGGTGGAAAAGTCACTCATGATGAAATGAATGAAATCTTTGTCAATTCCAAAATAAACCTGAATATCTCGAATAGTGAAAGTTATGACCTCAGATATCTTTTACATATACCCTTTAGATTTCGTAATGACTCATCAAACAATATCAAGGAAAGACTTAAACCCTTAGCAGCAAAAATCAGGGAATGGCGAAAGATCATGATAAAAACCAAAGGAAGTAAAACTTACGGACAGATTAAAGCCAGAAACTTCGAAATTCCATATTTCTCTGGCTTTCAACTGACAAATTATTTTCCTGGAATTGAAGATTATTTTGACATCGGAAGTGAAATCGTTTGTTACAGCGATGTTGATGAAGCTGAATTACTTATTCGATATTATCTTGACAATGAAAAGGAAAGAGAAGAGATCAAAAATAAATCCCATAGACTTGCTGTTGAGAAACATGGTTATTTGAATAGATTAGAACCAATCTTGAACCAAGTTTTTAATAACCGGAAAAGGAAGTAATGACAGATAATAAAAATAAAAAAATCCTGGTTACCGGGGCAAAAGGAATGGTGGGACATGCTCTTGTTAAACACCTACAGGAAGAAAACTATAAAAATATTTTGGCTGTGGGCAGAACAGATCTGGACCTTACAGATTCTGCTGCAGTAGATTCGTACTTCGACAAATACAGACCTGATTTTGTGTATATGATAGCAGCCAAAGTCGGGGGTATTGCGGCCAATATGTCAGATCCGGTTGGGTTTCTCGTTGATAACCTTAAGATTGAACTAAATCTATACCAGGCCTGTCATAAATATAAAACGGCTAAGAACCTTTTCCTGGGAAGTTCCTGCATTTATCCCAAAGAATGCCCTCAACCCATGAAAGAGAATTACCTACTAACCGGCACTCTGGAACCTACCAATGAAGGATATGCTTTATCAAAAATTACAGGCCTGCGACTCGCAGAGTACTATTACCAGCAGTATGGAATGCTGACTGTTTGCCCTATGCCTTGCAATATATATGGTACCGGTGACCATTTTGATCTTCAAAAATCTCATGTCCTCTCAGCTCTTGTTAAACGATTCATTGACGCAGTTGATGAACAGACAAACAGTGTCACTTTATGGGGTACCGGAATTGCGCGCAGAGAGTTTATCCATGTCGATGACGTTGCCCAAGCGCTACTGTTTTTTATGGAAACCCATAGTTCACCTGAATTTGTAAATCTAGGTACCGGAAAAGACATCACGATTCGGGAACTTGCAGAGTTAATTGCAAGTGAGGCCGACTATCAAGGAAAAATAGTCTGGGATGAATCGAAACCGAATGGTATGTTAAAAAAATGTTTGGACATAACGAAATTGGAAGCACTCGGTTTTACCCCGCAAGTGTCACTGAAAAAAGGCGTACAAAAAACAATTGCCGAGTATCGACAAATTAAACAGCAATTATCACGAGACAATAAATGATTCCATTAATGAAAAATGCATTCCTTTATGAAACTCAAACAAAAAAGGAGTTAGCCGAGTTTATTATGACGGCATCTCGCTTAAGTATGAGCGATAAATGTCAACAGTTTGAGCAGGTGTTTGCAAAAACACAAGGAAGAAAAGATTGTGTTCTTTTCAATAGCGGAGGAAGCGCAAATCTGGCACTTATTCAGGCATATAAGAACCTTGGGGTCCTGAGTGATGGGGATAAAATTGGTTTTTCCGCTTTAACCTGGTCCACCAATGTTATGCCACTAATCCAACTGGGCTTGATTCCTGTGCCTCTTGATTGTGAGCCGCAGACACTAAATGTAATGAGTTACAACCTCAATGATCGTTTGCAGGAAACTGATTTAAAGGCTGTTTTTATTACAAATGCATTGGGGCTGGCTGGAGATCTGGATAAAATCAGAGAACTGTGTATAAAAAGAAACATACTTTTGTTTGAAGATAATTGCGAAGCTTTGGGCACCGTTTTATCAGCAACCAAAACCGGCAATTTTGGTGATGCCGCTACATTTTCCTATTTTGTTGCTCATCACATGTCTTCAATTGAAGGCGGATCAGTTTGCACTGATAATCAAGATTTAGCCGAAATGCTCAGAATTGTTCGTGCAAATGGGTGGGATCGTAATCTAACTTCAGAGCAACAGCATAAGTGGAGAAACAGGCATGAAATACAAGGAGAACTGGATGATAAATATACGTTTTATGATTTGGGATTTAATTTAAGACCCACTGAAATTACAGCATTTTTAGCATTAACACAGTTGAGATATTTAGAGGAAAACTGTTTAAAAAGGGAACGAATTTTTAAAATTCTTGATGCAAAAATCCGGGGAAATGACAATTTTCTTCCTCTAAATCATGATCATATTTCCTTTCTGTCTGCATTTGCTTTCCCGGTAATCTGCAAATCCCCTCAAGTAAGAGATTATTACATCCAGCGGCTTGAAAAAGAGAATGTTGAAGTCAGGCCTGTCATCTCAGGTAATATTCAACGTCAGCCATTTTATAAAAAATATATCAAAGACGAGTACAAAGCACCCGGGGCTGATATGGTTCATGACTGCGGATTCTACTTTGGAAATTATCCAGAGTTGACAGATGAAGACCTTGAAATTTTGTCCTCAGCGCTCATGAATTAATCCTATTACAGAATCACTTCCTGAATTTGAAGTTTTCTTAATTAAGGCGAAAAGTTTGGTGAAACTGATCATTTTTTCCTCAATGATCATGGATTATCCCAGAACCGCTTATTCATTTCTGTCTGATTGAATTCATGTTTCAATTGACAGATTAGATTAATGAAAAAATCGGTATTAAAATGAAAATCGTCTTAATATCAACTTCAATTGAAGATGTTCACCGCAGTGACACCATTCAAGAAAATTCACATTATCCCATTGGTGTCGCTTATTTAGTTTCGTGTTTAAAGCAAAAGCAGCATATAGTCGACACATTGTTTTTAAATGATTATAGCTACGATCAAAGCTTAAAAATCATTGAAAATAAAATAGAAACCTTTAAGCCAGATACTATCGGCTTTAATATACTGACGCCGAATAGAGTGAGCAGTTTTCAGGCAATTCACTTCATTCATACAAAATATCCGGATATTAAAATAGTAGTTGGGGGAATTCATGTTACTTTACTGTACGAACAGATATTGGATTCATACGAATATGTGATTGCGGTGTTGGGTGAGGGTGAACTTACCTTCCTTGAGCTATTGGAAAAATTCTCAGATAACGACACCATTAGATCTGTTAAAGGGATTGCTTTCAAACAAAATGGGAACCTGGTCAAAACTGAATCCCGTCCATTAATCGAAGATTTAGACAGCCTCCCGTTTCCTGAACATAAATCTTTTTTTACACCTAACCGGACAACGGCTTGCCTGCTTACCAGCAGAGGGTGCCCATTCAAATGTAGCTTTTGTGTGCTGGACAGTATTTCCAGGCAGAAGGTCCGATATCGATCTGTCAGTAATGTGGTTGATGAAATCGAGTATTTGGATATAAATTTTCCGCAGTTGTCAACTATCTGGATTCATGATGACAACTTTTTGCTGAGTAATCGACGTGCGATTGAGATCTGTAATGAGATTGTGAACAGGGGGATTAAGAAGAAATTCATCTGTAGCGCCAGGTTCAAACCATTTTCCGTTAAACTTCTGAAAGCGTTGGAAACAGCTGGATTTGTGGAAATTTTATTTGGATTGGAATCTGGTTCAAAGAAGGTCCTGGAGCTGTGTCATAAGAAAATAAAACAAGAAGATGTCGTAGAAACAATATCCATCTTTAAAAACTCAACCATTAAGCCGATCTGTTTTTTAATTGTCGGATTATATGGTGAAGATGACAGCACTATTAAAGAAACAATCCATTTTGTTAAAAAACTTCAAAAAATAAAATACATATATTTTGATGATATTGGTATTGCAATGGCTTATCCAGGCACAGAACTTTATGAGATTGCCCAAAAGAATGATCAGATAGATGACAGTTATTGGCTGACTGATAAGCCCACACCTATTTTTACTGCCGAACACAGTCAGGAAAAGCTATTGTCTTATCACACGAAAATTCGGAACCATATTTCATTTAAGCGAATGTTCACCTTTTCCGGTTTTTTTATTCAACTGGCGATGTTGCCCCATAGCGCCCCCTATGTTTCCAGGAAGATATTTCAACGAATCAGAAGGAAAACAAATATGTTTTGAAGCAGTTAAATACTTAAATGGATTTCATCAAGTCTTTGAGTAAACAAGGTGGCATCTCTAGATAGTGTCAAATATCCTTCGTTTTATTGCTAATTAGCCAATAAGACCTATATGGATTACCGCCTCACACGGTCAAACCTTTGTAAATCCCCCGGCGGAGCCGGCGGTTTAACAGTTGTAACTAACCTGAAAACCATAACAATAATAGTTAATGATGAAAGAAAAACTAAATCAATACGCTGAAAATATTACTTCTCAATACGGAGAAGATGGTATCATTAAATATATCATAGAGCATGCGAACGGAGACATTATTAAATCAGCATGTGAATTTGGTGCCTGGGATGGGAAACATCTATCAAATATTTTCACACTCTGGCATAAAAAAGACTGGCGTGCCTACCTGATAGAAGGTGATCCACAAAGGCATAAAGATCTTGAAAAAAGCTATGGGCATCTACAAAATATTGATAGTGTCTGTGTCTACCTCACATCTGACGGGGAGAACTCTCTCGACCAGATATTTCTTAAAAATGATTGGGATGTAAATCTCGGACTTCTATCCATTGATATTGACTCATATGACTACCATATCTGGGCAGAATTAGAGCACGTCAATCCGCAAATAGTCGTTATCGAGTATAACAGCCTGATTCCGCCTTATATAGATTATCACGATCCAAAAGGTGAGAATTTTCTCCGTTGTTCTATTAAAGCACTGGAAAACTTAGGAAATAAAAAAGGGTATAAGCTCATCAGTAGTACAGTAACAAATGCATTTTTCATCAAACAAGATCTGTTCAATAAGGAAAAATTTCCTGATATGCCCGCTGAATATCTATTCGATTATGAAGGGAACAGAAAAAACAAGACACTTGAACCGGTAGTTGTCGGTTCTCAGCTTATTACGGCGTATCCGGTGTTTTCAAGCCCCCCCCCAACAACTATTAAGGTCTATTACAATTTGAGAAAACTGGCCGCAAGATTTTTCAAAGGTGGTCCTAAAAGACTTCCCCCGTCTGACATTGTCAAGGATCAATTAAGAAAGTCAGGACTGTTTTATTAATTCAACAGAGGTAAAAAAAATTACTTCTATTTCCAAAAAAATGAAGGTTATATCGACATGCATAACAGGGTTAAGAGCTTTTTTGGTGGATTGATCGTTGATACCCTGAGCTTACCGCTGACAATGTTTATCGGTATTCTAATAACACCACTTTTTTTCCGCTTTATTTCAGTTGCGGAATTTGGTTACTGGGTCACCGTTCTGGACTTTGTAGGTTTTTTGTATATTCTAAATACGGGAATTGCCATCTATCTTGTTCAAACAATTGCCAAAGAGGCCACAACCGGAATTGAAGATACCAAAGTTTCAATCAGTTCAGTGACTGTTTTTCAGTTTTCCTTAGTTATTGTGCTGCTGCTTGTATGCCTTTGTGTCTATATTTTTTATCCTTCTTTTGGTGATCAGACAAACCAGTTTGTGGACTATCACTTTTTTATTGGATTAATGGGTATTTTTGTCGCCGCTAACGCTATCTGGGGATGGCAA
>Ga0233429_1004177_pt1 | contig 13000 bp, 10 predicted proteins | sample SI_118_April2016_3_FD_179879 | JGI IMG/M metagenome (GOLD analysis project Ga0233429, IMG submission 179879) | Seawater microbial communities from Saanich Inlet, British Columbia, Canada - SI_118_April2016_135_MG | ecosystem: Environmental > Aquatic > Marine > Inlet | place: Canada: British... | reverse complement strand
CCTCTCCACCATTCTTTCCCCCGGCGACAAGGTTCTGGTGCCCGAAACCGGTCTGTTTTCCTTCGCCTGGTCGGCAATGGCAAAGGACCTGGGCGTCACCATCGAGACAATCCCCAGTGATTGGCGGCACGCCATTGATGCCAATCAGGTGGAAGAATACCTGCGTGCCGATACCAAGGGTGAATATCGCGCCGTCCTAATGGTTCACACGGAAACCGCCACTGGCATCACTTCGGATATCCCCAGTGTGCGGAAAGCCATGGATGCCGCGGGTCACGATGCTTTGTTGGTGACCGATGTTATTGCCTCCCTCGCCTGTACCGACTTCCGCATGGATGAATGGGGCGTCGATGTGGCCATTGGCGGTTCGCAAAAGGGCCTGATGTGCCCCATCGGCCTGGGCTTCAACGCCACCAACGATAAGGCCCGCGCGGTCGCCAAGGCGGGCGGCAGTCCCCGCGCCTATTGGGACTGGGAGGCACGATCCACGGCCCGACCGGAAGTCTATCGCTGGTTCGCGGGCACGGCGCCGGAGCATATGATTTTCGGTCTGCGGGAAGCCTTGGATATGCTGGCGGAGGAGGGCCTTGAAGCCACCTTCGCGCGCCACCGCCGCCTTGGGGACGCCACCCGTGCCGCCGTCTCTGCCTGGTCAACGGCGGGTGCTATGGAACTCAACGCCTTGGTGCCCGGGCAACGGGCCGAGTCCATCACCACAATCCGCATGGGCAAAGACTATGACGGCAAGGCCTTCCAGGGTTTGCTGCGGGAAAACTTCAACGTCGCGGTGGGTGGCGGCCTGGGCCAGCTAGAGGGCAAAGCCTTCCGCATTGGCCATATGGGTGATGTCAACGAACCCATGATCCTGGGCACCCTGGCCTCCATCGAAGCCGCCTTCCAAATCCTTGGCACCCCGTACGGCGAAGGCGCATTACCAGCCGCCATCGCAAGCCTGGCAAAGGCGCACGGGACTTAAACCCCGTTTAAGAACCCCAGCAACGCTGCCGTAAAGCCTGCGGGCTGTTCCACGTTGGAGAGGTGGGAGGCGTCTGGGATTACCACCAGTTGGGCATTGGGGATACGTTCCGCCATGGCTTCAGACTGGGCCACGGTGGTGGAGGGATCATCCGCACCGACAATGACAAGGGTTGGAATGTCTATGGTGTGCAGTTGCTCGAGATAGTCCAGGGTTTTGAGGGCGTGGCAGCAACCGGCAAAACCGCTGGGTGCCGTGGCCAGAAATTGCGCCCGAATGGCCTCGACCGATGATGGCTTGGTGGCCAGATAGGCACCCGTGAACCAACGGTCCATGGTTGGATCCGCCAAGGGGAACATTCCAGAAGACATGGACATGGTGATGCGTTCATCCCAGGTTGCCTGCGCCTCCACCGGCATTTGGGCCGATGTATCGCATAAGCTTAAACTTTTGAAATGGCCAGCCTGACGCAGCGCGATATTCTGGCCGATCATCCCACCCATGGACAGACCGACCCAATGCACCTGGCTCAGGTCCAGGCCACCCATCAACGCGATGGCATCATCGCCCAGTTGGTCCAGGCTGTAGGCCCCTTCTGGCGCGGCAGTGCCCCCGTGACCCCGGGTGTCATAACACAGCACTCTGAATTTTTCGGCCAGTTTTGGCAGCTGCGGTGCCCACATGATCGAGGATGAGCCCAAGGAATGGCTTAGTACCACAGCTGGCGCGCCTTCCGGGCCGAACAATTCATATTCGATGGATATACCATTGGCTAGAAATTTCATCACTTACCCTCCATCTGATGTCGGAATAGGATGTGCTTTCATTTCCACTTCGATAAAGACCAGCTCTTCCGTGCCCGCATTGATCACATTGTGGGCCACCCCGGCCGGGCGGGCATAGGAAACGCCAAAGGTCAGTTGCGCCTGGCTCTCACTGCCGTCCGGCGCAATAAGTCGCAATGTACCATCCGTCATGGGCACCACCACATAATCCCATTGATGGACATGAGGTGTTGTCTCCGCCCCCGGCGCGAAACGATATTTGGTGACCCGCACCCGGTCATTGTCTTCCTGCACAGTGGCAATCGCAGCCGCGCGTTCTGTTTCATCCGTCATCTGATCTCTCCTATTCAGGGCAAATCTACCACGAAATTTGTCCTCTGCGAGGCTCTTGTAGGGTTGGGTTCCATAGGGCACTGTCGGGCCATGAATGATGTAACAGAACAGACTATGACCGGCGGCGATGTCCTGGTGGATACCTTGATCAGCCATGGTGTGGATACGGCGTTTACCGTCACGGGGGAGAGCTTCCTGGCGGTGTTGGAGGCCCTGCGCCGCAAACGCAACCAAATCAGCCTGATCACCACCCGGGTTGAAGGTGGCGGCGCTTTCGCGGCGGAGGCCTTCGGCAAACTGACAGGACGGCCCGCCGCCTTGTTCGTCTCCCGCGGGCCAGGTGCCACCAATGCCGCCATTGGCATCCATACGGCGCGACAGGATTGCACCCCCATGGTGTTGTTCATTGGCCATGTGCGCAGCGCTTCCCAGGGGCGCGAGGCGTTTCAGGAGATTGACCAATGCGCCATGTTCGCCCCTATCGCCAAGGCTGTTCTGCAACCCAATAACGGCGATCAGGTAGCCGAAGTCACCGCCCGCGCCATTGGGCTATCCATGGCCGGGCGGCCAGGCCCGGTGGTTGTGGTACTGCCCAAGGATCTGACCGACGACCCGGTCCGCCAGACAGCCATTCCAGCGCCCAGCCAACGCACCGTCGTAGCGCCCGACCCAGACACGATTACCCAAGCCGCCAAGATGATAGCAGCCGCCAAGCGGCCCTTGTTGTTGTCCGGCGAAATGGTTGCCCTGCAAGACGCCACCCCCGCCCTTGTCGCATTGGTGGAGGCCATGGGGGCCCCTATTATGAGCACCTACCGCCGGCAGGATACCTATCCCAATGATCATGGGGCCTATGCCGGGCATATGGAGATCAACCGCCTGCCCTATCAACAACAAGCCCTGGCGGAGGCTGATTTGCTCATTGCCGTGGGCAGCCGCATGGACGGCATCACGTCGGAAGATGGTGCCCTGCCCAGGGCGCATCAGTCATTCCTGCAGATTTATCCCGATGCGGAGGTTTTGGCCAATCGACAGCCTGATCTTGCCGTACTGTCAGACCCTGGCCCCGCCTGCCTTGCCTTGGCAAAACAATTGGCGCCCCTTAAAGATACAAACTGGCGCGACGACCTGCATCAAGCCTATCTGAAAAGTTGCGAAGCAGGTGCAGTTGTCGTTCAGGGTGCCGTGGATTTATCCTATATCGCCGCCGAGGTGCAACGCCAGCTTCCTGGTGAAACCACAATCCTGACGGACGCGGGCAGTTTCTCACGCTGGATCCACCGCTTTTACCGCTTTAACCGCTCCCATACCCAGGCAGGTCCCGTGTCAGGTGCCATGGGCTATGCGGTTCCCGGCGCTATTGGTGCTCGCCTGGCCCGCCCCAACTGCCCGGCAGTGGCCTTTGTCGGCGATGGCGGTTTTATGATGACCGGGCAGGAACTGGTCACGGCGGTAGAACAAAATATCGATCTGGTGGTGGTGGTCTGCGACAATGGGGTTCATGGCTCCATTCTGGAAGGACAGCGCCAACGCTTTGGCCCTGATCATACCTATGGCACCCGCCTGCACAGCCCCGACTTTGCAGATTTGGCCCGGGCCTACGGCTGTGCCGCCTGGACCGTGCGCGAAACGGATGCATTCGGTGCCGTCTTGGCGGCGGCAATAGCCCACCCTGGCCCCGCCCTGATCCACCTGTTGACGGATGATCGGGATATCGCACCGTTTGATAAAGGGCCGGACGTCGTTTAGGCAGGCCTTAAACCGACCTTGCACGCACCATCAGATGCAAACCCCAATACAATGGCACTGCCAAAATCAGGCATGCGGCCCCTAAGTACAAGGGTGCGGCAGCAGTATCTGCCGCATCCGCACTCCATCCGAACAGGCCCGGACCTAAGCCCATGCCGCCGTAAAAGAAGGTGTACATGATCGCATTACCCAGGGCCCGACGGCTTGGCGACATCAAGGCGATTGCCCGTCCCATGATGACGCCGGCTGGGGCTGCGGCAAATAGCCCAATAGCGGCACACAGCACATATGGATAGTCGAGCATAGGCAGGGCGGTGGAGGCCGCTGCGGCCAGCACACAACATACCAATAAAACCATGCCCGGCCGGCCCGTACGATCCGAAACATAGCCGCCCAGTGGCAGGGCCGGCAGGGCGGCCCAGCTGGCCAGGCTTATAGCGCCCCCCGCTGTAGCGACGTCCATGCCCTTCTGGATCAACAGCGCCGGGCCGAATGACAAAAAGGAAAAATAGGCCAGGTTATAGACTGTCCAGAGCACCCCTGCGAAACAGACCAGAAACAGCTCCTGCCGGGAAATATGAAAGCCGGTTCCCGATGCTGTGCCACTGCTATCACCAGGCGGTGGTTTGTAAAACAACCCGACAACGGCCATGGCGAAAATACAGCCAAAGGCGGTGCCGTGCATGGCCGGCTGCCAACCCCAGGTTTCGGCAATGGGCCCAAGGCTAAGCAACGCAATCGCGGCCCCCACGGGCCAGCCGCACAACAGGATGGCCATGGCAGTGGCGACGGATTTTATATCGAACCAATCGGCAACCATCTTGACCACGAAGATGCTTTGCACAACGGCACCGGCACCGCTTAACAACCGCCCCAACGCCAGCAGGAAAAAGCTGTCGGCAAGGCCTGCTATAACACCGCCCAGCGCCATGATGCCAAGACCGAACAGCACCATGGTCAAATCCTTGAACCGGCTGCCCAGGATGGCACCGGGAATGGCAATGAACATACCCGGCAGCATATAAAAGCCAACCAAGGTGCCTAGCTGGGCAAAATCCAATCCGACATCGACGGCAATAGCGGGTGTCATGGAGGCGATGGCCTGAAACTGAAATCCCATGACCAAACGCACAACCAATAAAAGGCCCAAAATGGCCCAGGGGTTGGCAAACATCAGTTTGACCCGGCCATCAGCGGTAATTTTTTATGGCTGGGCACAGGTCGGATTATTTGGTTCCGGGTTTCTTGAAACTGACGGTGACATTCGGCAACCGTTTATCCAGCAGTTGCAAAACTTCTTCGGTGATGCTCAGACGCTGGTCAAAGACCAATACTGCCTTGCGGGCCAAGGTAATGGTGATTTTTCGGTCCGCCATCATTTCCGCCACAACCTTGGCGATCTCCTGGCGCAGCTTACGTGTCGCCCCGGTCATGGCCCGGTTCAAGATGCCCCGGCTTTGTTCCGCCTTGCGCCGTAAATCCGATAGCTTGTTTTCCAGAAGCCGGCGTTTTTCATTCACCGCCTCGGGCGAGAGGATGGTGCTTTGTTGGCGTAATTTTGTTTCCTCGCCCTTTAAAGCTTCCTGTGCGGAGGTGATTTCCTGCTCAAAAGCTTTGCGCCTAGCCTCCATCGCTTGATTTATGCCCTTTGCCGCTGCCGCCCGGCGCAGCACCTGTTGCACATCCAACACCGCAATCACCAGATCACCCATTTCGGCGGCAGTCTTAGCGGGTTGCCCAGCGCCTGCCTTCACCGCATCCGCTGCGACGGCACCGCCAGCCCCACCAACCTGCGAGCCTGTCAAAAGCAAACCGACCATAACCATGGTGGCGGTATTCAAGCGTGCCATTATGCGATCAATCCTTAACTTTACGTCCAACATATGCCGCATAGGCAAATCTGGGCGATACAACGACACCTTAACCTATTCCGAACCCACAGGGAATCTTCCTGGCCTACCAAATCGGCCGGAACGGAATTAGATTATGGGAAATGCTTCTGCCCGCCAGGAATTTGTTTTATACTTAAAACAGTTTCACAAAAGCCGAAGGGGCGACAGGCGTGAAAGCAAATATTATCGGCGGCGGTCCGGCCGGACTGTATTTTTCAATTTTGGCCAAAAAACGGCACCCCGACGATCAGATCACCGTTTACGAGCGTAACCGGGCAGATGACACATTCGGCTTTGGTGTCGTATTTTCCGATGAAACATTGGGCTTTTTCCGGGATGCGGATGGGGAAAGCTATGACGAAATCATCAACCATTTTGCCTATTGGGATGAAATCGAAACCCACTATGGCGGTCGGGTTATCAGCTCCACCGGGCACGGCTTTTGCGGGATGAGCCGGGTTGGGCTGTTGCAGATCCTTCAACGCCGGGCCGAGGGGTTGGGCGTGGAAATCCATTATGAAACCGAAATTGCCGATCTGACCCCCTATCTTGATGCCGATTTGGTGATCGCAGCCGATGGCGTCAATTCATTGATCCGCGATACATATGCGGCATCCTTCAAACCCTCCATTACCTATCGCCCCAACCGTTTTGTCTGGCTGGGCACCAATGCGCCATTTGCAGCCTTTGCCTTCACCTTCAAGGAAAACCAGCACGGCATCTGGAATGCCCATGCCTACCAATACGAAGAAGGTCTGGCGACGCTGATTGTTGAAGCCACCGAAGATACCTGGCGCGCTTCGGGCCTGGATCAGGATGATCAGGCAGCGACAGCGGCCTATATGGCCGAATTGTACAAAGAAGAACTGGGCGGCCATAAAATCCTGACGAACCGCTCCAACTGGCGGGCCTTCCCGGTTATTCATTGTGAGAGCTGGGTGCATGAAAATGTCGTGCTGATGGGGGATGCGGCCCATACGGCGCATTTTTCCATCGGATCAGGCACTAAATTGGCCATGGAAGACGCCATTGCACTGTTCGAGGCGGTGGAGGTGGATCGTAATGACATCGCAGGCGCGCCGAAGCGCTATGAGGCGGCCCGACGGGACGAGGTTGATCGGATCCAACACGCCGCCAATGTCTCCCTGACCTGGTTTGAAACCGTCGAACGTTTCTGGGGTATGGATCCGGTACAGTTTAATTTTTCCATGCTGACCCGTTCGAAACAGATCACCTATGAAAATCTATCTTTGCGCGATCCTGCCTTGGTCGAAGAGGTCCGAAACTGGTTCGCGACCCAGGCTGGCGTTGGGGCCGGTGTTGGGGCCGGTGTTGGGGCCGGCATCGCAGATAGCAATAAGCCGCCTGTGCCCATGTTCACGCCTTTCCAACTGCGGAATATGACGCTGGATAACCGGGTCGTGGTATCGCCCATGTGTCAGTATTCCGCCACCGGCGGCCTGCCCAATGACTGGCACATGGTGCATTTAGGAGGCCGCTGCCTTGGCGGGGCCGGGTTGATCTTTACCGAGATGACGGCGGTGAGCGAAGCCGGCCGCATCAGTCCCGGCTGCACAGGCATGTATACAGACGACCATTGCCAGGCCTGGGCCCGCATCGTTGATTTCGTCCATGGCAACAGTGCGGCAAAGATCTGCCTGCAGTTGGGGCACGCCGGGCGCAAAGGTTCCACCCAGCTGGGCTGGGAAGCACCCGACCGTCCCCTGAAAAGCGGCAACTGGCCAATTATGTCCGCCTCTCCCCTGCCCTATTTTCCCGATAGCGCCATACCGAAGGAAATGAGCGCGCAGGATATGGACGAACTGGTCGCAGCCTATGAACAAGCGGCGGAATATGGTCTGAAGGCGGGCTTCGATATGCTGGAAATCCATATGGCCCATGGCTATCTATTGGCCAGCTTCATCTCTCCGCTGAGCAATCAACGCCGGGACGCCTATAGCGGCAGTATCGAAAACCGCATGGCGTTTCCGTTGCGGATCTTCAACGCTGTGCGGGCCGTCTGGCCCGATGAAGCACCCATTTCCGTTCGCCTGTCCGCAACCGATTGGCATCCCGAAGGCCTTAGCCCCGAAGATCTGGTGGCGGCGGCCAAGATGCTAAAGGCGGCAGGCTGTGACCTGATCGATGTTTCGGCTGGTCAAACCATCCCTGATCAACAGCCCGTCTATGGCCGGATGTTTCAAACGCCATTCTCGGATCAGATCAGGAATGAAGCGAAAATCCCCACCATGGCCGTAGGCAACATCACCACCGCCGATCAGGTCAACACTATTCTGGCGGCTGGACGCGCCGATCTGGTCGCCCTCGCCCGACCGCACCTCACCGACCCCCATTTCACACTGGAGGCGGCGGCCCGATATAATCACGAAGCGCAAGCCTGGCCGGAACAATATGCCTCCGCCCAGCCCCAGGCCCATGCGGTCGCCTCCCGCCAGCGGGAGGACATCGAAGAACTCCGCCGTGCTGCCCGCCCGGCAAAACCGCAACCCACCAATTAGTCCAAGATATCGTTCAGGCGTTCCTTGGCATCGAGCATTTCGTTGAGCAGTTCGTAGACGACCTCTTTGACGGAAATCTCCTCGTGCATATCGCCAACGACCTGGCCCACGGGGTAGGTGAGGAATTCTTTGGCGCGGACCCGCTCAACCCGGGTGCGGCCTTCCTGCCACCACAGATAATTTTGCGTCGGGGCGGGCAAGGTGGCGGGTGCGCCGGGTTCGTCATAGGCTTCGGAAAATCTGTTACGCAATGTGCGGCATGGTTTGCCGGTTACCGACGTCGTCAAAATAGCGTCCGACGCATCGGCCTCGAACATCTTTTGCTTAATCTCTGGCGTCACCTCGGACTGCGCTGTTTTCAGCCACAACGACCCGGCCCAGACCCCTTCACAGCCCAGCACCAACGCGGCGGCCAATTGCCGACCCCGGCCGACGCCGCCTGCCCCCAGTACGGGCATGGGGGCTACCGCATCAACAATTGAAGGCCACAACACCATGGAGGAGACATCGCCCGTGTGCCCGCCCGCCTCTGTCCCCACGGCGACAACGAAATCACAGCCCGCCTGACGATGGCGAAGCGCATGTTTCGGCTTGCCAGCCAGGGCACCGACTTTGATCCCCTGGGCATGGGCCCGCTCAACCAATTCAACGGGTGGTGAGCCAAGCGCGTTGACGATCAGTTTGATGGGATGCTTCAGGGCCGTTTCGATCATCGCCAGGCTTTCCTGGGGTGTGAAGTTGATGCCTTTGACAATCTCGCGCTTGATCTCGGCCGCCTCCGCCTCGGGCAAGGGCGGCACGCCGGCCTCATCCAGCATGTTGCGGACGAAATCCACATGCTCTTTTGGCAGCAGCTGTTCGGGATCAAACTTCATATCGCTGCTGTCATCGAACCGCGACGGCATCAGCACATCGATGCCATAAGGCTTGCCGTCGATATGCTCATCGATCCAATTCAGTTCAGCCTCAACCCGCTCCGGGCTCATCCTGGCCATGCCAAGCACACCCATGCCGCCTGCTTTAGAGACCTCAACCACCACATCGCGGCAATGGGAAAAGGCAAAGATCGGCACATCAATGCCGAACATCTCGCACATCTTACTTTTCATTTGAAATTTCCTGACTAGACTTCCTACGACACCCGACAGTATGCCGAATAAGGGGACTTAAGCATGTCAAAAATCAAATCCAAAGAACATCTGCGGGAAATTTATCCACCCGCCGTGACGCGCGCCCTGGATAAGCAGATGACCGCCCTGGATGTCCACTGCCGGCAATACATCTCGCTCTCACCCTTTGTCATCCTGGCCACCAAGGGTGATGACAGCCTTGGCGATGCCACACCCCGCGGGGGGGAGCCGGGGTTCGTCCATGTGGAAAGCGACGGTGCCATTCTGATCCCCGATTGGCCGGGCAACAACCGTTTGGATACTTTGGAAAACATAATCGACAACCCGGGCATCGGCTTGTTGTTCCTGATCCCCGGGGTTAAGGAAACCCTGCGTATCAACGGCACGGCGGACATTGTCATCGACGAAGTCACCCGGCATTTGTTCGAGACCAGGGGCAAGCACCCCAGATCCGTTATTCGCATTCACATCAATGAAGTCTATCTGCACTGTGCCAAGGCTCTTATGCGCTCGCACCTATGGGAAGAGACAGCCCGGATTGACCGGGCCGAACTGCCTAGCATGGGACAGATGATCAATGATCAGACTGGCGCCAGCAAAGCGCCGCCAAGCCAGTCGGAAATGGAAAAACAATATGAAAAGATTTTGTATTAGCGCCTAAAGCGCATTTATTCTAAATGCACTCGAGTTCTTAAGAACCAGGCAATTGAACCAATTACCTAAGTCGCGATAGCGAACCAGATTAATTGAAAATGGCCCTAACTATCGGTGTTTTCGGTCCAGGGTATGGCGGTGAAATCGACACCTTCTTCGACCAGCTCCTTAGCCTCCGCCGTCGTGGCCTCACCGTAGATATCGCGCTTTTCGGTTTCGCCATAGTGGATCTTGCGGGCTTCTTCAGCGAATTCCTTGCCCACATAGTCGCAGTTTTCTTCCACATGCTGTTTCATCTTCGCCAGCATATGCATCGCCTCCGCCGCGACGGCGCTTTCCTTGGCGGCCTTGGCCTGTTTTTTGGAGGTCGAGATATTGGGTGCCATCAAGGCCTTTTCCACCTGATCATCGCCACAGGTGGGGCATTGTACCTGACCATTTTTGCGCAGGCCATCAAACGCCTTTGAACCCTTGAACCAAGCCTCAAAGGTGTGTTTGTTTGCGCAGATTAAATCAAATACCATCATGTTCCCCATAAATGGCACCGTCGGGGCCATTGAGCAAGGCCGGAATGACAAAAAGACAACAAACAACCACCCCCCCTGAAAGCCTATCGAGCATCAGCCCGTGGATCGCCCGTTTTGCCGATCAAGTGCCCGCGAACGGCACGGTACTTGATCTGGCCTGCGGTCGAGGCCGGCATACTGCTTTTTTTCTGGAACAAGGCCACAAGGTGACCGCGCTCGATAAAGATACCTCGGCCCTTAACCACCTGAAAAACCGGGAAAACCTGGAGATTTTGACCTGTGATCTGGAAGATGGCAGCGCCTGGCCACTGGGGCCGCCGGAGTTGCGACAATTCAGCGCAATTGTGGTGGTCAACTACCTTTATCGGCCTATTTTACCCCGGATTATCGACGCTATCGAACCGGGCGGCATCCTTCTCTACGATACATTCGCACTGGGCAATGAGGCTTTCGGTCGGCCCAAAAACCCCGATTTTCTGCTACATCCAGGGGAGTTGGAGGCGGCTGTTGAAGGCAAGTTGGAGGTGTTGGCCAGCTTTCACGGCCTTGTGGAAATCCCCCAGCCTGCCATGCGGCAACAAATCTGTGCCCGGCGATCCTGAGCTATGGACGAAAATTCTAATGCTTGTTAGAATTTGTCCATGAAAAATCAAAGTAAAAACGAGTCTCTCCAGCACGAAGTGATCATCATTGGTGCCGGTGTCAGCGGAATTTATCAATTGTATCGGCTGCTGGACGAGGGCGTGAATGTCACCGTCCTAGAGGCCGGCGGCGGCCCTGGCGGCACCTGGTATTGGAACCGATATCCTGGCGCGCGTTTTGATTCGGAAAGTTATAGCTACGGCTATTCCTTCTCCAAAGAACTGTTGGATGAGTGGGATTGGAGCGAGCATTTCGCGGGCCAGCCGGAAACCCTGAGCTATCTGGAGCATGTGGTCAAAAAATTCGATCTGAAAAAGCATATGCAGTTCAATTGCAAGGTGGATTCAGCGCACTTTGACGACGAGAGCAATTCCTGGAAGGTCAATCTTAACGATGGTCGCGTCCTGACGACGCGCTATCTGTTGACCGCAATTGGCATGCTGTCCGCCCCGACCATGCCAATCATTGATGGCGTTGAAAACTTCAAAGGCGAAAGCTTTCACACCTACAATTGGCCCCACGATCCGGTTGACCTAAAAGGCAAAAGGGTCGGCGTACTGGGCACCGGTGCCACGGCGGTTCAGATTATCGCCGAAATCGCCGATAAGGTAGATGAACTGACGGTCTTCCAACGGCGTCCGAATTGGTGCGCGCCACTCCATAACAGTAAAATCTCGGACGAGGATCAGGCAAAGATCCACGCCAGCTATGATGATATTTTTGCCCGCTGCAAGGAAACGCCCGGCGGCTTTATCCACGGCCCGGACCGGCGCAAATTTGACGAGGTATCTGAAGAAGACCGTCTGGCGTTTTGGGAGGAATTATATAGCTCCCCCGGCTTTGGCGTCTGGATCGGCAATTTCCGCGATGTTCTGGTGGAAAAACACGCAAACGCGGCGTTTACCGAATTTATCGCCGACAAAATACGCTCCCGTGTAAACGATCCCGTAACAGCGGAGAAACTGATCCCCAAGGATCATGGTTTCGGCACCCGTCGCGTGCCGTTGGAAACACGCTATTACGAAGCCTACAATCGGGACAATGTGCATCTGATCGACCTCAATGACACCCCGATTGAACGCATTACACCGGCTGGCATCAAATGTTCAGACAAGGAATACGAACTGGATGTGATCATCTATGCCACCGGCTTCGATGCGATCACCGGTGCCTTTGACCGGATTGAATTCACCGGCGTTGGCGGGCAAAAGTTGAGCGATAAATGGTATGAAGGCCCCATCACCTATCTGGGCCTGCAAACAGCAGGCTTCCCGAACCTGATTACCATTGCCGGGCCCCAGGGTGGTTCCGTTTCAACCAACTTCCCCCGCGGCATCGAAGAGGCTGTGGATTGGGCCACGGATCTGTTCAGGCATCTTCGCAGCCACGGCTATACCCGTGTGGAGCCAACCCAGGAAGCAGAGGAAGAGTGGGACGCCCACGTTAAAAAGACCTACGAATATTCCCTGCTGACCACGACCAAATCCTGGTTCACGGGCTATAACTCCAACGTTGAAAATCATGACAAGCTGCGATACCTGATCTACAACGGCGGCACGCCACGCTATCGCCAGCGCCTGCAACAGGTGGTGGCGGACGACTATCAGGGGTTTGCCCTGCGTTAGGTCTATCCCAGTGCCTAGCCCAGCACGTCCCCCAGGGGCGTTTGCCCGCTGCCCCGGGGCAGGGGTTGTTGCTGGCTTTCGTGGGGGGCCCAGCCGGTCAGGGTGATGATCTGAAATGTTGCCGGGATGCGGTCGTCATCGTCGCCGTAATTTTGATGATAGTGTCGG
>Ga0233429_1004174_pt1 | contig 13007 bp, 7 predicted proteins | sample SI_118_April2016_3_FD_179879 | JGI IMG/M metagenome (GOLD analysis project Ga0233429, IMG submission 179879) | Seawater microbial communities from Saanich Inlet, British Columbia, Canada - SI_118_April2016_135_MG | ecosystem: Environmental > Aquatic > Marine > Inlet | place: Canada: British... | reverse complement strand
AGCCGCATACAGATCTCCAGCCCCAGTCGTATCCACCGCCGTAACAGGAAAGGTGCCAACCTGTACCGGGTCGTTTCCACTTTTTCCGGCCAGCGACCCCTGGGACCCCAGGGTCAAAAACAGGGTGTCCACCCATGCCAGCAGTTTTTCAAAGGCCTTGCGTGAATCGGTTTCTCCAGTCATCGCCTGGGCTTCCACCTCATTACAAAAAAGAATATCCACATTCCATTGGATAAAATCCACCAGACTGTCTTTGAAAGAGTTAACCACAAACGCATCGCTCAAAGTGAAAGCCACCGGGATGCCCTGCTTCTTTGCGATCTGGGCCATAAGGAGTCCGGCTTCGCGGGTTTCGTCCCCGGTCCATAAATAGCCTTCCACATAAACCGCCTTGGCATTATGGATGATGGTTTCATCCACATTCTCGGGATGAAGCATGGAAGAGACACCCAGATTCGTCAGCATTGTGCGCTCAGCATCTGGCGTGATGAGAATCACACAGGTGCCGGTACCGGAATCATCGGAACCCGGCCCGCTGAACCCGACCTCGCAAGAGTGCATGTCCTCTGTGTAGTGTTTACCGTTCTTATCGTTTGCCACGCGGCCCAGGTAATAGGACTGAGCACCCAGAACACTGGCTCCATGAACGGTGTTGGCGGCAGAACCTCCAGAGGAAGTTTTCTGTGGCTTTGACTCCAGTATTTTTAATATTTTTTCCTGTTCGGTTACAGAAGTGAGAGTCATGCCCCCTTTGGTCACCGATAATTCTTCTATAAAATCATCATCAACCTGAACTTCAATATCAACCAGCGCATTTCCTATCCCAACCAGATCGTAATTCATATAAGTAGTGATTTAAATTGTTAACAGTTTATTCCGTTGCCTGTTTTCCAAACATTCTATAAGCGAGAAGGCCGAATAGCGAGACTCCGGCCACAAAAAAAGCACCTCCCGATGCTTGGGCGATCAGAGCAACAGATTCTTTTGCCGCGCCGGTTGACCCCATTCCCGGCGCCAGAAACCCGGACAGCATCCAAAAAACTCCATAGCCCAGGCTACCCAGTCCGCTAAGAAGAGATATCCCCAATTGCGCACGTGCCGGAAAACTCAACCAAGCCACCAACAGTGAAAACGCGATGCTGATGACTCCCATGGTCTGCGAATGCAGATGGGCGCGTTTCATATAGACCCATGATTTTTTTACCACCTTGTCGGCCTTTGCCTGATCGCCGCCATAAACTCCAGATAAAGCCTTTTCAGCCCCGGATTTCAAGGTACCTTTGATGCTGTCTTCACAACAACCGAAAGACAATCCCATGGCCCCGCCAAACAAAATAGCGATCATGGCAATAAAGATTCCATACTTGACATGAGTAAATTCGATCATAATTTCCCCTCGATGCAATGCTGGTTGTGTCCGCTTGAGTCAGAGTCGCCAATGTAGCGGGATTTGTCAATTGTAAATTCATTTTTAACAGAGTAGAATTTTCCAGATGAAAATTTTTCTCTATAAAATCGTAACAATTATTATCCTGCAGGTACTCGGTTTCTTTTTTACTGTTGTCCACCCCGTAAGTGCCGAGACTTATGAAAAAGGAGTTCCTGTATTCCAAAAGAGGATCAAGAAAATCCTTTCAAATTCGTGCCTGCGTAAAAATAATTTTGGGATCAAAATTTACTCGCTGGATCGTGGTGAATCCCTTTTTGAATTGCGCGACAAACAGTTATTCATCCCTGCCTCGAACTCAAAAATTCTCACCACCGCCATTGCCCTTGAAACCCTTGGCCCCAATTACCGCTTCCCCACACGCCTCTTCACAGATGGCACCCTGAAAGGTGATGTATTAGAAGGCAATCTTTATATCAAGGGTTATGGAGACCCCAAGTTTGTCACAGAACAAATGTGGCTACTGGTCAACGAACTGAAAAATCTTCCACTTAAAAAAATCACCGGAAACATTATCGGAGATGACTCTTTTTTCGATAACCAAAAAAGAGTAAAGACCTGGATTAAGAATCCCGGTGCACAGGCCTATGAGGCACCACTGGGAGCATTGTCTTTCAACTTCAATACCGTTCAAGCCTATGTGAGCCCCGGACACAAAGCAGGAAGCAAACCGAAAATTGTTATCGAGCCGGATACCGAATACATCACCCTTGATAATCAGGCCAGGACCCTTAAGCCCGGAACTCGAAACAGGCTGATTGTCAATCGGGTAGACCAGAAGGGGTTTGATGAGATTGCGGTCTCAGGAGGAATCCGACTGAACCATCCTCGCGCGCAATATTTTTTAAATATTACCGATCCCACTCAGTACACTTTGAGTGTGTTAAAAAAATATTTGGGACATGTGGATATCCAGTTCCGCGGAAAAGTTGAAAAGGGTAGAGTTCCTGAAGCTGCAACTAAAATATTAACTCACGAATCTGAACCTCTTTCGCTCGCACTCAAAGGCCTCAATAAATTTAGTAATAATTTTGTGGCGGAGCAGATTATAAAAACCATTGGTGCGGAGAAATTTGGCCCGCCCGGCACCACCCTAAAGGGCCTTAAAGCCCTCGAAGAATACCTGATGGAACTGGGATACCGTCCAGATCAATATAAAGTTCTGGATGGTTCCGGATTATCCCGGCAAAACCGGTTGTCCCCGCAAATAATTGTTGATGTCCTTCGCCATGTCAAAAACGACTTGGGGGTTTATCCAGAATTTGTCTCCGCCCTCGGGGTGATGGGTGTGGATGGAAATGTGAAAAACAGAATGCGGGGCATGGAAGGTTCAGGTCGGGCCCGGGTCAAAACTGGAACCCTGAATTTTGTCAGTGCCCTTTCCGGTTATTTTCAATCCAAAGATGGGGAATCTTTTGCTTTTTCGATTTTGATGAATGGCCTGAAATGCTCTAACAGCAGGGTCAAAAGACTGCAAGACCAGATCATTAGGGAAGGATTAAACTTTCAACGCATTCCTACAGGAAGTATCATTTCCGAATAACGGAGAAACTTACTAGCTTCTTGGAATTCGGCCTGACCCTTTACTATCCGCCAAAAACCTTCCGGTTTTCTTTGCGGTCTTCATCCAGAATTTTTTTCCAATCTCTTTTCACATGAGGAGCGGCAAGAAAATCCTCATAAATGGATTTCGCCAATTCCATCCGATCTATACCTTCTGGTGCAACCTGAATATCCAACTGCGCCAGGGCCATATCAAAATCCCGATCCAGCAAGGAAGCAGAATCCATATCGCATTCTTTCAGTGCCTGGCGAACAATCGCAGGCTCTTGACCAAATCGCCTAGCTACCTCATTGAGATTGGAAGGCTTGTATTCCTTTTTAGGACCAATTCCTAAATGATAAGCACAGAACAAATTAAAGGGGTCCAGATTCCCGGTTAAAGGCTTTTCAGTGGCAGGTGAGCTCTTCACCGGTGTATCAGCTGTATGTCGCGATGGCGGTCTTCCATTGCCCCGGCTTGACCTTTCCTGATGGGGAGCTTTTTCCCCACCCTGACTATTTGAGCCATTACTATTGTTCCGTTTTTGGCGGTAAGGGTTTTTGGAATTTTGAGGTTTGCGACTATTAGTAGTTCCACCCGGCTTGCTTTTACTGGCTATCGAAATGTGAGAAGTCAATGCCTGGGAAGAAGATGCGCTGGATGATACCCACGGGTGGATTCCACCTTTCCTCGGTCCTGAACTTGGATTTTGTTTTTTACCGGATGATGGGGTTCCCTGACGGTTTTGGGGCTTCCGCGGGTTGTTCCCGTTCTTCCGGAAAGAGCCTGGTCTCTTCAAAACGTTATTCCTTTAAAAATGGTGTGAAGTATCATGATTGTTATCGTCCTCTTTGTTTTTAGGTAATGTTTATTATTTTTTTAGTGGTTTGATGTCAAATGTTCAAGCTCATCCACCAATGCGGAAAATTTTGCCAATGCAGTTCGAACCGGTTCGGGGGAAAGCATATCGACCCCAGCAGATTTCAAAAGGTCTATAGGATACTTAGAACCTCCTGATTTTAAAAAACCCAGGTAATCGTCCAACTCTGACCCTTTACCGGAAGTAACCCGGTCAGCCAGTGCATAAGCGGCAGAAATTCCCGTGGCATATTTATAAACATAGAAACTGAAATAAAAATGCGGGATTCGAAAACATTCCAAAGGCAGGCAATCATCCAGGACCACTTCGGGTCCAAAATAACGTTTAAGAAGACCACTATAAATCTGCTTGAAAGATTCCAGCGTCAATGGCTCATTACCTTCAGCCGCCTTATACACCTGATATTCGAATTCTGCAAACATCGTTTGTCGATATAACGTACCTCGGAAATTATCGATCTCCCTGCAAATAAGATAAATTCGCATGTCGGGATCAATGTCCTGACTCAGAAAATGCCGGGTTAAAAGAGCTTCATTAAAAGTGGATGCCACCTCTGCCACAAAGATTGTGTAGTCAGAATACAGATAGGGCTGGTTTTTCCTGGAATAAAACGAATGCATTGAATGCCCCGCTTCATGAGCCAAAGTATATACGCTATTTATATTATCTTCCCGATAGTTCATGAGAATGAAAGGATTCGAATCGTAACATCCTGACGAATAAGCTCCGCTGCGTTTGCCCTTATTTTCATACCGGTCCGTCCAACGGTCTACCGATAACCCTTGGGTCACCTGCTCAACATACTCGTCGCCCAAAGGTTTCAAAGCTGTTTGGATTTCTTTCACTGCCTGATCAAAGGACATATGCCACTTAATGCCCTCCACCAACGGGACACTGCAATCATATATATGCAATTCATCCAGTTTTAACAGACGTTTTCTCAAACCAAAATATTTATAGAGCGGGTCCAGGTTTTGATGCACCGATTCGATCAGGTTGTCATAAACGGCGACCGGAATATTTTCCGAAAACAAAGACTTGGCTCGGTAACTGGGAAAGTTTTTAGCCCTTGAGTAAAACAAGTCCTTTTTAATGCTACCGGAAAGCAAAGTTGAGTAGGTATATTGATGCGATTCGTAAGCTTTGTAGTAGGTATGAAAAGCATCCTGCCTGATTCGACGGTCATAATGCTGTAAAAGGCTTTGAAAGTTCCCGTGAGTGAGAGAAACCGTTTCACCGTCTTCGCCTTCAATCGTTCCCAGTTGCAGGTCAGCATTATCGAGCATATCGAACGCATCGCGCATGGTTCGTCCCATCTCCCCCGAAGCCGCTAGAAGCGCCTCTTCCTTTTCAGAGAGGGTATGCTCCCGGTAACGCAAAATCTGTTCAAGATGATACTGGTAAAATTCCAAGTCCTTTTCAGCCAAAAACCCATTCATCAAGTCTTCTGGAATGGACATAATTTCTGACCGGATAAAACTAGAGGCCTTGCTCGCTTCATTAACCAGCATCATTACTTTCTCAAAATTTTCCTGATACAGGTTGTTTGTTTTATCCTCATCATTTTTGAGATGCGCAAAGGTGTAAAGTTTTTCCAACTGGCGGGAAAAGTTCATGTCAAACTCCAAACATGCCTTGAGTTTGAGCGCAGACTCCGCCAACGTGCCGATAAAGGAAGCGTATTTTTTTATCTCCGCTTCCAGTTCGGCCAACTCTATCTTCCAGTCAGCAGGGGATGAATACATCCCTGACAAATCCCATTGGGATTCAACAGAAACTTCATCTCGCGTCGGGTTTTCTGTTCTGGCATCCATATGTCAGGATGAGTTGGGAAACATGGTTTCCCCATAGATGATTAACATTCTTTACCGCATTGCCTGCTCTATCGTTTTTAAATGAATTTCAAGTTTGGCCTGTTTTTCAGAAAGGATAGTTTTCCTTTTCTCATCTTTTTCGATGACTTCGGCAGGCGCCTTTTCTACAAAATTCGGGTTGGAGAGTTTCTTATTTAAAAATATGAGGTCTTTTTCAATTTTTTTCAACTCTTTTTCTATACGATTCTTTTCTTCATCAAAATCCATCATACCTTCAAGCGGAATAATCAGGTCCATTTCACTCAAAACCGAAGATGCTGAGACCTTGGTTTTTTCAATATCCGGGCCTATAGTGATTTGATCCACTCGGGCCAATTCACGAATCAGATGGGCATGTTTCTTAAGAATTGCTTCCAGATCTGCATGGCGGGTTTTGACTAACGCGTTTAATTTCAATCCTGGATTCAGATTCATTTCTCCACGGATATTGCGTACACCGGTAATGACCTCCATCACTTTTCCCATGTCAGCCTCTACCTTACTATCGTTTCCGTCTTCCTTAAATTCGGGGAAAGGGCTGACCATGATGCTGTCTCCCTCTTTCGGCAATTTCTGCCATATTTCTTCCGTGATAAAGGGCATAAACGGATGCAGGAGTTTCAGAGACGCCTCCAGCACATGTAGGAGAACATTCTGCGCCGTATTTTTTTCAGGACCCTCAGTCACCAAACGCGATTTTGCAAACTCGATGTACCAGTCACAATATTCATTCCAGATAAATTTATAAACGGTAAGAGCCGCATCGTTGAATCTGAAATTTTCCAGAGCCTGATTGACATCCTGCGTAGTCGCATTCAGCCGGCTCAATATCCACTGATCAGCAATGGATCTCTGAGCTTGTTCATTTAGTTGGCAGGTTCCTTCATAACCCTCCAGATTCATAAACACAAATCGGGAAGCGTTCCAGAGTTTGTTGCAAAAATTCCGGTAGCCTTCAATGCGATCTTCATCCAGCTTAATATCTCTACCCTGGGCGGCAAAAGCTGCCAGAGTAAACCGTAACGAATCGGTTCCGTATTGTTCCATGACTTCCAGCGGGTCAATCACGTTCCCTTTCGTTTTGCTCATTTTCTGCCCCTCCGCGTCACGAATCAGAGCATGGATATAAACATGGCGAAAAGGAACATCATCCATGAATTTGATTCCCATCATGATCATGCGCGCCACCCAAAAAAACAGGATGTCAAAGCCGGTACAAAGAACCGAGGTAGGATAAAACTTTTTCAAGGTTTCCGTTTTATCCGGCCAGCCTAATGTAGAAAACGGCCAGAGCGCAGAACTGAACCAGGTATCCAACACATCTGTTTCCTGCTCTAAATCTACTGAAGAACAGGCAGAACAATTTTTAGGCGTTTCTCTAGCAACCATAACTTCGTCACAAGCTTTGCAAGTCCATGCAGGAATTTGGTGCCCCCACCAGATTTGCCGCGAAATACACCAGTCACGAATATTTTCCATCCATTCAAAATATGTATTTTCCCAGAACTTTGGAACAATTTTTATAGAACCATTTCTTACCGCTTCCATTGCGGGTTCCGCCAAAGGCTTGGCTTTTACAAACCATTGCTTGGACAAATAGGGCTCCACCACTGTTCTGCATCGATAACAATGGCCTACAGAATGGCTGATGTCTTCTATTTTCAGCATGACCCCGGCATCTTTTAAATCCTCTACCAATTTCTTGCGGCATTCAAAGCGATCCATTCCTTCATAAGCCTGTCCAGCCTCGGCATTCATGGCACCATTGGGATCCATCACGTTCACAGAAGAAAGATTATGCCGCCGCCCGAGTTCAAAATCGTTGGGGTCATGAGCAGGAGTCACCTTAAGGGCTCCTGTGCCAAAGGAAACATCTACATACCCGTCTTCAATGAGTGGAATCTCTCTGTTGACCAAGGGCAGGATCAATGTCTTTCCCTTGAACTGTGTATAACGTTCATCCTCCGGGTTAACCGCTACTGCAGTATCCCCCAACATGGTCTCTGGTCGGGTGGTGGCAATCGTGAGAAAACCATTCCCCTCTTTAAAAGAATATTTCAAGTGATAAAGGTGGCCTGGCTTGTCCTGATGTTCCACTTCCAGATCAGAAAGCGCTGTATGACAACGCGGACACCAGTTGATGATATAGTCGCCCTTATAAATCAGCCCTTCTTCATAAAGCGTGACAAAAACCTCTCGAACCGCCCGGGAACATCCCTCATCCATGGTGAAGCGATCCCGTTGCCAATCCAGTGAACTTCCTAATTTCTTTAATTGCTCGTTGATGGTTCCGCCAGATTCGTCACGCCACTTCCATACTCGTTCCACAAAGGCATCACGACCCAGCTCCTGCCGGTTTGTTCCTTCTGCATGCAATTGGCGCTCAACCACATTCTGGGTAGCGATTCCAGCATGGTCTGTACCGGGTTGCCACAAGGCGTTGAACCCTTGCATACGTTTCCAGCGAGTCAGGATGTCTTGCAGGGTATTGTTGAAGGCATGGCCTATATGTAAACGTCCCGTAATATTGGGCGGAGGTATGACAATAGTAAAAGGCGGCTTGTCTAAGGATTCATCAGCATGAAAATAATTTTTTTCCTGCCAGAATTGTCCCCATCGTTTTTCAACTTCTTCCGGTTCATAATGCTTGTCCAATTGAATCATTCGATGACGCTATTTTCTTAAAGGCAAAAATAAAAAATACTCTCCTTGTCCGCTTTGCCGAAACACGCAAGGGGAGCTTTTGACATTGATCTTTAATGTGCTTTAAAATTATTTGCGTTCTTCTTAAGCCTTCATGCCCTGAAGGAGGCAGGGGGATTTTCTTTTTCTGCCCACGCGGTATTACTTCATAAGCATTCATACCCCGAGCAAATGGGCTCTGTTAAAGCATATCCTGCTTTTTAATCTTTTCTATTTCCTCACGAATCGCTTTACGAGCAATTTCCGGTGTGATCTCTCTCACCACTTCACGAACAGTTTTTAAAATTGCATCTGACAATCCGGAAATCTCTTTTTCAAGAGAAGAACCCAATGACCTGTCCAGCAACCGCTTAACCTCATCAGCAATCGCCTGGGTAAATGGATCCGCTTCATAACTCCAATTCTCTGAACGCAAATTTTGTTGCAGGGAGTTCATTTCCCGATCCAGACCCTGATCGGAAAACTCGGAAATTTGATCCAGGTTTTCTTTTATATCTTCTGGGGTTGCAGGGCGTTTGCCTACCTCTGTAAAGGTACCAGGCGTAATACACTCCAACAGGTCTTCCGGCTCTGGAACAATGCCTCCCAGCGATGACAATTCAGTAGAATGCTCCATTTCCTTTTGACGAGCAGGACCTCCACCCGTAACAATCTCTTTAAAGGTAGAGTCCAATTCATCCAAATTATCCAATTTATGCTGGCGAACTTCGGCAAAAATCTCCGGCTCCTCAGCGTAATTCAAAACTTCTTCAGCCACTGTCAATTCTTCCGAATCAGGTTCTTCTTCCTTAAATTGAAAAGAAAAATCCTCTTCATCCTCTAGACGTTCTTTGGAACCCGCCTCTTCTTCAAAAGAAAAGTTTTCTTCCTCAGGTGATTCAGAAGATTGAACAGACTCCTTGAGATCTTCCACGCCACGGATCATTTGATCCATAATGTCATCATCAGTATCTGCCAGTATTTCTTCAGCCTCAGGAACTGTGGGTTCTTCTACAAGATCAGGAGGTTCGGGCGAATCCTCCTCCAATGATTCCTCAGGCTCGGGGGGTTCTATGGGATTTATATTTGCCATGAGTTCCATAGACTCTTCATCCGTCATCTCGGTAATTTCACCTTCTCCCGAGAGCGGTTGTTCGATATCTTCCTCTGAATCCTCCTCTGAATCCTCCTCTTCCGAACTGGAAAACTCTCCTCCATCTGTAGAAAGTTTTTCGACCGATTCCAATAACTCTTCCAGACTGGGCTCCGAATCATCGAGGTCGCTTGTGGCTTCAGAGGCCGACTCAGACTTGGAGGGCTCAATGGGGGCAGTCTTTGCATTGGATCCTTCTAACAATGCTTTAACCATGGTGACAATATCATCCGACTTGAATGGTTTCGAAATATGGTTGTCGGCACCACAACTTTGGAAATGTTTCTCATCAAAATCTTCAAAGTCGCTGGCAAGGAGAAGAACTTTTATTGCGCTCGTTGCCGGAGATCCCTTGATTTTCTCGCTCAACTCAAAGCCATTCAGACCGGGCATATCTACATCTGCCAAAACTATATCAGGGTTAAACTCCTGAATCCGGTCAAAGGCTTCCTGACCATCTCCGATTCCTTCAACCTCCACATCCTCCGTTTCAAAGGCCATGGAAACAATTTTTTGGATGGTGATGCTATCGTCAGCAACCAGAAGTCTAGATGTCATGAAACTAAACCCTTAGGGATTTTGAAAAGAACTACAAAGACAGGCTCACTCCCGTGAGAGGGAACTAACAAGAGCTGTTTGAGCCAAGATGACCTTTTACTAACCAAAAAAAGCTATTTCTCATTGAGTCCAGCGTCACGCTGGGGCCTTGTGGGAGAAAACCATTCAAACTCAACCAGTTAAGTATAACATAAAATATATAGTCGCAAAAATATTTAGCCTTTAAACCTCATTTTAGCTCTAATATCTACGATAAGATTTAGATAGAGTGTATCGAGACTCTATGTTTTAATGTACTGATAACATTTTAAGGATCAGATAGTTGGAGGTTTTCAAACTTTGATTCGTCTGCAGTCGATTTTTCATTCCATAAAAAAATTTACATTGGGCTACGGGAGCGGATTAGTTCTGCTGGGTGCCCTCGGGGCCATCGCTCCCTCTACCGCATTTGCCCTTTATATTCAAATTGATGGCGTCGCTGATATCAAGACAAACTTCAGCGAAGGATGTTCGTCCATCAAAGATCTCGCCAGTCAGGCAGAGCGCCAAAAAATAGATGTAGTCTTATTTGGAGACCTTGCCCGAAACTCCATGGAATTCGGGATCAAACCTTTCGAAAGAATTTTTAAAAATATCACTCAAGGGCCTTCGGTGCTCGACCGGGGGGCCAGCGGATTTATAGCTGAAATAAAAGAAAATGACCGTCAGTTTGAGCGCACTCTGCTAATTCCCGGAGTGGAAACCATCCCTTTTTATTTTTGGAGCGGAAGCAACTACGACAAAAACCTCACAGCTCATAATTGGGATAAGCATCTGCTGGTTTTTGGAATGGATTCCACTGAGGATTTCGAGCAATTGCCTCTGCCCAACAGTAATTTCTCAAAAAAATATACCCATGAACTTCTAAACAATTTCATAATTATTGGGTTCATCTTTATGGTGACGGTCGGGGCCGTATACAAAGGGTATTTTCGAAAATTCACTGTACCGCTCATGCTATTTTTTGCATTGATGACCTTGAACAACCATCCGTTTCAAAGTTCTCCGTTCGACCCTTATCATGGGGACCAGGGAATGGAGCCTTATCAAAATTTAATAGATTTCGCTACATCCAAAGGTGCACTGGTTTTCTGGAATCATATGGAAATAGATTCCGGAATCGGCCAGAAAGGCACAACCATGCTGGAAACCCTTCCCTATCCAGATGACCTGTTAAAAACACAAAACTATACCGGGTTCCAGGCTGTGGGTGATAACCCTATCCGCCAAACCGAGCCCGGCCAACAATGGGATCAGGTACTCATGGAATACCTCAATGGAAATCGGGAACATCCCGTTTGGGGTTTTGGGGGTAATGATTATCTTTGCGAAAATCAAAAGGGAGACCAACTCGGTTCCGTTCGCACCATTTTTCTCGTGCGGGAAAGGAACAACGACACCGTACTCGAAGCCATGAAAAATGGAAGAATGTACGCCGTACGTCAATCCGATGCCAATCGACTTTCCCTTGATGAGTTTGTGGTCGAGGATCAAAAAACCGGCAGCCAAGTCACAATGGGGCAGGAACTTGTTGCGACAGACTTTCCCGCCATCAAGTTGAAGCTTCGTACTATCCAGGGGGGAAATAAGACTGCCCAAATTCAAATCATCCGGAACGGGGCTCTTGTAAAAGAAGAAACTGTTTCCCTTCCTTATGAATTAACCTGGAGAGATGTCGGAGTAGATAGAAAAGAATCGGTTTATTATCGGGTAAAAGCGCAAGTCTCTCCCCAGGACCATTTGGTTTCTAATCCCATTTTTGTAAAATTTTCAGATACGACGGGGATGGATATAGCTTCAGCCCCAGCACCAGAACCTTCCCCTCCTAAAAATGTCATGAAAAAGCCGGTCGTGCCACCGACTCGTTCCGTTTCTCAACCTGAAGCACCCCAGGTCGAGTCTCTTTCTGGAGCTTTGTCTCCAACGCCCCCTGCTTTATCAGAACCAACTCTGTCAGAACCGATCCAAACACCGGCTCCCGTTCCACAGCCTGTTATGAAAGAGCCTTCAATGGCCGAACCCGCCCAACCCACACCTCCCTTTGCGGAGTTACCTCCCGGGAGACGGCTAACAATCATGACAGATGGAGTGGCATTAAAAAAAGGACCTGGGACGGTCTTTCCCAATATCACCAAACTACGCAAAGGCGAAGAGGTGAGTTTCGTGAGAAGAACCAATATCGAGTTCAACAAAAGGAACTGGCTGGTAGTTAAGTATAGGAACCGCTCCGGGTATCTCTGGGAAGGTGTTGTCAAATGGAGCGAGGCCCAACAAGACGCGGACCTCTTAGCAGAGGAAACAATACAACAATAGCTACATCCGGCTAGAAAAGTGCTGACCCCACCCCGAGTGATTAGTGGTAACTATTTATGTTGATTCCTTTGTCCAGCTGGTAGAGAAAGAGGGTTTTATCTTCACTGACTTTATCAGGGGTCATGCCCAGCAGACAAAATCGATACGATACAATACGCACAGAAGGCTTTAATTTTTTTAATATGTCCGGGAACAACTTATCCATCGCCTGATGGGTAAGATAAAGATAAAGAACGTCTGCAGAACCCGGATCAAAATCAAACAAATTTCCTCTAACAATTTTTACCTTATCTTCGACTCCGTGAATTCTGGCAAGTAAACGAGATATTAGAACTTTTATGGGATCAATCTCCACACCAATTGCCTTGGTGGAAAATTCTTTCGCCGAAGTGATCAGCACCCTACCTTCCCCGCAGCCCAGGTCGCAGACCGTCTCCCCTGGCCTAACATCTGCAAATCGCAATATCCGCCGAATAGTTCCCGGCAAAAGCGGATGCCAGGGAGCTCCAAAAAATACCGGCAAAATCACCATCGCCGCC
>Ga0233429_1004171_pt1 | contig 13022 bp, 14 predicted proteins | sample SI_118_April2016_3_FD_179879 | JGI IMG/M metagenome (GOLD analysis project Ga0233429, IMG submission 179879) | Seawater microbial communities from Saanich Inlet, British Columbia, Canada - SI_118_April2016_135_MG | ecosystem: Environmental > Aquatic > Marine > Inlet | place: Canada: British... | reverse complement strand
GATTCAGTATATGATTTACTAAAAGAGAGGACTATTCAGGAAACAACAAAAAGACATCCTGAAATTGATTCTTCTGAGATTCAAAATATCGCCCATAGTATTTCTGTTGGAACATTACGTTATGAAATGATAAAACAAGATTTGGATAAAATGATTACATTTGATTTGAGCAAATCTCTTAGTTTGGAGGGGGATACTGCACCGTACATTCAATATACATTTGCAAGGGCAACAAGAATTCTAGAAAAATCTAAACGAACTACCTCCATTGATATTGATTTTTCATTACTTTCTGATAAAACTGAATTAAATTTGGTAAAGAATATTGGATTATTTGGAATTTCAGTTAGAGATGCTGCACATAATTTTTCCCCAAAGGTAATTGCTAGATATTCTCATGACCTTGCAGTTTCTTTTAATTCATTTTATGAGCACACCAAAGTACTTGGAATTGGAAATGAAAAATTAGAAAATGCACGATTATGTTTAGTTAATTCATTTAAAATTACCCTTGAAAAATCCCTTGATTTGTTGGGCATTGTAGCACCAAATAAAATGTAATTACGCTAGATTAATTCACTTTACATTATTTCAAAAAGAGATTATTAGTAATATTGTGAATTCTTATAATTTAAAAAAATTAGATTATTGTCTTTCAAAATCCGTAGAGTATAGAAATTCATCAAAATACAATTATCGTTTTCATCATATAGCTTTACATTTTAGCGAAAAATGTAATGAATTATTTTAAGAATTAGATAATAATGTCACTAGTGACCAAAGCCACTAGCGGAAGAATTCACAACTAATGGTCTAAACCATAATTTGTAAATTACTTCTTGGCGTGCAAACCAATTATGAAAAATCGTTTGATTTTAGTCATAAACGTTTGAGTTTGTTCTATTTTTGATGAAAATACTTCGCTATTTTCTATTATGTTCATAAAATACACACAGATCATAATAGCGAAATTCTGTCAATTCCATGTGTGGTATTGGATAATCCTTCTGAAAAAGATCCTGTAATGCGTGATCTTTCCGAAATAACTGTATCAGCTCTAAAAGATTTAGAATTGGCAAGACAGGAACTTCAAGAAAATGATATACACATGAAGGAAATGAACAAGCTTGCAAATGAGCGAGTTGATGAAATGTCTCGTGTAAACCAACAACTACAAACTAAAATTTCTTTTGTAGAAAATGTTGCAACAGGAATTCGAGAAAAAAACGATAAACTTGAATCTGATATTAAAATAGTCCAAAATGAAAAGTATCGTTATCTTAAATTAAATGACAAGTTAAAAACAGATCTTGGAAAAGTGATTAAAAAAGAAAAAGAATTATCTGTTAAACAGATTTTTCTTCAGCGAAAAATTGAAACACAAACTGATGATCTAAAAAGAACAGAAAAAATCTCAATAATAGGACAATTTACTTCCAGACTTGCACATGATATGCGAAACCCATTATCAAAACTAAGAATGTCTCATGAAATTTTATGTAATAATCCAAATCTCAATGTTTTAGAAAAAGTTAAACATCAACAAAGAATTGATTCTTCCATTTTGACTATGGTTAGAATAATAGAGGATGTGTTGGAATTTGTTAGAATTTCTGATTTACACATGAATGATACGTTACTTGATGATGTAATTTCATCTTCACTTGAAGGCTTGCATGTTCCCTCCTCTGTATCCATTGAAAGAATAGGTGAACCTATTCATGTTTTATGTGATTCAAAAAAACTAGAGGCTGTTTTTATTAATATTTTGACAAATGCAATGGATGCAATTGAGAAAAATGGTACAATTAGAATCAAAACCGTAACCACTGATAAAAATATAGTCATTCAATTTGTAGACTCTGGTGTGGGTGTTCCACCTGGAGATGAATTAAAGATTTTTGATCCTATGTTTACTACAAAATCTCATGGTAGTGGACTGGGATTGACTATTTGTAAAATGATTGTTGATCAACATGGAGGAAAACTAGATTATAGAAGCACTCCATCTACATTTTCAGTATTCTTACCAAAATCTTAACTAATTTTTTACATTGTGATAGTTCTATTTTACTTTAAAAAATATTGATATAAAAAAATAATTAGTGGCTGTGTCCACAACCACAAGAATCATGACCTTCACTACCTTGTGATTCTTGTCCTGCACATTTTGAACATTTGTTTGCACCTGTTGGGGAGAAAAATCCTATCCCACATGATACACATTTTTGATTTGCCATAATATTTCTCAAGAATTGCTTTATTTATTGAATGCGTATTTTTTTATTCCGAAGGTTTTGCTTTTCCAGCCTCGCCTGATTCATCATTCTTTTTGAAAACTCGGTATTCTCCAATTACTGAATTACATTTCTCACAAGTATATTGACCTCTCTCAACTAGAATTAGGTTCTCTGCAACTTGCTCATTACCATTTTCTTCTAATTGTATTTTTGGTGGATTATCAAATTCAACTTCACACTTTTTACAATAATGCTTTGATATTTTTTCAATTTCTAATTTGTCTGCTTTTGCCAAAAACAATTTTCCTACGCCTAAATCTGCTTTTTTAGCCTGTTCCTCAGTAATGTCTGCTATCACATATCCTCCTGATCCTTCTAATTTGTATTCAGCCAATTTACATTGATATTTTTGATGGCATTAAAATACTATTTGCATTTGTCTTGAAATTAATACACTTTGTTGGTAATAATTTCAGAAAAATGAATGGTGTATAATTTGATTTTAAGATCGATATTGTTTTTGACCATTACTCTTGAATCTGAATTTTATTAACTAATACTCTATGAGTTGTAAGGTAGGATTTATTCATCATTTTGCATGGTTTGAAATACTCTCTTCAAAAAGATGTATTCATTGCGGTCACGAAGAAAATCAGTAGATTCTTATCTAAAATTTCTAGGGAAATTTCATGGATAAAATAAAGAACAATTCTCCTGTATTATTCTATTTTAATCATTCAAAAAAATGGCTGATGAAAATTTCAAAAAAAGAATCATTTCATACTCATATTGGTATTATCAAACACTCTGATGCAATTGGGAAAGAATATGGTTCAAGACTAATTACAAACAAGGACAAGTATGTCTATCTTCTCAAACCTACCATGTATGACTATGTCATGAAAATACAACATGGGACACAAATCGTTTATCCGAAAGATATTGGTTACATTATTGCACGAGCGGGAATTGGGGATGGCCAAAAAATTCTTGAGATTGGAACTGGAAGTGGTTCATTAACATCTTTTATTGCAAGTGTTATCAAACCACGTGGACACGTATACACTTTTGATGTCGATGAGAATTTTATGAAGATTGCAGAAAAAAATATCAAAAAAGCTGGAATGTCAAAATATATCACTCAACATAATTTTGATATAAAGACTGAAAAAAAATTACCCCTAAAAGACATGGATGTGGCACTAATTGATTTAGGTGATCCTTGGGTGGTAATTCCTAAAGTGCGTGAGATGTTAAAAGGCAGTGGTTGTATTTTTGCTATTTGTCCTACGATGAACCAATTAGAAAAATTAACTATGGCTCTAGTTGAAAACGAATTCACTGACATTGAATCTACTGAACATATTATTCGTACCATTGAGGCAAGAGAAGGAAAAACTAGACATTCATTTCAGGGAATAGGCCATACAACTTACCTTTGTTTTGCAAGAAAAGCATTTTTTGGTAGGGGCTCAAAAAAACCCGCTACAAAACTAAAAACTACCAAAACTACCAAAACTACCAAAACTACCAAAACTACCAAAACTACCAAAACTACCAAAAATAGTAAGGCTAGCAAAAAAGTATCCAAAAAATAGCCTCGTTTTTTACCAATTCCTGTAAAACAAGATTTATTCAACTATTTTTCAAGATATGCTGTATTGGTTCAAAAGATTCTGACGACTTCAATTGTGAAAAAATTCATCCCTTCACGAAAGTCCTCATCACACAAAGGGGATAATGGTAGAGTTCTAGTTGTTGGAGGAAGTTACATCTATCATGGTGCTCCCATTTTGTCATCTATTGCAGCATTAAAGTCTGGAACCGATTTAGTCTACACATGTGTTCCTAAAATCAATGTATCTTCAACTCGTTCAATTTCTCCAAATCTGATTGTAATTCCTTTAGTTGATCAAAAACTAACTCGTGGAGCTGTAAACAAACTTGTTGGAGTTTTACCTAAAAATCTTGATTCTGCAACTATTGGGATGGGCCTTGCAATTCAGGAAAGAAATTCATTATTACAACTTGTAAAATCTTTGTTGGATAGAGATGTTAGGTTATCTTTGGATGCAAGTGCATTAGTTCCTGAAATTTTACCATTACTTAAAAACAAAAATGTTGTCGTCACTCCTCATACTGGTGAATTCAAACATCTTTTTGGTGAATCTCCATCAAACACAAAAGTTCAACGAATAAAATTAGTAGAAAAATATGCAAAGAATAATGGCATTACCATTTTGCTTAAAGGTCCAACTGATATTATCTCAAATGGTAAAACCACATATTTGTATGAGAAAAAAATTCCTGCGATGACTGTTGGGGGTACAGGTGATGTTCTATCTGGTTTAGTTGCAGGACTATTATCAAAGAGTAGGAATCCATTGGAATGTGCAGCTGCAGCCGCATTCATCAATGGTTTGGCTGGAAAATCTGCCCAAAAGAAATTAGGTTTGCATCTGACTTCTATGGATATTTTAGATGAAATCCCCTTAGTCATGAAACCATTTGATAAAATTGTGTGATTATTGTGGATGTCTTAAAACATGTAGATTCACATATGGATACACTAGTTTCAGACTTGCAGACTCTAATTAGGCAACCAAGTGTATCTGCAAAAAATGAAGGTATTGAAGAATGTGCAAAATTAGTCTCAAAACTTTTGAAAAAATCTGGAATATCTTCAGAAATACTTCGATTGAAAAAACATGTGGCACCTATAGTTTTTGGTGAAATAAAATCAAAACAGAATCCTGGAAAAACTTTGATGTTTTATAATCACTATGATGTACAACCTGCAGAACCATTTGATTTGTGGGATGATCCGCCATTTAGTGGTACAAGAAAGGGAAACAAAATTTTTGGTAGGGGGGCTACTGATGATAAAGGTGAATTAATTACGCGAATTAAAGCAGTTGAGGCTTGTTTGAAAACCACTGGTGATGTTCCTTGTAATGTGAAATTTGTAATTGAGGGTGAAGAGGAAACTGGTAGTGCACATATTGAAGATTATTTAAAAAAATACAAAAAGAAATTTTCATGCGATGGAGTAATCTGGGAATTTGGATACGTTGATGCAAAAAATAGACCCATTATTGGTCTTGGAATGAAAGGGTTATTGTTTGTTGAATTATCTGTCAAAGAATCAATTAGAGATGCACATTCTAGTTTGGCTGTTTTAATTAAAAATCCTGCATGGAGACTAATTGATGCAATTAAAACACTTCGAGATTCTGATGGAAAAATTCTCATAAAAGATTGGTACAAAGAAGTAACACCATTTTCAAAAATTGATTTGGAATTAATCAAAAAAGAACCATTTGATGAAAATGTCTTCAAAAAAGAATTTGGGACAAAATCATTTGTTGGAAATAAAAAAGGAATGGCTGCAAAACAGGCTCTAGTGGGTGATGCAACTTGTAATATTGCAGGATTTGTATCTGGATATACTGGTAATGGAGCAAAAACAGTGCTTCCTGGAACTGCCTTAGTAAAAATTGATTTTAGATTAATTCCAAAGATGGTTCCAAAAAAACAGATACTACGATTAAAAAAACATCTCAAATCAAAGGGATTTTCAGATGTTAGAATCAAAATATTTCATGGTGAGGCAGCTGCTAGAACTAATTCCTCTGATCCTTTTGTTACTCAAGTTAAAGAAGCAGCTGATAATTCATTTGGAACATCAATTCTAAATGTTTCAAATGCTGGAACTGGTCCAATGTATCCATTTGTTGATATTCTAAAAGCTCCTTGTATTTCGATAGGAAGTACGTACATGTTTTCAAGAATACATTCTCCAAATGAATTTGCTAGAGTAGATTTGTTAAAGAAAACTACAAAGTGCATGTGTCTGATTATGAATAATTTTGGAAATAATTAATGAAGACATCTTGGTAATTTTTTAATTACTTGTGATAGTGAAATTCTACCAGGACCTACAATCATAATTACAAGACATGATACAAGTAAAATCAAGTCTATCTCTACACCTCCTTTTCCTGTAATACTCTGTGCCCCTTTGATCATGAATATTGCTCCTAACATGATTATGGAAATTAATGCAGATGATAGTCTGCTAAGGATACCGATGATCAATAATATTCCTGGAACTACTTCAGCTAGTGCAATTGGAATTTGCATTTCAACTGGAAGTCCCATGTTTGGCAAATTTTCTGCAAATCCTGGACTAAATTTCATCATTCCATGTAAAATAAAAATTACACCTATAGCAGATCTTAAACCTATGAAGACAACATCATTGAGAATCTTCTCTTTAATTTCTGCAGTTGTCATTATCGTTGATTTTAATTTTCATTATAATTATTTTGTCATTGCTTAGGCGTAAAATGTAGAAAGCCCTTTATTATGCTGCAGAATTATTTGAATCATGTCAATGTATATGCCAGGAGCAACTGCTGTTGGAATTACTTTTGATGGTGGTATTGTTCTTGCCAGTGAAAAAAGGATCGCATTTGGAAATTTCCTTGTAAGTAAATCCACAAAGAAAACATTTTCGATTACTCCAAAAGTCGGTGCAACTTGTGCTGGTCTTGTAGCTGATATGCAGATTTTATCATTACAAATTTCAGCATTGGCAAAAATTAGAAAAATGGAACTCAAAAGAGAGGTTCCACCAAACACTGTTGCTAAAATGATGTCAAATATGATGTATGAAAGACGATATTTCCCTTTGTTAACTCAGGTGATTGTTGGAGGCGTTGTTGATAAACCAATTATGTATACTCTTGACCCATTAGGTTCAGTTCTTCCAGATGATTATGCAGCAGTCGGTACTGGTGCTGAAATGGCATTAGGTGTCTTGGATCCTCAGTTTAAACCAAACATGACAAAAGATGAAGCCATTAGTTTGGCAAAACATGCAGTTCGTTCAGCAGCTTTGAGGGATTCTGCAAGTGGTGATGGTTTAGATGTACTTGTAATTACTAAAGATGGTACTGAAGAATTCACTGAAGAAATTAAATAATTATAATAAATTCTAATCGTAGATTATTTTTCCTGTTTCCCAAAATTTATCTGAGATGTAATGCATATTTTTTATAATTTCTCCCTTGTCCATATTTTCTAATTCTGCACTTGATACCATTGATTTCCCAATAGCCAAAAATTTATGTCGTGATTCCTCCACAATGCATACTAGTTTGTCTTTTTCAAACTCTGTATTTTTTTTAATTCCAGGTCTCATAACATTTGCACCCTTACACATGAATTTGACAGCTCCCATGTCCACCATTACATTTGGAAATCTTTCCAACATTTCAGTTTCTGATAAAAATGGTAAATAATCATCATCAATTCTTAAAATTTTGATTCCTTTACCTGTGATGATTTGTGCATTATTTTCAATTTGATGAACTTTGAGATTTTTTATTTTTGGCAGTTCAATTCCCCATTGTTCAGTGACATTTTTTAAAACAACACTTGTTTCACTTTTTGAAATTAAATTGGACTTCAAGTTTTTGCAATCTCTTGTCTAATATCTAACAAATCTCTTAGAATAGAACTTGCAGTTTCTGTGCCTCCTGCACCTTTACCAATAATTGTTTGAGTTCCTGAATGCTCTGATGTGAATGCTATGGCATTTAATGTTCCATTAACACACAATGGGTCCTCATTTGAAATTTCTTTTGGACTAACAATAAGATCTTTGTTACATGATGCAATTAATTTTATAGACGAGTTATTTTTCTCTGCTTTTTTGATGTCCTCAGTTATTACTTTTCGTATTCCTGTACAGTTGATATCCGGCATTGTTACTTTCATTCCCATTACCCAATTTGCAAGAATTACTAGTTTTGCAGCAGCATCTAAACCATCAAGATCCAAGGCCTCATCTGCCTCTACATATCCTTTATTTTTTGCATCCTTTAATGCCTCATCAAAAGACAGACCCGTAGTCATATTTGATAAAATGTAATTTGTAGTACCATTTAGAATTCCTGCAAATGATGTTATTCTTTCACCACTTAGACTATTTTTAGCATAATCTAAAATTGGTGTTCCACCACCTACAGTTCCACTAAATTTAAACATCACTCTATTGTACATGGCAAGTTCCATTAATGATGGAAATGCTAGTGCTAGCGGTCCTTTGTTTACTGAAATTACATGCATGCCTTTTTTCATGGCAGATGTAATGTGTGTCATACCCGGCTCTGCATCTTTGTAGTTACTTGCAGTTGTTTCAATTAACACGTCAGCTTCAACATTTTTTAACATTTCAATTCCTGACATTGAATTTTTTGAATTTGCATAATTTTTTACAGTTCCAAATTTTTTCTTTGTTTCAATGAGTTTGTTTAAGTTTAATCCTGCTGAATCAACCGCACTTCCTTTACTATCAAATACTCCTACAACTCTAGGTTTAAGACCATATTTTGCATATAGATCTTCTGCTCTTGAATCAAATAATTTTACTAAACTTTGACCTACTACCCCAAAACCACATAATATGATTCTCAATTTTTTTCATTCCTTTTTGATATGTATTTTTTATTCATTTTATTTCCTCTAGATTTTATTTTCATTAATTATGTTTTTTAAAAACTCTTTGATGTGGATAATGAGCCTATTTTCATTAATCTTTGATGCAATTTGCTGTTTTTGAGTTTTATTCTGAATCTTTCTCATGTTGTAATGAAATGGAATTGATACAATATCTAGAGTTTGTCGGCTTTGGCCCATCATCAAATACATGACCTAGATGTGCCCCACATTTTTTACAATTAACTTCTGTGCGAAGCATTCCATATGATGAATCTGAAACATATTCTATTTTTTCATCAGATATTGCCTTCCAAAAACTTGGCCAACCTGAACCTGAATCAAATTTTGCATCAGATGAGAAAAGTTCTTCTCCACAACACACACATTTGAAATCACCTTCAAGTTTACTTTTATCATATTTTCCAGAAAATGCGGGCTCTGTACCGTGATTAATACACACTTCATATTGTTCTGGACTTAATTCTTTTTTCCATTCTTCGGGTGTTTTTTTCATTTGAATTTTTTCCTCTTTGCTTCTGTTCTCTTTTCTGATTCAAATCTTTCCAAATCATATTCTTTCATATCTACAAATTTCATAATTTGACTTAAAATTGGATGTACTTTGTTAATTTGGTTATACATTTGCTGAGCAACTCGTCTATAATCTACATGACCTTGAGGGATGGTTCTTAATTCAATTAAATGACACGCCTCCCTTAGATTGAATTTCATAAAATATGGATAATTATATCCAAAATTTACAACATATTGTCCTTGTTCGGGATATTTTTTACTCATTTTTTCAAATGTATCTTTTGTTTTACTCATCACATCTTTGAAATCCTTGTCAATTCCAAGAATTTTTACTTCATTGGGAATACTATATCCGTGATTTGTTGTAAGTAATTGTCGTTCTAATGTTAATGCTCTATGTCTATGTAGATCTCTAAACATTCCAAAATTATTACATAAATCAAATGTATAGTATATGTTTTCAAATGCTCTTGATGGTCTGTGACGTCTATTTGTTCTGAGTTTTGTAAATTCTTGAATTATCTTTATTTTTTCCTGCTTTGAGATTTTTTTTACTTGCTGTAAAATATTTTGATATGATGTACTTGGTGATTGTTCATACATTATACTTGTAATAATTTTGTCAATTGCATTTTTTTCTGATTCGTAATCTACTATTTTTGTTAATACGCCTTTTGTTGATTTTGATTTAATTTGTTTTGCAGTAATTGTTCTTGATTTATTTTTTACATCTTTGAGGTATTTTTGATATGCTTTTCCGTATTTGTCATCTGCCCTTTTTACAAATGATTTGATAGTAGTTTCAAGCTCTTTTTTGATTTTTGAGGCTAAATCTTGCTCTTCTTTTAGTTCTGATGAGCCTAATACTGTTAGCAGGTATTCAAATGCTCTTCCATTTCCTGTAATTCCCACATTAGTCAGTGTTGATGCTGGTAATAATCCTCTGAGAATATCAAGAGCTTTGGCTTTAGTGGATCCTCTGTAAATCATATTTGCTGATTTTATATCTGATTCAATTTTTAATTTAGGGAATAATTTTTCTTTATTGTCTTTTGAATCTTTGAAACTATATTTTTCTATAGGGTATTTTTCTCTGATGTATTTTATCATTGGTTCAATATTTCTTGAATACACATCAAATGAAAAATTACATGTCTCTTCATACAAATCCACAAATTTCGATTTTATAATTTCTGAATCTCTATAAAATCTGTATTTTCCTTTTTCTTTTTTATTCCATGCAACATATCTTGATGATTTTTCTAAATATGATAATCCTATTCGTCTATCTTCTATTTTTTTAACTGCAATATTTGATAATCCTTCAATTGCTATTTGGGCTTCTCCTAATTCTGCAACTGAGTCGTCCCCATACTCTAAAAGTACCCTATCGTAAAATTCCTCTCCACGATTTTTATTTTTTAAAAATTCATCCAGAAAAATCCGTCTCATGCTTTTGTCTGTTCTACTATATCTTGACATCAATGCACCACGGTCAACTTGTCTTGGTGTAATTATTGCAAATACGCCACTGTCTGTATTTGAAAAATGTTCTGAGAGAATCTTTTTTTCTTTACTTGAAAATTCTGACAATAATTATTTACAGTTTCTCAATTATTAATAGTCTATTTCTTTTTTCCAATTTGAATTAGATCGGGACCTTTGTCTCTGTTTTTGTCTTGACCTTTAGCTTGCCATCTTAACAACACTTCTTTGAATGCTGATGCATCTGCCTCATTTTCAGTATACATTAATGAAGTAACCCAAAATCCTTTTTTTGCAGTTTTACCGCCTACAGAATTCATCCAAAAATCACTTGGTAAATCTGCCATGTTTTTGTTGTTTGGATCTTTTGTGTTCTCAATCCATCTGTTTGCTACAAAATTCAAAATTTGTTCTAATTCTTCTCTTTGAATCATTTTTCTAATTACTAAATATGATTATTTCAAGATTTGTTATTATTATTCTAAATTCTGTTAAATTATGCCTATTTGATTATTGAACACTTGTTAGTATTGTGCGGTCTGCCTCAATTAATTTGAGTTTTACAAGTAAATTTGAATGAATTATTACTCATCAATAATTGGTGAAAATAATATGACGCAAAGTTGACAAGACATAGTTTCTCATCATTACTAAAATGACACGCCTAAGTACCCATAACTATTTTGATGTTCTTTTACTTGTTTTCTATAGAACTTTAGAACCAATTATTTTTTAGCAAAATAATTTACAATAATCCATATCTAAAACGTGGTGAAAATCATAGTCTTAAGTATATGAATCCCATATTATGGTTATTGGGTATTTTTAACCGTAAAAAATCAATACGAAAAAGTAATTCTAATAAAAATAGTAAATGGAGAAATCTTCAGAATAAAATTGCCCCAAAATCTCAAAATTTAGAACATGTGGTAAATATTGATGAGCAGAAAGTGTTACCCAGTGGGAAAAGACCTGATTTGTATGGTGAAACATTTCTTGGTGAAAAAATTGTTGGTGATTCAAAAAATGTTAGTAAACTTACAAAAGAACATGTCAAACAAGTTAAAGGATATATCAAAGAAACCAATGCAAATAGGGGATTCATCGTTGTTAAAAAAACAACAAAAATTTCTGAGGATATAATTCAATATGCTGATGAACATGGAATTACAATTTCAAAAATGGGTGTAACAAAAAAAGCAAAAAGACTTGGTATGATAAATGGTTTTGATTTTTATGGAACAGGTGGAATAAATGAGGAAATCGTGAAAAGTAAGTCAAAAAAATCAAATACTTTTGGTTTTGGTAATACTGGATTTAATTTATTTGATTCTGACGATGAACCTAAAAAGAAAAAAAATAAATCAAAATCTTCTAATAATTTTTTGGGTATGGGAATTTCTACTAATGCACTTTTCGGTTCTTCTAATACTTCAAAAAAGAAAAGTACATCCAAAAAGAAATCAGACTCTATTTTCGGTTCAAGCAGTTCAATGGATTCTATTTTCGGTACTGGTTCCACAAAAAAGAAAAGAAAATCAGACTCTATCTGGTAACCTCCTCTGAAAATAAATGGATACTTTTTTGGCAAATTCGATGAAATAATCGACTGTTTTTTGACTTTGATATTTTAGTAATCGTCTGAAAAGGCGTCAGTCAAACATCAGTCAAAATAATCTTACTAAAACCAAAACATTTTCTTACACTTTGTGGGTTATACAAATCTCATAATTATCACACATGACCCACGACGAAACCGAAATAATCGGAAAAAACGTCAAAGACATGTACGGTACATTCATGGGTAAGGTAGCAGGAACACTAACTGACATTGATGGCAGTATACAATCTGTCGGCATTGATTGCGGTTCTCAAGGATTACAGCAAATCCCATACGAGCAACTTGTAGTTCAAGGTGATGCAGTTATTTTCGTTCCAAAATGGAGATTAGATTCTCAAAGACTCATTCGTGAAAAACAATTAACTCTACGTCGTCTGAAGGCATTGATTGACATTGTTTCTGAAAATGATGACATGAAAGCAGATGCTGAAATGATTCATGAAAAATACAAATCAAAACTTGTATTGTTAGATGAAACAGAAAGTGAAATCAAAGCCAAACTTGAGGTAAGATTGACAGAGTTAGATGAACAAATGAAGTCTGCAAAGATGTTATCGTTTGATGCAAAAGTACAATTCAAAAGCAATGAAATTCCTGATGCAACATTTGATACTGTGAAATCATGCACAACTGAA
>Ga0233429_1004164_pt1 | contig 13054 bp, 10 predicted proteins | sample SI_118_April2016_3_FD_179879 | JGI IMG/M metagenome (GOLD analysis project Ga0233429, IMG submission 179879) | Seawater microbial communities from Saanich Inlet, British Columbia, Canada - SI_118_April2016_135_MG | ecosystem: Environmental > Aquatic > Marine > Inlet | place: Canada: British... | reverse complement strand
CCAATTACAATCTGTCAAATAAGAGCTATACTGGTGGAATGACCACAATTGGAGTTCAAATTGCGTTTTAATGTTTCCCTCGCCGTTTCCTGAATATATCAGTTTTTTTTGCGTGGATTTATCTACGACGCCTGTTTTTCCGCTCCTTCCGGAAGAAGAAGAATTCCTGAAAACATTAAGCTCCTCTAAAAGGCAGACTGAGTTTTCTCACGGAAGAAGCTGTGCTCATCAGGCTCTCGCAAAATTTAAACTTGAATCAGAGCCTATCCCGAGAAATGCCGAGACAAGGGAACCGTGCTGGCCGGACAGGATACGTGGGAGCATCACGCATTCCGGAAAATACGCTGCGGCGGCTGTTGGGCTGACTGATGATGTTTCCGGAATAGGCATCGATTTAGAAAGTTTATCCAGAGCAGTTGATTTCAATATCAGTAGACATGTCTGTGTCGAGAAAGAGCTGGAGTGGTTGAAAACTCTGACACCGGATCAAGCAAACAGAGGACTCAGGATTATTTTTTCAGCCAAAGAGTCAATCTTCAAATGTCTCTTCCCGATTTCAAAAACATACCTGTATTTTAAGGATGCGACAGTCACGATTGATGAAGCTAATACTGAATTTACTTTCACCCTCTCGAAAGCATGTTCCGGAATCACTAAAGCGGGTTTCCGGCATAGAGGAAAATTTTCAATCATTGATAAAATGCTGCTGACCGCAATTTATCTCTAAAATCAGTCCCAAAGCCTAATCACTGATTATTCTAGGCTGTGCTAAGCTTAGCTTTTGCGTTTATCATATTTTTATCAACAGGTGGACAAAGTCTATTTCAGCTACAAATTCAACTTATTGAACGCAGTTGTTGACAACTGACATTTTATCAACTGTTAACCAACAATTCGTATTGGGTTTTCTCTAAATTTTTGCTAGATTATTGTTTATCAACATTCTCTCAACAGCATGTCAAAACACACAAAAACAGAGAATAATGTTAATTAATCAAAAAGTTAAGCACTTATCAACAAGTTGTCAACAATCCTACTACTACTAATAAATAAAATATGGAAATTACTTTAAAAAGAGAAGCATTGAGTAGTACTCTGCAAAACATCAATTCTGTTGTTGACAAAAGCTCAACCAAACCGATTTTGTCGAACTTTGTGATCAGGACACTTGAAGACGATAGTTCGAATGTTGAATTTTCGTCAACAGACTACGAGTTATCTTTGGTTGAAGTGATGCCTGCGCAAATAAAAGATCCGGGTAGTATCTGTGTTAATGCAAAAAAAGTTTTTGATATAGTCAAGGAGCTTAAGGATGACGAAGTTCATATTCGTTCGACAGAACAACTCTGGATCTATATTACCTGTGGATCATCAGAATTACGCCTTCCTTCGGTTGAAGTAGGATTATACCCACAAACAGTGCTGGAAAAACTTCCAGAGTCTGTGACGATCTCTGTAGACGATTTAAAGCGCTGCATCGACATGACTCTTTTTGCGGCAATTACGAATGAGTCACGTCGAAACCTGATGGGTGTTTGTCTGTGTTCAACCAGTGATCAGCAAACCCGCTGGCTGTCTACTGACGGTCACCGTTTAGCACAAATAATAAAGTCAGTTGATGATTTAATTATTGATGCGGAACAGGAAGTTATCATCCCGAGAAAAGCGCTGACCGAAGTAAGAAGAGCCGCAGATATGTTTGGTAAAACAGTAAATATAACTTTTGACTCCCGTGTAATGCAGTTTTCCGGAGGACAGATAAGTTTTAAAACAAGACTGATTGAAGGTAAATTTCCAAACTGTGATCCTATTATTCCAAAAGACAATAATCTGGAAATTACTGTAAACCGCGAAAGTTTTATCAATTCGCTGAGGATTGTCTCATCTATCAGTTCTGAAAAATTGAGACCGGTCAAACTAATTATTTCTGCAGGAGTTTTGAGACTTGAAAGTGAAAAAGCGGATTACGGTGAAGTGGTAGATGAGATAGAAGCCGCTTATGAAGGAGAAGCTTTTCAAATCGGTTTTAATGCCAGATATCTTTTGGATGTTTTAGGTGTGATTGACAGTGATGATATTATCCTGGAGTGTAAAAACTCTATGAGTCCTACCATCATTAAATCGTCTACTGATGAATCTTTTTTATCTGTAATTATGCCATTGAGGGTTGAGTGGTAGTTTGAAGGTTTTCTCTTCATTGTTCATGAGAACTTAGCGAGTGATAACCGACAAACAACCGTAAACCGGACATGATTTGACATGATCATCCGCAATATTGAGGTCTCTCAATTTCGCAACTACAGCAGGTGTAAGGCCGATTTTTCTGCAGAGTTAAATTGGATTTACGGCGCAAATGGTCAGGGAAAAACAAATCTGGTTGAGGCAGTACATTATCTCTGTAATTTAGAATCATTCCGCACAAAAAAACCAGCTCAACTGCTGCAGGAAAACAAAGTTGAAGCAGTCATTCAGGCTGAGTTGGAACGTCAGCGCGTACAACATCAAGTACGCATAAAAATCAGCAAAAAAGGTCGACAGGTAGTTTTAGACCATTCGCCTTCTCACCGTGTTTCTGAATACATTCTCTCCTTTATGGCGCTGGCTTTCACTCCGGAAGATGTAAATCTATTCCGGAATGTACCACAGGAACGCCGAAAATTTTTTAACAGGATAATGACCTTTGTTGATCCTGTCTATTTTAAGAACCTCCAGGAATACACAAATATAATTGCCCAGAAAAACTCATTATTGAGACAGGGTCTTCCAGAACAAATTCCTCTTTGGAATGAAATGCTCGCGCGTTCCGCAGTAAAAATAATGCAGCAGCGTATTAATTTTGTGGAACAGATGAATGCACATCTGCACGAGCTTTTCATGGAACTTTCCGGGCGTTCAGAAAAGTTGACTTTGGTTTATAAACCTTCATTGAATTCAACTGATTTGGATGAGAAAAAATGCCTCCTTCAACTCGAAAAAAGCCTGCAGAGAGACCTGCAATACGGCTTTGCTGTACTTGGTCCACACAGGGATGAATACCATTTAATGATCGATGAAAAAAAAGACAAGGATTTTTTTTCGCAAGGCGAGTTCAGGATTACTAATTTGTCTTTAAAAATGACCATAAATCGTTTATTATGTGAGAGATATAAATTTTATCCAGTTTTGATTTTTGACGATCTATTTTCGGAATTGGATGAGGAGGTGGTTCAGCAGGTTTTGCAGTATTTTATTAAGTTAAAAAACCAAATATTTATCACCTCAACCTCTGAACCATCAAGTTCCCTGCCTGGAAAATATTTTCACATTGAAAAGGGACAGTTGGTTTGACACCACAGCTTGAGTAAATAAGCTTCAGTTGTTTCATGAAAGAATAAAATGCCTGAAATTGAAAGCGTAGTAAATTCAGATTACGATGAATCTAATATCACGGTTCTGCAGGGACTGGAAGCGGTTCGCCTGCGCCCTGGAATGTATATCGGCGGAGTCGACAGTGCCGCACTTCATCACCTGGTTTTTGAGGTTGTAGATAACAGTGTTGATGAGGCACTAGCGGGGTTCTGTACTGAAATTCACGCAATTATAAATTCAGATGGTAGTCTTTCTGTTGAAGATAACGGCAGGGGTATTCCTGTTGGCATCCATGAAGAAGAAGGTATTCCTGCTGTTGAACTGATTTTGACGCGGCTTCATGCTGGTGGAAAATTTGATAACAGCAACTACAAGGTTTCAGGTGGATTGAATGGAGTAGGCGCATCTGTTGTGAACGCACTTTCCGGAAAAATGATTGCAGAAATACACCGTGAAGGATATTTGTGGAAGCAGGAATACCAGCAGGGCATTACCGTTACTCCTCTCGAGAAAGTTGAAGAAAGCAAAAAAACCGGAACTCAAATCACTTTTTGGCCGGATGAAACGATCTTTGATAGTGTTGAATTTAATTTCGAAATATTAGCCCACCGGCTAAGGGAATTAGCGTTTTTGAACAGGGGAATTCTAATTTCAATCCGGGATAACCGGACGGAGCGTTTTCAGGAATTTAGATATGAAGGCGGGATTGCGGCATTTATCAAACACATCAACGAAAATAAAAGTGTATTGCACGAATCTCCAGTTTACTTTTCCGGAAAATCAGATGATGTGGAAATCGAAGTTGCTTTTCAGTACAACGACAGTTACACCGAACGTATTTACTCTTTTGTAAATAATATAAATACAGTAGAAGGTGGAACACATCTGACCGGTTTTAAAGGCGCGCTTACCCGCACTTTGAATAGCTACATGAGTGCAAATAAAATTACCAACGATTCTAAGGAAAATCTATCAGGAGAGGATGTCCGAGAAGGCATGGCGGCAGTGATCAGCGCACGTGTCATGAATCCACAGTTTGAATCGCAGAAAAAAATTAAATTGACCAATGTTGAAATTAAGGGAAAAGTTGAAACTCTGGTCTCAGAATATTTGGGCGCTTATCTAGAGGAAAATCCGGCTGTAGCCAAAAAGATTGTCACCAAAGGTATAGATGCTCAGCGGGCCAGGATTGCTGCTAAAAAAGCACGAGAACTGACACGTAGAAAAAATGTGCTTGAATTCAGCACACTGCCTGGAAAACTTGCCGACTGCCAGGAATCAGATCCTGCATTAAGTGAATTGTTTCTAGTGGAGGGAGATTCTGCGGGAGGTTCTGCAAAGCAGGGACGTGACCGTAAGAATCAGGCTATTTTACCCTTAAAAGGTAAAATATTAAATGTGGAAAAGGCACGTTTTGACAAGATGCTCGGCAATGAAGAAATAAAAACGATGATTACCGCAATGGGCACCGGTATTGGCAATGAAGAATTTGATCTGGAAAAAATACGTTACCACAAAATTATCATCATGACTGATGCCGATGTTGACGGCAGCCATATTTTGACTTTGATTTTGACATTCTTCTACAGACAAATGCCGGAGATTATAGAAAACGGTTATCTCTATATTGCTCAGCCGCCTTTGTACAGGGCAAAAAAAGGACGCTCCAGTTTTTATGTCAGGGATGATAATGAACTTACGGAACGTCTGGTTAGGGCTTCCAGTGAATCATTAGTGCTCAGCACGGATAATGGAAAAACCCTCAGCGGAGAAGAGCTTTTTCAGGCTGCTCTCAAGATCAGGCTTTACAAAACCCATTATGACCGTTTGTGTTTTAACCAAAACCTGACATTGCTGGTTGATCTTCTACTTAAGCACGAAATCGAAATAGATTTAGGCGGTGCTGAACATATTCTCAAATGTGTAGACGGATTAAAAGAAAACTATGCTGATTATAAACTTACTGTAGATCCTGAAAAACAAGGCAACAATGTGTTGATTGAGGTTAATGAACAGCAGATTGAACTCTCTTTGAATTTACTGGAAAACATGAGTGCCTATGATTTTTCTCAACTGTTTCAGGAACGTTTAAAACTGATAGAAAATCTCGGAGAAAATGGTGTTGTACTGACAGAAGAAAAAGAAGGAGAAAGCCACTCTTTTCAGACGTGGAAAGAAGTGCTGGATTTTATGATTAGTTTTGGAAAAAAAGGTATGTACATCCAACGTTATAAGGGTTTAGGGGAGATGAACCCGGAACAGTTATGGGAAACAACGCTTGATCCAGACGTCAGAACATTGAAAAAAGTAAAAGTTGAAGACCTGGTTGAGTCAGACGGAATTTTCACCATTTTGATGGGTGACCAGGTAGAACCACGTCGCAATTTCATTGAAGAGAATGCTCTTCGAGTGAAGAATCTTGATGTATAACATCACTGCCAATATTACATGTCCAATCCACATTCCATAGTCGCTATAGTAGGTCGTCCTAATGTTGGCAAGTCAACATTGTTCAATCGGCTTGTCGGGCGGCGCTCAGCCATAGTAGAAAAAATGCCTGGTGTAACACGCGACCGCAACTATGGTATTTCCAAATATCATGGTTATGAATTTATCGCTATTGATACAGGCGGATTTGAACCAGTTGCGGAAAGTTCACTCAGAAAGCAAATGGTGCAACAGGCGCGTCGTGCGGTTGAAGAGGCAGATTGTGTTTTATTTATCGTTAACGCTCAGGAAGGCTGGACTCCTGCTGACGGTGAAATATACCGGACTTTGGTGGAAGCAAATACAAAATTGTATGTGGTAGTGAATAAAGCCGATAATCCGCGTTTAGAAGAGGAAAGTTCAGATTTTTACCAGTTAGGAGTAGAAACAATTTATCCTGTTTCAGCAGAACACAACCGTGGAATAGACGGACTTCTGGAAGAAGTAAATCATCTGGTTCCGCTTAAAATGGAAGAAAAGCAAGTTTATGACGAAGAAGATGATCGTTCCAAAGAGCCAATTGCTGTAGCGGTGATCGGAAAACCTAATGCCGGAAAATCATCAATTGTCAATGCACTGCTCCGCAAAGAGAGAATGATTGTGGATTCTGTTTCCGGAACAACACGGGATCCTGTGGACAGTCACTGTAATTATGAAGGTCGAGAATATTTACTGGTTGATACTGCAGGCATTCGCCGACGGGGTAAAGTAAGTCAGAAAATAGAAACCTTCAGCATAGTATCTGCACTCAAATCAATTGAGCGGGCGGATGTAACTCTCTTAATAATTGATGCAGAAGAAGGAATAACAGAACAGGTAATGAAAATTGCCGGTTATGCCAATGAGCGAAAGAAATCTCTGCTGATTGTGATGAATAAGTGGGATTTAGTTAAAAAAGACGGTAAAACCCTGAAACAGGTAGAAGAAGAAGTATACGATCGTTTGGGCTTTATCAGCTTTGCACCAATTCTTTTTGTGAGTGCTAAAACCGGACAAAGGGTTCCGCAGATATTTGAAAAAATTCTCATCGTTCATGGACAGTATGTCCGGAGAATCCAAACTTCCGATTTAAACACCATCCTCCAACTGATAGTCAATCAGCATCCTCCACCCTCAAAATCTGGTCGTCCAACCAAAGTCTACTATGGGAATCAGGTTAGTGTAGCGCCGCCGACTTTTGTTTTTATGACGAACAATCCGGAAAAAACAAATTTTGCTTACGAGCGTTACATTGCCAATCAGTTCCGCTACCATTTTGGCTTTGAAGGCACACCGTTGAATTTTATCTGGCGTAAGAAAAAATCTGCTCGTAGTAAAAATGCTGGTAAAAAGTCCTGGAAAATTTAAAGCATTATTTTTACCAGCATTAAGACGAATAAAAAAAATTCTTAGAAAATCAGCAAAAGTGTACTTCAGTAAAACGGCTGCGTAACTCAGTGATTTCATCTTTCACTGTTTTACCTTCAAGTCCTGCTTTCATCAAAGAAGCAAGTTCACCCATTTCAGCTTCTTTCATTCCGTAACGCGTCATTTCCTGCACACCAATCCGTAAGCCGGAAGGATTCCGAGCATCTTTATCACCAGGAAGCATATTATAATTGGTGATGATGTTATTCTTTTCCGACAGAGAACGGGCAATGTCCTTGGCAATACCAAAATTTGTAACGTTGAGTGCTAACTGGTGACTTGCGGTGAAGCCGAATTCCCGGGCTTCTACATTGACTCCTTCGTCTGTAAGAGCTTGCCCAAAAGCTTTAGCATTGGCGATTGTCTGAGCGGCATATTTTTTTCCGTGTTCTGCCATTTCCCGAATTGCAATCAACAATCCCGGTAAAGTGTGTAAATGGTGACTGCTGGATGAACCCGGCATTACACCTCGGTCGACGCTGTTCCACCATTTTATTTCTTGTTCGCTGGACATGTTGCCTAAAATTACTCCACGCTGAGGTCCGGGAAAAGTTTTGTGGGTGCTGCCGTTGATGAAGTGCGCTCCTTCTTCAAAAGGATTTTGGAATTGTCCACCAAAGATTAGACCGAGTACATGTGCGCCGTCATAAAGAAGAGGAATGTTTTTTGCCCTGCAGACTTCTGCAATTTCCCTGACGGGTTCCGGAAAGAGGAAAAGGCTTTTTCCAAGAATGACCATGTTCGGCGATTTTTGTTCTACCAGATCAACACACTTGGGTACATCGAGATGGTATCCATCCTCAGTCGTGGGCCAGTAGTGGATGTTGATGGAATTTTCGCGTCCGAGAGTAAGAACTTTTCCGCGAACCTGAATCCTGCGTCCAACAACACCGATTGGACTGTGGCTGATGTGCCCTCCAACTTCGATGGAGTTTGCGATTACAGTATCATTACCTCTTAAAACTGCCAGAGCAACCGCGGTATTCGCAGCATTACCGCTGACTGGCCGCACATCCGCCTGAAGGCATTTTGCGAGCTTGATAATTTCACTGGTCGCCATACTTTCAATTTGGTCAATGTAACGCGTACCTTCGTAATAGCGGTTGTCCCCTTGTGATGTGTTGGGATGACCTTCCGCGTAACGGCCCATGAAGTCATTGACCTCAATTTGTTTGACTGCATCGGACTGTACATTTTCGCTCGCAATCAGGTTGATGGCTTCTTTGCCGCGCCACTGGTTCTGCTTACTGACAATTTCCACTACATCGGATATATTTACACTCATAGTTTCCTCTCGTTGATATTTTTGTTTTAGCGGTAATTAGTTATGAACGAACTAAAAACCAGCTTTATGAATTTAGCCTGTCTTCAGGCTGATTAATATTCAGGAAAATACTCCAGCTTAGCACCTGTTTCTATAATCGCATCTTTTTCAGGAAGTATTTTTTTCCGGAAATGTTCTCCTTTTACCACCGTCTGCGGTCGGATGCTTCGGATTAAAGAACTTGCATCCTGCTCATCAAAAATCACTACTTTGTCAACCGCTTCAATGGCCGAAAGCAGCAGGGCTCTTTCACGTTCATTCAGCAAAGGCGGACGCCCTTTCTGCATGATGATACTCTGGTCACTGTTGATGGCGACAACATTAAAGCCTTTTAGTGTCTTTAGTTGATGCAGAAACTTCAAGTGTCCTGCAGAAATTTCGTCAAAAAAACCATTCGTGAAGACCACTGGTTGTTCCAATGGAAGTGAGCGACAGAGTTGTTCAGGAGTCATAATTTTAGCAGAAGTTTCTCCAATATCAAAACGCTGCAGCAGTTCATTTTTGGAAAATGAAACTACACCTACATGTTGAATTTCCATACTTGCAGCGAGTTGTGCCCAATACGCAGCCTGTTCAATTTCAGCCTTTCCGGCAAGCATAAAAGTCAACAAACTACTGACTGCATCTCCCGCACCGACAACATCGAAAACTTCCTGAGTTTCCGCAGCCATAAAATGGTAATCCTGCGGACCACTAAAAAGCAGTAAACCGTCCTGATCAAGACTGATAACCAGATATTTTAGTTTTACTTCGGACTGCAGAATTTCTGCGGCCTTGAGGACATCTTTTTGATCTTTGAGTTTAAAACCAACAGCCGCTTCAGCTTCTTTACGGTTTGGTTTTATGAGAGTGAAGTTCTGATAGATTTTGTAATTTGTAGTACTTCGAGGGTCGCCCACTACCGGAATTTTGTTTTTTTTACCGCAAGCCGCAATTGCTTTCAGGGTTGCAGAACTGAGCAAACCTTTTCCATAATCTGAAACTATTACTGCATCACAGCTTGGAATAGTTTTTTCCAGATAATCAATCAGCTGTTTTTGAGGAGAAGGAGTTTCCGGATCAGGATCAATATCCATCCGGAGTAAATGGGTTTGTCCCGCAATCATGCGGTGTTTGAGGCAGCTTCTATAATTTTCAGCAACAATCACTCCGGAATAATCAACACCGTTTTCCGCGAGCAGTTTGCGGATTGTATTTCCGGTTTCGTCCTTTCCGGTGACACCGCAGACGAGAACTTCCGCACCAAGGGTGGACAGGTTCATCACTACATTACCTGCTCCGCCCAGGCGTTGATCTTCCCGGAGTACACGCATTACCGGAATCGGTGCTTCCGGAGAAATACGATCCACTTCACCCCATGAGTAATGGTCCAGCATCAGGTCACCTACGACAAGGATGCGCGGCGAAACTATTTTCTCAAGTGCCCGGCGGAGATCTGGATCGTTCATTATTTTTAACGGCGACTTAAATATTTATCTAAGGTTTGTTTGAAAGTGCTGTAAGGCTGCGCTCCGGAAAGTACCTCACCTTGAATTTCTCCGGATTTGGAATCGAAGAGGCCTACAAAAAATCCCGGAGTTCCGGTAATGCCCAGCTCCGCGCCATCTTTCATATCCTGATTTACTAATCCGCGGTACCTTTCACTATCCAGGCATTGATCAAATTTAGCAGGCGATTTAATTTTAATTTCACGTGCATATTCTTTTAGATCGTCCAATGTTTGTGCTTTTGGGTTTTCGTAAAGCAGCTGGTGTATTTCTTCAAACTTGTCCTGTTCACGCGCGCATTCAGCAGCAATTGCCGCTTCGTCTGCTTCCTGATGAAACGCAAGCGGGAAATGTCGATAAGCAAATGCAACACGGTCCTGATAGTTTTCGATCAGCTTGCTAATCGTGTTTTGCACCTTTCCGCAAAACGGACACTGAAAATCGGAATATTCGAGCAGAATGACCGAAGCATTTTTGTTGCCCCTCATGTATGCGGTTTTTATGTTACCTGTGAGCAAAAAGTCTGAAGGTGCTTCCAGATGAGAAACGATCCAACCTTGCTGAAGTGCCAATGAGTATTGATTCATCAGATGCTGACCACGAACCTGCTGTTCCAAATATTGTTCAATCTGGGGCCGGAGTTGATCCAGTGTTCCGCGTTCCTGCAGATTATTTTGCTCATAAACAGTAATGATTTCTTTGAGGGTTATTTCCTTTTGCGATGTCAGTTCGATCTCCGGATGTTTTTCCGCCAGTTTTTCAACGGCAAATTCGATCAACTGGATACTCAATTGCTGATAAAGCTGCTGGCTGAGGTCATTCGCTTTTTTGTTGCGTACGTCTTCAAAAGTCACGGGCTTACCGTCTACTACTCCGATAACAGGATTTGGATGATAAACTGTAGCGGAAGTTTGCGCAAATGCCTGAGCAAAAAACACAGAGTTGAGAATTAGTAAAAAAGTAATCTTGAACAATGAACGTGATAAAAATATTTTCATTTTGTTTCTAATTTAATTAAGAAAGTTAGGGGAGGAATCGGCCGAGACTTCATGCGGATTTGACATTTCCATCAGGCAAATCAAGTCATCCAACCGTGTGTCTAAATCAGGTGATTCCAGCAGAGTCTGTTTTTCAATTCCGGAAAAATCCAGGTTCATGCTGAGTAGATTGACAAGGTAATTTGCGGGAATATCTTCTATTTTTTCCCACTCTATTTTCAACTTATTTTTTTTAGAATATTCCCTGAAATTTTGATACAAAAGATCTGCGTCTTTAGAGAGGCTGGAATCTTCCATGTCATGCGGAAAAGATGTATATGCAACTTTTGCTATTCTGTATGGAGTATCTGTTTCCAGTTCTTCAATAATCTGGAAACGTGATTCGCCATGTAGTTGAATCAGATAATTTCCTTTAGGCAGTTGCTGTGACTGTTCAATCGATCCTGCACAGCCGATTTTGCACAGCTTTTTAGAATCCTGTGCTGCAGGTTGGATAATTCCAATCAGCAGGTCATCATTTTCCATAACGTGTTCTACCATCTGACGATAACGTGATTCAAAAATATGCAGGGGTAGAACTGAACCGGGCAACAATATTGTACCGTGCAGCGGAAACAACGCAATGGTATCTGTCAGTTTTACAGCTGACATCAGGCCTCCACGGGATAACGCTTCCGCAGACTGGCTACCAGCTTTTCTTCCACTTCCGGAGCAGTTTGTGGTTGGTACGGCATTGTTTTTTCCCAGAGGGAACTTTTTTCCATACAAAGATATGTTGGTATTTGTGGTGCCAATTTTTCAATTCTCTGTTGAACATTCCTGAAGAGACGCTGGCGTATTTTTTTTAAATAGCGCATTTTTCCATCTTCTCCTGGAACAAACTCACCTAAAAATATACGGCTATTTGGAAAACGTTCATCAACAACTGATTTCAGCGAAGAGATGTAACGTAAAGTGCCCAAACTGATCCAGGCAATTCTGTCTGCAGGAACAGCGTCAAGTATTTGATCAACTAAATCCTGATAACCTTTTTCCCAATCCGGATAGTGAATCATGGGATCAAAATGAAATGCGACTTTGTATCCTGCCTCGGAAGCTTTTCTGGCCGCTTCCAATCGTTCATGCAGCCGTGCAGTTTTATGCTCTTCCTGTTCAACAATTGCTTGCGGATTTACCGACCATGAAATTACTGTTTTTCCACCGTGCGGTAAATCAAGCAGATGCTCAACATGCTTTGATTTTGTTTTCAGTTCGAGCAATGCATTAGGCAGTTTAGCAAAGTAACGGATTACATGCGCCTTGATACCCAGGATATGATCAAGTGCAAGACTGTCAGAATGTTCACCTGTTCCAACACGAAACAAAGTCTCAGGCTGTGCTGAAACACGCTGCCGAACCTGCTCCAGAATTTCTTCCAGATTTGCGTGAACCGTAATTACAGGTTTGTTCAGAAACGCCTGTAGAATACAGTATGTGCATTCAAATGGACAGTTTTCTATTAAATCTAAAGTAAAATAATTACAGCAGACGAGCTCATTTGAAAATCCCGGACAAGCCTTGATTGAGGTTCCTTTAAAATACTTGAGATGTAAGGTCTTCTTACCCTTTGTGAGTGGATTTCGCAGTGGGTCAGTTCCGGACTCATTCTGATGCCAAGCGAAATTTTCCACAACCGTTCTCGGTACATCAGGAAAACGCCCGCAGATTTGCTCAGTCAGAGGTTCAGCTGCAACAGCTTGATCTATAATAATTCGCTCAGGACGGTACTGGAACATCGGGAATTTTTTAAATTATCTTGATGGAATAATATCAACAGAGTTTAAAGCTGTGTTTTCCGTAAAAACTTGTCATTCCCGCAAAAGCGGGAATGACAAATGTGAGTGAATAGTTGACTTTTTACAATTCCATCAAAGTTTAATTCGGATTTAATTTGAAAATCCCAATTGTAATGACAACAATTCTAATATAGATCCAGCATAAAGCCAAGATAACACTCCATATTT
>Ga0233429_1004154_pt1 | contig 13069 bp, 11 predicted proteins | sample SI_118_April2016_3_FD_179879 | JGI IMG/M metagenome (GOLD analysis project Ga0233429, IMG submission 179879) | Seawater microbial communities from Saanich Inlet, British Columbia, Canada - SI_118_April2016_135_MG | ecosystem: Environmental > Aquatic > Marine > Inlet | place: Canada: British... | reverse complement strand
CCCTGCATTCTCGGGTTCAAGAGAACAGTCAGTTTTAATCTTCCGTCCTCCAGAAGCTCTCCTTCAGTAATCTCGCATTCTTCTTGATACGCTAGAGCCTGTTCTATGGACTCTAATCCGGGATCATTAGGGTAACCGGAGTCATCAAGTTCACTTGTTAAATATGTTCCCTCATTTACATTTCTTATATCTGATGTCATAATGTCCCCTTTACTTTATTTTTATGCCAAGTTCTATGTGCTCGTTAATAAAATCTATTATTTTTTGAGGGTCTTCGGAAGATTTAAACAGAATATTAACCCCATGCTTCTCTAAAAAAACCGCTTTAACTCCGTTGTAATCCTGTATATTATTAGCCGTATTTAAACCGCATTCCAGGCTACCGCATTGAAAAGGTTTTTGTTCTACTGTATACAAAGAAGAACTTTTCTTTAGTGGATTATGAGTATGAATAATACAATCGTACTCTGGATTTTGCCCCAATAATAAAAACTGAGATCTAGCTCCAACAGAGGGCTTTCTATTCCCAAAGGCTTTGAACTTTTCTCCCACCACTTTCACCAAAGTTAACCCCTCTGAGAACACATGATTGTGATCAGCTTTTCGTTGTGACGATAAAAATGTATTTGTATCTAGTTTCTGGCAGAAGTGTCCAGGGGTAAAGCCATTCCCATTATTTTCTATGAATCCCCCGTTACGAATCACATACCTCAGAACTTTTCTAAAAACTGGAGTGGTTTCCATTATAGATAGTGAGGGAGACTCGCTGAAGTCAGTTCTATTATACGTGAGATTATTCCTCATTAAAGTCATCTCTACTAATTCTGTTAAAACCTGCTCTCTATCATGAGTTATACCATACATGGTCTCTTCGGGAGTAATAATCATGTTCCTTCGATTTACGGTATCATTGCTGAGGACTAGATTACACTTACTCTTTTTCATCATTTTAAGAGTTATAGAGAATTGCTGATCTTCAGATTTATTAGTGACAGTTTTAAATCCTACTAGGAATATATCCGGTCTCTCAACCCGTATTCTGGAAATAAGTTTCTCAGCAGGGGTTAGCTCCATTGACAAGTTTCCGGTTGAAGTCCTTAGTCTCTCAGCATGGGAACCACTTTCTACTAGACCTACTTGTCCGGTGTAATCACAAATCGCAGCACTCATAATGACAGTACCAACTCCAGGATCTTTGATTAACTCTTCTATTTTCCGATCCATATCCTCATTTGTTACTATATCAGAAGAACTGTCCGCCATTTTAGTTAGCACTAGCTCACTATTACCGATCTTCTGGTGTAAGCTTTTAGCTGTAGAACCAAAAGCCATAGCAGATAAGGCCAAATGATTTCTGACGGGATTAAAGGTTCCTCCACCTATTATGATAACTCTTTTCATTTTTTGCCTTTATATTTTTTTACAATTCTGTCCATTCTCTCCAGAGTCTTCTCAGAAAGTGGTACTTTCTCTTTTTCCTCTGATATATCGAATAAGGGTATATCTACGGGATACAGATCCCTGACTAATCTTCCCTTAAAATAACATTTGTCACCTTTGGTCTCTATGTTTATTGGTAGGGTAATCATTCTAACCGGAGATGCAGAATCACAATTAGGTTCTGGGATGTTCTCTTGGTCTGATGCCTCAAGAGCTTCCTTTAGACTTATGCTGTTATCTGTCATAAACATCCTTTATAATCAAAGTATACTAGGAATATTGGTAGATGTCAAAGGTCAAAAGAAAACCCGTGGTAAATTATCACCACGGGTTTTTAGTAGACACGGACTAGGAATCGAACCCAACCTCCGGCTTATGAGACCAGTATGCTACCGTTACATCAATCCGTAATGTTTATACATTTTTTTAGCCGACCCAGGAATCTAACCTGAACCTTGGGGAAAAACTCCCTCATGCTTATGCCTCCCGTCGAAGACACTCTTCATTACACCAGTCAGCTCTTATGGTCCGAACATCTTCCGGAGATCCCGTAACCACGCTCAATTTTTTTCGGTCCCGCCTGGAGTTTCACCAGGACCTTCTCCCACATCAGGAGACATGCCCCTCCTCCTATGAAGAGTAGTATACGTTGACACCACGAGACCTTGTTTATTTATTATACTACTCTTTACAGGGATGTCAATACCCACACCCCAGATCCAGGGTCCTCTGTATACCCATTAGCCTCTAAGATCTCCTCAGGAGAGCCAACTCCGCACCACCAATGCAACTCTGTAACAGACCAATCAACACCTGTAACACAAGAATTTACCTGTTCTTCAATGTCATCCAAAGAACGCTCGGACATACTATTTAGGAACCCCTCAAATTCTGAGTCATCATCTACTACCCCAGCATATGGGTTTTGTAGAACACCTTTGGTTAATGCTCTGAACTTAGGGTATTTTGCATACTTTCTTATATCCTGGTTATTACTAGATCCCAAATGATCAACGGGAACCGCATCCTCGTAAGGATTTCCATTAGCATCAAGATCTTCTGGGTTATATTCTTTTCCGTTTACTTCTACTATGGCCATGTTATCACCCTCTTAATCTTCCCCTCTTTTTCCAGTCTCTTTCTAAAATCACTTTCTGTAGTGGCTGTCCAATCAATACTATAATTAACTTTTTAAGCACCTACTCAGAATCCAACTGAGATCTCAAGGGTGGAAGCCTTGTGTAATAAGCATTATACCACAGATGCAGCTTTTTATAACTTTACGTCAACACAATATATGTGCTATAATAGAACTCCCGAAGGGATTCGAACCCTCATAACACCCTTGAAAGGGGCGTAGCTTTGCCAGTTTGCTCACGGGAGCAAGGTGCGATATCTACTCATCACACCCGCTCAGTTGGTCGGGTAATTCCTAGACGAGCATTTACCCAAACCCCTTTTATTATAATATTCCTATACATTTTGTTCTCCTCAACATTTAATTTTAGAAGCACTATATCGCCCAAATTTAGGTTCTTCTTTATAATAGTCCTTCAAACTTAATCTACGTATATCCTCTAAATCATCCGGATCAACGTAACTATCATCCAAAACTGGAGTCAAGCTTATCATCCCATCCGGGATATTCTTAGCTGCATCCGCAAGAATCTTTCTCGAATATACCCTTCCGTTTAGAGGGGGACTACCACTACACCACTTGTCCCCCTCGTTTACGGGAACCGCATCTTCATACGGATTCCCATTGAAATCCAGGTCTTCTTTTCTGTATTCCTTTTCTCCAATTTTTACTGTCATAACGATTTCCAAGTATACGTATAAGCTTTTCCGCTTGTCCACCACCAGAAACCTCCTGGGGTTCCAGATGAAATTTCTTCCCCAACAGGTCGGGCATCCTTATAAGGATTTCCATTGAAATCTAGATCTTCTTTCTTGTATCTTTTTCCGTCTATCTCTACGGTATTTTCGTCTGCTTTCATCTCTTTCCTGTTTGCCTTCTGGCATAAAAAAATCCACCTATGGTTTTAGGTGGACCTCAAAAACTATATGTTTGAGATCCTTACATTCCCTCACCCTGTTCGGTAGAATTTATATTTTTTAAAATTTCTGAAGACATAGTCCCTTTTCCTTAATTTTCCTGTAACATTACTAATATTAAACCATTATCGAAGCGATGTCAAGTGTTGCCAGGAAGTATTTTTTTCATATCGGGTAAATATATAGTTCCGTAAACCTGGATGTACCCTTGACAACAATAGAACAAGAAATAGACCGGATAGTTAAAATAGCTTCCGATATCGAGAAATATAGAAGAATGCTCGAAGAGAACCCCGCAACTTACGTTAGGTTTCCGGAAGAAATACGATCCATAATGGAGATTGCTGAGCTTGCAGTTGAGAAGGACGACGTAAACTTTCAGTATGTTCCAACAGACCTAAGATCGAACCTAGAACTAGCTACTATGGCTGTAGAGGAAAATCCCAGTAATTATACTTGGGTGAACTCGGAGATAATGGGAGATCCCGCACTAATCCGAATAGCAATAGAAGGTGACCCCGAAAATTACGCTTGGGTTCCCGATGAATATAAAGATGACTTAGAGTTGGCACAGTTTGCTGTAGAGGCCCACCCGGATAATTATGTATATGCTCCGGATTGGATACAAAAAAATGTAAACTTAACTAAATATGCTGTAAGTAGATCCCCACAATTATATGAGATGATTCCTAATGAGATAAAAGAAATACAGGAATTTTCGTTATGGGCACTAAAACTTGATACCTCTCTCGACATGACAATCCCTGACAGCCTCCGGGAAAACAAGTCCTTTATGACAGAGGTTATAGGGATTAATCCTGGGTACATAAGACAGGCTCCGGTACTACAAGATGATGACAAACTAGCTTTAGATCTCTTGTACAAAGAACCCACTATATTCCAATACTTATCAGAAAGGTTACGCTCCGACGAAACCGTAATAGAACACGCTCTTGCTGTCGGGGATAATTTTAGATATGTATCCGAACTTCCTGAGGAAAGTAGGGAGTTCTTGTTGAGAATGTTAGAAAAACATCCGGATATCCTTAGCTATATACCAAACCACATAGATTTAGAGGTAGAAGAGGCCAGGAGAGCAGTCAGGAGAGCCCCAGAGAGTTTCGGAGCTGTGGCATCTAAATTTAAGGGGGACCTCAAATTTTGTATTGAGATGATCGACAAGGACCCTTCTAATTATCAATGGGTTCCAGATGAATTAAAGATGAACTTAGAGCTAACCTTCGATGTAGTCAAGAGAAACCCCCTTATGTTTGCTCAGACTCCTGAATCTTTAAGAAGTAATAGGGAACTTGCCGTGATCGCTGTAAGCGAAGCAGCACAGAATTTTATATTCACACGGGGAAACCTGCACGATGATACCGAAATTGCTACTCTTGCTCTAAGGGAAGACCCGTCCTTATTTGAATTCGTTTCCCACAGACTTAAAGATAACCTAGAATTTGCCAAATGGGCAGTGATGCAATACACCTTCAATTTAAAATGGGCATCCTCAAGGGTTCGTGAGATTCTGACGACAGAATCCTTTACCGAGACTCACAAAGATCCTGAAGGCATCCCAATAACCGACAGAACCCCCCATTCTCTTTATGAACTGGTAAGATTTCTAAAAAAGCGGGATTTGGAGACCGCAACATGGAAACACATAGAAGAACTAGATCTAAGTGACGATAAATTTATAAATAATCTGGTTCGTGAATATAACCAGATCCATATATCTCCCAAAGTAAAAAAGTTTATTGATTCTCTGGAGAACAAAGATCTCCCTAAATCAGAAATGCAGAAACAGGTAAAACACTACAGAGGACAACTAAACTCCGACTTCAAGATTCCGGTAGATTTTATACTGGAATCTAAAAGCTATAGTAGTGAGAGCATAGAACCCAAAACTATAAAACAACCTAGCCCCTACAAAAAGAATAAAGAGGAAGCGGAGGAAGACCTTCTTGATATAGATACACCTGGATTAAAGGAAGCAATTACAGAATTTCGCCAGAAGATACTCAATGGGAGTTCTATAAAGCACACAATATGGACCGGAGATCAAAAAATATTCAAGAAAGTAAACCACGTGATGCTGTTAGTTATCCCTGCGGAAGACATCCCTAAATTTTTGTTAAACATATTTGAAGGATCACTAAAAAACGCATTATCTGATAGTACTCATCCACTCCTAAAAGGAAATCTTACGATAGGGTGGGTTAGATATACTCTTGGAAAAGATATAACAGAGAATCCGGATAACGAGGATGTCTGGATAGATGAAATCCAAACTGATTTTTCGGATATATTTGGTAAGAACAACACAGCCCAAATTTTTCCTGTTGACAAACTCTCTTATCTGCTACTAAAAAAATTTATAAAATTTATTAGATCCAGAGGACTAGAAAAAATTTATATCCCTTCTCTGGGAATGGCAACTGGACTATACCACAGAGGAGAGACCCTTAAATCTCCTTATACTACTATTCCTCCTAAACTCAGATTCAAAAAAGAGATCCTAGAGAACTTCCATAAAAAAGTGGATGACCAGAAAGTCTGGGTTCTAGCTAAGAAGAGACACACCAACCTGGATACCGGATACACCTTCAAACCATGAAAACAGTAGAACAAGAAATAGAAAGATTAGTCAGAACTGCTGAGGGTCTGGAAGAATACAAAAAGAACCTCAATCGGTTCAGTGGGTTTCCCGACGAAATCAAAGATAACGAAGAAATCGCCAAATTAGCAATTAAACACAACACCTACAATATCAGAGACGTATCCCCAAGATTGAGGAAAGACCCAAAATTTAATCTATTCTTACTGAAGGAAATAAAAAAAGATGCCGCCGAAAAGAGCAATCCTGATAAATGGGATATGCTGGATTACGATGAGGCCATATTGAGGCTGGAGGATATTCACAAGCCTCTCCTAGAAAACAGGAACTTTGCGTTATTAGTAGTTAAAAAATTCTCTCCTGTATTCAAATATATAAGTGAGAAACTGCGAGGGGATAAGGAAATAGCAAGGTTAGCTCTGGAAAATGCTGGAAACTTCAAACACCTTCCAGACGAGCTGAAGAATGATCCCGAGCTATTAAAAGAGGCCACGTACAAAAACGAATGGCTTTACAGACACCTTCCACCAGAACTAAGAGATGACGAAAAACTTGCGGAGTTTGTATTCCGGAAATCTGCTTTAAATTACAAATATTTTTCTGAAAGGTTGAAGAATAACAAAGAATACGCAAAAAAAGCTGTGATGCAATTATCTCTTTTAGCCCGGAGTCTACCGGATAACTTAAAAGCAGACCGAGATTTCATTATGGATCTTCTTAATGAGAAGCCTGCGTTATTCGGATATCTAGGACCAGAATTTAAGGATGACTACGAAATAGCCTTTTTTATGATGATAGAAGACGGCAATAATATAAGACAGCTATCCCCAAGATTACGTGATCTAGACGACCTAGCTGAAATGGCTATAGATACCAACTTAAAAAATTACCAATATTTGTCGCCCAGACTACGGAGCAACGAAAAGCTAGCGAGAAAAGCTATAGAAAAGAATCCCGGACTCTTCTCCTTTTTACCCGAGAATCTCAGGGATAACGAGGATATAGTTCTCCCTGCATTAAAAACCAGACCTAATAATATACAACATGCCTCCGATAGATTTAAGGATGACGTGAATCTAGCCGAGAAAATATTAGAGGACGACCCTCTAACTTACACGCACTTTTCAGAAAGGGTAAAAAGCTCTCTCCTATTCGCTAGGGAAGCAATAACAAAGAACGAAACAAACTTTGTCCGTGCACCAGATACCATTAAAGATAACGAGGAGATAGCGAACCTAGCAATCAATAAAAACTCTGCTAATTTTTCTTATATTTCTGAAAGATTAAAAATGAAAAAGGATTTCATAATGGAAATCCTGGTATTAAATCCCGCTATAATAAGGAATATTCCAGATAATCTCAAAGACGACTTAGAAGTAGTTGCTGTAGCGGTAGAAGCTAATCCAGAAATGTTAAACTATGCATCAAAAAGAATCCAGAAGATCTTCTATGATAAACCAAAACATACTCCACATAAAAATCCTGAGGGCATAGAATACTCAGAAAATACCCCTAGCTCCTTGTACAATCTAGTAAGGCTAATGAAAAAGGGAAGGATACAAAAGGTAACCTGGAAACTGATAGCTGATCAAGGTTTACTAGAGGACAAAAATATAAGCAAGCTGATGAGAGAATATAGTCACCTGCATGTATCACCAGAAATTAAAAGGTATATAGAATCCCTGGAAATCCAGGATTTAACAAAAGCGGAAAAGCACGATCTCATAAAAAAATACAGAGGGGAGCTAAATTCTAAAATGGAAATTCCAGTTCAGTTTATCTTGGACTCCAAAAGTTATCAAGGATTACCCCTAGACTTAAAACCTCCTAAGAAACCCGAGATAAAGGAAGTAAAGCAGGAAATCGAAGAACTAGGAATAATAAAACCTCCGGTAAGAATATTAGATGTCGATGACCCAGAAATCTTGAGGTCTGTGCATCAATTCAGACAATCCATTCTGAACAAAGGTCACGTAAAACACCACACATGGTCAGGCCCTCAAAGAGCTTTCACCGAAGCCAGGAATCATGTGATGATGTGGATAATAAATGTAGACGATATACCACCAAAATTGATCAATGCGTTCCCGTCTTTGGAGGTGAATACTCACGTCTCCGAACATCCCTTTATCAAAGGAAACTTAACACTTGGATGGGTTAGATACACACTAGGCAAGGATATCACTAAAAATAAAGATAACGAGGATATCTGGGTAGACGAGATTCAAACAGACCTCTCCCGTACTTTCGGAAAGGAAAACTTTGAGCAAGTATTTCCAATCGATAAAATAAATTATCTTCTAATGAAAAAATTTATAAAATTTATTAGGTCTAAAGGATTCGAAAAAATATACCTACCGAATGTAGGAATGGCTTCAACCCTGTATAATAGAGGCCCTGTATTTAAATCTCCTTATACTACTCTTCCCCGCAAACTTAGGTTTAAACTGGAAGAGATACAAGATTTTCACGAAAAAGTTAATAACGAGAAGGTATGGGTTCTAGCTAAGAAGAAATATACCAACCTGGATACAGGTTATAACTTCAAACTTTAGAGTACTTCTTAACTTTCTCTATACTTCTAAGTTCTTTTCCAAGTTTACTAAAATCTCCACAAACAGCTTCAAGTTTGGTTATCTTGGGTTCCAGATTATCAATTATATTTTGCCCAAAAATCTCTAGGCTTTTCTCGTAATCAGGTCTACTTAATTCTATAACTGTGTGTCCGGCTCTCCACCTACTTGAATCACCGTGATAAGATTCGGGGTCCCACTTTAAATAAACGTTACCGCAGAATAACCATACCAAAATTTTAGGACCTTTGACAAACTGAGCATAGGGAACCTCGAATTCGTCTATAATAGAAAGGGGGATATTGGGATCACTGTCCTCGTAAGCTATCTTGATGACATCTTCCTTGAGCAGGGCATTATGAGTATCTTCATCTACTTCTTCCGTATAACTGTTATAATTAGCTACAAAATCCTCATAAAGAGGTAAGATTGGGTACTGCAAGAAAGGGACTCTAAGAGACGAGTTAGCAACTTCTGTGACAAACTCGTGCGAATACGAGAACAACGCCGGACCCCCGTCTGTGATGTAAAAATAACCGTCGGATAAAACATGAAGATTAATACCTAGGCATCTATCTCGTGAATTTTTAGACTCACGGTCACCCCGGTGAAGTAGCCCTGTATCCTTTAACTCATTAAAATCCGTGAAAAATAATCCGTCAGCCATAATTACTCGCCTTTTAACTCCTGCACTCTAGATTTAAAATCTTCTGGTGTCATCAATATCAGATCCTCAAGAACCTCTCCCATTGCATTCATTACAGGATCAGCAGATTCTTTTGCCTCCCGCATCATCTTTAACGATTCCCTTTTTTCTTCAAAGGTGTCTAAGATGGTGTCAAGATGGACAGGATTATATTCCCAACAATCAACTCCAACATCCATAGATAAATTTGCTGTAGGTCTTTTTCCGTGAGAATGCCCAAATAAATGATACCTGCCGTGAGTTGAGGATGCCCACTCTGCCATTGGATAGTGTAAAAGTTCTATAATTCCTTTATACTTAGGATGATTTACTTTTAAGGGATAAGCATCCTTAACCCAAGAAAACATTCTTTTAACACTGGATGCCATTCTTCTATCATGATTACCAGTTATGAGCTTCTTATCTCCAGAAAGGCGTCCCATTATTTCTTGGGCTTTTCCTACCCCACAAAAAAACATATCACCGAGGATATAGATCTCATCGTGAGGTTTAACTACAGAATTCCAATTTTGGATGAGGGTTTCGTTCATCTCCTCCACGCTACCAAACCCTTTTCTTTGGTATTTTATAATATTTGTGTGCCAGAAGTGTAGATCTGACGTGAACCAAGTTGATTTTTCCATTTTAGGGTTGACTTTCCAATATTTTTGGTATATAATTTAGATGTGTTGTACTTTTTCTCAAAAATTTTACAATTTTTAATACTTAATGTTACCCTTTCAACCTTATTATACTCGGGTTTACCACACCCGTCAACTTATTACCTGAAGCCAGTTATCAATGTTAGTATAAACAACGACAGAAATATAGGCTCCGGATTTATCATATCCAAGGATGGATTAATAATAAGCAATGACCACGTTATCAATGGCATCAGAAAAGAGGAACTATATATCCATTTATATAATAAAATACCTTATAAAGCAGAAGTGGTGTACAGATGGCAGAAACTAGACATAGCTATCCTTAAGATAAAAGATCTCAACTTTAAAGGGTTTCCTGCTGATCATGTCGCTAAATTAGGTGATTCAGACAATTTGCATGTGGCCCAGGAAGTACTTGCTATAGGATCTAGTAAAGGATTTAGACATACCTTTACACAAGGACACATAACCGGATTACACAGAAACCTAGAACCTCTTCCTTGGAATATATACTACGATAACCTAATACAAATCGCCCTAGCTGTTAATAAAGGTAATAGTGGTGGTCCCGTGATAACAACGTCAGGAAAAATAGTAGGTATAATATCCTTAAAACTGCCCGGTGAAGATCTCGGATTTGCCATACCAATAAATCTAGCAAAAAGGGCTTTAGCTAATTATAAAAAGAAAATATTTCCCCATATAATATACAGTGGATTATCCTTTAGAGATGTTAACTATGATGAAGTCTGGGAGTTAAATCTCACAAAGGGAAATTATGTGGCGGTAAGTCAAGTGGCCCTGGAATCCCCAGCCTACAAAGCAGGTATAAAGCACGGAGATATAATACTAGAGGTGGAGGGTAAGGAGCCCTGGAATCCCTCAACAGCTAGAGGTTACATAATGGAGCTAGGTCCAGAAGATATCTTAACACTAAAAATAGCCAGAGAAAACAAAACCTTTTTCACAAAAGTGAAACTGATGACCACCCCCGAAGCCCGAAAGCTCGGACTCAATTTAGTGGGCGTAAAGCAACGCCCTGTGATACTTCCACCCATTCTATTACCACCAGGATACAAAAACTTTGATTATCCATTCAAGTGGTACAAATAAGGAATTTAGATTATGAGATATATATTAGTACTGTTACTTTGTATTAACTTGCAAGCTAACATCAAAGAAGTTTACAAGAAAGCTTATAAGAGCGTTGTTCTTATAGCTTTTGAAACAACTGGTCATCGTAGCACCATTAGAGCCGATAAAGAGGCTGCGGTGGGTTCCGGATTCATTCTTTCCGAGAACGGATTGATAGCCACTAATAATCACGTTATCAGAGCAGCTGAAGGCTACGTTGAAGATGGCGAGAAGGTAATCTTTAAAATAGGAGATTATACTGGAGTTATGCTAGAGGCCAAGGTCGTCTTCCGACACAACTTAAGGGACGTAGCTATTCTGAAAATAAAGGACCGTATATTTAAGGGGTATCCTAAATCACGGATACTTGATATAGCAGACTCCTCTAAAGTTGAAGTAGGAGATCCTGCCCTTATGGTGGGGTCACCACCAGCATATTTCAATACCTTACATACCGGAATTATTTCAGGATTGCACCGATTTTCAATGGTACAAGGGAATATGATATATGACAACATGATTCAAAGTAATCTGAACTATTCTCCAGGGATGAGTGGATCTCCTTTACTTAATACTGAAGGTCAGGTTATAGGAATTAATACTATGCTCGTATCAGACAGTCTGATAGGTGGTCAAGTGGACCTAGCAATCCCCTCTAATATACTTAGTAGATGTATTCACGATTACCATAAGTACGGTGAATCTAAGATGAGTTTCCTGGGGATAGAAGTTAAGATGATGACAGAGCTATACGCCAGGAAACAAAATTTCAAGGATAGATACGGTGTCCTGTTATCTTTTGTACACAGAGGTCACTCAGCCCATAAAGCTGGACTTAGGAGAAATGACCGAATCATATCCATAAATGACCGCCTTGTTTACAACAGAACTTCGCTACGTGGGTTTCTTAATGAGTACACAATAGGAACCCAAATAAAGATAAAGGTTCAAAGAAGAAACCGGGTGTTTGATGTTCATCTCAAGATAGGCGACCTAGATTCTTTCAAGCCTCCCAGAAGATTTCGAGAGAGCCGATACTTTTTCTTGATGTAAGAAAAAGGCTCCCACCGAAGCAGAAGCCTTTCAAGGAGGTTCAAACTACGAGGTGGTTGAAGTGGCCACCGTCGATTCCAGGGAAGTACTTGTAAAACTTTCCTGGGTACTTTCTACTATTGCGGGATCTTCTTCTGGAACTCTCTCCATCAATAGTGCTCCTATTGTAGAAGAAATAGCATCCATAGGATTTCCTTGGCCCCCTGAACTTCCGGAAACCACAACTCTTGGTAGTCTTCCATCCCATCTCTTGAGGGCAGACTCAGCAAGCTGAAAAGCTAAGATTCTGGGGTCAACCTTCTCTAACAAGGTTAGTCCCATTGTCTGTTGTCTTTTCTCAGCTGTGATCTTAAGAAGTCTGGTTTTTTCGATCTCCAATTCTTCCTTAGCCATTTCCCTCTCAATACCAAGTTGCTCCTTCTTCTGGGAAGCTTTTTGAACTCTTCGAACATTCTCCGTAACAGATTCCGGTAATACAAAGTCTCTAAATTGCACCGAGTTAACTGAAAATGGATAATCGTTCTCTGTTAGCTTGGAATTCAAGATATCTCGTATCTTCGCACCAATTACTGATCTACTACCAGCGATGTTCTCGGCATTATAACTGGAGAAAGCATTCCTGATACCAGATCTAAAAATTGAATTAAGCTTCTCGAAGTAATTGCCGTCATCCATATCCCTGAAAACTAGATAGGCTCTAGTTGGAATTACCTCAAACTGGACTGTTACATCCACACCTACTTCAAGAGATCTATTATCGTTAGCTTTAATGCTGCTGTCATAGAAATCCAATTTGGTATTCTCTCTGTCCTTTACTGAATCTGTATACTCTACCGTTTGAATCCTG
>Ga0233429_1004152_pt1 | contig 13070 bp, 31 predicted proteins | sample SI_118_April2016_3_FD_179879 | JGI IMG/M metagenome (GOLD analysis project Ga0233429, IMG submission 179879) | Seawater microbial communities from Saanich Inlet, British Columbia, Canada - SI_118_April2016_135_MG | ecosystem: Environmental > Aquatic > Marine > Inlet | place: Canada: British... | reverse complement strand
TCTCTCTGTTGCTCTTCTCACTATAATCATAATACGATATTATGAGGGTAATGTCAACCCTAAAGTTTAAAAAGAATCGCAATTAGGAGAATATTTGTTAGAAAAATTTCGACCACAAGTATGGTATGATACCATACCCAGCGGTGCTCATACGCCTCTTGAACTTTAAGGCGACTATCCATCGCCGTCAATCTATTGGCGATTCTATCAATCAGCTTCATCGGATAGATATCCTATACAACATCACATAAACCATAAATGTAAAAGATAGTGTCCGCCCGCATATATCGCACCGCTTAGGAGAGCACCTATGATCCAAACTACACATTTACCAAGAAAATCCATTACAATAGTCCTCTTTTATAAATAGTTGTAAGTCGCGATGTAACAGCATCCACTTACCCTAATGCTTATAAGGAGCAATCAGCACATGAAAAAACTAATATTACAGTGCCAAGAAAACATCCAGATTATATGCGTCAATATTGTATAATTCGGAAAGAAAAGGTCACTATCCTTAAACAAAAATGGGCAGAGGATAATAGAGAAAAAACTCGTAAAGCCTTCCGTGAATGGTCAAAAAGAAATCCCCAAAAACATCTTGCCAATTCCAAAAGATATTCTGCCGCAAAAGACCAAAGAACAGTCGCATGGTCAGATTTTGATGCCATAAAAGATTTTTATGTCAATTGTCCTAAAGGATATCATGTAGATCATATAATTCCCCTACGGGGTAAGAATGTTAGCGGTCTCCATATATTAGAAAATCTTCAATATCTATCGGCCAAAGAAAATATGGCCAAAGGTAATAAATACGCCAGTTGATTCTGTTGATAGGTTCAACTGACAAAACCCCGAAAAACTAAGCCGCTAGGGCAAAGTCTCCAAATGCGTTATCATTAGCTGCATTTATCGTTTTGGTCGCGTTAACCCAGCTTCCAACGGGACTACCTCAGTTTGACCTTTACCGTGCCAGTCGAATCCTTTCATCCCCATAAAAGAATGATTATTCGGACACTAACCAGATTGTTCCGATATCGAATGCGACAAACACTGGTCGATGCCGCTTTCCTTATAATCACTCTTTGGTGGAGATGGCGGCATCGAAGCCGCGTCCTGATCACATATTCCGTCTTGCTTCAAACGGTAGCGTAATTCTATTTAGTCATTTTGTGCCTTGCTCCGTATGCGAAATCTCCGTCCAATTGATGTAAAATCCATTCATATGGATCGCCCGTGCGACCCTTCGCAACCCCGTAAGGCATATCGCCGCTATCTAGGTAATACTCGTAGATTTTATCATAGAGTTCCTGCGGCAAATCCACATCGTCGTCCAGAAGTTTGTAGATATGGCCTATTTCTTCCTTGGTATACTCTAGGGCCATCAACATTCTCCTTGCATGTACGGCTTTACGTCGGCGTACCGAAACACGGTCCGAAGCCACATGCCGTTCCTGTAAATCTGGTATTCCTGAGTGTCGATGTTCCAAGTGGCGGTAAACACGCCCTTTGGACAAACACCGATTTCTAATGGCTCAGACATCACAAATCCCTCTGTTCTCTCGTTATCTTTTTATCCCAGGCACGTCGCCGGGTGTTCACATATTTTCTTGTTTGGCGATCCCTTGGCAGATCATCATCCCAGCCAGTAGGATTGCCAGACTTGTTGAAACCATTTGATCCACTCCGATACCCGGAAGAAACAAAAAAGCCTCCCTTTTTGCCGTCCCGCGTATATTCTTTTGCGCTATCGTCGGAGGCGAAATACGGATTAACTTTGCGAATTGTTCTAGACATTCGGAACTCCCTTTGGAGTATTTATGCCTTTGCCTTCGTCGCCTTTACGGCAATCGCAATGGCTTCGTTCAGCATATTCTGGGCGCCGTCGTGGGTCTCAAAACCCTCTTCGTCGGCGAAATCCATCGTGGATGACCCCATTAAGCCCTCACAACCATGCTTGATGAGCAGATCGGCTGCCTCTTGGGCGGTCGCGGCAAACATGCCCTGGCTCAGGCTCTCGCCCTCCAAAGCAAACTTCAAACCGGCGTCTTGGGGCTGTTACGAAATTAATCATTTTCAAATCTCTCTGTTCTCTTGTTTTCTCACTATAATCATAATAGCAAATGGCTACCATAATGTCAACCGTTATTTTCAGAAAAATGAACTTTTTTACAAGTTTCTTCCACCCGGATGCAAGGCAATCGTCACGGGAAATCGCGGAATGCCGTCGGGCGTCATTTCAAAATACTTGACGGTGCCTTGACCGCCGACATACAGATCGGCATCCCGCAGCAATTCGCGGAAATAGTCCATGTTGCCTTTGATGCCTGAGCCGAAAGTGCGGCCGTCGGGCAGCTTGTAAACGATCCGACCTGCCATCGCCGAGCGATTACCAACGCCCTCTTCAATCGCAAATACCTCGAACTCTTCGTCCTTGAAGTCTTTCCGCTTCAGGAGAGACTTGGACCGCTTGTTCTCATATTTTGCGTTATCGATCCGCACCATCTGGCCTTCGTATCCGTCCGACGTCCAAGTCTGATAAAGCTCGTCTAGATCATCATGGCAGAAAACTTGAAGGGTGGGAACGAGAACAATTGAATCTGGAAACAATTCCGCCGCTTTCCTCAATACGGCGTGGCGCTCTGAAAATGTTCCATCAACGGACGGGACATCATATACCCAATATTCGATCTTCTCGGCAGATTCAGTCAGGTTTTCAGCGGTTGGCTTTGACTTTCGAGCCAGGGAAATGATCTTGTTGAAATCAGCTTTCAACTTATGGGAATACAATTCTCCGTCCAGCTTGATCCCGGGGAAAGCATCAAAGACAGGCTTCAATGCCTCAAGGATATGTGGGCATGAAACAATCGGCTTATTCGACCGAGATTGTGTGGCGCCTTCCGAAAGAAAGGCGCGAATGCCGTCCAGCTTTGGTTGGGTCCAAACCTTGGCCCAGTCTTCGACCTTTGCTTCGTCATAAGTCGCTGCCAGCATGACGGCAGGCGGAATCTTTTCCGCGGTGTCGATATCGTCAATGTTCCGCATATAGGCGCCGTTGAGGCGCCCGACGTAATTGGCCTCGATCACTTTCACGGCTTGCTCTTGGGCGGTTGTCGCATTGGCACGCCCGACATTCTTGGGCTTTACCTGCTTCCAAGTCGAGGTGACTTTTTGTCCCTCAATCTGTCCAGAAACGGAACGGAAGGCATCACCCTCTTCATTGGTCTCTTGGTACCAAATCTGAATGGCGCCCTTCGTGGTGCGTTTGTAAATGGTGACGAATTTCATTATTCAATCTCCTCAAAAACACCAATGGGAGAACCATTCGGCGTCTTGTATCCCGCGATATAGACTTCGTGGTAACCGCAATACGCGGGCTCGACATCATCGGCTTCCCACAAGATCGTGTATTCGCCATAGACATAAGGCGACTTTGCAACAATCGTGCCGTATGAATGGGCAATCATCGCGCCCCAATTACCAACGACTTTCGTACCAATCTCAAATCTCATAACAATCTCTCTCTCTTTTTCTCACTATAATCATAATACGATATATTGAGGGTAATGTCAACCGTTATTTTTGAGGATATGCTACTTTTTTCTTTGGATCGGGAATGATTTTGAATCGCCATGTATTCTTGATTTCTTTGAATGATCCCATTTTCACTTTTTTACCCATCTGGAGAATCTGTATAGCTTTGTCCATTTCCCGATGGAGGTCTTTGCTGTAGGGTAGCATATGGGCCCGTGGCACCTTACTATCTCTGGTAATAACCCAGGCGTAAATTGCAACCGGTTCGTCCACTGTTGAACCAAGGACGAAAAATTCCTCAGGCAATGGTGCCGTGGTGGGACTGCCAAGCAGATCGGTATATGTCGCATATGCCAAGAAATAAATGGCGAAGGCAAGAGGGATTACCACAATCAACAGGAAGAATTTTCTGAGGATATGAATTCCTATCCAGAAGAGTATACATGCGGTAACCACGACCGCACAAAATAGAATGAAACCGCTCATAGCCCCCGCCTCGATCCAACATCTGGATGCCCATGAATCACAGGCCCCAGATATTCTTTGATGAAAAATATGCTCCGCGTTTCCACATCGGTCATTTTACCATTGGCCTTCAACCGAAACCGAAACATATGTTGTTCTTCGCCAACAACGGAGAGTGTAAAATTCCCATTATATAGGATTTTATAGGGATTGATCTGGATCATTTGCACAGTACCGACCGCCGGCTCAACGTCCCGTTTTAGGTACATATGGATATTAACAGCATACTCACCAGTTATGATGCCGCGAATTGATACAACTTCCCTATTGAGGAGAGTTTGAATTTCCTCGCCGTGTTCACCAACAGCCTTATCATTCTTTTTGCCGCGGTCATCTCTATCGATGAAAAGGGCGCCATTGGATTTATCTTTGAAGCTGATGGGTTTGCCCTTACCAGGCACTCTGATCCACATGTCAACATCGTCGGCAGATTCATTTTGCCAATCGAGGACAATCATATATTGGGCCTTTTTTTCAACGTCTCTGGCCTTCATCACAGGATTCATAAGCATCACGGCCAATACGAATAGAGCCACAAAGCTTAATGATATGAGAAGAAAAACGTCCAGCAGGGCCCGATTAGTGGTCGCCTTAAAGGAAGCCATTATGTGTTCATTATTTCGTAATTATCGATGCCGTTTTCGAGGTTAAGAATTTGGACGGACGTCAAGACATAACAGACAAAGCCCATAACGGTTGTATAGAGCGCCGTGCCCATGCCACTGGAAATATGGATAAGAGCCTCTTTGATGTCCTCAGTATTTTTGGGATCAATGGCTAGAAATATGTCCGAGGTCATGATGATGAAACCTATGACAGTACCAATCAATCCCAATGTAACCATAAGTTCTGCCATCCAAGTTACTACCTTGGTATCCGACCATGTGTCTCTGCAGGAAAAGTTGTATGTCTGCCAACCGGTTTTCAGGGAGGCGATAATGAAGAGCGCGAAAATGGCGATGCTTATACTCGTTTGGTCATACCGAATGAAATCGGCATCGATCCCAAACATATGAAGAACAGCGCAAAGCAATCCCACCAATGTCGCAATCAACCACCATATCACAAAATGCTTTCTCATTGACTAGCCGTCCTTGCCCCTCGATCCAATTTCATTTCTGGTTCTTTAATGATGGAAATAAAACATGTTACTCCATCTTGAAAATGTTCGACTATCGCTATCCATTTTTTCACATACCATGCCTGTTGAATAATTTGGCCTTCCGCCGCCAACGCCGTCCAGATCATTGTGGCATTTTGCTTTTTCATCTTATCTGCAAATATGGCCGTATCATTGCATGATTGCATGGATTCTACTTTGATTGTCTGCCCGCTGGTACGGCTCTTCAATGCGGCGCGGGTTCTAGCCTCAACACCTTTCCTTACCTCATCAAAAGTAAGGCTGGCCAATACTTCTGCCCGGGTACTGGTCGCGGGCGGCACTTCCGTAACATTCCGAATTGTAACGTTACACGCTGTCAGGAGCGCCGCTAAACCTACTATTGTAATTAAAATACCTGCCTTTGGCATAATCTTTCCTCATCTGAATAAAATCACCGATGAACTCATCCCGCTTGCCATGAAATACTTCGGCTCTGGGATTTCCTTCAATAGCCATAATAATCACAATGTCGGCTATTGGTACTCCCGTCCGTTCTTCAAACATAACACAATAAACGGACGTTTGGATGAAATAATTCCGTATCCATTCAGCTTTCTTGGGCTTCATGGAATTCTTGTAATCGATAATGGCTAATCTATTCTTGTATTTAGCAACAAGGTCCGTGCGCCCCGCTGTCTCCAAATGGTCAGAATACATAGGAATTTCTGTGCCGACCACTTCGGTAACATCTTCATCAAAGACATACCGCATGGATTCGAACATGGCAATGACATCTGGGAAATATCCAGCGTCAAAGCCTTCTTCACCCAGGGCATATTTCTCACAAATATCATGGAGGAGTTGCCCGCGATTTCTCGCCTTTCGGCTGATCCGATCAGCCTCTTTGTCACCAACTCTTGCGCGCCATTCATCTAGTCCAGTCTTATCGCTCTGGGCACCAATAACGGTGGTGACTGAGGGATATTGATGGCCTTCGGGCGTGACATATCGTCTGCCGCCTCCCTGAGGATAGAATTCCTTCAGGTCGGGGAAATTAGATAGCAGTTTTGTTGCCGACATCAAATGTCCCTAATGGATGATTAGCTTTCACCCTTTGCAACGCATCCCGAAATTCCGGGGTATGTTTCAGCCCTGAGATATTCCGCATGGGATCGCCTTGAATCGGAGCTTTGGTGATGATCTGTTCCCAGTTGGGATTTTTCTTGAGAAGCTTTTGAAGGTCAGCCCAAGGGCACCATTCTTCCCATTCTTCCTGGGTGTCGTTATTTCTGATGGAGAATATTGGCATTATCACATTCCGTAGGTTAGCGTTTCGAAAACTTCCTCGTAAGCGGCTTCCGCAGCCTCTTCGCTGACATTGGCGGCCATGACCGTATGCAAGATTGCATTCTCTTTGGCCATATTCATTGTAATCAAAGCTTCGATCATTGCATCTTGTACGTTCATAACCTTACTCCAACTCACCAGTTGTCTTCAATGAACCCCGTGGCGCACCAATATTCAATGCGTTGGAGGGCGTTGATACGTCCCTGGGCTTTCACTTCGTGGATAACCTGATCATTCTTTTCCAGAATAACATACATGTATCCGTCACTTTTGGTCTCAATTCGACCTGATCTTTCATCACTCATTTTCTTTCACCTTCTTAATTTCAATCCGTCCGTCGTCCAGAACATCATATTTAATGAGCCCAGACGCGGCTAGAGTATCGAGGACGCTAATGATGATTTTGACTTGATTTCCTCCAAGACGGTTGCCGAGCCAAAACGAAACGGCCGCTGCAAACGCCATACCAAATACTAGGTAATATCCTGGGATCAATACTTCGAAAAACATCTTTCTATCCTTCGTTAGTATATAGTTGACTGCCCATCACGCTATAGGACAATTCGATTTCAAGGACCCTAATTTTCACATCTTCGTCCTTTTGAAAATTAAGCCAAACCCTCGCTGTTCTTCCTGCATCATATTCAGTACGGAACAAACATAAAGGTCCCAGATCATCGACCCATGTACCTCCACCTACCATAATATAACGACCGTCATCAATTCGTTGGGCGGCATATTTCGTGGTCATGCTACTTCCTCCTGGTATTTCCGTACCCGATTGTTGTAATCGACGCAAACATCAAGGCAATTCGCGCGGCAAATCTTGTCCTGAAAGGTATTGTGAGTTTTCACCCATTGTTCCCGCACGTCCCGAACATCGGCACCCAATCGACCAATCGGTGCGCCCAGTTCTCGCATGTAAATGATGCAGGGAAAATGGAAACCATTCAGTACGGCCATGTCGTCCAATGCCAGAGGACATTGGTGATTGTCAGTCTCGGTGATACCACGGACATGGCGATTCTGTTCGATATTCTGAACCCGATATTTCAGGATGGGATATCTCGACAAGATGTCCTCAGAGATACCCAAACCTTGAATCAGCGGCTTGTTCCACTGAGCGGACGAGATAACGCGGATATCGGATACCCGCAGATCATTCGCCGCGAATTCCACGGTCTCATTGAATTCCTCAATGTTCTCTTCGGTCAGAACAACACCGACCGTCACATAGGTCACCTTTGACAATTCTCTGATATTGTCAACAACCTTCTGCCACACACCGTTCTTGTTGCCTGCCATTTTGTCGCCAGTTTCGGCGCAACATGCATCAAGGCTGATGGAGAAATCGTTGATACCAGCCTCAGCCAGTTCTTTGTAGAAGTCTAGCTCGGCAGACCCATTGGTGGAAATCGCAATTCGTTCCACGCCAGCTTCCTTGGTAAACTTCACCAAGTCCAGAAGGCCCTTCCAATATGCGGGTTCACCACCAGAGAATCGAATATTCTTCAATCCCTGATCAGCCCATAGCTTTACGACCGCCTTAGCTTGTTCAAAAGCCATGGTGCCCTTATGCTCTTCGGTGATACCGCGGCAATACGGGCATCGGAAATTGCATTTGTCGGTGAGAATCAACTCACAACGCCAAAGCGGCGTGTGCTTGTTGACATGCTTCGCCCGCTCGTCCTCGAGGGTATAGAAGCCAATTTGTTCAAGTTTCATTATTCTTTTCCTTCAGGCGTCACAACTACAGCGGTCCATTCACAAGACAGCCCGCCCTTTTCGGTGCCAGCAACAAAAATGCATCGCTGGCCATCGGGGCTTGTGAATGCATATCCGCGCAGATTGAATGAGGATGCTTCCACAGTGAAACCTTCGGACGCCATGGTTTGTTTGCCTAAAGAGGACATTCGGTCCCATGCATTTAGGCCGCCGCGTTCAAAGATTGCCCTACCAGCAAAAATAGCCACGACAATGGCGCCGACAAGACAACCAGCCAGTACCGCATTTTTTGTCAACCTATTCATGTTTTATTCTCCTAAACAGTTACAGAATGGGTTTCCAGAATTTCGACCCTATATGTCACGATTTCGAATTCGTCGTCCTTTCCCATAGACCACGCAGTTATCCAGGGCGGCGTCCATGTGCCCTTCATCCAAGATCGCATCCATTTGACCAACTCCTCGGCCGCCTCATATGAATCATACAGATACTCTGGACTGAGGTTGTTGAAAATGTCTCCCCCCATAAAACATTCGTCCATTCTTTCTGGATCGCACACCATACATTTCGACCATAATATTCTCCTAAATCGCCATCATCGTTTCGGCATTCCGTGCGGCGATTTTCTCGGCATCAAACCGATAGTTCTTCCGCGCAAACTTGGCCAGGGACATCCGAGTATTCTTCTCGCCCCACTTGGGAGCGACGGTCACCGTCTTGTTGGTGATTTTCACGATGGTCCCGGTATAAACCAGATTGTAGCTGTCATAGACGGCTTCCCCGCCCATCACAAACGAAACGTCCCAGAACTTGCCCTGAGACTCAGTTTCGATCCGAACGGAGTTGCCGGGCTCGGTTGTGACTTTCGACACATCGCCGTAATAATCTTGGATTTCGGTGATCATGATTTTTTCTCTCTACTTCGCGGTGACGCCGCGGTTGTACTCGGCGCTTTTGTCGCGCTTCGGCGTGGCGACTTTGGTAATCTTGCCGCCGTTGGCGAGGTACGCATCAATCATGGCATCGGTCATCGCGGTATTTTTGCTTGTGGCGCTATTCATTTCGGTCTCTCTTTTCTCTCTTTGTTTTCTCACTATAATCATAATACGATATTATGATGGTAATGTCAACCACTAAATGACATTATTTGAAGTTTTTTTAGGAACCGGAACCGGCTTTGGCATAGCCCCTGGAGCGCAAGCCGGCAGCTTTCCGTCCGCGATGGGCAATGCTCTGCCGCCCCATGAACCCCTTGTTATACAGGGTATCGGGATCGACGGGCTGTGTCGGACACTTGGTGATCTTCCTGCCCTTGGCGAGGAAATCAACAATCATGTCGGCGGTCAGGTCGGTGTTCTTCATATTGCTAGTTGCGGTCATCATTTTCAAAATCTCTCTATTCTCTCGTTCTTCTCACTATAATCATATTACGATATTATGAGGGTAATGTCAACCGTTATTTTCGGAAAAAGACAAAAAAATGCAGGAGGATGCGCTGTCCCCCTGCATTTTTCGCAGTGTAGAAAATAGTTAATACTATTTTCTTTCTCCATATAGAAATAACGATTGTTTCGCATCATCTCTATCGTAGGCAGAAATCCTGAGGTTTCTACCCCACGGCACATGAGGTCTATGACGGCCGCATTCGCGGTTATGTCTATCTCCTGGCTTTAATCCGTGGGTCGCCTTCTTTTCCTAAGGGTACCTGTCACCCAAACTCTTTATATATAGTCTTTGTCTAATGTTAATACGTCATAGCTTGTTACGTCCAGGTCATGGTACGAACTCCCGCTCATCTCTTCACTATAATCAGTATAGCAAATTCCTAAGGCAATGTCAATCATAAATTACGCATTCCTCACAAATAGTTCCAGTGACATCTTTCTCCAGATGTTTGGCTCGGAGCTCTTGAAACTCCTTAGAATGCCACGCATCCATAAAGGACATCGTATTTAGGTTGCCCATATCGAACCGCGTATCGTGGTCGAAACAACAGGCACTCAAACGTCCGTCAAAGCTAATATGCCCCTCTGTGAAGATACTCCAGCACGGAAGGGGGTCACGGAGCGCGTCCAGTCGTCCGCGATTGCCCTGAACGAATTTCCATTCGTCGTTTTCGATAAGGGCCGCTTGGTTGTATAGCGGTAGTCCATATAGCTGATCGACGTAAGGTTCAATTTCTTGCAAATAAGCCTCAATTTTATCTGCTTGATCTCCCGTGTATTCAATGAACGAAGCGGAAAGGCTGCATTTATATCCATGTTCTTCTCGGACCTCATGTGCGGCTTTAACGTGTTTAGCGATCAATGGAAACAGCGACGGCTTCACCCGGGCAATCTCCACAAACTGATCCTCGTCGGCATAGTTCAATGAGAACTTCAACGAATCCAAGCCAGCTTCCATAACCGCCTTGACTTTTTCTGGCGTGGAGAGTGATCCATTCGTCGTTAGGAAGACGTATGGATAGCCACAATCCTCTTTTGCATATCTGATAGCTTCGGGCAACCAGTCGCACAGGAAGCTCTCACCAAGGTAGAAAACGCCAAGCTCCTTTACGCCAGCTTCTCGCATTTCCTTAACCACACGGTAAAACATTTCCTTATCCATTTCACCAGTCTTACGGAGTCGTTGAAAATGGGCACAGAAATAACACCTGAAATTGCATCGTCCAGTAATTTCAATCTTGACACTTTCAGGAGCGGGTGGTGCCGTCGTTAGATATTCAGGTTTGATTCTCGTAATGTTGTCAATTCTATCTGTAATACTCAATTTATAATATCCTCGGCTGAGAACTTCCTCCCAAAAGTTGCCTCAAATTCACTCTTCCAATAATCCGCATAATCAACATTCTGGCACTCCGCAAATATTGGTGCGCCCAGGGTATGGTGAATATTGAATGGTAATGTCTCTGGCATTTCTTGCTCACCTACGAGGAAATTATATTCCAATGGTAGCGAGCCGATGGCTTCATTTGGACACCATTCAAATCTATGTAAAAATTTGGTAGTAGCTCTTTCAACAATTTCGGTTGTCAGTTGTTTGGTTAATTTGTGGTCACAATTATATATTGTCACCGCGGACCATTGTTTCCGCGGATAATATGTTTGTTCAATGCCGCCCATTTTAGTTCCTTGCCCGGGCGAATAATCGTGTTTGGGAACATGAATGGCATATTTCTTGTTTTTGGCAAGAGAGAACATTTCCTGAATGTCCCGGGTAATGAGCATATCACAATCGAGGAATATGCCCATTCCGTTATGGCCCATCAAATGTGGAACCATAAATCTCGTCAATGAAAATTGGGTGCTTCCTCTAGGATCAAGCGGCCTATTGAATATGTCATAAGCCAGCAATTGATCCCTGATTATCGGGAAGATTTTTATGGGTTTAGTTGTTCTACTTCGAATAGAATGGACTAACATTTTTGCAGCGGCATCTTCTAATGGATCGTATCCTATAAATACGGCCGTTTTTGCCTTCGGCGCCAGACTTATATCGTCAAACACTATCTTCCAGTTCTCCTATCAATTTTCCATAAAATATACCATCGACATTAGGAGAGGTTAATGTATGGAATCCCTCTCCCACCGTATCAAAAACAAATCGGAATTTGATTTCGGGGTGTTCCTTGGCGAACCAGTCAAAATATGCTGTCCTTGCCATCGAGTCCTTAAATGTGGTTCTGACTTTTTTCTTACCGTCAAACATATTGGTGATGCTTCGATTGCCCAAGAGCATGAAATCCATACCGAGAAGATATAGAGTTGTATGATCTGCCTCAATTGCAGCCTTACATGCATTCATTCCCGCATTCGATCTGACCTTTGAGGGTCCACGGTATCCCGCATCTTCGTAGCATTCCCACGCAGGCGGGAAAACGCATCGATCTTCTGGAAATCCAGCTTCTCGAATCTGCACCCGTCTGTAGTCTTCTATGGATACCGTGAAATCTGGCACCACAAAATCTTCATATTCGGTGAATAGGAGATTGCATCCATATGTCACACCGAATGGCTTCAGGAAACGGAGGTCGAACCCTTCTCGACTTTTACCATTTCCGATTATGAATGCCGTCATCATCGTCCCCGTCATCGCTGTCTAAATGCTCTACCCAATCCATCAATTCCTGTTTGGTTTGTCGGGCAGGCTTTTTGATATGTTTGGGGAGTTTGGTGCTGCCCCATTCATCGTCATATTCTCGATTTGCCATGACGTCCTTCTAGTAGGTTAGAAAACCAGGGAAGGCTTCGCGGACTATACCTTCGTTCAGCCCCTTCAATTTTCCGTCTTTCAATTGAAGCAGCATTTTGGCATCGTCGGGATGGACCATTTCGAGGGTGTCGATAAACATCTTCTCCCGGCGTTTCGGATTAAGATTCGGTGCGCCGCCTTCAACAAACACATATAGTTTTCGGACCTGACCCCACAGAACTTCCTCGGCATCATGCGGCTCAGTTGGTCGATACGGCGGATCACCCTCTGGGACCAACCACTTGATATGCGGATTAACCCAATAAGCGCAAAATTCCCTAAACGTGGGATGATCATTCGCCTGTAGGATTTCGATTTTTCTTTTCTGAGACCTTGCGGCCTTCAACTCTTTCACAATTCCTGCGATTAACGGTTTCATTGAAACTCTCCAATATCGGACATAAGATTTTTCAGTTTGTTTTTCATAAAATACTCAAATAGGTCACCACGCTTTGGTAATTCCGCGTTGTATTGCCGCATGACTTCCACACTCACAGTACCGGGCACTAGGCTAAGATCGATCAGAGCCTCGTTCCGTCTCCATCCTCGGAGCATCGATTCGGTGCAGAAATCTTCTGGCGCTTGG
>Ga0233429_1004143_pt1 | contig 13096 bp, 1 predicted proteins | sample SI_118_April2016_3_FD_179879 | JGI IMG/M metagenome (GOLD analysis project Ga0233429, IMG submission 179879) | Seawater microbial communities from Saanich Inlet, British Columbia, Canada - SI_118_April2016_135_MG | ecosystem: Environmental > Aquatic > Marine > Inlet | place: Canada: British... | reverse complement strand
TTTCGTTGCAACTTTTTACGTTGAACAGATGCCCATAAAGTGGTACTTTACAATTATCTATTTACGCCAAAATATATAAACAAAATTCCACTTCAAGGAGATTTAACACATGCCTGCTAAGAGATATTTTCTATTATTTGCTGTATGCGCTAGTTTATCCATTTTTAACACCGCCTATTCTCAAGATGACCCGCCTGCTGAATTCGAGTACAATCAGTCCTCCCAGCAGGCTTTTTATTTCCTTGAATCTGCTAACATAGAAACTGTTGGATTAGAAACAGATGATTGGATAGCTGTATTTAAAAATGGTGTCTGCGTTGGTGCAGCAATCTGGGAAGGTCTGAATACTGTTATTCCTGCTCAAGGTGATGAAGGTTCAGAGTTTACAGTTGGTTACCTTAATGATGGTGATGTTCCTGATTTTGTTGTATATGATGCATCCGAAGAGATATTTCTTGACCAAGTTATAGCGAGTGATGTTCATGATAGTAATGATGTCCCTATTACTCTTGAATGGCACAGCAGTTTGTTTATATTCGTTGGCTCATTAGATGCTTATATCCGACCACTTGAATTTATTTTTAATCAATCCTCTCTACAAGGAAATTATTTCGTTATCTCAGCTGTGATCAATACCAGCGAAATCAGTATGGATGACTGGATTGGAATATTCAACGGTGATGTCTGCGTCGGTGCTGCTCAATGGACCGGTGAATGGACCTTTATTCCTGCTATGGGTGATAATGGACAAGATTGGACTATTGGTTATATGCAAGATGGCGGAATTCCCTCATTCCAAATTTGGGATGCATCCATTGATTCAATTTTTATTAATGTTGAGGCTACAGATGTAGAGATTGGAGGAGTGGAGTCCGGTCTTGAATGGGCAGATCAGATTTTTATTAATATCGGACAATTGGCAGCAATCACGGTGGACTGTAATGGTGATGACGGTGGTAGTGCAATTCTTGATGAATGCGGTAATTGCGTTGAGGGTAACACAGGTTTAATTTTTAACTATGCAATGGATTGTCTTGGCGTATGTGACGGCACCGCAATGGAAGATTGCGCCGGTGTATGTGATGGTGCATCCTTGGAAGATGGATTTGGTGGCTGTTGTGAGGACTTTACAACTTTTTATGCTGATACCGATGTGGATACCTTTGGTGATCTTGATAACTTTATTCAGGCCTGTGAAATTCAGGATGGGTATGTGACTAACTCCAATGATTGTAATGATGACAATGAAAATATAAACCCTGATGCATCGGATGCAAACTGTGATAACATCGATGACAACTGTAATGATGTTGCTGATGAGGATTATATTGCATCTGCCACGGTTTGTGGTGTTGGTGTTTGTGAATCAAATGGTGTTTTAGATTGCTTTGACGGTATTGAAGTTGACTCTTGTGTTGAAGGTGATCCTACAGGATTAGATGATGATTGTAATGGTTTTGACGAAGATTGTAGTGGCAATCCAGATGATAATTATGTTACAACAAGTACAGAATGTGGTGTAGGAGTGTGTTTCTCAACAGGACTACTAGAATGTATTGATGGTGGGGAAGTTGATTCTTGCGTTGAAGGTGACCCAACAGGATTAGACGATGATTGTAATGGATTTGACGAGGATTGCAGTGGCGCAACTGATGATAATTATGTTACAACAAACACAGAATGTGGTGTAGGTGTATGTTTTTCAACAGGTTTGATGGAATGTGTTGATGGTGGCGAAGTTGATTCATGTGTTGAAGGTGACCCGACAGGATTAGACGATGATTGTAATGGTTCTGACGAAGATTGTAGTGGCATTGCCGATGATAATTATGTTACCACTGCCACAGAATGTGGTGAAGGTGTATGTTTCTCAACAGGACTACTAGATTGTATTGATGGAGGGGAAACTGACTCTTGTATAGAAGGTGAACCAACAGGTGATGATTCTGATTGTAATGACATAGATGAAGATTGTAGTGGCATGGCCGATGATAATTATGTTGCCACTGCCACAGAATGCGGAGTTGGAGTATGCGAATCTATCGGAGTATTAGATTGTGTTGATGGTGGAGAAGTTGATTCATGTGTTGAAGGTGAACCCACTGGTGGTGATACTGATTGTAATGGATTAGATGATGACTGCAGTGGTATTGCCGATGATAATTATTTTATAGATGATTCTTGTTTTATGGCTGGTGATTGTGTCATTGGCAATGTTGAATCAAGTTGTTCAGATGGTTCTGAGACTGAGTGCGTGGCTGGTGAAGATTTTACCGATGAATGTTCCGGTGAATGTTGTGATGGTGATACAGGTATTGAATGCTCATATTTTAATTCACAGGATGATTTAGGCGGTTATTATGATTGCGCCGGTGTTTGTGATGGTGAATTTTTAGTGGATCCATGTGGTGATTGTGTCCATCCTGACGATTTCTGCAATTTTGTTTATTTTCCAGAAACATATGGAACGATCCCAGAAACTGGATTGTCTCAACTTGTAATTTTCCAAAATGACATCACTGGATTACAAATTGGTGATGAAATAGGCATATTTGATTCTGCCGGTTTAGATGCAACAAATGAGGGTAATTGTAATGGCAATATTGGTGAAGTCCTTGTAGCTTGGGGGCAATTCTGGGGCGGTTCACAGATAGAGATGACTGCTATTGGCTCTGTTGATAATTGTGCCTTTGGAGGAACCATGCTCCCTGGTTTTATAAATGGAAATTCAATTTTAATAAAAGTTTATAGAGCCAGCGAGCAGACTGAATATGAAACTTTGGCAACATGGGGTATAGGGACTGGAATTTATGGTGAAGTATTCAGCTCAGTAAGCGAACTCATTTTAGTTGAAGACCAAAACATTGTTATCAATGAATTTTTCTTTAGAAATAGCAATTCAGATGTACCAGATTATATTGAATTATATAATACTGAAAATGATGATGTTGATCTGGCTGGCTGGTCAATAAATGGTGAAACAATTGTTTCAGGTATTATTGAGTCTGGAGGATATTTCCTTTTAGCCACTGAAGATCCTTTTTATGATGCCAATGGCACCGAGTATTTTGCTGGTGAAAATCTACCAAACTCTGCCATGGTGGATATCAGTTTAGGGACCAGTGCAGATGATCTAATCCTTATGTCCGCAGTTGGTGCAGTTGTTGATGAAGTAAGCTATAGTCTCGATATTGGCTGGCCCACCGGTTCTGGTAATAGTGGTTATGCCGTTGAGCTAACAAGTGAAAATGAGAATATTGATAATTCACTGGTAGGGAACTGGGCTCAGGTTCTCGAATCCCCGATTGGTAATTATATGTATCTTGATAGTGGTGACGACTGGGACTTTGGTTCGCCACTTGCTTTAAATACTACCATTATACCAGATGAGTACGGCTGTACAGATCCTGATGCGTGTAATTATAATCCTGGAGCAAATATCGATGACGGCTCTTGTTTAGACAATACCATTTATTATGCCGATATCGATAATGATGGTTTTGGCGCTGGTGTCGGTGAGATTTTCTGTCCTGGTGATGAAACACCAGGTTGGGTCAGTAATACAGATGACCCTGAACCAGATTGCCCAAATATCACACCGGATATTTTACAGGTTGATGATTGTGGTGTATGTATTTGTTATGATGAAGATAATGAATTCTGTGAACCTGTTGAGCCAGATGCCGATAAAGATTGTAATGGTGATTGTTTTGGGACTGCCTTTCTTGATGATTGTGATATCTGTTCCGATGGTGAATCAGGGCACATAGCCAACTCCGATATTGATGATTGTGATGTTTGTCCTGATGGTACAATGGGTATTGGTGGACCTGACCCTGCACCTGAGGGTTATATATATGGAGAAGGTCCTGATTGTGATGGAGTATGTTTTAGTGGTGCTGAGTTTGATGCCTGCGATATTTGTGAAGGTGGAAATGAAGAAATTCTACCTGACTTCTGTGTTGGCCCAGATTGTGATTGCGAAGGTGTCTGTTTTGGTGATGCCGAGATAGCTACATTCTGTTTTGATAGTGATGGTGATGGATTAGGAAATTTAGGAACAGAAGTAGAATATTGTGGCGGTCTTCCAGATGAAGGTTTTGTTCCCAATTGTGACGATGAATATCCCGACTGTTTTGAAAACTTCTTTGATTGTCTTGAAGAATGCGGTGGTCCAGCCGAGGTAGATTGTGCCGGTATTTGTAATGGAGACGCCCTTACTTTTATATATTGTGAAGATTTTGATGGTGATGGTTATGGTGCGTTTGGCTCTGATTCGTTGTTTTGCGATAATGACTTACCTGAACCTGATGGCGATTATGTAGATAATTGTGTCGATCAATGTGATGATATAGTTGGTCTTGATTGTACGGAAGTCATGATTGTTGAAATTGATCCAACAGGAATATCCCAACTGATTATTTTTGAAAACACTATCACGGGCCTAATTCCAGGAGATGAAGTAGGTATATTTGATCTAAACGGTTTAGATGCTTCCAATGAAGGTAACTGTGAGGGGAATACAGGTGAAGTACTGGTTGGTGCCGGTTTATGGGAAGGTGACCAGCTCAATATCGCTACTATAGGTTCCGTTGACAATTGTGCCTTTGGTGCTACGATGTTGCCAGGTTATGTTAATGGAAATTCAATTGTTGTAAGGGTATACAGACCATCTGATGATATAATTTATGATACCAATCTCACCTTCAGTGTTGGTAACGGTGTATATGGAGATATATTCTCTAACATTTCAGAAATTACTTTTGCCCAATCTTATGATGTGGTTATCAATGAGTTCTTCTTTAGAAATCAAAATTCAGATGCCCCAGATTATGTTGAGCTTTATAATAATGAAACAGAAAATGTTGATCTGGCAGGCTGGACATTTAATGGTGAAGTAATTTCCTCTGGAACCATAAGTGCTGGCGGTTTCTTCCTAATATCAATTGATGACCCCTTCTATGATGTCAGTGGTGAAGATTATTTTGCTGGTGTAGATTTCCCAAATAGTGCTTTTGCTGATATCAGCCTTGGTACATCTTCTGATGAATTGATCCTTGTTGGTAGCGACGGCACTCCAATTGATGAAGTAAATTATAGTGCCGATGCCGGTTGGCCTACAGGTTTGACAAATCGCGGTTATGCCGTCGAATTGATTAGTCCAACACTTGATAACAGCCTGTTAATCAACTGGGCCCGTGCCCTCGAAGACCCTGTTGGTAGTTATATGTATAACCCCACTGGTGACGGCTGGGACTTTGGTTCTCCCCTCGAAGTCAATACGGTATTTGATATTGTTGAACCAAATCCAGGCTGTACAGATATTGATGCCTGTAACTTTAATCCTGAAGCCAATATCGATGACGGCTCCTGTGAATACGATGCAACATATTATGCCGATGTGGATGGTGATGGATTTGGCTTTGGTAATGGTGTGGTTTTCTGTGGAAATCCTGGTGAAGGTTGGGTGAGTAATAATCTCGACCCAGAAGAAAACTGCTGGAATCCAACCCCTGAAACATTACTTGTGGATGATTGCGGTGTTTGTAATGGCGAGAATGCCAGTATGGATTGTGCCGGTGTCTGTGATGGTACTGCAATAGTTGATAATTGCGATGAATGTGTATTACCTGAAAATGCGTGTATACAGGACTGTAACGATGAATGGGGTGGAAGTGGTGAACCAGATGCTTGTGGTGTTTGTGATGGTGATAACTACTATCTAGTACCTGAATTCGTTGTTGGTCCAGATGCTGACTGTGCTGGCATTTGTTATGGACCAAATCTAGAAGATGTATGTGGTGTTTGTGATGATGATCCAGCAAACGATTCATTCTACAATGACGAGACAGATTTTGGCGGTGCCTATGATTGTGGAGGTGTGTGTAATGGTGATAATTATTTTGATGAATGTAGTGTTTGTGATGATGATGACACAAACGATTGTACTCAGGATTGTGCCGGTGTTTGGGGAGGTGATTCCTTAGAGGATGCCTGTGGGATCTGTGATAATAATCCCGACAATGATAATTTAGATGATGGTCTTGAATTTATTACCGGACCTGATGCCGATTGTGCCGGTGATTGTTTTGGAGCTAGTTATCCTGATGATTGTGGTGTCTGTGATGATGATCCAACAAATGATTCTTATTGGAACAGTTCTGCAGATTTTGGCGGAGAATATGATTGTGATGGCGATTGTTTTGGTCCCATTTTAGTCGATGAATGTGGTATTTGTGATGGTGACGGCAGTACATGTGATACACCAATTGTCATTGATCAAAGTTTATCAACTGAAGAGAATACTGCCCTTGATTTTGTTTTGACCACACTTGATGTTGATCCATTAGAATTCCTCCTTGTCGTCGATCCTCTCAGCGGTTCATTAGACTGCACCGATGGCACCGACATTAATTGCACCTATACACCAAATAGCGGATTTAGTGGAATTGATCAATTTCAATACCAGGTATTTGACGGTACATGGTTATCAAATCTTGGTACAGTGACAATTACCGTAAGCGGCATTTCATCTCCACCGCTAGCTGAATCTTTTGACCTTGAACTTGATGAAGATCAGGATTTGCTCTTGTATCTTATTGGCTCCAGCGGTGATGTTGATGACGATATGCTTGAATTCCAGATTACTTCAGGTCCTTCAAATGGTGAATTAAATGCCGATCGTGCTCTTGAATCATATATCTATTCTCCATTTGCTAACTACAATGGATCAGATAGTTTTACCTATACTGTATCTGATGGAAATCTCACTTCAGAAGAAGCCACTGTAAATCTAAATATTCTGCCGTTGAATGATGCTCCGATTATAGAATCTGTTGACCCGGTTGGCGATAGCTTTGAAATATTTGAGAATACATTTATAGATATAACCGTCAATGTCAATGAAGTGGATGGCGACGAATTTACTCTTGAATTCCCAGGTATGCCCGTCAATGGTGAGCTGACTTATTTTGCAGGTCAGGATAACTTTATTTATACACCAACTCCTGGATTTTCCGGTGGTGAGGTGATTACCGTGCAAGCAGTAGAAACTACAACTGGAGATTTACTTGCCTCAGCTCCAGAAGTAATTGAGATTACAGTTCTGCCTATCGAACATTCTCCTATAGCATATGACGTAATTGAGGATTTATTTGAGGATAGCGAGAATTTCCATATCTCCCTGGTTGCCATTGATCCTGATGGTGACCCAATAGAATTCTTTATTGATCAGGGCCCTCAGCATGGTACCTTGAACTTACATGATGATTATGTAGATTATTCACCTGATGAAAATTATAATGGCACAGATGAGTTCACATATTATGCCAGTGATGGTTCTAATGATAGTGATCCTGCAACTGTACATATTAATGTTATTCCCGTAAATGACCCACCAGATATTGCCGATGAGAATTTTACCGATGTCTCAGATGGATTTACATTTATTCTGCCCACAACCGATATTGATGGCGATGATCTTTCTGTAACATTTATACCAGAAGTTGACGGTATTGGTCTCGCTTATCTTGGTGGTACGGTTACTCCACTTGGTAACGGTGAATATATGTACAATCTGGCAAATAATATGACAGACTGGGATATGATATTTATGAATGTCAGTGATGGTGAAATAACCGTCAATGCCAGCATACAGTTCAACATCACCGGTGGTTTACAGCTTATGTCTCGTGATGCACCAAATGCCCTGGATCAAACAGTTGATGTAACTGAAGATGTTGTCTCGGTTATAACACTCATTGGTGTTGACCTTGGTTTTGTCATGGATAATACTGCCACAGTACAAATTACTCAAGACCCGGTTAATGGATCTATTTCCACCCCGGTTCTGCAGAACGTTTTTGCTGAAAATGTCGCCAACTGGAACCTGAATTATACACCAAGTGAAAATTTCTTTGGATCGGATAGTATTAAATATCAGGTTACAAATCCAAATAATACCGATGGTAATACTTCTGGTGAAGGAACTGTTCTGATCACAGTACATGCCGTGAATGATATTCCATCTTTAACTGTTATTTCGAATACGGCAATTGATGAAGATACTCAAATGACTTTAACAATGAATGGCACAGATCCAGATAATACCCTGGTATTAACAGCTCTTTCAACGGATCCATCCAATCTGACCTTAGAGATATCCGGTCTGGATTTGACTTTGGTTCCGGCAGCAAATTATAATGGTGCCGTGGTGGTAACTGCTACCGTTACTGAATCTGATGGCGATGATAATTATACCGCTGTTCAGTCATTTACGCTGACGGTAGATCCAATAAATGATACACCGGTAATGACACCGGTCACAGATATTTCAATGTCTGAAGAAAGTGTTTATAATTTATCAATGAGTGCTTCTGATATTGATGGTGATAATTCCTTCACCTATAGTGCCAGCTCAGATAACAATAATTTAATTAGTCTGGCAATCGATGGTAATCAATTAACGATTACCGGTGAGTTAGATATGTTTGGTTCAGCCACAGTTACTGCATATGTAGATGATGGTGGCAATGTAAACTCTCAATCTGAAAGTATCACATTTGATGTCACTGTAAATAATACCAATGACGCACCGCTTGTAAATGTCAGCACACCAGGAGCCGTGAATGAAGATGGCGCTAATGTTGTGCTCAACTTTACACCAACTGATGCAGATGATGATCAGGTAACTATAACATACAGTTATAATAATGATCAATTATTCCCTGATGGATCGGTAGACTTAGATCTGTCTGTAGGAGATAGTGGCACGGCAAGAACCATTACAATGAATCCTGCTGATAATGCCAGTGGGACAGCAATATTAATTATTACTGCTGATGATGGTTCAGTAACCTCATCTGAACAGGTTACAATAACTGTGAATGCAGCAAACGATGCACCCGAAATGGTCGCCATTGGCAATCAGAATGTCAATGAAGACCAGGTGAAAACAGTGGCTCTCGCTGCCAGTGATGCCGATAATCTTGCCAATGAACTGACATTCTCTGTTTCATCTGGAACAAATATAACCGCCTCTGTAAGCGGTAATGAACTTACTTTGACCCCAGATGCAAATTATAACGGCTCTGAATCATTTACTGTAACGGTGACGGATGGTACTGATGAAGATTCTGCTACCTTCCTGTTGACGGTAGATCCAGTTCCTGATTCACCGGTGATAACGTCAACTGCCGGTGATGAAGCCGTAGAAGGTATCGAATATTCTTATCAGGTTGTTGCTACCGATGCTGATGAAGAATCCTTGGAATATAGTTTATCCTCTCAACCTGCCGGTATGGCCGTTGACGGTCTCGGACTCATAACCTGGACACCGCCAGATGGTATTTCAACATCCGGTACAGTAACTCTCACAGTTTCAGATCCCGGTGGATTAGTTGCAATTGAGAATTTCACTATCAGCGTTAGTGATGTTGATTGTAACGACGTTCAAGGTGGAACTGCGTTAATAGATGATTGTGGCGATTGTGTAGAACCAGCAAACTTTAATGATGCTATGGATTGTAATGGTGTCTGCAATGGCACTGCTGTAACAGATAATTGTAGTGACTGTGTCGAAGGTGATACAGGGTTAACATTTGATGGTGCCATGGATTGTAATGGCGTTTGTGATGGTACTGCTGTTACAGATGAATGTAGTGACTGTGTTGATCCATCTGACTATAATGAAGCCATGGATTGTAATGGCAACTGTGATGGCACAGCAATTACCGATGATTGTGGTGACTGTGTGGAAGGTAATACTGGCATCACATACAACGAAGCTATGGATTGTGCCGGTGTCTGCGACGGTGTCTCTTATGAAGATGATTGCGGCATCTGTGATAATAATGTCGACAATGATAATATTGATATGGATTGTGCCGGTGAATGTTTTGGTGATGCCCTTAATGATAATTGTGGAGTCTGTGATGACGATCCATTAAATGATTGTATACAGGATTGTGCCGGTGACTGGGGTGGTACCTCTTACGAAGATGAATGTGATGTTTGTGATGATGATGACACAAATGATTGTGTACAGGATTGTGCCGGTGACTGGGGTGGTGATGCCTATGCAGATTTATGCGGGATATGTGATGATGATCCAACCAACGATTCATACTATAATAATATAACTGATTTTGGTGGCGCCTACGATTGTAATGCGGTCTGCGAGGGAGATTGGGTCACTGATGATTGCAGTGATTGCGTTGATCCTGATAATTTTAACCAGGCTGATCTTGGTTGTGGCTGTGATGAACCTGCGGCCATCGAATATTGCCACGATACTGATAGCGATGGCAATGGTAATAGTGGAACAGCAACAGATTATTGTGCGGATGAATTGCCATTTGGCTGGGTTGTAAGTGATTTTTGTGATGACTCATGCCCCAACGATCCTCTAAATGATTCAGATGGTGATGGTGTCTGTGGAGATATTGATATCTGTGATGGTGGTGATGATAATATTGATACCGATGGTGATGGTACACCAGATTTCTGTGATGATGAACCATTTTGTATTACAAATGATACTGACTGTAATGGCGTTTGTGCCGGATTAGCAGTAACCGATGATTGTGGTGATTGTGTCGAAGGAGATACAGGATTTAACTACAATGATGCAATTGACTGTGCTGGTGTTTGTGATGGACTTAGTCTTGAAGATGAATGTGGAGTCTGTAACGATGATCCAGGTGATGATTGTGAACAGGATTGTGCCGGTGTCTGGGGTGGATCATTTGTACTTGATACCTGCTTCGATTGTGTAGATCCTTCTGATTTTGATGATGCCATGGACTGTAATGGTGTTTGTGATGGTCTTGCAGTTACTGATGATTGTGGTGATTGTGTCGAAGGCGATACAGGTGATGATTTTAATGGTGCTATGGATTGTGCCGGTGTCTGTGATGGTTTAAGTATTGTTGATGAATGTGGTGTTTGTGATGATGATGGCACGAATGATTGTGTACAGGATTGTGCCGGTGTTTGGGGTGGAGATTCATCAGCTGATGCCTGCGGTGTCTGTGATAATAATTCTGCCAATGATAATATAGACGACGGTTTTGGTTTTATTACCGGACCTGATGCCGATTGCGCTGGTGTCTGTGATGGATTAAGTCTTGTAGATGAATGCGATGTTTGTGACGATGACCCATTAAATAATTGTGTTGAAGATTGTAATGGCACCTGGGGTGGATCATTTGTGGTTGATACCTGCCTGGATTGTGTTGATCCAGCCGATTTTGATGGAGCTATGGATTGTAATGGTGTCTGTGACGGATTAGCAATTACGGATGATTGTGGTGATTGTGTTGAAGGCGATACAGGCGATGATTTTAATAGCGCTATGGATTGTGCTGGTGTCTGTGATGGTTTAAGCTTGGTAGACGAATGTGGTGTTTGTGATGATGATGGCACGAATGATTGTACTCAGGATTGTGCCGGTGTTTGGGGTGGAGATTCATCAGCTGATGCCTGTGGTGTCTGTGATAATACTCTTGACAATGATAATCTTGATGATGGTTTTGGCTTTATTACCGGACCTGATGCTGATTGTGCCGGTGTTTGTTTTGGGTTTTCTGAAATTGACGAATGCGGTGTCTGTGATGACGATCCATTAAATGACTGTGTACAGGATTGTAATGGTACATGGGGTGGATCATTTGTAATGGATGACTGTGGCGATTGTGTTGAACCGGCAAACTATAATGACGCCATGGATTGTATGGGTCTTTGCGATGGTACTTCATTAGTCGACGACTGTGGCGATTGTGTCGATCCTGCCGATTTTAACGGTTCCATGGATTGTGCTGGCATCTGTGACGGTCTCAGCCTTGAAGATGATTGCGGTGTCTGTGATGAAGATTCATCAAATGATAATGATGACATGGATTGTGCTGGTGTGTGTTTTGGAGATAACCTCGAAGACGATTGTGGCTTCTGTGATGATGATACAGGCAATGACTGCATTCTTGGTTGCATAGATCCATTAGCTGACCCAGATAGTTATGACCCTGAAGCCGATACTGATGATGGGTCGTGTGTATATACTGATCTCATCCCACCAAATCAGTTTAATGATGTGACCTATTCGAGTCCAACTGGAGATATAACACTGTTCATTCCCGGTAATAATCTGATGTTTGATGGAACAGCTCTTGTTGATTCAGTATTTTTCACTATCGGTTCATATATACCAGGTGGAATTGACCCTGACAAGGAAACTCTGAAATCGTATATTTCATCTGATTTCAGTGCTCTACAGAATGTACTGATGTTCTGGCCATATAGTATATATTTTGCCAATCCAGTTGACATTACCATACCTTATGATATTTCATTGTCAAGAGGGGGGCAGGCCGTAACAAATGTTATACTTGGTCTCGATTCACCTTCAGATAATACATGGACAGTTGTTAATGGCAGTAATTGTGCTGCCGGCTCATGTAGTGGTACTGTGAATTCATTTGGAATTTATACTGTTGCTACTATGCTCGTGGATTGTAATGGCACTCCAGGTGGTGAAGCATATGTTGATAACTGTGGTGTTTGTAATGATGATCCTGATGATGACTGTATACAGGATTGTGATGGCGACTGGGGTGGTACAGATGAAATTGATGATTGCGGTGTATGCGGTGGTAATAACTCATGTGCATTTGGGATCACAAATTTCCATGTTTATCCAAACCCAATTGATGCTTCGGCTGATAGCTATTTCTATTTTGAAACAACAAAGGCCTATGTATCTGGCAGTATCAAAATTTTTGATTTTGCTGGTAATGAAGTGGCTAAAATCTCTCTTGTCGGCGATGTTCTTGGTGAACAGAATATCCAGTGGACAGATATGCAGGGGGTTGGCCGTGGAGGATATGTGGCGGTCCTTGTCTTGCAGGATTCCGATGGCACCAGATTGAAAGCATATGCAAAAATCGCTGTCAAATAAGAATTAATTTTTATTCATAATAATTTATAAATGGAAAGACTATGAGAATATTCAAAAAGATCCAAATGAGCAGAAAGTTAATCATAATCATTAGCCTTATGATGACGGGACTTATGGCAGAAGCAGATACAAATCCAGTTGCGC